>Ga0209174_10000170_pt1 | contig 49939 bp, 34 predicted proteins | sample JI91814BDNA_FD_187505 | JGI IMG/M metagenome (GOLD analysis project Ga0209174, IMG submission 187505) | Wastewater effluent complex algal communities from Wisconsin, to seasonally profile nutrient transformation and Carbon sequestration -... | ecosystem: Engineered > WWTP > Effluent > Algae...
AGATGGCCGACGAACTCTGTTTAATTCGCAGTATGCATTGCGACCAACCGGTGCATCCGCGAGCCATGACACAAATGCACACCGGCAATGCTCAATTTGTGAGACCTTCGCTGGGTGCTTGGACACTTTATGGCCTGGGAACTGAAAACGATAACTTGCCTGGCTTTATTGCTCTCAATCCACCGCCCGCATCAGCGACCAATTTCGGCAGCGCTTTCTTGCCAGCCGTTTATCAAGGGACAAAAGTCGGGCGTCCTCAAGGGCGTGGTCCGGGGGCTCGCTTTGCACAAGCTGGCGGCGACCAAGATGCACTTCCAGATTTGCGCAATGATGTCCTAGATTCGGAACAACAACGTCGCCAACTTAAGTTCATTCAAAGCATGAACCGGCGACAACTTGAGAGCTACAAACAAGGGAACGAAGTTGACAACAGTGGCATCGAAGGCATCATCGAATCTTATGAACTTGCCTTCCGGATGCAAGACAAATTACCCGAGATGATGGATCTCAGTAACGAAGATGAAAAGACGCTGGCCATGTATGGTATCGGTCAAGGAGATACCGATGGTTTCGGTCGCCAATGTTTATTGGCTCGCCGCTTTGCCGAAGCAGGCGTACGATTCATTGAATTGACGCACGGCAATTGGGATCATCACGCTCGCTTGCGAACAGAGCTCCCAGAAAAATGCACTGAGATTGATAAGCCAATTGCTGGCTTGCTCAAAGATCTCAAAGCTCGTGGCTTGTTGCAGGACACGCTCGTGATTTGGGGTGGCGAGTTCGGTCGAACACCCGATGCCCAAAACGGCGATGGACGCGATCACAATCACAAAGGCTATACCACATGGATGGCAGGGGGTGGCGTCAAAGGGGGCTTCAGCTATGGAGCTACTGACGATTTAGGCTATGAAGCGGTTGAAAACAAATGCCATATCCATGATTGGCATGCGACTATCTTGCACTTGATGGGCTTGGATCACAAGAAACTAACCTATCGCTATGCAGGTCGAGACTTCCGCTTGACCGACGTGCATGGCAATGTGCTACAAGATATTCTCTCGTAGCTCAGTTGGCTTGCCATTGGTTAGTATTGAATATGGCCTATAACACTGGCCATTCGAGCTCCCCAAAGGCTGCTGCTAGAGGCGAGTCTATATCATGCACAAAACCTACGGTCCGATAGCGATTGGGTTAACAATTGCATTGCCCATGTTCTTGATTCCGCAATGTTTTTCAGAACTTAGCTTTACAGCGAATCTATTGCGTGCATGGTTTTTCGGGTGTTCTACGTACTTGGTCGCATCGCAGATAGTTTATCTACATGATCGCGGCGAATTGCCCAAAGCTGAAGGCAGCATGAGTGATTCATTCTGGGTTCTTTCGTCGGGCCTAAGGCAAGCGGTAGGGTTCTTCCTGCTCTGCGTTCTTGCGATGATCGTCCTGGACTTCTGGAACTTTCCATTCTTGGTCCTAATTCCGTTAGCGCATATCGGTAGCGTGATCCTCATGCGGAGCTACTTCCAAGGTCGGGGGAATCAGCAATGAACTGCATTTTTTACATAATGATGTTGATCGCCCTGATCACGGACGCGGTTGTTATCGCGCTCATTACATATGCAATTCTTCGTGCTCGGAATGCTCGGTTGCGATGGAAATATGCCGAAATCGTCTGGCTTTCTGAACCATTACGAAAGCTGCTTGCGGAGGTAAATCCGAACCCAATCTGGATTGAAATAGCGAACGAAAAGCTCGCGAATAGTAAGGACTTTCAGTACGGATACCGGTATGGAGAACGTGAATATTCGTCGTCAAGTTTGTGCATTAAGCTCTTTTGTTCCTACGACTTCAATGATCTAAAGTTGGCCAATGAGGCCATGCAACTTCGCCGTGTTTTGGTGAATCCCGAGTCTCCAGCTAACAGTGTCCTTGTTTCTAGAATTTCCGGTGGGTTGAGAGGCTTGGCACTTTGCTGCGTCCTTTATCTGCCGTCGTAATCGCTTCCCTAGTGTGCGTTGTATTGACTTGAGTCGCGGCTCTGTGGGCACAACGCCCCATGCGAAACGAGCGAAGGTGTGGCTGAACAAGCGATAAAGAACCGCGAAAAAAAAGCGAAGGGCGCGAAAAAAGTAAAATGGTCTCTGCGCATTGTCCCACAATCTGATTGTGGTTTCGTCGCGAATTCAGATTAAGCCTGCCGCAGTGCCTTAATCAGTTACCGCATGTTTCTGCAAATCTTCGAGATCGATGAACTCCAGCGTTGATATGTGCGTTGCCTCAAGCACAACTTGTGGGGCCATGCCTGCCTCGAAGGCTTCTTTCCAACGCAGAGCGCAAAGGCACCAGCGATCCCCTTCTTTCAGTCCGGGGAACTGATACATGGGCATTGGTGTGCTGAGGTCATTACCCCGCGCTTTGGAGAAAGCCAAGAACTTGTCGGTCATTACCGAACAGACCAGATGCAATCCAACATCTTCTGCACCCGTATTGCAACAACCATCGCGAAAGAAACCTGTCATGGGGTCATAACTGCAAGGTTCGAGCGCGGTACCGAGAACATTTTTGGCGGGCATAGCGTGTCCTGAAAATTCAAAGTTGATTCTCAACTCAGCCTCTACCCATTTCGAGTATTAACTGAATTGATAAAGCCTGCCTATTGTAGCGATGAAACTAGCCTCACGTCACACCACCTACTTTAAGGTGGTCGTCGGAAATGAAAACAGGGGTGAACGGCGAGTTGCCAAAAGGTTACAATTTAGAGGCCTGAGTTTCACGAACAAGGTTTCGGCTCGGCTGTTAGCGAAACATCCCACCTTCACTTAATCTTGGATCTTTGCCTTATGAGCAGCACAGCTCCTGTTGATCCTGCCCTTCTGAAGAAGTCGCAAGAAGCCAAAACACTTTTGGACCAACATACCTACGAAACCGTTCAATGGCATTTTCATGAGTCAACCGGTTCGCCGTTTTGGCTCGCCAAGAAAGCAGAACTGAAATTCGATCCGCTCAAGGATGTGAAGGGCTTTGATGATTTGAAAAAATTTCCGCTATTCGAAGACGAGTGGTTGCGGGGTGGCCCAGTTCGTCGCTGGCTCCCCAAAGGGCTCGAAGGCAAAGCGGCTTACGTTTTCGAAACGGGTGGCACAACGGGGATTCCAAAGAGTCGCGTTGTCGTCGATGACTTCCGCATCGACTATGAACTTTTCAGCCACACACTTCCTGATCAGTATTTTCCCAAAGGTGCCAACTGGTTGATGTTGGGCCCGTCAGGTCCCCGCCGCTTGCGACTCGCTGTTGAGCATCTGTGCCAGTATCGCGGTGGTATTTGCTTCTGCATCGATTTGGATCCGCGGTGGGTCATCAAGTTGATCAAGAAGGGCTGGATGGAACACCTCGAAGAATACAAGAAGCATTGTATCGATCAGGCTGTCACCATTCTGACCGCAGGCCACGACATTAAATGTATGTTTGCCACCCCTAAGCTCCTCGAAGCATTGGCTTATGCTTTAGCCGAAAAAGGGACCAGCATTCCTGAAGTTGGCATTACGGGTATCTTCTCGGGCGGTACTGAGTTCACTCCACAGTGGACTCGTTTTTGCATCGAAGAATTCTTCGGCGGTGCACCCGAAGAAAGTGGTGTCTATATGACTCCAACTTACGGCAACACGTTGATGGGCTTGGCATGCAGCAAACCAGTTACCGCTGCTGATGGCTACAAGATCACCTACTATGCTCCACAGCCTCGGGCAGTGGTTGAACTCGTCGATTTCGATGACCCGCAAAAGGTCGTTGGATATGGTGAATCTGGGCGTGTGAAACTTTACACCATGACCAAAGAATTCTTTGTTCCCGGATTCCTGGAACGCGACGAAGGAGAGCGAGAAACTCCTTACGAGAAATATCCTTGGGATGGTGTTAGCGGCGTTCGTCCTTGGCGCGGAATCGCTTCTTCGACCACCGTCGGCGTTTATTGATCACGGGTTACTAATCGGAGAATTAGAAGATGTTACAGATTCCAGCTTTGCGATGGGGTAAACCGTATCAATCGCTCGAAGCCCAAGATATTGTTCATTTTGATACGGGTAAACCGATCGCCAAATTGGCACAGGTTAACGGCGGCATGTTGCAAATGGACATGCGAAAAGCCGATCGCGCGCGAGCCGCACTCAAGCAACTTTCACCTGCGCAACTGATCGCTTGTTGCAAAAAAGCAGCGGAATTGTTTGAGCATGGAACGTTGCCGATGGGTGATGGCCAGCAGACAGTGGATGATTTCGTGCATCAACAATCGGCCAGTACCGGTTTGCCCGAGCACCTGTGTCGCATGAACATGAAGAAAAATGCCTTCGTGTTATCCAACATGGACAAGATTCTCGATGCGTTAACGCGCGGGTTAGACCTAGAAATCTTTGCCAAGGGTTATGGTGAAGAAGGGCGCGGCGTGATCGTCAGTTATCAATGCCAATCCCCGGTCCTGGCAGCCGTATTGCCCAACAATTCACCGGGCGTGCACACCCTGTGGCTCCCAGCCGTCGCACTCCAAGTCGGGCTTATGTTAAAGCCCGGCTCACAAGAACCATGGACGCCGTATCGCATGGTTGCGTCGTTCATTGAAGCGGGAATGCCAGCGGAGGCTTTTGGTTTGTACCCGGGCGGCCATGATGTCGGCGGTGCCTTGCTGAGCAAAGCTCCACGAGCGATGGTGTTTGGCAGCGCTCAAACGGTGGCCCAATACGCCGGTAATCCACGCGTGCAAGCCCATGGTCCTGGCTTCAGCAAAATTCTTATTGGCGACGATGTCGTCGATCAATGGGAAGACTATCTCGATATGATGGTCGAGAGCATCTACGCCAATAGCGGGCGTGGTTGCATCAACTGTTCGGGAATTTGGGCGTCGCGACATACCAAAGAAATTGCTGCCGCACTGGCTGCGAAACTTGGTCCAATTGAGGTGCGTCCGCCACAAGATCCTGAAGCAGGCTTGGCAGCGTTCACCAACAAACAAATGGCGTTGGGAACTTGGGGCATGGTGCAACAAGATTTGGCAGAGTCGGGCGTTACGGATATGACCGCAGGCTACGGCGATCGTTTGGTGGAACGCGAACTGTGCGCTTACCTGCGGCCGATGATTGTCCATTGCGATTCACCGGAACGCGGCGTGGCTGCGAAGGAATACATGTTCCCATTCACGAGCGTGGTCCAATGCCCGCAGAAGGACATGATTTCCAAAATCGGGTCGACGCTGATCGGCACTGCACTGACCAACGATCCAAAATGGATTGCCGAATTGACCGAGTCGGTGCATATCGATCGTTTGAACATCGGACCTATTCCAACCACACGCTTGAATTGGTTGCAACCACACGAAGGAAACTTGATCGATTTCCTATATCGATCACGTGCTTACCAAATTGCTCCGATGCCAGTGGCTGTCAAGGCATAAACAGGAACGGCTTCTCTGCGATCTTCGACTTGATCGCGGAAAAGAGTTTTCCGGTTGCTTATGGCGAGCTGCCCAGCACTTGAAGTCAATCCACAGCGAGGAAACGACACAACGCGTTTCCTCGCTTTTTTTGTGTTAGTTCCTCACGAAAATCAGGACTCTTCTATTTGTGGCTCCTATGAAATACTTCTAAATCGTTACATCGCGCTTGCTTGACAGCAGGCACTACAAACATATACACTTGTTTAGTTCAATAAATTTATGAGGAGTCTCGTCAGTCATGGATCGGGTGCCACCAAAGCCAGAACATCCCGAATCCAACAGGCAGAGTGAAGGAGGAGCGGATTCGATGTCAACCATGGAAAATCAAGTGGCACCGTCGTCGGTAGATTCGATTGAATCCTCCCAGACACCATCCGCCGCTCGCCAACCCAAATATCAGTTAGGTACTCCGGTTCAATTTGTACAAGGTGTTGGATCGCAACGTGCTCCGCTATTCGAAAAACTTGGTTTGACGCGGGCTGGCGACTTACTCTTCTACTTCCCGCGAGACTATCAACCCCCTGTTGAAATTGTTCCGTTCTCGAAATTGAAAACCGATACACGAGTCTCTGTGGTTGGGACGGTGATCGATCGTGAATTTCGCGGCATCAGTGAGGGACGGAGTATGGCTGGAGTGCTGTTGCAAGTGGAAGGAGGCTCCGTCCGGCTCAAGTGGTTCAATCAACCGTATCGCTTGGAAAGTATTTCTCATGGCGCAAGAATACAAGCGACGGGCGTCATCAAAATGGGTGGCTTTGTATGGGAGATGATTCATCCCGAGTACAAGATACTAGAAGATGACGAAGATCTCACACCCAATAAGCCTGCACCACAATACAGTTTAACGGAAGGCCTGCTGAACAACCATGTGAAACGAGCCGTACATAACGCCGTGCATGAGTTGGCCGATAGTGTCGATGAAGTTCTCCCTGCAGCAACACGCGAAGCTGCCGGTGTCTTGGGAATCGCCAATGCGCTGCGGCAAATTCACATTCCCACTACGATGGACGAAGCGCTGGCGGGCCGCAAACGTTTCATTTTCCAAGAATTATTGGTACTTCAACTCGCGCTGGCCCTGCGCAAACGCCAGAAGCAATCGGGCTTGCCGGCCCCCATACTTGAAGACAATGCGAAAATCCACAATCGCATCCTGAGTCGCTTTCCATTTGAGCTTACATCGGATCAACGACAAGCGATCAATGAAGTCGCCAATGACTTGGGCAAAAATGTCCCCATGAATCGACTCATTCAAGGTGACGTTGGGAGCGGTAAAACGGTGGTTGCCATGTATGCGATGCTGTTGGCAGTAGCGCATGGATATCAAGCCGCGTTGATGGCCCCAACGGAAGTCTTGGCTCGCCAACATGCGCGAGTATTGGGCGCCAGTCTTAAAGCGAGTCGAGTCAACGTAGAACTGCTCACGGGTTCCCTTTCGGGGAGCGAACGCAAAAGCGTTCTCGACTCGGTCGCCATGGGAACCACGGATCTTGTTATTGGCACACAAGCCCTTTTGTCCGATCAACTCGAGTTCCGAAAACTGGGCGTTGTGATCGTGGATGAACAACATCGTTTTGGTGTGGGACAGCGAGCGAGTTTGCGAAGCGGTACAGAAACACAACCCCATTACTTAGTCCTCACCGCCACGCCAATCCCTCGCACAATTGCCATGACGCTCTTTGGCGATTTAGATGTATCCGTGTTGCGAGAGAAACCGCCTGGTAGAACGGTCACCAAAAGTTATGTTGCTCGTCATGATGAAATGGCCAGTTGGTGGGAGTTTGTCCGCAAGCAATTGAAACAAGGTCGGCAAGCTTATGTAGTGGCACCGCGTGTGGAAGATAATGAGCAGGAGGAAAGCCGGGGTGCGGAGTATTGGCACGATCGCTTACAACGCGAGGAATTCGCCAACTTTCGGGTTGGTCTTTTACATGGCCGTATGTCGTCAAGTGATAAAGACGAGACCCTGCGCAAGTTTAACGCGCATGAACTCGACGTATTGGTTTCCACCACGGTCATTGAAGTTGGTATCGATGTTCCCAACGCTGCCGTAATGACGGTGATGGAGGCAGACCGATTAGGGCTCGCCCAGTTGCATCAATTGCGCGGTCGAGTGGGACGAGGTCAACATCCGGGCTACTTCTGCGTGTTCCCACGCAAAGAAATTCCAGGCGTAGAAAACGAACGTCTGCAGGCATTAACGCAGACTCAAGATGGCTTTGAGTTATCGGAAATCGATTTCAAGATCCGTGGTCCCGGCAATCTCATGGGAACAAAACAGCATGGCCTGCCACCGATGCGAATTGCCGATCTGTCGCGTGACACAAAGATTCTCGAGCACGCACGAAAAGTTGCCTTACAAATTGTCGCCGAAAATCCTGAGCTAGAGGGCGAGGATTTCCGGCGACTTAAGAAGCAAGTGATAGCACGTTATGGGGCAAACCTTGAACTCGGCGATGTGGGCTAGAAGTTCGGCGATAGCTCTTGAATGTTAACGGGCTGGCCACCGCGTTCCAAATAGGTTCGATAGAGTTGGGAAAACAATTGCGCCTGTGACAACATCACGCACGCAATAGCTGGGAACATCCCCACGATACACAACAACATTCCCGCAAACGAGAATAAGAAACTAACGAGCATAAGCACTATCGAACCGAGTAGTAAGCTGCCAAACGTTCGGCGAATAAAATCCATATGCCACTGGAAGTCGAACATTTCCGACAGGTTGCCACTCAAGGCGATCTTGATAAATACGGGAGCAAAGCAAAAGAGCGAAAAAACGCTGACAAATGCAATCGTAGCAATGTATCCCAAACCAACTATGATGGCGACCAGCGCACCTGGCTCTTGCCCACCAGCCGATGCTGCCGCGATAATGAGCCCACCGATCAAAAAGAACACTATAATAACGCCGACTGCTATAGCACCAACCAAAAAAGAGCTGATCAATATTCCTAACCAAATCCACAGACCTCGGATAAGATAATCACCAATTTTATTAGTATCAAAGTCGGGATAGGTCGCTCTCGGATCTGTTATGGATCGCATCAAAATCTGAGCCTGATATCCATACAACACCAGTTGCCCGACCACCAAACTTCCGAGCAGCACACAGACTGTTGAATACAGGATGTTCATCATCCAGTTCGGGCTTTCGAACGCAAAGCCCACCAAGCGGCCATATTGCATCCCTTGCCCCATTGGTGCCGTAGGCTCAATGGGTGCAGACGAACGAAACGGGTCATTGTTCGACATACCGATTCCTTTCAGCGATCATTTTATAAAAGTGTCTGAATCAATCTTCGTATCGCATGCTTATGTGCACATGCATTAGCCAATTCCAGATGCCATTAGACCACCGGCTACAAACCCGAGGACGGTCGCTAGAACAAGTGAAATGAATGCCCCTTTGAGCTCATCCCAATTCATGAATTGATAGATGTAAATATAGAATGGCACGAACAGGCACATGAGCCCTTGCCCAATACTATTGCTGAATGCATGGACGAGTGTAATGACCACCGCGACAATGTTAAGCAGAATGGCCGAGATCCAAACCACCACTCCCAGCATCACGCCGAGCTTGTACTCTTGGATCTTGCCAATGAAAGTGTCTGGAGGTTGTGGTCCCATCAGTTGAGAGTCCACAATGATCACCGCCCCAAAGCCACAGACAAGCACCATCAGGAATAACATCGCGATCACGTACCACGGAATACCTGCTTTGTCATGCAGTTCTTCCATTTTGTTATCGCGACTCATGTTCTCTACGGCTTCGTCTAGATACAAGTTCCCAAAGCCGCCCGCCGATTTCGTGGTGTGACTTTGCAACTGTTCGCCCGTAGAGAAATTCAGTCCGCATTTTGTGCACAAAATGGCACCACGACTGATTGGATGTTCGCAGCGGGGGCACGTGGGGCCCGCTTTCTTTCCAACACCTGCTTCCTCCAACATTCCAGCTAGACCTGAATCGACGGCAGCTGGCGGAGTGGCTCGTTGCGGAGCCGCTGTGGGGGCCTGAGCAACAGGAGCAGTTCCGCCAGACTGTGCAGCTGGAATACGGAGCAACTGTTGGCATTTGGGGCACTTCCCTTGCTTCCCAGCCAAATTGTCGGGAACATTTAAGCGTTGACCACATGAGCACTGAACGGCAATTGGCATGTTCGGACCGACTTCCGAAAAACAGGGATGGATTAGGGCGATTGAATTTGAATAGAGCTGCGAAATCATGGCAGCTTCGATGTGCGTCCATAGAACAGGTTACCCGCCACGGCAGGTAACACCATTGTGGACAGCTTTCACCTCAATCGCAAGTCAAAGTTCCCGTTGCTGTCATAATGGCAGCATCACCAAACCACCCCCACTTTCTAAGGGACATGACTGTCGCGTGATTTTGGCAAGCGCGGGACGAGGCCGCTAGTTTCCCGGTCGTTTTTGCAGTTTGCTGCGTCACCCTCAGACGCAATAGAGTTTGGCACAGGAATTGCACTACCGGGCGACACCCTAGTCTGAGTGCCTAAATGGCGAGACTCGACTTGGACTGACTCAATCGATAAAGACCCGGTGAAGCGCACATCGCGGAAGATAGTGCATATCTTCGAAGATATTGCGGCTGGGTTGTTAACTATTTCGTTTTCAATGCATACCGGAGGAGTGCCGCTGATGGCGACGGCGACCAAATCAAAGGACAAGAGCAAGTTGAAGTTGCAACCACTGGGCGATCGTATCGTGGTTCGACGTGAAGTATCGGAAGGGCGAACTGCTGGCGGTATCGTGTTGCCAGACAGTGCTAAAGACAAGCCAACCCGCGGCGAAGTGATTGCCGTTGGCAATGGTCGCCTATTGGAAAATGGCGAACGATCCACCATGCAGGTCAAGCCAGGCGACCGCGTTTTGTTCACAACCTATGCTGGCGAAAACATCTCGATCGGTGACGACGAGTACATTCTGATGGGCGAAGGCGAAGTTTTGGCCGTCATTGAATAAGCCCATTGCCGAACACAAAAAAAGTTACGAACGATATCAGGAGTTGAAAGAGTAACATGGCAAAGATTATTGCATTTGATCAAGAAGCCCGCGAAGCGATTCGCCGTGGCGTATCGAAGTTGGCACGTGCGGTCAAAGTGACCTTGGGACCTAAGGGTCGCAACGTGATTTTGCAGAAGAGCTTTGGCAGCCCAACCGTAACCAAAGACGGTGTGACCGTTGCTAAAGAAATCGACTTGGAAGATCCCTATGAAAACATGGGCGCCAAGATGGTTCGTGAAGTTGCCAGCAAGACCAGCGACGTTGCTGGTGACGGCACCACCACCGCAACCGTTATGGCTGAAGCCATCTTCAACGAAGGCCTGAAGGCTGTGGTTGCTGGTGTTAACCCAATCCAAATGAAGAACGGCATCGAGAAGGCTGTTTCGGACATCACCGAAAAGCTTCACAAGATGTCGATCAAAATCAAAGACAAGAGCGAGATGGCAAACGTTGCCACCATCGCAGCCAACAACGATCGCGAAATCGGTACCCTATTATCCGATGCGATGGAAAAGGTTGGAAAAGATGGTGTTGTTACCGTCGACGAAGGCAAGAGCTTGCAAACCAGCCTGGAATGGGTGGAAGGTATGCAGTTTGATCGCGGCTACCTGTCGCCGTACTTTGTCACTGACAGCGGCACCATGCAAGCCGTTCTCAATGACCCATACATCTTGGTCTACGAGAAGAAGATCTCGAACATCAAAGACTTAGTTCCATGCTTGGAACAAGTTGTTCAACAAGGCAAGCCATTGTTGATCATCGCTGAAGAAGTTGATGGCGAAGCATTGGCAACTTTGGTGATCAACCGCCTGCGAGGCACATTGCAGATCGCTGCCGTTAAGGCTCCTGGTTATGGCGATCGCCGCAAGGCCATGATGGAAGACATTGCCATCTTGACCGGTGGTCAGGCTATCTTTGAAGCTCTCGGCATCAAATTGGAATCGGTCGGCTTGGCTGAACTCGGTCGTGCCAAGAAGGTTATCATCGACAAAGATAACACCACCATCATTGAAGGTGCTGGCAAGAGCAGCGACATCAAGGCTCGCATCGACCAGATCCGTCGAGAAATCCAAAACAGCACCAGCGACTATGATCGCGAGAAGCTGGAAGAACGCTTGGCCAAGTTGGCTGGTGGCGTTGCCAAGGTAAACGTTGGCGCCGCAACCGAAAGCGAAATGAAGGAAAAGAAGGCACGCGTTGAAGACGCTCTCCACGCGACTCGCGCTGCTATCGAAGAAGGTATTTTGCCAGGTGGTGGCGTTGCATTGCTACGAGCAAGCAATGCAGTTTCCCCAGGCGAAGGTTTGAGCCATGACGAAGTTGTTGGCTACAACATTGTTCTCCGCGCTTGCCGCGCTCCACTGACCATGATCTCCACCAACGCAGGTTTGGATGGCGGTATCGTCTGCGAGCGAGTTTTGGAAAGCAAAGGCAACAATGGCTTTAACGCATTGACCAACACCTACGAAGACTTGGTGAAGGCTGGCGTTATCGACCCAACGAAGGTAACCCGAACGGCATTGGCAAACGCTGCCAGCGTTTCTACTTTGTTGCTCACCAGCGATGCCTTGATCGCTGAGAAGCCAAAGGCAGACAAGGGTGGCAAGGGACATGGCGGCGACCATGACATGTACTAATTCGTGATGGGTTTACTGAATTTTCTGAACGAAAATGCAGTAAACTTTAGATCGAAAACGCTTGGCCGAATTTACGCAGATTTGGCCGAAATCGTGCACTAAAAAGCTCGAAGCCCCGCGAACAAACGGTTCGCGGGGCTTTTTTTTGTTCTATCTGTGAGGATTATGCCGGCGGCAATCCGGCCACGTCTGTTACCAAATTACTTTGCCTTTGCCCACCTGATGGGCCTATAATTAGAAATTGCCCACCAACGTTTTAAGACAGGGCACCTCCTCGGTTAGGATTCGAGATCGCCATGATTCGCAAACTCCTCATATGCGGCATCCTCACAGCGACATCTTTGCAAGGCTTAGTGTGCGCGGATGAAAAAGTTGGCATCAAAGGGGGCGGCTCTGTTGTCGGAAAAACCAACCCCAACGAAAAGTTTGTCGAAGTCAATATCGCTCCTGGCATTCGCGTTGCCCTTGATTCCAACAAAACCGAAATCGCCAAAGAAGAACGTCCAGAAGAAGCGGAGTATGTAGCGAGGTTAGAAAAACTCGCTGAAACGGCCGATGCCCATTGGGAGATGTACCAGTGGTGCAAACAAAACAGCCTCACTTCTTACGCTTATCAGCATGCATGGCGCGCGATTGAAATCAATCCCGATCACCAACAAGCGCGAATGGCTCTCGATTTTCAGCGCGATGGAAAAGGGTGGATTCTTCGCGACGATTTAATGTTGAGAAGTGGACGGATCAAAGATGGAGCCCAATGGCGAATCCCTGAAGAGCTCGAGAGAAACAAGGCAGAGCAGGCCCGAACCGAACAAGTGACTCGTTGGAAACGAGATATCAAAGCTTGGAAAACAGATTTGTACTCAGGAGGGCCACGCGCCGGTCGTTCGAAAGCCAAACTTGATGCCATCCAAGATCCGGTAGCGGTTGGTCCGCTTATCGAACAATTGAAAGATGGAGAAAACCCGCCCGAATTTCGAATTCTCGTCGTAGGCCTGTTGTCTCGTATCGGGACGCCTAATGCGATCCAAGCTCTAATCGAGGCCTCGGTTGATGATAGTAATGCCAAAGTTCGCGAAGCTGCGTTAGATGTGGCAAAACAAAAAGCCCCTGAGGAAGCAGCGAGTCAATATGCCCGTTTGCTCTCGCATGAAAGCAACACGCAAGTTCAGCGGGCAGGCAACGCGTTGGCTGCCCTGCAGGACAAACGCTACACCTGGCACCTGATCCAAGCTTTGGTTACGGAACACAAACGGGAAGTTAAGGGTAGTGGACAAACCTACGGTCAGGACTCGGCGGGGGGATTTGCCATTGGCGGCTCGAATAAGCCCAAAGTAGTGATGGAACCAGTGAACAATGCACCTGTACTTACTGCGTTGACCGCCATGTACCCCGATGTGAACTACCGATTCGACGAAAGCCGGTGGAAAGTCTGGTATTTGGAGAATTTTCACCCAGAAGGGACCGATTTGCGACGCGATCCTTAGTGGATCTTCTTCCCCCCTGTCGCATTTTTGTGCTGGATTGAGACAATAGAGGGTTTGGTTCTCCGTTCCGGATCGAAAAGGTCCGGCTCGAAAATCTGGTGCGTTTTATTTGGGGTTGGTCAGAAGGATCGCCATGGCAACGACGACGAATATCGTCATCCGCGGAGCGCGCGAACACAATCTTAAAGATGTCGACGTCACACTGCCACGCAATCGCATGATTTGCGTGACCGGAGTGAGTGGCAGCGGTAAGAGCTCTCTCGCATTTGACACGCTATATGCTGAAGGCCAACGACGTTATCTGGAAAGTCTATCCAGCTATGCGCGCCAATTTGTAGGACAACTTCCTAAACCTAATGTTGACTACATCGGTGGCTTGAGTCCATCGATTTCGATCAGCCAAAAATCAGTTGGCCACAATCCGCGTAGCACTGTCGGAACGGTTACCGAAATCCATGACTTCCTGCGCGTCCTCTTTGCGCGTGTGGGCAAAGGGCATTGCCCAACTTGCAATAAACCCATTACGTCGCAAACGCGTGATCAAATCGTGGCTCGCTTGCTTGGTCAAGCTGACAACGATGTTGTCAAGTTTTTTCTGGCCCCTTTAGTTCGCGGCCAAAAGGGCGAATACAAAGATCTCTTCGAGGATTTACGTCGCCAAGGTTTTGCCCGCGCTCGCGTCGACGGAAGTGTCATCCGCTTAGCCGATCCACCTAAACTAGAACGACAAATTCGCCATAGCATCGAAGTTGTCATCGATCGCTTTGCTATTAACGCTTCACAAAAAGCCAGACTAGCAGAAGCCGTTGATCTGGCATTAAAGCTCGGCGAAGGCACGATGCTTGTCGCGGTCGAAGTACCAGCTGGCGACGAACCACAAACAGAACCCGCAGATCGCGATCAAGTTTTTTCTTTGCAGTACTCATGCGCAGCGTGCGGCACCAGCTTCCCGCCTCCCTCGCCGCAAATGCTGAGCTTCAATAGTCCTCAGGGAATGTGCATGGCGTGTGAAGGGATCGGGGAAACAGAAACTCTCGATTCGCAACGAATCGTCGTCGATCCCAGCAAGTCGCTCAAACAAGGGGCCATTGCACCACTCGGCACTTGGGCAGAAATGGCCAAGTACGAACGAGGCGAATTGCAAACCATCGGCACCGACCTGGATGGGTATTTCAATCTCAAGCGTGGCTATTTGTTGTCGACTCCCTGGGCCGACCTCGCTCCCGAATATCAATCGGCTTGGCTGTACGGCCCACCGAATAGCTACCGTATCTTCGGCCCCAACAGTACTCGCCCTCGTTCGCTTTATAAAAACGGTGAATTCCACGGCATTGTGGCGGCGTTGATGGCCCGATATCGAGCGGCTGGCGATTACCTCAAGGAAGAGCTAGCTCCGTATATCATCACCGGCGTGTGCGATGCCTGTCGCGGTGATCGAATTAGTCCTCAAGGCCGCTTCGTCCGCTTAGCCACTTCTACCCCTAAGTTCGCCAAGAATCCATGGCTTTCGTTACCTGACATTTCCAAACTCTCGCTGGTCGATTGCGCTGAGTTCTTTGCAGGTCTTGAACTCGACGAAACAGGTTGGTTGATTGCTACCGAAGCAGTGAAGGAAATCCGCGCTCGCCTAAAGTTTCTGCTGGATGTTGGTTTGGAATACCTCACGCTTTCGCGTCCAGCCCCAACTCTTTCCGGTGGCGAAACTCAACGCATTCGTTTGGCAAGTCAAATTGGTTCGGGGCTCGTCGGTGTGCTGTACGTTCTTGACGAGCCATCGATTGGCTTACACCCGCGCGACAATGATCGCTTGCTGTCGTCTCTCAAACGTTTGCGCGACCTTGGCAATACGCTGCTGGTCGTCGAACATGACGAAGATACGATGCGGGCCGCCGATATGGTTCTCGACTTTGGACCAGGTGCCGGTATTCGAGGCGGAGAACTCGTCGCCTCAGGTACAGCAGCCGAGTTGGCCGCTAATCCGAAGAGCGTTACAGGCAAGTATCTTTCGGGTGAAGAAAAGATCGAAGTTCGTACGGAAGTTCGCCCAGGTAACGGTCAATCGATTCGCGTCTTAGGAGCGACCCAAAACAACCTCAAAAACATCGATGTAGAAATACCACTTGGTAAGTTTGTTTGCATCACCGGCGTCAGCGGTAGCGGTAAGAGCTCTCTGATTGGCGACATCCTTTCGCCCCATTTGCGTAACGTGCTGCATCGCGCTCAATTGCCTGTCGGTCAACATCGCGCGTTCGAAGGTATTGAACACCTAGACAAAGTCATCGAAATCGATCAGAGCCCCATCGGACGCACACCCCGCAGTAACCCAGGCACATACGTCAAGGTATTCGACGAAGTTCGCGATCTGTACGCACAATTGCCCGACGCGAAACGCCGAGGCTACGCTCCCGGTCGCTTCAGCTTTAACGTCGAAGGTGGCCGCTGCGCCGCCTGCGAAGGCAACGGTGCCAATAAACTGGAAATGGATTTCCTCGCCGACATTTGGGTGCCATGTCCTGTATGCGAAGGCAAACGCTTTAGCCGCGAAACATTGCAAGTAAAGTTCAAAGATCTGTCGATTGCCGATGTATTGGAAACGGATATTGGACAGTTACTCTCTGTCTTTGAAAACATCCCCAAGATCGCTGAAAAACTGCAAACCCTACATGACGTAGGTTTGGATTATCTCAACCTAGGTCAACCATCACCTACATTATCCGGTGGTGAAGCTCAGCGCATCAAACTCGCTCGCGAGTTGAGTCGCCGAAGCACCGGTCGAACGTTGTATTTGCTCGACGAGCCCACGACCGGTTTGCACTTTGCCGACATTCGTTTGCTCCTCAAAGTGCTTCACGACCTCGTTGATCGCGGAAATACGGTGCTTGTCATTGAGCACAACCTGGATGTGATCAAGACGGCCGATTGGATTATCGATCTGGGACCAGAGGGTGGCGCAGGGGGTGGCGAGGTTATCTATATCGGCACGCCTATGGGCCTCGCCGATTGCGAAAAGAGCGCGACAGGCCGCTCGCTGAGACGCCATCTAGATGGCGGATCTTTGGTTATTCCAGCTGCACCCGTTAAACCTGGCAAGGGAAAGAAAGCCAAAGCGAAGCCCGAAGAGTCCACCTCGGCAGAAGATATCATCGAATTAAAAGAACTCACCGTTGAAGGGGCGACAGAACACAATCTGCGTGGCGTTGATGTGACTTTGCCTCGCAATGCGATGACCGTTTTCTGCGGTCCTTCCGGTAGCGGCAAGAGCTCTTTGGCCATGGATACGATCTATGCAGAAGGTCAACGCCGATATGTCGAGAGTCTCAGTTCCTATGCGAGACAGTTCATCGGCCAAATGCCGAAACCCAAAGTGGATCGTATCGAAGGCCTTTCACCTGCCGTTGCCATCGAACAAAAAAATCTGAGCCATTCACCACGCAGCACCGTGGGAACTGTAACGGAAATTTACGATTACATGCGCGTCCTCATGGCTCGCTTGGCGACCATGTATTGCCCGACATGTGATGTTCCCGTAACCACGCAAACCGTCGACCAGATCGTCGATAAGTTGATGGCCTATCCAACAGGCTCTCGACTCTACATCATGGCACCGGTTGACTTGGAGCACAAAGAAGACCTATCCGTGCTCTGGAAGGAATTCCGCGAACAAGGTTATACCCGCGTTCGTGTGGATCAAAAGACTTACTCGGTAGATGAAGCGCCCAAGCTCAAGAAGACCGACGAATATCGAGTTGAAGTGGTCATCGACCGCATTTCCATTCAAGAGTCGTCACGCTCTCGTATCGCTCAGAGCGTCGAGCAAGCTCTCAGCTTAGGCGTCGGAACTATGGTTGTCGCGGAGGTCGATGAAAAACGGCCTGAACCTCGCTGGACCAACATTGTCCACAACCAAATGTTGGCTTGTCCCTGTTGCGGCACAAGTTTCCAACAACTCACACCACATAGCTTTTCGTTCAATTCGCCTCTCGGTTGGTGCCCCACCTGCGAAGGTCTGGGTACACAAACCGGAACCGATCCAGACTCCTTGCTCGATGGCTCAAAATCGTTATTCGAAGGTGGCTGCAAACTATGGCCAAACTTGGATACCGAGATATCCAAAGCCATGCTAGTGACGTTGACTGAACAACTCGGCATTCCAGGTGATGTGCCCGTTGAATCTCTTACACCCAGTCAGCGACGATGGCTTCTCTTTGGTTCCGGTGATCAATGGTTCGAAGCCCCGCTGTCCGGAAACGCCAGACCGATACGTTTTCAATTTAAGGGTCTCTATCCGACCTTGGAGCAAGCTTCGAAACTGAGCCAATTGCAGCGCATGCGACTGGAAAAATTCGTTGCCGAAATCGACTGCACCACCTGCAATGGCAGCCGAATTCGCCCCGACGCAGCGGCTGCGAAATTTCGTGAGAAAACGGTGGGCGATTTAGTCCGTATGCCACTGGGTAAACTCCACTCAGTTCTTTCAGGTTGGAGCCTCACCCAACGCGAACAACAAATCGCTGGTGAACTTGTGCGTGAATTGAAACAACGCGCCGAGTTTCTTTTGGATGTCGGTTTGGAATACCTTTCCTTGAGTCGAACCGCCAATACTCTGAGCGGTGGTGAAGCCCAACGCATTCGCTTGGCAAGCCAGTTAGGGAGCGGCCTGTGTGGTGTACTTTATGTGCTTGACGAGCCTACCATCGGTTTACATCCCCGCGACAACGAACGCTTGATTAAGGCAATGCATAAGCTTCGCGATCTTGGTAACACACTGTTGGTTGTAGAACATGACAAGGATGTGATCGCGGGTGCGGATCAAGTGCGAGACTTTGGTCCAGGTAGTGGGCGTCGAGGAGGCTTGGTGGTCGCTGCAGGCAGCCCCGCCGAAATTGGAAACATTCAGGGATCCGTAACTGGTCCATATATTAGCGGCACCAAAGGCATCCCTATCCCAAGCAATCGGCGAATGTTTGAATTCACCAAGGGCTCTGGAGATTGGGAATCCCCCAGCGGCCATTGGCTTACCATCCATGGTGCGAAAGAGAACACACTTAAAAGTGTGAAAGCTTCATTTCCATTAGGTGCATTTGTTGCGGTCACAGGGCCAAGCGGTAGCGGTAAGAGTTCGCTGGTCAACGACATTATGTATCCTGCCCTGGCTCGAGCCTTGCACCGCTATGGTGGCAAAGTCGGTACGTTCGAACGAATCGAAGGCATCAATCAAATCAACAAAGTTGTGGCCGTCGATCAGTCGCCATTGGGATCCAGCCCCACTAGTAATCCAGCAACTTACACGGGCGTGTTTGAACATATCCGGCACCTTTTCGCCCTAATGCCTGAAGCCGCTCAACGTGGCTTCACCGCTCGACAATTCAGCTTTAACGTTCCCGGTGGACGCTGCGAGAAGTGCGAAGGGAATGGTCAGATCAAAGTCGAAATGCACTTTTTGGCAGATGTCTGGGTTACCTGCGATGCGTGTAAAGGGCGGCGTTACACCGAAGAAACGTTGGAAGTAAAGTACCACGGCTACAACATCCATCAAGTGTTGGAAATGCCCATTTATGATGCGGCCAAACTTTTCTCGGATCATCCTCGAATCTCACGTATTCTCAAGACGCTGTCGGATGTGGGACTGGACTATGTGGCTTTAGGTCAAGCGGCCCCAACTCTCTCGGGCGGTGAAGCGCAGCGCGTAAAACTAGCTGCCGAATTGTCGCGACCCGATACAGGCAAAACGCTGTATTTGCTGGATGAACCAACCACAGGTCTACACTTCGAAGATATTGCCAAACTACTATTGGTGCTGCATCGTTTGGTCGACCTGGGCAATACGGTCGTTGTAATCGAACACAATTTGGATGTGATCAAGTCGGCCGATTGGGTTATCGACATGGGTCCCGAAGCGGGCTTAGAAGGAGGCCAGGTTGTATATGCGGGTACGCCAGAAGGCCTGGTGGAATTTACGAAACCAGCTCGCAAATCCAACAAGAAATCTAAAGCAGCCACCACTGAACCACCACCGACAGAAAAACTTCGCAGCTATACAGGTGAGGCCCTAGCCCCCGTTCTAAAGACAGGCCCCTACGAGGTGCGAAGTCGATACCAAGAGAATTATCCATCCTCCAATAATCCACCCGCGATGGAAAGTGAGCCGAACTGATATGGCCAGCGTAGATCCAAACGCCAAAGGGAGACTGGTCGATCCCGCCCTGCTATTTCGGTTTAGCTTGACCATGTTTCGCAATGATGCAGATCCATTTTCCGATCAATGGACATTGAGCGAAGCTTACACGTTCCCACGTCTAGATCGCTTGTCGGGCAATAAATCATTTGCCGAATTGCGAGGTGCTTGGAACAAGAAAGGGCTATTGTTTCAACTCACCGTTGCGGGCAAGACTCAATATCCATGGTGCCGTCCCAGTCGCATGGAGGAAAGCGATGGTCTGCATATGTGGATAGACACTCGCAATTCCCCTGGCATTCAACGCGCCACCCGCTTCTGCCATCAATTCGTCTTTACACCGATGGGTGGCGGGCCACGGCAGGATCGCCCTATCGGAGCATTATTGGCTATCGCACGTGCCAAAGAAAATCCGCATGAAGTTGCAGGTGGAATGATTCAGTTGCGGTCGCGATTGGCCCGCAATGGTTATCAGCTTTTCATCGGCATTTCCAATGTCGCTTTGACAGGTTTTGATCCTTTGGAATATCCCAGACTCGGCTTTCACTTTGCCATCGCCGACCGCGAATTGGGTTGGCAATCGCTTACGGTTGGCCGCGATCTACCCGCAGAAGAGAACCCATCGCTGTGGAGCGATTTGGAATTAAATGATCAAAGTCCCGCTTAACGATTGGTTTGGATAAGAAGAGTTTGAACCGCGAAATGAACGAAAGAAGCGAAAGTAAACCTGAAATTAGTTTTATTTAACACTCATTTCAAAACCACCCGCCCGCTCGTCTCCGCGATTGCTCCTGTTTTCTGACGAGCACAGGAGGAGTATCAGTCGTACTCGTCCCAAACGGCGAATACCTCGTCAATCGTGTCGACCCATTTGCCAGGAGGTACCACAAAGAACCTCCTGGGGTCGGGTTTCGCACCATAATAAATTGCGCGAGAGTAGTCATCGGCAACCCACAGTTCTGCTGTGTGGACCGAGAGCCACGTGCCGTTTGCGGCTTGGAACGAATATCCTTCTTTCCGATGCGGCTCTCGTTTCCAATTTGCCGCAGCCTCCATCAGACCACGATAGTGATCGGCGTATTTGGCTCGTCGGAGCATATATGGACCGTAGGCAAGTCCAAGGGCCAAAAGAAGCATGACTACCATTACGGTTCGCAGTCCGAAACGATTTGGGGTCATGCTTTGCTCCGCTAACGAGACGAGCCTGAAGACAATCAGAATTCTTGTGTAAGCTGATTAGCCGAGTCAATACTTTGACGCTAATCTGTAGACATCCATCGTTTTATCAGTCACTCTGCCAAGTTTCCCGGGCAGTTCTATAGAGTGTTTTGTGCGCTGTCTACTACTTTGACAGCTTTGGCTTTGTAGAGCGGAAAAATCCGTTCGGTGAGATGACGTCGAATCCGGTCGTTCGATCCCCGGTAACGAAAACTTCGACAAGATTGCCTTCTTCCGGAACATCCCAATGTCCATAGTGACCCGGAGCGCGATTTCCAACTTTGTTATCCCATTCGTCTTCCCAGTAGTGGACATAAACATGCTCTTTGGCAACGATTTCGGCCCCTTTGTCGACGCGTTCGACAATAATCTCGGCCACACCAAAGATGTACGTCGAGTCTTGACGTTTTTCCCTCCGCTCATAAGTGCGTTTTACCGTGCCGGTGAACGCATGCGATGCCGATTCGAGCAAGTCTTCCTTTGATTTAGCCGGAATCTCTGCATTCGCACCCCCGATGAAACTAGCGACCAAAAACAATGCAGCCACCACAGGGCTTATCGCGGTAATGACGGGAAGTGCTTTCATTGCAGTCTCCAAGTAGTTGGTCAGTAAATGCTAAAATACGCAAAGCAGAAATTGCGGTCGATGAGTTGCATTGGCCAATGCCACTAAAGTCGGAATACTCTTACGATGACTGCCGTCGCAGCGATCGATTATCCATTCCCAAAACGGCCTACTCGACGTTACCAATCGCTCGCTTGGTTAGCCGCGTCCTCCTAGAATTGATGTGCTTCGACCGTTAACAAGAACGCCAACAACCACTATTTCCGAGTCCATTAGATCGTAGTAGATAACTGCGGTAAATCTTGGCATGCGTTTAGGGCGATAACCGGTCTCATCGACTGAACTGTGCATTACACTATGCGGCAAGGCATTCACAACTTCAAAGAAAATTTGAACAAATTCACTCCCCAGCCCTTCACGTTTCTTGTCATACCAATCGCGCGACGTCCGCAAGTCGTCGTAGACTTCGTCTACAATGCGAATAGTCATTTGGTACGATCACCATCAAGCCTGCAACGGAGCTCGTCAACAGTCATTGCCGTATCCGGATTTTGTCGAAAATTTTGGATGCGTCGGTCAAACTCCGACTTGATTTCCAAGGCCGGTGAAGGAAACGCGTTGTCAGGAAGCGAATCCCAGATTGCTTGCACAACGCGAAGTCTCTCAGACACTGATAAAGTTGCAGCATCAGCTAGAATTTGTTCAGCGGTCACTCTAATCTCCTCAGATGGCTAAGTTTCTTCCAAGTATAGCCTCGTGGCCGACCGATGTCACCCGCGATGGCGCAGAGGGGGCAAATAGCTCGCTCAGAAATTCCAAGGGTAACTTATGTCTATTCCGGTCGGGGTTCTGACAAAATTCTGGAACACCATTACCCAGCCCGTTATCTCGGATGTCATCACATCGAACTGCCCCACTCGTCCGGTTAAGTACGCAACGTGTCATCCTTCAACGGTTCTACGATCTTCTCAAGTTTCATCGACCGACGAGAAGGCGGTCTCAGTGCACGTCATCGTCAGTTCCAAATCGGATCTTGTCGATCGTTGTTTGGATGTCATACTCGACACGTCGATACCTGATCGTTCTCCCGTCGAAGAGAGATAACAGACGCGAGGATCTTCGTCGCGAGGATACCGTGTATGTCACTCAGAATTGCGATCATCACGCGTAACAACCAACCTTACAGGACGCCGATGAACTAATGTCCTTTTCAAACCGTTCCCACTTCACCGCATTACACTTGCTATAAATTCCTCTGACCGTTTCCTTTCAATCTGTCGAAGTGTCCACACACTCCCAAGTATCATCTTCATATACAATTAGCGAATGATTCTCTGCGGTCCCATCGGGACCGATTATCGAAGTTTCATACCAAACGCATCCGGATGCATCGATTCGCGAAATTCGGACCACGGGGGGTTGTTCGATGATTCGTTCGATACTGTCAGCCGTCCATCCCGCCATCTCAGTTTTCTCAGCGAGTTCTCGCTCGCGTTGTTCCAAATCACACTGGGGAACCCTCAGAATCCGAATGTAATCACCTATTTTTAGCGTTCTCGGATTAGGCATATGCTAGTGCAGAAACTTTTGTGAGAGGTGAGTAGCTGCGATCATCCATGTCGCCGTCCAAAACTTAGCTGGAAACTCGCAGCCGACCGGCGAGTTTCGTGCCTTGCAATATTCATACGCCCGTCAGGACATGGCATGCATATTTTTCCAATTGACGATCCAACCACCATTCGTAAAGCGCATTTGCAGCCACCGCCCCAATCCCATTTGAGCATAACAAACATCATCCGGTCGCACTTACAGAAACACCAAGTCTACTGATTCGGAAATCGCTGGCATTGTAAGTGTTGCTATCGTTGAATATTAATTAGTTTCGCGAATGTGGCTCCCGTTTTGGCAAGGAACTACTCTGCTGCAGTTTCCGGAATTGACTTGCTGATCACCACGGATGAGATAAACATTCCAACGATCAAAGGCAGGGCGAAGCACAACACTTGGAGGAACTTGGCCGAACCCGTTGAAACGGACTCTGCGATGAACGGTAAAATGAACGACGCCAATATGGCAATCGCCCATATAGCCGCATTTGTTCCGATGAGTTTCTTCTTTTGCCCAGATGTCATGAAAGTGAATCCTGGTTCGTAGTGTGAAGTGAGAGTAAGGATGCTCGTTGAACGGGAAGCTTACCATACTTCCAATCCTGGAGCCGAGAAAACTTCCGGAATGCCATTACCAAGCGGTTTATCCTGGATTGTTTCACGTTTATCACGAACTGTCGAGAAAATAATTGTCGGAATGCGACTCGGACGGAGGTATCTTTTGATAGTAACTGCGGCTTCACTGTCGTGGTGAGATCTTAAGCAAAAAGTATCGATCCAATCGATATCCTCACTTCGGCCTGCCTTCGCTACCACGTCAACCGGTCAGTCTTTTTGATCAGGCATTCTTGCAGATCGATCGGAATCGAGACGTTTGAGCAAGAACAATACATGAATCATCCAAGCAAGCACTGCTGACATTGGAGAACTGAGTAAGCCTCCAATGATGATTCCAGCGAAGAATCCAATAGCTCCTCCAAGTAACCGTAATCCCGTCGAATATTCGGGCAAAAATACCAAGACTCCAAAAAACGCAAGCAATACACCCCATGCGAGCGACAGGTAGTAAGGAAGCAGCTGAATCGAGCTTCGCAAACTCTCCACAATTGGCTTTATGTCGGCTGTGTCAGAACTAATTTTTGGCATACTCTATTAATCGCAATGATCACTACCGTTGATCGGGCAAACGCGTTATTCACCGATTCTGCCGCGTCTTGTCTACCTCGTTTTGATCCAGCCTGCTTTATCTCATCCAGTAGAAGCATGCGACTGGGACAACCATAAAGGTACCAAGTTCAATATCCCAAAAGGATATGGAAAATGACAAAAATCGTTGTTCAACTAGAAGTTGCCAAACCAATTCGCCATTTCGAGCATGACCCGCTACTTGAGTTTTACTCCAGAAGCGAACCCATAATTTGTGAACCGCGAAAATCACGAAATTCGCGAAAACCTAAGCGATGTAAATCACCCAACTCTTCCATTTACTACCACGCTTGGAACTCATTTTCCAGATGTGTTTGATCGCGAGAGGGACCATTTTTCATGATCAAAGATTGATTTGCTCATTACAGTCCACTTGAGCACAACCACTTCTGCTCACGAGGAAATTCACGCTTCGGACGGATAGTAGCTTGTCTACCGCTGCCGCGAGGTGGCAACGATTTATTAGCGCCCTTTTTGCGATCAAAGTGCGATGATACGTCGCAAGAATGACAAGGCCTTTTCTGTGTCAATATCGGACCTTGGCGTTTCAATCAACTCACTGACCGCTTTGCCTTCGAACTGCGTGACACCGCGAGAATTTCGCCCCGACCAATGCTTTAGCGTAATCGTCGCATCGAGAAGAGACGTCTGGAACATCGAAACCAGGACAGTTTTCACCACTTTGCCGGGGTCAACACCAACAAAATAGAACATGAACACCGAACGATCCTTGGCCAGAAACTCGAGCATTTTGTCGAGGTTGTAGGCCTTGGGATTCGATTTTAGTATCATGATTTTAGTCTTGACGTCGGTCTCGGTGTGAAATGCGTCAAACTCTCGGGTATAGTCGCCAAGCGCGTTCTCTGTCTTGAATGCAGGCAAGCTGCCTGTATTGTCCTTCAGAGCTGCGATGAGTGACTGTCGAAGTTGTTCATCTTCACCGGCTACAAGATACTCGATAACTCGCCCACGTACGTTTACATTTTCGATGAGTGCGGCGAGCAGAATTTCATTTTTGAACTTCGCTACTCGCGCGTCAAGTTCTGCTTTTAGCGTTTTCGAATCGTTCGACTCCACGAACAACTTCGCACGATCGGGCGCTGAGAGAATCACCATTTCGTTGGTATTGACGACAAACTTCTCTCCTGACGGGGAAATGTTGTTCGTTGCTTCTACCAATCGTGGGAGGTTACCATCGAATCCAATCTCAGCATGAATGTCAAATAGCCGACCAAAGTTGGCCGGTTCATTTGCAATACCCTCGAATTGCCGCTCGATGTCGGAACCATTGAATGAACCTCGAATGTTGTTCACTCGCAGTTCCTGAGAGCTGTGGCTGATCTTTCGGAGGAAAGTGGAGTTTGCCAGAAGAAGGTGATTCTCTGTTGGGGTTGTTACGCACACTATGAATGGGCGGTCGTCCACTTTACGCAGATTGGAAAGTGAGAGCACAGTATTTGAGAAGTTGGCCGACGCAGCAGAGCTAAATCGGATCGCGAAATCTTTGCAGTAATACACCGCTCGGTCACGGGTTAACCCAAATTGGTCAACGACCAACCGGCACAACCGTCGCTTGTCATTGATACCGTCGTGCACTCGCACAAATGTTGCCAAATCATCGAGCTTGCTACTCATCAAACAAACTCAATGTCTTTTTGCCAGTGGGTGGCTTCTTCTCCGGCTTCTGATCGTTCAGACTGTTTCGCTCCCAAAAAACACCATCGGAGTATCCTTGGATTGATTGGTCTGACTCGGCGAGTTGCAGTCGCTTCTCCGCCCAGCAGCAATACTCTGTGTCTTGTTCAATTCCAACGAATCTGCGGCCCAGTTTCTTGCAAACTACCGCTGTTGTTCCGCTTCCCTGAAAAGGGTCAAGGACCATTGCACCGGGAGTGGAGCTTGCTAAGACCAGTTTGGCGATCAGCTTCTCCGGCTTTTGTGTGGGGTGATCTGTATTTTCTGGCATCGACCAAAACGGGATCGTAATATCACTCCAGATATTCGAGGGAAACGTCAAGCGGAAATTGCCATCATCTTCTTCCTGCCAATCTTTCGGTGCCCCTTCGGAATCTCGATACGGTGCGATCACCTTTCGCTTGAGTTTCACAGCATCTACATTAAAAACGTAATCTTTCGTTCGCGTGCAAAACCAAATATCCTCCGTGTTGTTCTTCCAGTTGGACTTTGCGCCTCTTCCCTTTTCCCGTTCCCACGTGATCCGATTCTGGATGTGAAACAGCTCTTGAAGGATGGGTGCAATCAAGATAGAAGTCTTCCAGTCTGAACAAACATATACGCTCGCATTTGGAAGTAGCGTTGGCATGATCAAGCAAATTACGTTTCGGAACCAAGTCGCATACTCGTCGCCCCCCTTCTCCATGAACCGCTGACCGTTGTAGTCCTTCGATAGATTGTACGGAGGATCGAGTATTAGCAGATCAACGAAGCCAGTCGGTAAGTACTGGACTGCGGAGAAGAAATCTTGATTTACGGTTCGATTTTCCAACAGCGAGAGAGATGCCGGCGCATTCAAGTGAAGCAGTCGCGACTGAAGTAAGTCTCGCTCTTCATCGTGGCAAGTCAGAGTGCGGTTCCTTGGTGCACGTGTCTTCACGCTCAAGTAAACTCCATTTTCAAGGGCGAACGAATCGATCACCGAAGACGAGGGGCCGCGTTACCACGAGCAACCGAGCCGATCGAGCCCTTCGGCGCATCGACTTGTTCTCGATTGAACGGCTCCAGTCCACGGACTGTGCTGCAGAAATGAAACCGCAGACCCAATGTCGACGATCTTTTTCATGCCAAACCTCCAACATACGGGATACAAAATACATTCGCAACGGTCTGTTTCTCGCCCCCCCGCGTGGATTGTCCGACCAGAAGCAGCGATTCAGTGGCTAAACCACCCGTTTGTTGTTGATCAATTCCCTAACCACCTTTTGCGGCCGGAAGCAAAGATTCATCCACAGTGGGAAGCTGCTCCGCCCGCTGCGCGAGGCGGCCGAGGTCGCAAGTAGCTGCGACTATTGTTAACCGATAATGCATTGGCTCCGATGGCACAAGACCAGCGGGGGCCTCCGAATGCACATCCGTACTGCAAGCAAGAATGGCCGGCATGAGCGGGCCGGCACGAGCTACTTTGGAGGTCGAAACGATGGCAGCGGCGATCGCGCATACAGTTCCGCTGAGTACGAAGTAAGGGCAACGGATTAGTTGTTGGCTGTCTATCTCACTGCGCCCCGCTACGGCCCCATTACATCATCTCCACGGCAGACGCTTCCTGTTAAAAACGCAATATCTAATACTTCATCGGTCATGTCGTGGCATTAATACGTGGGGTGAGGGCATTGAATTCGTAAACGTTTGTGCCAGCGGAGACCAAATCGTCTCGCAGGACCAGGATACCAACGTAGAACTCCGCAAGGATTCGATTTCCACCAAGCTTCTTTTGTGCCAATTTAGTGTTGTGTAAAAGTTCGGCTTGCAACCTAAGCAGGAGATTCGCACCATGCTCCTCGGTGATATAGTCATCAAATTCGAGGAGCCTTGGTTTGGGATAGCTGAGCACGGATTTGCAAAAGTGATTACTGGAAATTCGGTCAACGATATCGAAGCAATACGCCTTATCGAGTTTTATTCGGCGCGACACGTCGTCGACCACCACCGAACAAGTCATGCTGTTGTACGAAGTACTTTCGAAACAGGCAGTTCCGAATCGCATTTTCACGGATAGCGAATCGTTGTGTTCATCACTCACTTCGCCGCCTAGCGATTCAACAAAAATTCGAAGCCGTTTCTGGAATCGTTCCATTTCACTTAGTCTTTGATATAACGGACATCACTACTAACCCGATGAATTCTACCGTGTAAACTAACACATTTCGAGCATGACCGACGACTTGCGGTTTACACCAGCAGCGAGCCCATTGTTTGTGAACCGCGAAAATCACGAAAATCGCGAAAACATCCGCGATATCCATCACATCGTCACGATGGCGCAATCGTCCCGTATAGAACGCAATATCTAATCCTTCATTTGATATGCGTCCTTTTGGCATCGGGAATCACCGAAGCATTTGAATGAAGTCGTCGAAGCAATCAGCAACAGGCGTCAGGAAAGTATCCCACGGGACGGACAGAAAGTTGTCGTCGGCGTCAAATTGTTGGTCGATTGGCAATTCATCCCAATCCATGTAGGCGTCATTTGCATTGTGAGCGAGCCACATTTTGACCGTTGGTGTTTTTGGACGGTTTCGATAATCGAAGCACATTAGATTCACGTTGGCGCGATCGAGGCACATATCCCGATCCAGAGCCGCGAAAGGCACAAGGCCAGTGAATAATGCTCTGGATGTGGAATGTTCATAATCCATCAAATACGAGATGCCGTTCACAACACGTTCGTCCATAGCCGATTGCTCGAAGTGCGGACGCTTTGGCGGAGTTAGTTTTGATTCATCATCGAGCAGCGACAGGAATTGCCCGATTTGCCATTGCGTGAAATCGACATCGAATGTTGCGATTTGAGGAACGCCACCATGACACGTGGCCATTTGATCGAGGAACGCGGGGTCAAGCGGATATCGACGCTGGATTTTGGCGACGACGCGAACATCAATTGGACCGGCAAGTGTATCGGGATTACATTGAAGATCACGGGCCATCGTCTTGACTCATAACGCTGGCGGTAACCGATGCCGCCGAGTTTTATTTTGATGTCACGATCGACCTGATCGGCGGCTTCGGTTCACCGCTTGGTTCGCCATGCATTCATACAATTGACCGTCTTTTGAAGGATCCGCCTTATACACCCGTAGTTCTCAGTATTCGCAGGTAAAGTCTGCCAAAATGAATCGAATAGACGATCGTAGTCTGGCGTCGGCGCGAAGGCCGACACAATTGTTACTACAGCGTCATGATTCGACTCGCAACGCAAATGGAGTTTAGCAACACAGTTATCGATTTGCACTTCGTTTTCCGCGGAATCCGATGAACTCGATGTCCTACACATTAATCGCAGATAGTCAAGAATCGTGTCTCTGATTGATTGGGGCGGCGACGGGAATTCAAATGCCTGATTGTCGATTATTTCAGCAATTCGGAACTCGCCCGCAATAGTACGAAACTCCAAACGGTTTGCTCCGTGTCTGCATGCCATTAGTATGAGCATATCGATCATTCTGATCGCAGTGCCATTCGCATGGCCTGCGTAGTCGGGTTCAGAAAGTTTCATTGTAAAGGGCGTCACAAGACACCTTGGGCTGAATGGCGAACGGCACCATTGACCGAGCCCGAGCAGTTGACTAAACGCAAGTCAAAGCGGCTGATCGAGGGCTTCGTGTCCAATGGTGTGTTCTGCCATTCATAGTTGGATTCCGCAGTATTTCTGAGCCAGATCCTTGACTGTTGTATCATCGTTTGGTCGAAGCACTATTTCGTCCGTGAGTGTGTCATCTGGTAGGCGAAACCTAAAAGCCCACGATAGTTTTCGGCAAATCTCGCCCGTTGATGCGAAATCAGTCGCCGCGTCTGCGAGTAGCGATGCATCAGAAAGCAGAATAGATTTTGGAAATTCGTAAATGTCGATTTGCACCAACTCGTCCGCCTCGACACCGTTAAACGAGCGAAACGCAAATTCTCCGATGTCTGATTGACAAAGACCAAATGCGCAATATCCCAGCCGGCAATCACCCAATACGTTAAGCCACGTGTCACCCATCTCGCATTCTTCGAGCAACAGATCCGTAACGTCGTTAATTGCGAATCGTTCAACCAGCTGACGAATAGTGTTAAGTGAGGGATTTGAGTAGGCAACCGTGTTAGCGGTAGCGTGCTTGCAAAACATCGCCCGCGCCTCCAAGTTTTGTGGCAGAACGCTACCGTTCACCGGGCCGCGGCGAACGACGTTGATTTCAGAGGCCGCGCGGCCCGCGGCTCCAGAGGAACGGATTGTTCGGCGAAACTCATGCTTGACGGTCGTGTGGGATTCGCCCCTTTGCTTCCACTGCGGCCGACCAACGATCGCAAATGGAACGAAGCGGGTCAACGGAATCGTCCTCGAATGCCTCGATAATCTCGCGTTCCTCTTGCGAAAGTTTGAGAACTTGAAAAATACACTCGCAGGTCGTGATGAAGTCGCGGCAAAATGGGCAAAGTTCACGATTGCAGAATGGTTCGTGAAGTTCGCCAATCGCAGCACCGCAACATCGACACTCGTCAGCCATGGTGTTTCTTTGCCGCCTAACTTATGATTATTGCGGTCTGGGTTCCGGCAATAATTCCGGAATGCTGTTACCCAGGCCGTTATCCTGGATTATTTCAGCTTTTTCTTACCATGTCCAGAAAATTATTGTCGGAATTGCATTCCGACAGTAACCAGTTATTGTCGGATTGTGACTTTCACTTGGGAAACTTTGGCTTGCAACTTTGCTTCGGGAGGCGACGTAAACGTCTCTATAAAAACGGCGCCCCTTGGAACTGAGTAAGTGATTTGCTTGCTAAACAATTTGTGCATCGCATGACCTCACGACACCCTAACGACAGAGAAGCACAATCGCGTAGAATCGGTTCGAGCCATTCCCGCACCTCGCTATCAGAGTGACTATCACTGTCGACTATCACTGTCATAACCATTTTGGTACATGGGCGATTTGCTAGCAAAGCGGCTCGGCGGGCTGCAAAATTTCATCATCGATTGACGCTCCATAAGCTATCTTTGATGTGGACCTCCACCCCTTTTTGTGTTCCATTAGCTACGCGTCACATCATTTCGTGGGAGGTAGGGAATTCAATCCATGGATGGACTGAAGGGGAGGGAAAATCTTCAAGCCAATCACACGCCACTAAGGCCTCGTCTCTTGACGTTTGGTCGGGCGATCGCTTGGCTTTTCAGCATTGTAGTTTGCAGTAACTCCCTCGCTGCAAAAGAACCCGTCGCGCAAACTCCCACCGCAATCTTCGATCCCTTTGTGGCCGCACAGCGTCAGGATGCGGAACTGCATGCCCTATTCCCACTCTCTTCCGATCGAATCTGGGCAGTCGGTGAGCGTGGCATGATCCTCGCCAGCGAAGATGGCGGATTGCACTGGAAGCAACAAGAGTCCGGCACAACATGCACACTTCGCGATATCTACTTCTTTGACTCCCTACGTGGTTGGGCGGTCGGTTATGGCGTTCAACCCTTTTCACGTCGACTCTTCGGCGTGGTTTTAACAACCGTGGATGGCGGTAAGAAATGGAATTACAACCCTCAACATCTTCTTCCCCCATTGCATGGAATTCGTCGCACCGAAGCAGGTAACCTACTAGCCTGGGGTGGCTGGTCCACTCAACTAGGCTCAAGCGTTTTTGAATCACTGGATGCTGGACGATCATGGAGCCCTTCGCCGAATGTCTATAGCTCTTATGAATCGCTCTTTCCGCTCGTGGATGGTTGGATTGGATTTTCAAAAGGACTGCCCGCTACGCAATGGGCCTTGCATCAAACGCTTGATCTTCAGCCTGAAAAACAATGGAAACTGTTTCATTGCAATGGAGAGAATGTCGTAGGAATCGATCAGCACTCGCAGATGATTGCGGGACCACTCGCCGACAGTCGCACATGGCAACCGGTAGCCTCACCCAATTTCCTCACGTCGATTCAAGCGTTGGGATGCAATAGACAAACTACATTTGCGGCTGGCCTTCCAAGTTCAACCTTAGCGAGAAGCGAAGATGGAGGAAAACAGTGGCAAATGATTGAATGCCCAACTCGTGCACCACTCAAACGCTTTGCATTTTTGGATGAAAACCGCGGCTGGGCCATTTCGGAGTTGGGTGAGATTATCGCAACCCGCGACGCCGGCAAGAGTTGGTGGGTGCAACGCAATGGTTATTCTCAATTGGGTGCCATGTTTGTGATGGAGGAAGGGGAGAGGATTCCTTGGTCCACAATCGCTTATTGCGCTAACGAACTTCAGCGATCCACGGGGCTGGTCATCATCACGAAACACGACCGTGAGGATTTTGAAACGTCGAAAGAACGCCGTCGTATTTGTGCTGCGGCAAGCTCGATTGGAGTGAACTATGTAAAGTTCCTTTCAAATAGTGAGGCCGCACCTTCCGACGCTGCCAATGCTCAAGCCAACGCTTCGGCTGCAAAGAACACAGAGATAGCCTCATTGCTACAGCAGTACGTTCCCGAAGTGATTGTCGTCGGCAACAAGTCAAGCGACTCAGGCCTCCTCAAGGACAGAGTTTTACGATTGGTTCTTGATTTGTCTCAACAAAGAAAAGGGGAGGGGAGGAACTTTGCCGCCGCTGCCGCCCAAAGAAAAATCCATAAAGTGTATGCCGTTTCTCATCCCCGCGCACGAAGCTTGGAGTTAACCGGCAGCCAAGTACTCAAACGTTCGGGCAAATTGCTCGGTGATGTTACGCAAAGAGCCACATCTCGATACGAGCAACATGTAGAGTTAGATCATCCCGAATCTTTGCTGTTGATCTATGCAGAAAATCCAGGCGAAGGGACAAGCACAGATATAGGAGCAGGCTACATTTCCGCTCCAGAATCCACCCGCCCCATTGAACTGGCACACCAAGGTAATTTGCAAGTTGTACTCGGCAGTGCGGCTCGGCGGAAATCGTTGCAGCGTTTACTGGATTCGAGTGGCCGCGAATCGAAAGATTCTTCGTGGGATGATTATTTCAAGCAAGTTGTGGATTCATTAACGCGCGATGAACTTGACATCTCGTTGATTTGGTTAGCGAACCGTTTGCGCGAACAGGGTAAATGGCTCCATTGGCAAATGGTTGCTGAGACACTCATTCGTCGTCAACCCGATGGTGGTGCAGCGGAGGTTATGTGGCAACAACTCCTGGTGGTCGCGACATCCGCTGAACTCAATTTTTGGCGAGAGAAAGAAGTTCAAGCCTTGCAACAATCGCCCCATCCCACGGGTGTGGTAACGGCGGCTGTACAAAGTAATGATAGTCCCCCCACCAGTCCTTTTTCTTCGACGCCGAAATCAGCAGCCGCTATGCAATCGGTGGATCACGCGCTGTTGAATCCAGACCAAGCTCAGAAAAATGGGACAGAGTCTACAGCAGCACCTCAAATACCTAATCAAGCTTTGATGCAATGGTTGAGCGATCAATTACCAGTGCGCCATCCGGTGCTGGTAGGCGAGCCTGAGATCTTGTTGCAATTCTCAAGTTGGTTTCGTCGTCACACTATGCAAACGCCATTGATTGCAGAGGTTCAAAATGGGCTGCGTTTATTGACACAACAAAAGTTCACCGGAGCTTGGAGTCAAGTTGCCCAAATCGAAACGTCGGTATGGATGTCGTCGGGGCTAGGCGCTCAAGCAACAACATCACCAAACATGACTCCCTCTGCGCCGAATTTTGGGCGACAGCTTTTAACTGCCACTCAGTCGCTGAGTCGACCGTTACTTGATGGATTGCCAGATGATCTATGTTGGCAAAATGCTCAATCCATTTCACTAGCTCACCATGCAGAAACGAACTACCAACCAGCGACGGAGGTTCGCATTGCCTTCGACGATTCATGGCTGTTTGTTTACATTCGCTGCGAGAGAGATACGCAAACCAAACGGAGCCAACCTGCCGTTCGCCGCGAATATGACAGTGATCTGACCGGCGAAGATCGCGTTCGCTTGACGCTCGACATCGATCGGGACCGCATGACCACGTTTCAGTTCGAGATCGATCAACGCGGCTTAACGCGTGACGCCTGTTGGGAACTTACGCAATGGAATCCGCGCTGGTTCGTGGCCCAACATCATACTGATTCCCATTGGATGAGCGAGTTTGCGATCCCCATTTCAGAGTTGTGTCGGAATGAAAGAATCGCGGGGAGCCAGTGGTGTGTGGGCGTCGAGCGAAAAAGCGGCGAAAGGTCTCTAGGGACTTGGCCCTCCGTCAAACAACGCAATTTCAACCCAATCGATTTTGGGATACTGCAGTTTATGACAGCGCCCGTCGACCTGCCTCCAACATCTCGATAATTCGATCGACGTCGTAAACACAACCGCCCCAAGTCCCGCCGCTCGCTTGCTGCAATGCGGCCCACAGCCGCGTATCATCTGGCAAGTTAACGTCGGGGCGAACTTGTGGATGAATGGATCGAGACATAAGAAGCGCTTCGGTTTCTGTCGAGGAAAGGCGTTTTCCGCCGACTCCGATCAGGTTGATGCTGCCGGTGAGTTGATTGCGATCGATGATAATTTCAATTTCATCACCGTCGCGCAACTTGCCAATCGGGCCTCCAGCCAATGCCTCAGGTCCGACATGACCGATGCAGGCACCGGTGCTGACACCCGAGAAACGCGCATCGGTTATCACGGCCACATGTTTACCCCACGCGATATGCTTGAGCGCCGACGTCACTTGATAGGTTTCTTCCATACCGGAACCGAGAGGTCCTCGTCCGATCAATACGAGGATGTCACCTGGCTTGATGGGCTGTTCGTTCCTGCCTTTGATGGCCGCGATTGCATCTTTCTCGGTCGCGAAAACGCGAGCAGGCCCCGTCTTGCGATACACACCATCGGCATCGACAACACTCGGATCTATGGAGGTGGCTTTGATCACTGAGCCTTCGGGACATAAATTGCCAAGTGGGAAACAGACGGTGCTGGTCATTCCTTTTTCTTTAGCCATCTTCGGCGGCAAGATCACTTGATCGGGATCAACACCATCGCGATCTCGCAGAAGTTGTCTTAAAGCGGCGCGACGCGGTGAATCCCGCCACTGATCTAGAATCTCGTTCCATGTCTGGCCTGTCACTGTACGTGCGTCAGAACGCAGTACACCCATTTCTCGCAGGTGCCAAGCGATTTCAGGAACGCCACCAGCGAGGAATAAACGGACAGTCGGATGGTTCATCGGACCGTTGGGGAGAACATCAACAAAACGAGGCACCATGCGATTGATGCGAGCCCAATCGTCCACTGTCGGACGTCGAATTCCGGCCGCAAAAGCAATCGCAGGGACATGCAGCAATAAGTTGGTCGAGCCACCGCAAGCGGCATGCACAGCCATACAATTGTGGAACGAATCTTCGGTGAGAATATCTGCCAAAGTCGTTTTGTTCTGGGACATGTCCCACACGACTTTGGCACTTTGCCGCGCCATCTCCATCCAGATCGGTTGACCACTGGGAGCGAGCGCGGCGTGCGGCACTGTCATTCCCAACGCTTCTGCCACAACTTGGCTCGTAGCTGCAGTGCCGAGGAATTGGCACCCACCACCGGGTGAACCGCACGCGCGACAGCCAGCTTCCGCTGCTTCTTCGAGCGTGATCTCGCCATGAGCATAACGTGCACCGATCGTTTGCACTTTTCCTGCATCTTCACCTTGGATGGGTGGCAAGGTCACACCGCCAGGGACCACCACCGATGGGAGAAAGGAAGTACCCGCTAAAGCGAGCATCATGGCGGGCAAACCTTTGTCGCAGGTGGCTACCCCCAAAACGCCTTGTCGCGTTGGCAACGATCGAATGAGTCGACGCAGCACAACGGCTGCATCATTGCGATAGGGTAAGCTATCGAACATGCCTGTGGTACCTTGCGTTCGCCCATCACATGGATCGCTCACGTAAGCTGCAAACGGAACACCACCAGCGTTGCTAAGAATTTCGGCAGCGGCACGGACCATCAACCCCACTTCCCAATGTCCGGTGTGATAACCGAGAGCAATGGGAGATCCATTTTCGGCGCGCATGCCACCTTGAGTGCTGAGCAACAAGAACTGAGGGCCGAGCATGCGTTGCACATCCCAACCCATACCCGCGTTTTGCGTCATCCCGAATAAATCACCGCTAGGAAGATCACGCAACATGGCGTCGCTGAGTGGTAATTTTCCTTCTGGCCCCGCACCTTTTGTTTCGACGTTCCAATGGTTGCCTTGGATGTCACCTAGCCACTCTTGTGCCTGATATTCTCGGGTCATTTTCACAACATTCATTACGAAAAACTAGAAATGCAACAGCCAAACAAAGTTAGGAAATGTGCTCAGCCTGAGATCGAAGCTGTCTTAGTAGGTGGTGTGTAGGGATCACTGGCGGATTGCAACAAGGCTGCCGCATATCCCAAGTAGTCCATTTTCCCTTTGCAATGCTGCAACATCGGTTGATACGATCCAGTGCGTTGCGAGAGTTCAAGCAAAGAAGGAGCAATACCAACAGGCCGAACGTTGTCTGGCATTAACTTGATAAAGGAATGAAACGCTTCTTCATGTCGCCCCACTCGACTTAACAGATCGATATAAGTTTCAATGGCCGCTGTTCCATGTTCGCGCACATCGAGCGCTTCGGCTTTTTGTCGGAACAACCTCAACCCCGCTTCGACATGTTGACCTAACAGTGTTCTGAAAAAGGCGATCGAGTTGGGGAAAAACTCCAAGAACGGTTCATCGCCAGGGTATTGATATTGAGGATGCAAGTTCCGGCCATAGTGGGCAATATCTAAACAGAGCTTTTGCAAAGCAGGTTCATCCAACACACGACCGATTCGAACCGTTGACGAAAGATGCGTTGTATCCAAATGGTAGGAACCATCTTTCAAGAGTGTCGGGTGCTCAGCCAAAATAGCTTCGGCCGTTTCACACAAAGTCGGTTTCCCTTCGCGTCGACCGACATCAACTCGCAATGAATTCATCAATTCGCGGTGGACGTGTCGCACTAACAATGCAGCCGCTTGTTGTCGATCAGACTTGGATTTGTAGGCAACTGTGGAATCGTAGAGCGTGATGCTGTTGCAAGTTCCCAACCGTGTGAGCGAAAGTAGATAGCCACGTTCGACATCGACACCTTCATTGACCAACACATCCATCAGTTCATCGAGATTCTCGGATGTCGCTTCAATTCCGGCTAACGCTTGAGCGGCTGCAGCGCGATCTCCGACGGGTCGCATATACATCCAGCCTTCACGGATTCGTCCTGCACCCAGCAATAACAAACCGACCGTTCGACAAGCGTCGATCAAAGCCCGCTCGAGTTTATCGGTGACCACTGGACCTAAATTTTCATCGGGCCCGGGGGGAACAGCGGTGAGCCCCAATTCCAATCTGGCTTTCATCTTGAGAGCTTCGAATAACTCGTGATAAGCCCCTTGATGACGAAAAAACTCGATGACGTTTTTGGCTGTCGCAGCAGCCCCTTGGGTGTTCAGATTATCAGCGAGCGACTCAAAGAAATTATCCACAGTGGTCATGATTGACTTACTATCCTTTGTTGTAGTTTGCCCACACAATATCTGCGTAGTCTCGTTCTAGCGCTGGTATCGTATCACTGCAAGAAAGTGTACGATCTTGGAGTTTCAATCCGTTGGCAAAACCGGATTTTCGGAGTGCTCTAAGCATAACAAGCGAACGGAAATTCAGATACTCCCACCCCAGGTCTGTATCCCCGATACCATCCACCGAAATCCGCTCGGCAGCGAGCGAGTGAGGATCAAAAATGTTTCGATATGCTATTTGCAATGAGCTCTTTCATGACCGCACGCTCGAACAGGGAATGCGCGAAGCGGTGGCGTTGGGATACACGGGTCTTGAAGTCGCGCCGTTCACCCTCGCTCCGCCCGAAAATCCGTTTGTATCTGCGATCTCAACGGAATCGAGGAAACGAGTTCGCGATTTGGCTCAAAATGTAGGAATGGAAGTTATTGGGTTGCATTGGTTGCTGGCCAAAACCCAAGGCTTTCATCTGACCACTCGCGACAAGACCATACGCGAAAAGACGGCCGCCTATTTCATTGAGCTGATTGACTTGTGCGAAGATTTGGGAGGTTCGGTCATGGTGTTGGGCTCGCCATTACAGCGCAACTTCCCACCCGAAATGTCGCATGCAGAAGCGTTGGAAAACGCCGCAGAAGTCATCAGAGTGATCGCGAGAACACTTGAACAAAAAGACATAACCTTGGCTATCGAACCCCTCGGTCCGACCGAAGGGAATTTTCTCAACTTCGCCAAACAGGGACGCGAACTGATTGAAAGAGTCAATTCCGAAAAGGTCAAGCTCCACCTCGATGTCAAAGCAATGTCCACCGAAGGGCCCCCAATCCCGGAAATCATTGTGGAAAATGCCGATTTGCTAGCTCATTTTCATGCCAACGATCCGAACCTACTCGGTCCAGGGATGGGGACAGTCGCTTTTGAGCCAATTTTCGCTGCTTTACGGAACATTGGGTATGGTGGCTGGGTATCGGTTGAAGTCTTCGACTATAGCCCAGGAGTGGGGACCATTCTGCAGAAAAGTATGGAAACCATGCGGCGTGCTGAACTCGCATGTGCGCAGTAGGGCGAAAGCAATATACTGCGGGCTATTCACGTATATGCCTGAAATGCTCATGTGTCCGAAATCTGTGCCGGCGGTTTGATCTGGGAGTGCAAGCTTGAATTCACCTAGTGCTACGAAAAAGGTGGAACCTACGAAGAAAGACAATCACGGCCCTCACAAAGAGTCCGCGGGTGGGTATCGGGAACTGCTGGAATCTTTCATTGTAGCCCTGGTTCTTGCCTTCTTCTTCAAGTCGTTTGTGGCAGAAGTCTTTGTAATCCCAACTGGATCAATGGCCCCAACATTATTGGGAGCTCACAAAGATATTCGCTGCTCCGAATGTGGTTCACAGTACGCCGCTGGTGCCAGCTTGGAAACGGACCAGAACACAGGGGGCCAAACCGATACGATTGTCATCGGGGGGGTTTGCCCTCTATGCCGCGCACAAAACAACTTGGATTTGCGTCAATCGGCAGACAAGACTGTCATGGGCGATCGTATTGTGGTCGGCAAATTCAACTATATCTTCTCGGACCCACAACGTTGGGATGTTATTGTTTTCAAATATCCACAAGACGCACGTATCAACTATATCAAGCGCCTCATCGGTTGCCCCAATGAGCAGATCTTGATTCAACATGGCGATATCTATACTCGCCCTTATATCGATGGCACGTTGTCGGACGAACCTTACAAGATCGCTCGCAAACCAGCCAACAAAGTCGAGACACTGCAACAACGCGTTTTTGATTCCGAACATATTCCGGCCGATCTAGTGAAAGCGGGTTGGCCGAACAATTGGCAAGCTTGGCCCAAAGAATCGAGTGCCAAATGGACCACCAAATATGAAGAGAAGGCTTGGGAAGCTTCGGTCGATGCCGAAGGAATCCCAATCGAAAATGTAAGTTTGTTACGCTATTTTCATCGTTTTCCTTCGCCTGAAGAGTGGCGAGATATCCAAAAGGGAACTGCGAATTTACAAAGTGTTGCCCCCTACGACAGCACACTGATCACTGACTTTGCCAGTTACAACGCGATGGTGATCGCGCCGCGAGATTCTGTGTATACGCAGAATAATTCGATAAGCCCCAAGTACAAAGGCGGCCTCTATCCTGACGAAGCTTTGGTCGATTCGAGTCGGTACAGCATCGGTCACGGCGGGATTCGTTCGATTGAATCCGAAGACGGAAATCATTGGGTAGGCGATTTGCTGGCCGAATTCGACGTCGAAATCAAAGCCAATGAACAAGGCGTTTTACTTCTCGAATTGGTAGAAAAAGGGATCCGCTTTCAATGTCGAATCAAGACGACGGATGGCTTGGCATCTTGGCAACTAATTAAGAATCAAGCTCCCATTTCCATTTGGGAAGATGTTCCTGCGGATCAGGCCCCTGAGGGAAAAACGGCAGTTCGTGGCAATGGTCAATATCGAATCAAAATAGCCAATGTTGACAGCCAGTTGTTTTTGTGGGTCAACGGCAGCCTTGTCGCGTTCAACCACCCGACCACATTCGACGACGAGAAACTGTTGACCCGTGAGGAACAGCGGCCTTTCTGGACACCGAACGAGCCATTAGATGCAGCCCCGGTAGGGATAGGATTTGCTCAAGGTAAACTGGTTGTCAAAAAAACGAAGGTCTGGCGAGACGTGTACTACATCGCTCATGCCATGGGTAAGCATTTGACCGATTACCCAATGGATGACGACCAGGAACAGGCCAACTTGATCGCGTCGGTTGTCGATCCCGACGTGCGACGATTAATCGAACAAGCGCGACGGACAGGTGCCACCCATGAGCAATCCCTTTTAGCCGTTCTCAAAACGGTTTACGCCTCTCCGCCGATGTGGGAAAAAACACAGTTGTTTAAGCTCCGCCGCATCAAGAATTATACACTCGATAAAGATCAGTTTTTTCCGTTGGGCGATAACTCGGCGGCAAGTGCCGATGCGCGATCTTGGTATACGCACCATGTTCCGCGCGAACTTTTAATGGGCAAGGCGCTGGTTTTGCTTTGGCCACATTCGGCCTATATGTTTGTTCCCAAGTTTGGACGCATGGGCTTGATTCGCTAGCGATGTGTTTCGATTTGCTTTAGTGACGAGGAATTAGCACATGGATGTGCTCGACGTAAATTCGCTTGTAAAGACCTACGGCGGTCGCAAGGTAGTCGATGGAGTTTCTTTCCGTGTAGGTCCCGGAGAAATTGTGGGATTACTCGGCCCCAACGGCGCTGGCAAATCCACCAGTTTTCGCATGACGTGCGGCATGGTAACGCCCGACGGTGGCAAGGTGATCTTGGGTGGCCAAGATGTCACCGATTGGCCGATGTACCGCCGAGCTCGCGATGGTCACATGGGCTACCTCGCCCAGGAAGCCAGCGTTTTCAGAAAGCTTACTGTCGAACAAAACATTTCAAGCATGCTCGAGCTATTGGGCGTGGACCGCAAAACACGTCGACGACGCACCCAAGAATTGCTCGAGCAATTTGACATCGTCAAAATTCGACGGAGCAAAGCGTCCAAATTGTCTGGGGGCGAGAGACGTAGGCTCGAAATCGCCCGGTGCCTCATCACCAATCCGCAGATCATCATGCTCGACGAGCCGTACGCAGGTATCGATCCGGTTACTGTGCAGAGCATTCGTGGCACCATCAATCGACTCCGTGACACCGGCATTGCCATCCTGATCACTGATCACGCAGCCATGGAGATCTTAAGAACAGTTGACAGGTGCTACGTCATCAATGAAGGTAAAGTATTGTTCGAAGGAACCCCAGAGGAAGTGAAGATGCACAAACAAGTTCAAAAGCAATACTTAGGGGACATCGACGGAGAGACATCCGACTCCTCCAAATCTGCTCCGCGCGAGTCAGCCGTCAAGGCGCCGCATTGGCTTAAACGTCCTACTTCCACAACGCCTGCTCCACCTGCCGCCCCTGCCAGCAAGACCACCTTGCGTCGCCGCACAGATGTTTGATTTTCATTAAGAGCGATCCAAATAATCGATATTTTTAGCAAAACTCATATAGACCAATTAATCTGAAAGATTGGCTGCGTTTCGAAGCACACCTTCCTAACGAGCCGTCGGCTTGGAAAAAATTGAGCGTCCCACACGGCGACTTACTTTGTTCCAAAGGTTGGTGGCATTCAGACAATCACTTAGTGCGTCAGAGGCTGTTGGTTTATGCGAATTCGTTCGAACGAGTCAAAACCAAGGAAGCGGTGGAGAGTATTCGAGTCCTTGGAAGATCGTCGCGTCTTGGCAACAGAAGGCGAACTGGTCACTATCGAACGCACGCTCGATACTTCTGGGCTTTCGGGCAATCTTAGTGGTATCATCTCTTGGAACGATGGCACCTCCAGTGCTGCTCAAATCGTAAGTCAACCGTCAGCGGGTCCCCTGAAAATTCGTTTCGATTATTCGTTCGATACATCGGGCTTTTTTGCAATTCAATCTCGCCGCGACGTATTGCAGCTGGCCGCCGATATTCTCATCACGAAATTCGCGGATAACTTGACTGCCATTAGCCCGGGCGGAGTCAATCAGTGGACGGCCAATTTTCAAAATCCTGCCACTGGCCAAATGGTTTCGGTCTCCAACCTGAATGTCGCCGCTAATGAGTTGGTTGTCTATGTTGGTGGCCGCGCACTTTCTGGAAACAATCTAGCCCTGAGCTCAATAGGAGGTTATTCGGCCAGCGGGACTCAAACATTTCTTGATACGGTGAAGGCCCGTGGACAAGTGGGTGCACTGGCCGCGAATCCGACCGATTTTGGCCCCTGGGGCGGATCCATCGCATTTCAATCGACGGCGAACTGGCATTTCGGGAATACAACAGCGGGCCTCGAAGCCACTGAAAAAGATTTTCTCTCCACGGCCTTACATGAACTTTGTCATATACTTGGTTTCGGAACGGCTTCGAGCTGGGCAACTCATCTCAGCGGCACTCAATTTACCGGAAGCAATTCCAAAGCAGTTTATGATTTGGGAGGCAATATTCCTCTCGATTCTATTCGTGTTCATTGGGCAGAAGGAACAACAGATTCCGGTCGCGAAACATTGATGGATCCCAACCTTGCTTCCGGGGTTCGCAAGCCACTCACTCGACTTGACTTAGCAGCACTTCAAGACATCGGATGGACCTTGATAAATCCGGCTGCCATCGTTCGCGGGAGTCGCACATTCGCAGATAACGGAAGTTTCGATGTCGACGTTCAAATCGTGGGTGCGCGTTCCGGAACTGGCGGTTGGAGCGAAAATCTCAAAGTGCTTAATGCTCTGCCTGTCTTAGCCTCCATTTCTAACTTCAATGTGGTTGCCAACACCCCATTAATCATACCGCGTCTTGGACAATTTACGGACCTCGGCTACGACAACCCACTTTCCTCTCCCGCTACACAAGAACGCTTTACCTATCAGATCGAATGGGGCGATGGTTCGACATCTCAAAGTGGGAACGCCACCATTGAAGCTATGGGCAAAGCGGGGACACCAACTTCCGGGTTCTTTGCTGGATCATACGTTTACACTACCCCAGGCACATATACAGCCACCGCCCGTGTATCAGACGACGATGGTGGTTCCGCCTCGCGTTCCTTTACAGTGACCGTCCAAGCCTCACCGCAACTCACGTTGTCCGTGTCAAAGAACGTCATCGACGAGAACGCTGGAACCAAGGCATCTCTCCTCACCATTCGCCGTACCAGCGGCTCACCAATACCACTAACGGTAAATCTCAGTTCGAGCGATACGACCGAACTTCGACTCCCTCAATCCGTTGTTATTGCCGCCAACTCCAACGAAGCTCAAGTGGATTTGGAAGCCATCGATGACACACTCCTAGATGGAAACATCGTAGTTACGATTACAGCTTCGGCGACCGGCTTTGCAAATGGAACCACCCAAGTCACTGTGGCAGATGTCGAGCAAATCAGCGGAACGATGAGCCAAGCGACCATTGCCGAAAATGCGGGATCAAGTGCGCTGTCGTGGACCCTAACTCGGAGCACTAGCGACCTAGCCTTGCCATTGGTTATTCAGTTATCAAGTTCGGACACTTCCGAATTAGTACTGCCGACTACAGTAACCATCAACGCTGGCTCATCCAGCGTGGTTGTGCCCATCAACGTGCAAGATGACAACGTCTTAGACGGTACAATTCAGGTGATTTTGAGTGCCACAGCGGTCGGCTACAGAGGAAACACTCAAGCCGTTTCGGTTCTGGATGTCGAAACGCTTCAATTTACCGTCGACCGAACGCAACTCGAAGAAAAGACGCCACTGGATACTGTCAAAGCAACGGTGCAACTTAGCTTTGCGGCACCCGTTGGTGGTTATGCGATTCAATTGGCACCCTCTAGGTCGGAACAACTCCAAGCCCCCGCCAGCATTCTGATTCCGGAAGGCTCCAAGAGCTTTGAATTTGAGATTGCTCCCCTCGATGATTATGGGGTAGAGGGGACAATGGAGCTAAGATTGGTCGCATCCGGGAGTGGTGTGTCGTCCGCGACCGTCGACCTAACGATACTGGACAACGATCTTCCATTGTGGCAAAACCCCGTGGATCGGTGGGACGTTGACAACAACCAATTCGTCAACGCCGTGGACGCTTTGGTAATCATCAACAATCTAAATCGGCTCGGCAGTCGCTATTTGCGCCCTGGCACCGATTCTTCCTCCCCACCTTATATCGACACCAATGGTGATGGGGTCGTCAATGCCATCGATGCATTGGTTTTGATCAATGAACTGAACCGACGAGCCAAGCCATAACCACAAAGAGGGGGCAAGCAGCCGAATTAAGGGTCTATTCCACCAACTTTATTCAAAGTTGGAACTTTTGCTTGCTTCTTGACGTCCAACGCTCGTATGAGTACGCCCACAAGCCCTCCCTTAAGGGGGATTTTATTGGGTAAATCCATTTTATTGATACAACCGGCAAAGTGGTTACTGGCGTTGGTTATGGTCAAGAAATGGTTGGTTCTCGTAACAATCTGAAAATTCGTCAGCATTTCAGACAGTGACAGAACGGGGTGCGGCAAGCAAAATAGACTTGCCTCTCCATACCGGCAGTCAGCTGGGCGGTGTTGGCAAGTTATGCCTGAAATGTCTTGTCGCGTTAAGTCAGGCGGTATCAATAAACAGATCCGGTTATTCAGCCGGGGTATTGGGTTTCTAAGGGCAATTGAATGGCCATGTTCAAAAACGGCAACTCGGTTAGTGGCATTCGAAGTGTTGAGAAAAAGCGCGCATTGTTGCGCAGGATTTTGCTGGAAACATTGGAGCGCCGCGAGTTGATGGCGGCAGACTCGGCAGGGGTGATATTCGCTCCTGGTACCCCGCAAGACTATGTAAATACATGGCTTGATTTCTACAAGCAAGGAACGTCCGGAACGGGCGAACCAGACGGCAATTCGGGCAACTTTGATGCGGGTGGTGGTGGCCGTTGGAGCAATCCAGTAGGTGGCCCTTCTCCCAACATCGGTGATCCGTCCACTGTAACCTGGAGTATTGTTCCAGATGGTACCTTGGTGGGCAGCAACCAAGACCCCAGTAACTTCATTGCTTTCATGGATGGTATCTATGGCGGTGGCTCTGGTGCCGTGAGCGGCCGCCCATGGTTCCCCTTGGTGCAACGAGCTTACGATAACTGGGCAGCCGTTTCCGGCCTGACCTTTGTTTACGAATCATTTGATGACGGTGCTCCACAAGGTGGTTCAAACCGTGGTATTCAAGGTGTTCGAGGTGACGTTCGCGTCGGTGGTGCAGCCGTCGACGGTGACTTCGGTATCTTGGCTTACAACTATTTTCCAAGCAACGGCGGTAACTCTGGTTTCGACGGCGATATGGTCCTCGATACTAGCGACGCGTTTTACGCCTTAAACTCAGACGGCCCTTCGGGCGAAAACCGCGCCTTACTCAACGTATTGATGCACGAAGCTGGCCACGGTATTGGTCTTGGTCACGTCGACCCTGTCAACCAAACCAAGTTAATGGAGCCATTCCTTTCGACCGCATTCTACGGTCCGCAGCATGACGATATCTTGGGTGGTCAAACGCTGTACGGCGACGATCGCGAAAGCAATGATGCTGCCACAACGGCAACGTCATTGGGAACTATCAGCAACGGCACACGCACGTTGTCTCTGTTGTCGATGGACAACAACGCTGACCGCGATTTCTTCAGCTTTGACGCCCCTTCTTCGGGTCGCATCACCCTGTCGATTACGCCTGTCGGTTTCCAATACGACGTAGCTCCTACCGGCGGCTCGGTAGGTCCTGTTAACAGCTTGCTTTACAGCGACTTGTCGTTCCAAGTCCTTGGCTCGGATGGACAAACCATTTTGGCGCAAGTCAACAATGGCGGTTTGGGCGTTACAGAAGTATTGACGGACTTCGATATCCGTACACCTGGCCGATATTATATCCGTGTTGATGGTACGTTGGACGTCGTGCAATTGTATGACTTCTCGATGGTTGCCACCGGTTTCCGCACTGCAAACGCAGACGTTCGAGCACCACAATTGATCAGCGTTAATCCAAATGCTGGTTCGATCTTCAGCTTTGTCGACCCGAACCTCAACCGCTTATCTGTATCGCCACGCGAACTCATTTTCCGATTCGATGGTGCTCAGCAACTTGACCCAGCAACATTGGGTTCGATTCGCATCACGCGCAGCGGTGACGGCACGTTTGGAAACGGCAACGACGTTGTAATCGAGCCTGGCTATTTGGGCTTCGGCGACACCGACCGCATCGTGATCGCTCGCTTCAAAGATAGCCTTCCTAACGATCTATATCGCATCGAAATCTTCGGCTATGACGATCCAGACCGTGGTGTAATCGGCCTACGCAACATCGACGGCATCTTGCTGGAACCACGCGTCCCTGGAACCGACCGCGATACCATCGACTTCCGCTTAGAACTCGGTGCGCAAATCGTTAGCGTTGTTCCACAACCCGTTCAGAAATCGGGCAACACTTGGACTCAACAAACCAACGTCATCGAAGTTTACTTCAACGAAGACGATTTGTGGCCAGTTGCTGTAAGCTCCACCGGCTCACCTTCCGATCCATCCATTGTGAACACTCAGTTCTATCAGTTGCACTTAACTGGTAACACCGTTCGCAACACAGATGACACCGTATTCAATCCAGTATCGGTGACTTACGACCCAGCCCTCAATAAGGCTGTCTTGACTTTCAACAGCACGGCAACCGCCGCTAATCCGTTTAACTACACCCTCTACAACGGTGCAGCGTATCGCTTGCGAATCGGTACCAGCGAAGCAATCCCAACCATTCCCGTAACGATCAACGCTCTGGCCACTGACCCAGCAGATACGTTTACCAATGCGACTGGCTTGGGTTCATTCTCTGGCTTCCAAAGTTTGTTGATCAACTCGGAAATTGTCAATCAAACGACCTATAACCTCGACTTCCCAGGAGCACCAGATACCCCTGGCGTTCGTGAAGTCAATGCAACACCGGGTGATAGCGATTACACCAGCATCGACCACTTACGAGCCGATGCACCAGATACCGACAGCACGATCAAGACCCAATACTACAACTTCCTAAAGACTCAGCCTTACGGTACCAGTTCGCAAGGAACGTTGTTGTTCAGTTCGATCACTTCGGTTCAAGAACAGCGCGTTCGCGAGGCATTGTCGTTCTGGGCACAATATTTAGGCATCAAGTTCGTAGAGACCGATGCCCCAGTTGGTGCTGATGACTGGACCATCGTTGTAGGTGACTTGATACCGTTGGGAAGCAATAGTTCTGAAGGTGGAACTCTGGGCTTAGCTGGTTTCCAACCTCCCGGCATTCGATCCAATCATACTTTCGGTCGCCAAACTGTCATTCTTGATCGCGCCGAGACATGGAACGATGCGTTTGGTGCCTCGGATAGTGTTAAGCCGAGTTTCTTCGTGGTTGCACTGCGAGAAATCGGTAACCTGCTTGGTCTTGGACAGATGTCCGAGTTGCCTCCGGGTACAATCATGGGCGGCAACTACAGCAACGCCACCCTAGGTGGTGAAGCATCGCTCGTTGGAAACAACCCAACCGAACCTGTATTCCCTGGCGATCAAGATATCATCGCTGGTCGTTATCTTCACCGACCTGATAGCCGAGATATTGACCTTTATCGCTTTACCATCGCCCCAGGACAAGCTGGTCTTTTCACAGCCGAAATCGTGTCCGAGCGTTTGACCGATGGTAGCTTGTTGGATTCCTACTTAACCTTGTATCGTCAGAAACCTGACGGAAGTCGCGAAGTCATCGCGGTTAACGACGATTACTTCAGCCAAGATTCCTTTTTGCAACTTGACCTCGCAGAAGGGACTTACTTCTTAGGAGTAAGTGCCTCAGGCAACGCGAACTACAATCCCGACATCAATGATTCCGGATTGAATGGAACCTCGCAAGGTGGCTATTCACTCCGAACCACTTTCCGTCCATTGGTCAATCGTCAAATTGTCGATGTTTCCAGTACTGCATTGGATGGTGATCTCGATGGTGTTTCCGGCGGTGTTTTCAACTTCTGGTTCCGCGCTGCTCAACCATTGACGGATGCTTTGAGCACCGCTGTTCGCACCATCTTTGTTGATAAGTCGCACGTTCAGAACACATCGCCAGGTGCCCCAGCCCTTGGTTCGTTGGCAAATCCATACAACAAGATTTCGAGCGCTCTATCGGTTGCACGCCCTGGCGATATCGTTCGTATCCTGGGCAATGGTGGCCTGGATGGCAATGCGTTGACCCTTGCCGATTCGTATGCGTATGAAATCGGTACCGGTGGTCCATTGAACCAACCGCTCAGCGACGGCGCAACGATGAACGTTCCGCGCGGTGTCACTGTGATGATCGATGCTGGAGCTGTCTTTAAGTTGCGTGGCGCAAGCATCAACGTTGGGTCGACGACCAGCAGCGTAGATCGCAGCCGTGGCAATTTGCAAATCCTTGGGAAACCAGGCCAAACCGTTCTTTTCACCAGTTACCAAGACGAAACCATTGGTATTGATACCAACCCAATTAGCACAACAGCCCAATCAGGTGACTGGGGTGGTATCGAGTTCAAGAATGATATCGATCAGGCAGAAGGTCGCTTCAGTTTTGAACGCGAAGGTATCTTCTTAGATTACGTCAACCATGCGGACATCCGCTACGGTGGTGGGCAAGTATCACTCGATTCTCAGACACGAGTTATCGCCCCGCTTCAGATGACTAAAGCTCGTCCGACTATTACATTCAATACTATTTCGTTGAGTGCGGATGCAGCGATGTCAGCCGATCCTGACAGCTTTGAAGAAACCACCTTCAACACTTCGCTCTTCCAGCTCAATGGCACATTTACACCGGACTACACACGAGTTGGTCCGATGATTCGCGGTAATGCCTTGAGCAACAACTCGACCAACGGCTTGTTCATTCGAGTTGATACGTTACCAGGCAATGCGACCACACAACAAACCGTTGCAGGTCGTTGGGACGACACCGACATTACTCACGTTATCGGTCAGAACGTGGTATTGGCAGGCACAGCTGGCGGTCCAAAACTAGAAAATGCTCGCCCAGCGATTAATTCAGTCACGTTAACAGGCGTTCGAGTTACCGGCGGAACATTGGCACCACCAGTTGCTGGAACAGTGACTTATAATTATCGCCTCGTTTACGTTGATGCTGCTGGTGGTGAAACGCTGGCCAGCAATGCAACTCAGAACGTCAATCTGACCTACACTACGCCATCCGCTACATTTAATGCTGTTCAATTGACACTACCAACAGCCCCAGCGGGTTTCGTGGCTCGTCGCATTTATCGCAGCCAATCCAACGGTGCGGGTCCATATGTGTTAGTCACTGAACTCAACCGTAGCAGCTCGGTTTACGTTGATCGCGGTGGTTCCTTGGGCAACGTCTTAGTAGATCGCCCATCGTTAAATCGTCCCCGCTTGGACTCCAGCTTGGTCATCGATCCAGGCATCGTTGTCAAGTCGGATGGTGCACGTATCGAAGCAGGCATCGGCACTACGTTGATCGCTGAAGGCCGCGATGGAATCCCAGTGATCTTCACCAGTCGTCGCGATGACCGTTACGGTGCATCGGGTACCTTTGATACCAACAATGACGGAGTATCCGCTCCAAACGCCGGTGATTGGGGTGGAATCTACTTCGGACACTTGAGCAAAGGTAGCCTCGATCATGCACTGGTGACATTTGCTGGTGGCATCACAAACATCGCCGGTAACTTTGCTGGCTTCAA
>Ga0209174_10000172_pt1 | contig 49842 bp, 46 predicted proteins | sample JI91814BDNA_FD_187505 | JGI IMG/M metagenome (GOLD analysis project Ga0209174, IMG submission 187505) | Wastewater effluent complex algal communities from Wisconsin, to seasonally profile nutrient transformation and Carbon sequestration -... | ecosystem: Engineered > WWTP > Effluent > Algae...
GAGATTCAAAACATATTGCAATTGATAAAAATATTGATAATATGTCGAGGATATCAGACAGCTTGACCAATCTGGCACAAACCGTCTGATTTAATCAGGACTGTCAGATCAAGTCTAAATTTTTACAAATAATTCTTAATTTTGTTAAATTTTTATGTTATAGCCCATTAGAAATGTCCTGTTCTGGGCCCGATAGAGAAGTCCTATTAGTATCTTCAATTTACAACCTAATTTGGTGCTTCTTTGGTTGATATATTGCTATGCATTAGGAGGTGGAATTTGTTAATGGTTTGGTCAATGTTCTTACGGTTGGCAAATTTTGGTTTATAAATTGCCTCGCCATAAATATTGAAACTTAAGTTCTTGTTTCTCCAGGTTAGTAGTACGGTACCATCAGGCTTTTCACAAACAGTCACCTTCTGGTTTATATATCTGTGCCCTTTGCCAACATTGGTTAACTGATAAGTTACATTATGGTGCTTGACGATTAGATTCTTGTTTGCTTTACGTTTAGTTTGTACAGATAGTGTTCTATCTAACATGAAAAACTCCCTATTTGTTAGCGTTGATGCAGGTTAACTGGGTTTTTTGTCTCAACTGCAAATTTTTTGTTATATTCGTTTATGTATTGTTTTAAGAACTTATTTGCTTCGGTGATTGTTGAAATCTGGAAATATCTAATCTCTTTGACAAGACGGTCCTGGAGCGTGTTATTGGCACGCTCCACTCTACCTTTAGCCTCCGGACTATGTGCAAAAATAGCCTCAATATTAAGCTCCTTTAGAGCTCTGCCAACTTGCGTTAATCCGTTAGTGATACAACCGCCAGGCGTGTTTACTTTAAATACACAGTGCTTATCTGTGTACACAGCTCGTGGTTTACCATATGCAGTTATATCTTCGTTGAGAGCTGCAAAATAACTCAAGGTTGTTTCTTCTGGCACAAACATTAAATTAACCAACCTGCTTGTCGCATAATCAATAAAAACAAGCAATGTGCATGTTTCACCACGTCCTTCAAACCAATCATGCACAGAACCATCTATTTGTATAAGCTCACCAAAAAAATCTCGTCTGGCTCGCAATTGCGTGATTTTTATAGGCTTGAGTAACTTAGCTGGTCTGCGACCAGTTTGCATTAACCACTGTCGCATGTCTCTTTACCAATAATTATGTTATGCCTTTCATTTAGTTTCTCTACGATTAAGGTCGATGCTGCCTCCACTTTACTTATTAATCCTTCCTGTACATTCCTCAGCACTATTGTTCTATCCAGGTCTTTTGCACTCATAGCTATCTCCATTACAAATATCCTCCATGATGTGTTTACACATATTATTTTGGGACATTTCTAATGGGCTCAAACAGGACATTTCTATCGGGCCGCTACATTTGTTAAATTTTTAGGAACTTAATTATATTTTTTTATGTCTATGCTCAGTAGTATCTTAATGAGCGGGGTTAGTGATGGCGAACGAAGGAAGAGAATTATTAAAAATCCTTGAAGAAGTTGAACACATTCATACAACGACAAAGCAACTATCAAAGCGTCTTGAAAATGGAACTCTGTTGACTAGCGTTGAGCATAGAGAGTTACTAAAAATACCATCTTATTATCTCAGAATATCTATTATCAGCCAACGTTTAAGAAAGATATCAACCATTGAAAAAAAAGAAAATAATAATGAATTGAATCAAATTGGGGCATATTTAGAAAGAAGCGTTGATAGGTTAGATATCATTTGTCAATATTTGCATAACGAACATGTGAATAAAAGATATGACTTAGGCAGTGCAGATTATAACGATATTGCAACGACATGGTCGAATAAATCCAAGACAAGTTTAAAAAAATTTCGAGATGATATAATTAGGTACAGTAACTTGACTCAACCAGATAATAGTGCTACTGAATCGAATGATTATCCACAGCATGAAGTAAATAATGCTCTTAAAGATCCATTAAAAAGCAAGGATGCTACAAAACAGTCAGCTTATATCAAGCTACCAAACGGCGCGTTTGCAAAAAATGTTAAACTAGACCCTGGCAGCATGTCTGGTGCTATTAATCTAGAAATAAAACCATTAGTGACCACCACTACACAAAAAGTATCTGAGACGGAAGAGTGGGGAATATGTTTCACTTTACGAAAATTATTTGGCTTACAGAACAAAGTTGAACCTGTCAAAGTTGAGCCTGTAGTTTGGAGTTTTACTACAAAGGATTTGCCCAATGACTATGAAAACAAACATCATGGAGCATATGAAAGTGATTATGAGAAGTGGCAAGTTTATAAACTATTGCATAAAGATGGTTTTCTTTCAGCAAATGATGAGAGAATTTATCAAGCGTTAAAAGACAGGTTTGCCAATAAAAAAACGATGAAGATCTAACAGGATTTTTTGGTCTGGGGTAACTACCAAAATTTGTGCATTGCTTTGGTTCCAATCACCAAGCACTATTCTGGTAGTGCCATCTACATCTTTATTAATAACAGGTCGATGTGTGTGACCATGAATCATGGTTTTAACTGCAAAATTTTTAAACCAAGCAGCAACGGTTGTAAGTTCAACATCATAAGCATTCGGATCATACCGTTTTGGTGTTTGTTGCACTTTATTTTTTATCCATATACCAAAATTTCGCCGAAGGGCTCTAGGTATGGCTAAAAAAAACTTCTTGAGTAGTGGGTTCTGGACGATTTTTCTAAAACGTTGGTAGTTTTTATCCGCGGTACATAGTTTGTCACCATGTGTTAATAAAACCTTTTCACCGTATAGATCTATAACATGTGGATCTGGTAGTAAAGTACAGCCACTGGCGTGACAAAATTTTTTACCTACTAAAAAATCTCTATTGCCCGGCATAAAATACAATGGTATTCCGCGCTGTGCTAATTTTTTCAGCTGGGTGATTAAATCCTGACTGTATGACTCTTCTAAATCATCGCCCAGCCATAGAGCAAATAAGTCACCCAAAATATAGATAGCATCCGCATTACTAGCTCTAGTATTAAGAAGATCACATAGCAATTCCATTTGCAACTTAGAGTTAGCATGCAAATGCAGATCAGAAATGAAATAAGTTGCCATAACTAGGTTGCTTGTTTTTCTGCTACAGTTACTTCAACATTTTCAATGATTATGTCGTTTTGCGGCACATCTTGATATCCACCACGATTGCCAGTTTTGACTTGACTGATTTTTTTTACAATATCCATACCAGCGGTAACCTTGCCAAACACGCAATAACCCCAGCCTTGCGTTGATTTATCGCGGAAATTTAAAAAATCGTTTTTAGCTACATTGATAAAAAATTGTGCAGTGGCTGAATGTGGATCGGTAGTCCTGGCCATTGCAATAGTACCAATTTCATTTTTTAAATTGTTATTAGCTTCGTTAGTTATCGGTGTGTTAGTAGTTTTTTGCGTTAAATCCGCATTTAAACCACCACCCTGAATCATAAAGCCGTCAATAATTCGGTGAAAAATGGTTCCATTATAGAAGCCATTATTACAATATTCTAAAAAATTTTTGGCTGTGATTGGTGCCGCTTCCTCATTTATTTCCAGGGATATAGCCCCTAAGTTAGTATGCATAATTACTATTACCATGATTTACCCCCCTTAAAAACTGGCACTATAACAGATTTAGTTTTACGTGGCGATTTCTACACGATTCTGGTATCATGGCTTACTTGGATATTGGTTAAAATTTATATATTTTCGATATATTTAGAACTACAAAGGCGCCTAATAATGAAAACACGTTTTGCCCCTAGCCCTACAGGTTGGATGCATTTTGGTAATGTGCGGACTGCGATATTCAATTTTTTGTTTGCTCGACAACAACAAGCTGTATTTTTGTTGCGAATCGAAGATACTGATCGTGAACGATCTGCCGATGAATTTTTGCAAGGACTATTGCTAGATTTAAAGTGGTTGCATTTAGATTGGAACGAAGGCCCATATCAGCAATCACAACGCGCTGCTGTATATGATGAATATTACCAACAATTAGAACAACATGCTGCTGCTTATCCATGTTTTTGTTCAGATGACGACTTAGAAGTAATGCGTAAAGTGCAAGCATCAGCTGGTCAACCACCGCGTTATGCTGGTACTTGTAGAAATTTATCTAAAGAAGTTGTGCAGCAACGATTGCAAGCTGGTGAACGCGCCACTTTACGTTTTGCAGTGCCACGCGATCAAACTATTGAGTTTAATGATTTAGTTAAAGGGTTACAGAGGTTTGCTACCAATGATATTGGCGATTTTGTAATTCGTCGTAACGATGGCACTGCATCGTTTATGTTTTGTAATGCAATTGACGATGCAACCATGCAAGTTACTCATGCATTACGTGGTGATGATCATTTAGCTAATACTCCGCGACAATTAATGATTTTACAGGCCTTAAACTTACCACACCCACAGTATGGGCACTTTGCCATGATTAATGGTACTGATGGTACGCCGTTGTCTAAACGTAATGGTAGCCAAGCGGTACGGGATTTGCGCGAGCAGGGTTACCACCCATTGGCGGTGATTAATTATTTGGCTCGCTTGGGACATTATTATGCAGAAAATGATTTTATGTCCGTAGATAAATTGGCAGAATTATTTTCTTTAACGCATATTAACACCGCGCCAGCTAGACATGATATTGCCCATCTTCGGCATTGGCAAAAAGAAGCTATTTTGCAGGCGTCATTAGAAGAAATCATTAGTCTGATTACACCGTACATTGCAAACGCGATACCTGCAGATAAAATTGCTGAATTTGCAACTGTAGTGCGAGAAAATATTTTGATGCCAAGTGATGTGGTTTTGTGGGTTAATGCAGTTGCAGAGCAAAAATTAACATTTTCTACAACAGATACAGAGTTGTTATCTAAAGCTGGCAAAGAATTTTTTGCGGCAGCAGTAGTTGCAGTACAACATAATTCACAGCTAACTTTTAAGGAACTAGCCGATGCAGTCAAGGAACGTACTGGATGCAAAGGTAAAGAATTGTTTATGCCGTTGCGTATTGCCTTGACAGGACAGAATCATGGCCCAGAATTAGCCAAGCTAATGGGTTTTATGTCTACAGATTTGATTTTAGCAAGATTTAATAACGTACTTGCAGATATTGGTGGTAGTAGAGATGGTTTTAAAAAGGTTATGGCATGACAGATTTGATTATTTATGACACACGTAGTCAACAAAAACGCCAATTTATACCACTTAATTCACACAATATAGGCATCTATGTTTGTGGAATTACAGTGTATGACTATTGTCATATCGGTCATGCACGTACTTTTATTGCCTTTGATGTCATTGTGCGCTATTTAAAACATAAATATGGCGCACAAAATGTAAAATTTGTGCGCAACATTACCGATATCGATGACAAAATTATTAAACGCGCGCAAGAAAACAATGAACCATACACGAAATTAACCGCGCGTTTTATTCAAGCTATGCACGAGGATGCTGACAATTTAGGATTATTATCTCCAGATGCTGAACCTAGAGCTACCGAGTACATGCCAGCCATGATCAAATTGATTCAGCAAATATTGCTGAAGCAGCATGCCTATGTTGCAGCTAATGGCGATGTCTATTATAAAGTTCGTTCTTTCCCGGCATATGGTAGTTTAGCTAAACGTAATTTGGATGATTTAGCTTGTGGTGCAAGGGTCGAAGTTAACGAAGAAAAGTTAGATCCATTGGATTTTGTGTTATGGAAAGCTGCTAAACCAGGCGAGCCACAATGGGATTCGCCGTGGGGACCTGGTAGACCAGGCTGGCATTTAGAGTGTTCGGCGATGTCTATGGACTTGTTGGGGGAAACCTTCGATTTGCACGGTGGCGGTTTTGATTTAATTTTTCCACATCATGAAAATGAATGTGCACAATCGACCGCTGCGACTGGTAAAGAATTTGTGAAGAGTTGGTTGCATGTTGGTTTCCTACAAATTGCCAAAGAAAAGATGTCTAAATCTTTAAATAACTTTGTAACAATCCGCGAAGTGCTGCAGCAGGTACATGCAGAAGAATTGCGCTACTTTATGTTATCTGGACATTACCGCAGCGCCTTGGAGTATTCTCTAGACTTAATCCAACAGGCAAAACAACCATTAGAGCGTTTGTATACGGCTATAGATAGCTTTGCCATTGCTGGTGTTGCAGCTGCAAAAGATACTGAGTATGGCGAACGTTTTATGCGCGCTATGGATGATGATTTTAATACTCCCGAGGCATTGGCGGTATTGTTTGATCTGGTTAAAGAAATTAATAAAACCAACGATCTACAACAAGCTGCTGCATTGGTAGCATTATTAAAAGAACTGGGTAGCATTTTGGGTTTATTACAACGAGATGCAGCAACGGTATTAGGCAAAGTAGAATTAACAGCGTTAGATCAACATGTGCAAGACTTAATTAGTGCTAGGAATGCAGCCAGAAGCAGCAAAAATTGGGCTGAAGCAGATAGGATTCGTGCCGAATTAAGTGCCTTAGGAGTAGCTATAGATGACACGGCAAGTGGCTCTACCGTGAAAAAACTGTAGTTTTACAGTTTTGAGTTTAATGTAGCTTACCGATGCGTCGCCAGCGAATGTGTTTGTTGGACCAATCTAAGCTAAAGGCAATAAGACGAGCTTTACCAACTAGCTCTTTATCTGCTAGAACACCCCAATAACGGCTGTCCAAGCTGTTATTGCGATTATCACCCAGCACAAAATAAGAATTGGCAGGTACAATTAGATCAGCAAATTTGTATTGATCATCACCACCATGCAATGACATATAAATACCATGTTTGACCGCCCCTAAATCCTCGGTAGCACGAATAATTTTTTCTTGGTTGCCATTACCATGGTTATCTAAATCAACGCTTAAATCGTATTGTGCCGCGGGGATACCGTTGATATATAGAGTTCGATTGACGTATTTGATGTGGTCTCCAGGCAAACCTACGATACGTTTAATTATGCCAGACTTTTCGCCTTCGATTTCACCTCTAAACACCGCTATATCGCCGCGTTTTGGTTTACCCGCTGTAATTCTATAGCCCAATAATGGCATACGTAATCCCAGGCTATATTTATCCACCACTACAACATCTCCTTCTAATAAAGATGGTTTCATAGAGGCAGAGGGTATTCTAAATGCTTCAAAAGTAAAGGCGCGCACCAATAATATTACTAGTAGGATTGGGAATAGGTTTTGCGATATCCGCACCAATTTGGGTTTGCCCCTAAATAAACGGCTATGTCGTGGGTAAAGGATTCGATCTAAGCCAGCTATAAAACCGGTAGCAATGACCGCTATTAATAAAATGGCCTCGATCTTCATATTCACCCGTCTCTATTGTTACTGAATTAAAAAATTAGCCTCGACTATTATAGGATGGATGCTGGTTAAATGGAAGTTTGGTTATTTTAATGACAATTTGCTTGCTAAATACAGCGTATTTAGCTATCAAGTTGGCTATTGATGTTTGACAATAAAGTATTATTTAATAGTGAAGCGATAGTCATTGGTCCAACACCGCCAGGAACTGGTGTAATCCATGCCGCCTGCTCTTTGGCGGAAGCAAATTCAACATCGCCGGTCAGCTTGCCATTACTTAAACGATTAATGCCTACATCAATCACAATGCTATTAGGTTTTATCCATTCACCCTTGATTAGATTAGGTTTACCTACGGCAACAACGAGAATATCCGCATTTTTTATTTCAGCAATTAAATCTACGGTTCTACTATTACAAGTAGTGACTGTTGCTCCAGCACGAATCAATTCTAAAATCATTGGTAGACCAACAATATTGGAGGTACCAACTACAGTAGCTTTTTTGCCTTCTAATTTTTCTTTAGTGTGCTCTAGTAACAACATTATGCCGGCTGGCGTACAGGGGCGTAATAAAGGTCGTCCTTGTGCCAAACGCCCTAGATTGTATGGATGGAAGCCGTCAACATCTTTTAGGGGGCTGATGTGTTCGGTTATATCCGTAGTATTAAATTGAAAGGGCAGGGGTAGTTGTACTAGTATACCATCAACAGCTGGATCATGGTTGAGTTTATTGAGTAAAGCTAATAGCTCTACCTGGCTGGTATTATTTGGTAGGTCGTAGTTTAGTGTTTTAATGCCAGCTTTTTGGCAAGCATTCTTTTTGTTGCGCACATAAACTTGCGAGGCGGGGTTTTCTCCAATTAATACGACCGCCAGCGCGGGTGCTCTATACCCTTGCTGGTCTCTAAGTAGTATATCTTGCGCTATTTGTGCCAGAATTTCGCTGGCAATGGCATCACCATCTAATATTTTTGCTGTCATATACTATGTAAGTATAAATTACCCCAATCCATTATTGGTTAAATTTTACGACAATGACCCTATTAATAGCTACCAAAAGTTGTATGTATACCAATATCCTAGGTCAAACATTACAGTCTTGGTTTTTTAGATTTATCAGATTTAGGTTCAACTTTTTCTGAAAGTATATTTATAGCGTCTTTGAATTTTTCTTTATTAGCAATAAGCATGAGCATGCCGTCTTTCTTATCCAAATCAACAATCACAATAGCAGTATTAAGAGCGCTGAATATGTCGGAGCTATTATTAGTAGAGGAATATTTGAAGGAAAAGCTACTGTGCTGACCAGCAGGGATTATATAAGCAGTTGACAGCAAAGGCAGTTGAAATTCTAAATAGTATTAAAAGCATAATTTTCTGGGATACTGGGATTGAATGCATTAGGTTTCGATCTTTGTTTCTTAATGTATGCTTGTATTAAAGTGGCATATTGATCGGATGTGTAAGTATCATGGCTGTTTTTGGATAGCATGTATTTAGCAATTAACGTTTTTAGTTCGTGTGTGCGCATCCATGATGTAAATTTTTTGTATTCAGCATGATGAACTGGTATTTTTAACATACATAATATAGGAAGCAGAAGCGATTTGGCATTTGCAAACACACAAGTACCAACTTTCTGTGGTTTTGATTTAAAGTCTATATCTTGCTTATCAAAAAAGTTTTTTATATATTGCTCGAAACTTGTTACATCACTCAATAAAAGCTTGTTTACACGTACACATAAATCATTTTGTTTTGCTTGTTTCCAGGAATATAATTTATTGCCGGCATTGGCTAAGACTTAATGTATGCGAAAATCTATTAAGATCATTGGCTATTTTATAGTTTGTAAACGGTCTCATATCGAAGTTTCCCCTGTTATAATTTTGCTTTAATATGTGAAACTGGTTGTGAGAATATCGCATTGATTGTTATTTGTTCATCTACCATAGAAACAACATTTTTAATTTTTTCTGGCAATACATGAGTTTCCATTTTCGTCTCCAATAATAGTCGATCCATGATAAACCAGTGATTGTAAGTATAATCTATGTTTTTACTTAGCTGTCGCAACTTTGGTATATTCTTGTTTTGTGCTGTAGCTATCTCATTGGCAAGGGTAATAATATGGCTATTATCATCATTGTTAGGGATGTTGGCAATATATTCTAATGCTTTTTGCACTGAATAATAATAATCCTTTAATCCAGGATTATGCGCTGCTGCTAAAGCATTTTTTATATGCAGGGATGCCAGAAAAAAATTCCAACCATTATCATGTGGATCGGATTTTTGCAATTCCTCGGCAGTTTTAATAGCCGAATTATATAAAGGGATGACTTTTCTTTTATCAAAAGGATTATATTGATTGATGAAAAGCAACATAATTATTTTATCTGTTTCATCTTTTGTTTGCATGGATATAGAATCATAAATTTTTGTGGCTTCCATGAATATACTTTCGTTTTCACCACCCATAATAAATTCTTCGAGCTTATTCAATAATTGTTTTTGTTGCTCAAAATGCTTTCTTTGCTCATTGGCTTCTTTATGAGTTGATTTAAGTCGAGGATAAGATAACAGCTGTACTTTTTGTAATAATTCTTCATGTAATTTTACTTTGGTACTGTATAGTATAAGAGAAATATTGAAAAAATTGTAAGAACTATAATATTTATTAACCAATGGTTGCAGCCAGGCACTGAAATCCTGTAAAGAATTAACCTTTGCTTCAGATACACCTAAATTAGCGTCTGTAACATCACATATTAAGTCTTGGTTTTTTTCACGCCTAAATTTAAAGGAGATAGCATGCCCTATAAGTTTGTCAGTATTACCCAGAGATATTTGTATATTTGGATAACGTCCATATTTGTCTAATAATGATACTATTTCATATATATTATTTGTAAGTACATTTACAAAACTTTCATTGTCTTCTGTAATAAATAGACTATTATTTTTTTTGTTTAGAACCTCGATCTTAATACGTGTAAAATTATCCTTATTATTTTTTATTGTTATTAACTTTTGATTCTGGTTGTTCTGTAATTCAATAATAGTTGTATAATTATTGAATAAACGTTTATTCAAATCTTCATAAGTTTCTAATGCGCTTGCTGGTAGTGATTTTTCCGCATTATCCTGGGCAAACCCAGCACATAGTCCATCTGCATGCCATGTTCCAATATGTTGCGCTGCATATTCTATAAGTGACATGTCTTTTGCTTCTTCGATAGCCTCTACAAACGCTTCTTCATTATATTTTATATTTTGAAAAACATCAGCTTGGTTATCCGGGTCGGCAGAATCCAAAGATTCATTTATTAAAGAATTTAAAAGGTCATTTAAGGTTTCTGCTAAATTTAAGAATTTTTCAAGCCTTGGATCTTGAACTGCTATTTTTTCTAATTGTGGTTTGATATCTTGATCAGTATCTAAGGCATACTTGTTGTCTCTGGCATATTTATGTAATGCTGTAGAGAAAGCATAATTAATGCCTGTAATTATCGACATTAATAATTTAGCTACGAGTATGTAATTTTGCCACAAAGAATGATATAGATTTTCTGTAATCTCATATTCCTCTTTATATATTGATTTTTGTAAATCGTTTAATAAAACATCAAGCTCAGAGGACATCGAATTTTTAGGGAAGTTGTCAATAAAATCAACTATCGATTTAAAACAATCAATAATTTTATCTTCTGGGTATAAGTAAGAGTTAAAAAATTGCTTATGTTCATTTTGTAGGGTTTTTTCGATAAAAAACAAGGCTTTTACTAGCCAACCATCAAGCAAGCCATTAATTGCCTGTTTAAAATTTGGAATATTCTCACTGTCTTTGAGATAAATTTCTTCTAATTGTGTAAGTATTTTAGAATGCTGTGGCATAGTCTGCTTTAGAACTTTTGCGTCTTTAGCTACTTGAAACAAGCATTTTTGTACGTCTTCTCGGGCGAGTTTTAATTTATCATGGACTATATTAATTACTTCATTAATGGCATTAAAAATAACTATATCATCGTTATTGTCAGTATCCATTAAGCTTACTATTATTTTTTTAATTTTAAATATCTCATCTAACTGAAAAAACAACAGCATTATCTCATTAATCTAGCTTTATTTCAACATGGTGGAATAAAATCAATACGTGTATTGACCTAAATTAACTTCCTCGCTATGATGCTCCCACGTTCGGGGTATAGCGCAGTCTGGTAGCGCATCTGCTTTGGGAGCAGAGGGTCGGGGGTTCGAATCCCTCTGCCCCGACCACGTTTAGTACGAGAGGGTTGTTATCTAAAGCCTTAATCGTAGGCAGACTATATTTGCGCCCGTAGCTCATTTGGATAGAGCACCGGCCTTCTAAGCCGGGGGTAGCAGGTTCGAGTCCTGCCGGGCGCGCCAACACGCATTATGGTGGACGTAGCTCAGTTGGTAGAGCCCCGGATTGTGATTCCGGTGGTCGTGGGTTCGAACCCCATCGTTCACCCCAGTTTTAGAGCATGCTTGCGTTAACAATCTATCTGATGCAAAATAGGTCGAAAATTAGGGCCGTTAGCTCAGTTGGTAGAGCAGCTGACTCTTAATCAGCGGGTCGTAGGTTCGACCCCTACACGGCCCACCAATGAAAAAGGTGAATTTGCGAAAGTGGCGGAATTGGCAGACGCACTGGATTTAGGTTCCAGCGGGGAAACCCGTGAGAGTTCGAGTCTCTCCTTTCGCACCATATAATTTTATCAGGAAAATATTATGCAGGTATCTGTAGAAAAGACTAGTAGTTTAGGTCGGCGCTTGACTGTTGAAGTTCCAGCAGCACGTTTGCAAGTTGAAGAAAAAAGCCGGTTGCAGGATTTAGCTAAAGAGTTGCGTCTTGAAGGTTTTCGCCGTGGTAAAGTGCCGGCAGAATATATTCAGAAAAAATATGGTGCGCAAATTCGTCAAGAAGCTATTAGTAAAGTTTTACAACAAACCTTAGGCACAGTATTAAAAGAGCAAAATTTAAATCCGGCCAATAGACCTAACGTAGAAGATTTAAAAGATGTGGCGGGCGAAAATTTAACTTATACTGTTAGTTTTGAGGTTTATCCAGAGATTCAATTACAAGATTTTTCAAAGATTGAATTAACTAAAGAAGTGCCAGATATTCAAGCCAAGGATATAGAAGCTGGGATCCAGAAATTGCAAGATCAGTTTGCAACTTGGACCGAAGTAACAGATCGACCAGCAAAGATGGATGATAAATTGGTTATAGATTTTGTCGGCATGTTGAATGGTGAAGCATTTGAACATGGTAGTGCTAATGATCAAACCTTGATATTGGGCAGTAGACAGTTTATTCCTGGTTTTGAAGAAGGTTTAGTTGGTGCTGAAGCTAATCGCGATACTACTATTGATGTTACTTTCCCTAGCGAATATCATGCGGCTAATTTGGCTGGTAAACAGGCGCAATTTGCGATTAAAGTTAAGAGCATTCAATCTAAAGTATTGGCGCCAGTCGATGCAGCATTTGCCGAGCGTATTGGTATTACTGATAAAGATGTCAATAAAATTACCGAAACAGTGCGTACTAATATGTTGAAATATGTAGAGGATTTGAATAAAAATCGTTTGCGTGAACAAGCATTAGAGAAATTGTATGCGCAGAATACTATTGATGTGCCACAAGCGCTATTAGATGAAGAAGTGCATCGTTTAATTCATGAAAAACAAGGTGATCATAATCACAATAATTCCGATGTTGAACATAATCATGATGACATTTCTAGCGAGCAGATGGCCGAGCTGCGTACTGAAGCACAAAAGCGTATTGCGATAGGTTTACTATTAAACGAAATTATCAAAAAGAATAATCTTCAGCCAGAAGAAGAAAGGGTGTTGGCTAAATTAGGTTCGATGGCCTTGATGTATGGTGGCAAGGCAGACATGTTGCGTAAAATGTACTATGAATCTAAAGAGATGAGAGAAAATATTCAAAATATGGTTTTGACTGAACAGGCAGCAGACTTAGTCGTAGCAAATGCTACAATTAAAGAACAGCAGGCAAATTTTTACGACATAGTTAACAAGCAAGGATAGAGAGGGTTAAGTGACAACTTACGCAAATAGTTTAGTCCCAATGGTAATAGAGCAATCTGCCCGTGGCGAGAGAGCTTATGATATTTATTCACGCTTGCTAAAAGAACGAGTCATTTTCTTGGTTGGCGCTGTAGAAGAGCAGGTAGCTAACTTGATAGTGGCGCAGTTATTGTTCTTGGAGTCAGAGAATCCGGATAAAGAGATCTCTTTATACATTAACTCTCCAGGCGGTGTAGTTACTGCAGGAATGGCTATTTACGATACGATGCAGTTTATTAAGCCAGATGTTAGCACTTTGTGTGTTGGCCAGGCTTGTAGTATGGGTGCATTATTATTAGCCGGTGGGGCCAAAGGCAAGCGGCATGTGCTGCCTAATTCACGCGTGATGATACATCAACCTTTGGGTGGTTATCAGGGCCAGGCCACTGATATCGAAATTCATACCAAGGAAATCTTGGAGTTGCGTGATAGATTGAACAAAATTTTAGCGCATCATACTGGCCAAGATATAGAAAAAATATCTAGAGATACCGATAGAGATAATTTTATGGGTGCCAAAGAGGCTCGTGATTACGGTATTGTCGATTCTATTTTGGAGCATCGCGCCGATCATTCTGTTACTTAATCACGCAAATTTATAAGATAGGGTATATAATCGTATAAAGAAGAACTTGAAAAATTGGCGGGTATCCCCATCTTATTTATGTAGTTGGACAAAATGAGGAAGATACATGAGCGATAGAAAAGATGATGGTAAAGATAATCAAGGTAAGCTGTTGTATTGTTCTTTCTGTGGCAAGAGTCAACATGAAGTAAGAAAGTTGATAGCTGGTCCTTCTGTGTTTATATGCGACGAATGTGTTGAGCTATGTAATGATATTATTCGTGAGGAAGTAGAAGATAAACACACGACTACTGGCGGTGGTATTGAGCAGATTAATTTGCCTACGCCTAGAGAAATATTAGAAATTCTTGATCAATATGTTATTGGACAGTCGACGCCGAAAAAAGTTTTATCGGTAGCGGTCTACAATCATTACAAACGTTTGCAGTTGCAGCGTGAAGATACTGCTGATCCTAAAGAAGCCAATGATGCACAAGTTGAAATAGGTAAGAGTAATATTTTGTTAATAGGGCCAACTGGTAGTGGTAAGACCTTATTGGCAGAAACTTTAGCGCGACTTTTAAATGTGCCGTTCACAATTGCTGATGCAACCACTCTAACCGAAGCTGGCTATGTTGGCGAAGATGTTGAAAATATCATTCAAAAATTGCTGCAAAAATGCGATTACGATGTAGAAAAGGCCCAAACAGGCATCGTGTACATTGATGAAATAGATAAGATTTCACGTAAAACGGAAAATCCTTCTATTACTAGAGATGTTTCTGGTGAGGGCGTACAACAGGCACTATTAAAATTAATCGAAGGTACAGTTGCATCTGTGCCACCACAAGGTGGTAGAAAACATCCACAGCAAGAATTCTTGCAAGTAGACACTAGAGGTATTTTGTTTATTTGTGGTGGTGCTTTCGCTGGTTTAGATAAAATTATTCGGCAAAGAACTGATAAAAGCGGCATAGGGTTTTCTGCCGAAATTATTAGTAAAAATGATAGCAAGTCAGAAAATGAATTGATGCAACAAGTAGAACCAGAAGATTTAATTAAGTATGGTTTGATCCCAGAGTTCGTTGGTCGTTTACCAGTGATTGCTACTTTAGATGAATTAGATGAAGCTGCCTTGATAAGCATTTTGACCGATCCTAAAAATGCCTTGACTAAACAATATCAAAAACTTTTTGCTATGGAAGGTGCGGATATTGAATTTAGAGAAGATGCTTTAGAAGCGGTTGCTAAGAAAGCTATGAAACGCAAGACAGGTGCTAGGGGTTTACGCTCCATTCTAGAAAATGTCTTATTAGATACTATGTATGAATTACCATCTACACACGGTGTAAGCAAGGTAGTAATAGATAGCACCGCGGTTAATGGTGAATCTAAGCCATTATTAATTTTCGAAAATACTGAAAAAGTTTCACGGCGTGCCGCTGAATAAATACAAATAAGGGGATAACTATGGCCGAGATCAACGATCCTGTTGGTGACGATGCTGCTGCAGTTTTATCAACCGAGATGCCTTTATTACCATTACGCGATGTAGTTGTGTATCCGCACATGGTTATTCCTTTATTTGTGGGTCGAGAAAGATCGATCCAGGCATTAGAGGCAGCTACTCGTGGTAGTAAGCGTATTTTATTGGCCACGCAGAAAGAAGCTACTTTGGATGATCCTAGTAAAGAAGATATCTATCATGTTGGCACTATTTCTAGTATTTTACAGTTGCTAAAACTACCAGATGGCACTGTCAAGGTGCTGGTAGAAGGGATTCAACGAGGCAAAATAACCAACTATCAGCAAGTTGATCCATATTTTTCAGTAACAGTCGAAGAAATTGCTAGCAATGATGTAGAAATTGCTGACATGCCTGTCATGATTCGTTCTTTGATTTCGCAATTTGAGCAATACATAAAATTAAACAAAAAGATTCCTCCAGAAATTTTAACTTCTTTAGCCGGTATAGATGATCCGGTACGTTTAGTAGACACCATTGCAGCTCATATGTCGTTGAAGATTGCAGAAAAACAAAATGTGCTGGAAGTAGCCAATGTCTCTACCAGGATTGAGCACTTGATGGCAATTATGGAGTCAGAAATTGATTTGCTGCAAGTAGAAAAACGTATTCGTGGTAATGTTAAACGTCAAATGGAAAACAGCCAACGTGCCTATTATTTGAGTGAACAAATGAAGGCGATTCAAAAAGAATTGGGTGAAATGGGTGAGGAAGGCGCGAATGAGGTCGAAGATTTAGGTAAAAAAATTGCTAAATCTGGTATGACCAAAGAAGCACAAACTAAGGCTCTAGCCGAATTAAATAAATTAAAAATGATGTCACCAATGTCGGCGGAAGCCACGGTATGCCGCAATTATATTGATTGGATGATTTCCGCACCGTGGAAAAAACGCTCTAAAGCTAGAATCGATTTACCTGTTGCGCAAGATATTTTAAATAAAGAACATTATGGCCTAGAAAAAGTTAAAGAGAGAATTTTAGAATATTTAGCAGTGCAACAGCGTGTACAAAAAGTTAAAGGCCAAGTTTTATGCCTAGTTGGCCCACCTGGTGTTGGTAAGACATCGCTAGGGCAGTCTATAGCCAATGCGACTGGCCGCAAGTTTATTCGTATGGCTTTAGGTGGCGTACGCGACGAAGCCGAGGTGCGTGGACATCGTAAGACTTACATTGGGGCTATGCCAGGCAAAATTATTCAAAAGCTGTCCAAAGTTGGGGTTAAGAATCCTTTATTTTTATTGGATGAAATAGATAAGATTGCCATGGATTATCGCGGCGATCCGGCTTCGGCGTTGTTAGAAGTATTAGATCCAGAGCAAAACAATAAATTTGGTGATCATTATCTGGAAGTGGATTTTGATTTATCCGATGTCATGTTTATTGCCACCGCCAACTCTTTGAATATTCCAGCGCCGTTGTTAGATCGTATGGAAGTAATTAGGATTGCTGGTTATACCGAAGATGAAAAACTAAATATTGCTATTAATTATTTATTACCAAAACAAATTATGCAAAACGGCTTGCAAGCAGAAGAGTTAGTGGTGTCCAGGGAAGCTATTTTGGAGCTTGTGCGTTACTATACTCGGGAAGCAGGTGTACGTAATTTAGAACGAGAAATTTCTAAGTTATGCCGTAAAATTGTCAAACAGATTTTGATGACGCCAGAGGTTAAGACTTATGTAATTGGCCCAGAGGATTTAGAAAGTTTCCTAGGTGTGCGTAAGTATCGTTATGGCGAAGTTGAAGATCAAGATCGCATAGGACAAGTAACCGGTCTCGCTTGGACTGAAGTAGGTGGTGAAATTTTAACATTAGAAGTAGCCACTATGCCAGGTAAAGGTAAAGTAGCCCGCACTGGCAAATTGGGTGATGTAATGCAGGAATCAATAGCTGCCGCGATGACTGTGGTGCGTAACCGTGCGGCTAGTTTGGGGATAGGTGCAGACTTTTTTGAGAAAAACGATGTTCATGTGCATGTGCCAGAAGGTGCTACACCTAAAGATGGCCCTAGCGCGGGCATTGGTATGTGTACAGCAATGGTCTCGGCGTTTACTAATATTCCAGTGCGTTGTGACGTAGCAATGACGGGTGAAATTACCCTACGTGGACAAGTTTTACCAATAGGTGGCCTCAAAGAGAAACTATTGGCAGCCAAACGCGCTGGTATAACTAATGTAATTATTCCTAGCGAAAATATTCGTGATTTGAAAGAGATTGCGGATAATATTTATGCAGGAATCGATATCCGTCCGGTGAAGTGGATTGAAGAAGTATTGGATATTGCTTTAGCCAGTAAACCAGCAGCTTTGCCAGCAACTGCAGCTCTGCCGGAAGAAAAGAAAGCTACCGATGATGATCGAGAAATTCGCGCTCATTAATACCTAAAACTTATAATTTACCGCTAGTATTAATTGATTAGCTTTGTTACCATGGCGCTCAATTTGGCTTGAAGTTGAGTATTCTGTTTGCTAACAGACCGATAAACAACAGCCTTGGTACCTAATTTTTCCTATTATATTAATACCGAAGTTTAATATCATGCAAAAAACTATTGTAAAAAAATCATCTGCAAACATTATTATGTCTTATTTAAAAAATTTATCTGCAAATATTAACCCAATGCGAATTATGTTTGCCTCAGGAGCTTTGTTGATATTAGTTAGGGCATTTTTATTGAGTAGAAAATTATATTTATCTATGCCGGGAAATCCCAGCGTGAATGAGGAATATTTACGAGATATTAAAAAGGATGAAGAGCTAATAATTGATGACTATAGTGTGTCTTTACCAGGCTCCAATCAAAATTCTCCTCGATCAGAAGTTACGCCTGGTAGTTTAAATAGTTCTCCTCGGGGCAGTTTTAGTTACGCTAATGAAAATATACCATATTATGTAGAAATTAACGGTATATTAGTCTCTATGGATGTGCCTGATGTTAATAATAATTTGTGTGATTCTAGCTACTCTTCTACACAGTTGAATAGATTAAATATGCATTCTAATAATAGTTTGACAAATAATTATAACAATGAAGAAAATAATATAATTTATAATCGCATTGTGAATGATACAATTATAAATAACAATCACCATTTATCTCCCATATCCTTAAAAACATTCAACTCACGGTTAAATAAGGATTTAATCGGTATCGATAGCACGCTGCAAGAAATAGCAACTATTTTTAGTGAATGCAAAAGATATGAAATTACCGTGGATCACTTTGTAAAACAAATTAAACGATTTCAGAATGTTTGCAATGAAATAAGTAATAGAAAAGAATTAAAAAAATATGAAACAGAAATAACCCAAATATGCAATTATATTTTGTATCCCAAAGATAATGGGATCAAATTTATTGTTAGCGAAGATATTAAAATTTCAAATATGCTTAAATTATTAGATACCATAATCAAACTTTTTATAATTGTGGTTATAAAAAATCAAAATTCAGAATTATTTGAATTGTTTTTAGAGTCAGAAGTTATTCATGAAATTATTGGTTTTGATCCAGACGCAGCAAAACTTAATCTAGCCAGTGTTGCCTTATGGCTTGGGGTAGATGTACAAATAATCAATAACGCCGAAACTGACCCAAACATAAATGACGAACAAGATTATAATTTAAAAGAGACTTACAAAGATTGGATATTTGAGATACTACGTGCAATTCCTGTTCCTAGTGAGCATAAAGAATATACCGGTATTTTCTTTTTGTTAAATTATTATGCAGCGATAAAGCGCGTTGCAGAAGAAGAGGCAGATTTTTTAAATGAAGCCTGTTTAAAAAAAGAAATCAACCATCTTATCCAGATGCATCCTGTACCTACAAATGAAGTGACAAATAAAAGCCATAAAAATAAATATTAAAAAGTGTAGATTTTATGACGTTATTAATTGGTTATTGCGTAACTAATGCTATATTGGTAGTATTTTCAGCTAATGTTGCTGATATTAAATTGTTGTTATGAAGTTTTTATGAATCAAACGTCTAAAAAATCGTATATGGATGCCATTAGCGTCTTACAAACTTGGGGTATAATATTTGCTTTGGCCACATTGTCAATATCATTCATAAAGATGTATCTATTGCGTAGAAATTTGTATGTAAGAAATACTCATCCTATAGGAGAGGCTAATTTGCAAAAAACAGCTATGCATACAGCTATTGATATATCTGATATTGCTACAACTAAGCTCACATTACAAGATTTTAATCAACAGATGATAGATAGGCTTAACGCATGGATTGCGTGTTCTGATAAATCAGAACTCACAATGCCAAAAGTTCGTGCTGAATGTGAATATTTTTTGTTCCCAATAAAATATAGAGTGCTTTTTGATGAAAATATTAATTATGATAAAATCTATGAGTTACACAATAGATTGATAGAAATATTTGTGTTCCTGACGATTATAAACGAGAACAAAGAATTATTTGACTGGTTTTTGCAATCAGCAACGATATCCAGTATTTTGCGAATAGATATTGCCGCTGCTGACGAATGGTTGAATTTAAATCAGATCGTATCCTTTCCTTATTACTACGAAGATGATTATAAAGATCTGATCTTTAACAAAATAATAATTGCTATAGAACGAAATGTTACCCCTGCGAATAAAAATTATTATTTATCTGCGTTGAAAGGGTATTCTGGTTTTAAAGCGGTTTATGATGAAGAAAGAGGTGCTGTTACAGCAAAGCAACAGGTTGCAGCAAAATTCAAGCCACTATTTTGATAGTCAGTTTTCCAAGAAATAAACCGTAACTGTAGTTAAATGTTTGGGATACTAAATAAAATTGACAGCGAGCTAATCTGTAGTATATTCTCTTGCTTCCGCGCTTGACGGTACGGTGGGGAGTTGGTATAAAAGTCCAATCTCTACATCTGGGTAAACTTAAGGGGACGCGTGTGAATAAGGCACAATTGATTGATGCGATGGCAGCTACGGCAGACATGCCAAAAACCATTGCTAGTAAAGCATTAGATGCTGCATTAGATGCTATATCTAAATCGTTAGCGGCAGGTGACATAGTCGCATTGATGGGATTTGGTACTTTTTCAGTAAAAGATCGTGCCGCAAGAACTGGTCGCAACCCTAAGACTGGGGCTGAGATTCATATTAAAGCTTCCAAGGTACCTAACTTCAAAGCAGGAAAGTCTTTGAAAGATGCAGTGGATGCGGTGGAAGAAGTTAAATAGATATTTGGGTGCTTAGCTCAGCTGGTAGAGCATCGCCTTTACACGGCGAGGGTCGGGGGTTCGATCCCCTCAGCACCCACCAAAAATTCTGTGGAGCGGTAGTTCAGTTGGTTAGAATACCGGCCTGTCACGCCGGGGGTCGCGGGTTCGAGCCCCGTCCGCTCCGCCAATTCTGTATGAGTTAATTATTATGATGCAAGTAATACGTGATAAAGCACAGGGAATTATCGCATGGGTAATTGTTGCTATAGTGGCATTTGTGCTGTGTTTTTGGGGTGTTAGTGGTTACATATCCAAAGGTGATTCTAAGGTTTTAGCCAAAGTCGACTCTAAAAATATAACACAGGCAGAGGTCAACGATGTATACAATCGCTGGTTACGCCTAAATTCCACGCAAAAAGATTTTGATGCCAGTCAAGTAGATCCTGAGCTAATTAAACAACAAATAACTACTGCTATGGTGCAGCAGATAGCAGTGACTACTGGGATCATTAAGGAAGGTTTTATTGTTAGCGATGCCATGGTAGTGGAAGCGATTAGAAATAAACCAGAATTACAGCAAGACGGTAAATTTTCTATCGAAATTTATAAACAACTATTAGCTCAATTGAGTATCGATGAACGTGCCTTTGAATCTATGGTGCGTGAAGAACTACTATTTAATCAACTACAGATAGCGGTGTTGGCTACCAGTTTTGCTTCAGAACAAGAGGCGCAGAAGCTGATCACGTTAAAGAATCAAAAACGTGATTTTGGTTATGCAATAATTCCTGCAACTAAGTATGCAACGGCTATAGCGGTAACAGATTCTGAGATCGAAGATTTCTATAATAAAAACAAACAACAATTTATTACACCGGATAAAGTGCAACTAGAGTATCTGGAATTATCTCTAGATCAACTATTGCAACAAGTCACGGTGACAGAGCAAGACCTGAAAGCTTATTATGAAGCAAATTTAACGGCATTTAGTGATCCACGTAGTATACAAGTGCGGCATATAATGATGGTTTCGCCTAAAAGCGCAAGTGCTGCAGAAACTGCTGCTGCCAAGAAGAAAATTGAAGATGTTTATGCGCAGTTGCAACAAGGTGGTGATTTCGTTGTGCTAGCCAAGAAATATTCAGAGGACAAACAGACGGCAGTACAAGGTGGTGATTTGGGCTGGATTAGTGAGAGCGATCAATTTCCCTCACAAGTCTATATGTTAAAAAATAACGGTGACTATACCACTCCACTACAAAGTGATTACGGTTGGCATGTTTTTCAGATTGTGGCTACTAAGGGTGGTGTAACCAAAAGTTTTAATCAAGTTAAGAGCATTGTCAAAGAACGCTATGTTAGAGATGCAGCAGAAAGATTACTAAGAACAAAAGGCGATGAATTAAGCACCTTGGCGTTTGAAAACCCCACCTCTTTAACAGTTGCGAGTGAAAAATTATCTTTGCCGATTAAAACCACAGCATATTTTTCACGTGCTGGTGGTACTGGTATAGCAGAATCGCCGAATGTTGTTAAGGATGCGTTTAGCGAAGATGTGTTTAAAAACGGTCGTAATAGTGAATTGATTCGTTTAAGTGATGACATTTATGTAGTAGTGCGCGTTAAAGATAAACAAGTAGCACATGAACAAGAATTGACAGTTGTACGTGCGGATATTATACGCAAATTACAGCAAGAGGCTGCTACTACCAAAACCAAACAGGTTGGTGAAGATTTATTAGTTGCGATTAAGAAAAGTAATGCGCCGAATAAAGCTGCAAGTAATATGCAACTACAATGGGTTATGAAGCGTGGAATAGAGCGCGACAATAAAGATATTGATAAGAAAATATTAGTTCGGGCTTTTGGAATAGCGAAGCCGGAAAATGGTCAAGCCTTTTCTTTAGGTGGTTTTGCTTTGTCAAATGGCGATTATTTGGTAGTTGCTGTGACCAGTGTTAAAAACGAAGCTTTTAATAACAACGAAGATTCCAATTTGTTAGAAATGCTCGCCCAACAAATAGCCGGTTTGTCAGGCAAGATAGAGTTTGCTTCTTTACAAACTGCATTAGTAGAGCAAGCAAAAATTAAATTAATGACGCAATAGTGTGGGGATAAAATGTTAGTTGAACCAAAAGTACGCGGCTTTATTTGTACCACAGCGCATCCTACTGGTTGTGCAGCTCGAGTTAATGAACAAATTGATTATGTGCGTAGTCGTGATAAATTAAATGGCAACATAAAAAACGTTTTAATTATTGGCGCCTCTACTGGCTATGGTTTGGCGAGCAGGATAGTGTCAGCATTTGGGCTTAATGCAAATACCATAGGAGTATTTTTTGAGCGTGAGGCTGCTGATAAGCGTACGGCTTCTGCTGGTTGGTATAATTCTTCAGCTTTTGAACAAGCGGCACATAAATCTGGTTTGTATGCACGTAGCTTTAATGGTGATGCATTTTCTTTAGCCATGAAACAACAGGTTATAGATTGTATTCGTAATGATCTAAATGGCAAAGTAGATTTAGTAATTTATAGTTTGGCTTCGCCCCGACGCCAGGATCATAATGGTAATGTTTATAGTTCAGTTCTAAAGCCCGTGGGCACACCTTACACTGACAAGACAGTTGATATTATGAGCGGAGTGGTTTCTAATGCGAGTTTGGAGCCTGCTACGCCAGAAGATATTAGTGCTACCGAGAAGGTTATGGGTGGTGAAGATTGGGCACTATGGATTCAGGCGTTGATACAAGCAGATGTATTAGCTAAAAATGCTGTAACCGTTGCTTATTCGTATATTGGTCCAGAGATGACATATCCGATTTATAGAGAAGGTACTATTGGCTTAGCCAAGGAGCATTTGGAGCAAACTGCGAGAGAGCTAAATAGTCAACTGGCTAACCATTGTGGTGGTAAAGCATTGATTTCAGTTAACAAAGCTTTGGTTACTCAGGCTAGTTCAGCGATTCCGGTTGTACCTTTATATATATCTATACTATATAAGATCATGAAACAGAAAGGCTTGCATGAGGGATGTATAGAGCAGATTTGGCGCTTGTTTGCTAACTTTTTGTGTGCTGATAAAATGGCATTGGATGATGCCAATAGGGTACGCTTGGATGATTTAGAATTACGGGCGGATGTGCAAGAAGCAGTTGCAAAATTATGGCAGGAAGTACAGACCGATAATATTGAGCAGATCTCAGATATTGAAGGATATAGGAAGGACTTTTATCAATTATTTGGCTTTGCCGTTGATAATATCGATTACACTACAGATGTTGAGATTAATGTAGCGATACCTTCTATACATTTGGAGACGGTTTAAAAATAGGGAGATAGAATGTTATCTTTGTTAGTAATTGTATCGGCGATATTTTTGTTTGTCATAGCACCTTTTCTAACAATAAGAAAGCATTATACTTATACCAAGAACAATTTACATAAGCATATTTTTTGGGCCGTGGTCGCCTTGCTTACTTGGCCTTTTGTGCCGTTAATTATGGCCATTCACTTTAAAGATAAATTCCTCATTGGAATGTTTTGGTTGTCATTTTTAGTTTGGTTTGTATCGTTAATATATTGGTTAACAACCAATATCGAAACAGTTATTAGATTACAGAGTCAGCTTTTGTTGCAGTAGGTAGTAGTATGTGTCGAATGTTGGTGATAATAAGCTATATATGTTTAGGTTTGTTGAGCATTTGTACAGTTGCTATTGCGAATCCTTTGGTTGAACAACCATCGCCAAGTCTAAATGCAGATATTTATAAGATAGAAGTAGTAATTTTTGAACATACCGAATCAGATCGTTTTGCTCACGAGCACTGGCCACAGTTTGTTGGTGAATTAAATCTTAACAAAGCTATTGATTGGGAATCATTAAAAGCTCATAGTACGACCTTAAATTCTGAAATGCGAATACTGAGAAGCAGCAAGAGTGAGCGCTTAATAAAACATTTTGCCTGGGAGCAAGCAATCTCCAACAACACAAAATCAACTCCAGTGTATGTTAAGATAGGCGCAGAACCAGAAGTACAGTCGGTATTTACGGTAAAGCCAAATAGAAATATGTTCAATGTTAAAGTGGATTTAATCTACAACTTGCAAGATAAAGATAAAAATATTGCACCAGAAGTAAATGCGATTAGAGTCACGCGCGATGTTAAACTCAAGAAAAAAGAGCTGTATTATCTAGACCATCCGGTAATCGGATTATTGCTGCAGATCACACCGATAGATAAAGTAAAACAACAGCCAGTCAATTAAACTCGCTGTTGTTATTGTTTCATCAAATTACTTATCTAAATTTTTTATACGAATTTTGGTTAATTCCATATGTATTTGACGTTGGTGGTGGTGCAGCTACGCTGCTATTGAGTACGCTATTATTGTTGCTTTGTCTGTGGTTAGTACTTTGATTGCGGAATAATAACGGTGCAATCATTTGAGGTTGTGGATTATTACCAAGATTCAATAACCCTCTAATTATAACAGCATCATCATTATGTATGCCTGCATTGCCAAACGAAGCAGAATGGCTATTGTTTATTGCTGGAATTGTAGGATGTTGTCGATTATTTTGCTTTAACCATTCATCAAAAGATGTTGGAAAAGGTGGTGGGAGTGCAACACTATGAACGTATGGAATATTTGGCATAGCATATGTAGACAACCTTGGTGGAACAAAATTATGTTGTATAAATGCTCTTGATAGAGGTGTATTGTTAAGTGGTAACTGTGGATTATTAGACACTGTTAGTGGTGAAATGGTCTGTGTCTTTCTTGATAGTAATTCGGTTGGGGTTTGTTTGCCATTGGTTGTTAATGCATTTGAATGTTTGGTATTTTTATTCTCTGACACAAGATCCTTGCCCATAAACTCTAAAACAAGCTTATCTGTAGTGATGGGGGCTGTATTTTTAATAAAATAATGTATAGATTTATAATTATTAATAACATTTGCTAATTCTTTGGTAAAATCATAATCTTTTTTATTTTTTATCTTCTTTAATACGTCATTATTATTAAGCCAATTTATAATAAAAAGAGAAAGCTGGTTTTTTGTTAGCTGTGGAATTAGATTTTCTATTTTAAAATAATCTTTATGGTTATTTGTACATGTTAGAAACAATTCAATATTTTTACAGGAGTTTGAATTCATGAAAATAGTAGAAAAAGCTGCTTCCAATGCATTTTTATCAAAATTTTTATCTTTTAAATAATTAAGTATAAATTCATAATTATTTTTTATTGTAGCAAGTTTATTATACACCTTTTTTAGGCTACATTTCGTTTGAGTAATTATATTTATTATTTCTTCATTAGATATTTCTATTGTAGAGTATGGATATTTAGCAATTATATTGTATTTCTCTTTTATATCTTTTTTGATTGTATCAAATAGTTCTATAATTGAATCTCGTGTTACTTCATTTTCAGTTATGGTTGCTTTAGACTTGGATTTTTTATTCATCGGTTCGTTTGAGATATCAGAGATTTGACTATCCATGTCTTTACGTTTTTTTGTAGATGAATCTGTTTTTTGTTGCTCTAGTGTATGCGCATCGTTATTATTATTTTTCATGTTACTTAACCATCATAATTTCTGTAAATATCAGTAAATTCTATACGCTAACAGTGCATGAGTCAATTCTATATAATATTATATAAAGGCTGGTTAAGTTGAGGCGGACTTTTATAGTTTTTGCCTGCTCGTTGTTGATTTACTTAAATAATAAAATTATGTTGGATATAAAACTATGGCCAATTATTCAGTAATTATAATTAGTTCTCTGTTTTTTTCGGGGCGAGCATTCCTCTTTTTCCGATCTATTGACGTTACTTTGGCTGTTATTGCTGCTAGTTGCGGACCTGCTTATATATGAATGCATACTTGGCATTGGATATGATCTTTCTAGTTCAGATACAGATTTGGCATTTATTGTTGTGGCATTATTAATACTTTGGTTTGCTGTGGTAGTTGTTGTATTTATTACTTCTTTATAAGTGCTGTCTAATATTGGTAAATCATTCTTAGTTGATGGTAATAATTCACCAAATATATCATCATGTTTATTTCCTTCATTCCACCAATTCATATAGTTTACAGTAGCATCGTCAATAGAGCTACGATGTGTATTTATATGTTGACGATTACTGTCAGCTTCTTGTATTTGTGCTTGATGGTTCGTAAAAGTATTAATTAGCGTTACAGAACTGTTAGAGCTGTTGTGTTGTGCCATTATACCGTATTTATTAATAAACTCCTCAGTAATGGTCCTTGATTGTTGATCACGCTTAGATATTAATGTATTAAACGTGATTAGCTCTCTTGTTCTGTGATCACATTGCAATTGTATTGTTTGATAGCGAATGAATTGTTTGATTATGTCTAATTGTATATTTAATATTTCGTGGTTAGATAAGTTAAGCGATGTGCTATTTATATTTTCTTCATATGTAATTAGTTTTTTTATAAACTCTTTGCGCTCGGTTACATCCGTAATTTTTTCAAATAAATTTATATTTTCTCCAACCATACCTATGAATATATAATATTTTTTTTGCTGAGTAATTGTAAAAAATGTGTCTATATCAATTCCCAATGCAGATAATTTATCATGATAAAGCATAATTGCAGCAATGTTATGCAAGCCATTTTTGTTAATAAATAATCTTTTGAATGTATCCACATCGGTAATGGGGTAGTTTTTTATTTTACAGTAATTAAAAATAGCAAGGCATAATAGGTTTAAAAATTGTAGCTTTTTTAAAGCGAACATGAGCCAATCATTCTCAAAATAGGCCCCATCTTCATCGTTTGCTAGCAAAAGTTTTATTATTTCTTTGTCATTTAAATTTAAGGTAATATCACCTATTTGGAGTAATTTTTTTCGCAACGATATAATTTCTGTTGTAATTTGTTGTTTAACACCAGCACTGTGTGCTTGCTGAATATTTCCAACTCTACTATGGCTTTTATTTGATTGCATAGAGGCGATAGACGGGGCCATAGTATTATTAGTATATGTATTTACCCATCGCACTTCAAGATGCGAACAGGGCATCATTAATCGTTTGAAAATTATCTGTAATGCGTGAGCGCAAAATTAATTTCTTTCCGCCAACAGTTTTGAAAAAATCCATTACAGCATCAGTGAACTCTGCAAATTTTCGTAATATTGATTATATGTTACATGCTCATGCATTATTTTCCATAGTCGCTCAATAGGGTTAAGATTCGGTGAATATGGCGGCAAATAGTGCAATTTTATATTTAATTTCTTGGCGTACCTTTTAACTTCTTTACTTGTATGATAACCGGCATTATCCCAGATAACATGGATTCTAGCTCCGCAAGTATGGTTCTTACGCAATTGATGCAAAAACAGTTTAATGCTCTGCGCATTTATTTGCTCAGCTTGTCTGTAAACAATTTTATGACCATCTAAGCTAATACCACCTATTAAATTTATGCGATATTGTCTGACAGTGGTTGGAATTTCTTTGCGCTCACCAACCAATATCCAACCATACGCTAAACGGGTTTGATGTTGTGGATGTACACTATCAGCGAAATATATTGGCTCTTTACCCTTAGACTTTTTCTTCAAATTATTATACTTCTTTATAAAATCTTGCTGCTTATTTTTATCAGCTTTCGCAGGAACTCCATGTGGTTTTTTATAACTGAAACTATTAGCATGTAACCACTTCCTCATCCCACTAATACTATATTCAACACCATAGACGCTTTTTACGTAGCAGCAAATATCCTTAACATATAAGTACGTAACTTCCTGAAGATGACCCTTGAGTTCCAATGATTCTGCTTCACTCAAATAACTACCGTTTCCACCATTTTCTGGCGCTAACTTGTGCTGCGTAAAGTAATCTTTAATATGACGGCGTATCGTTTCATCATCCAATAATAAAATACGGCTAATCTCTGAGTAATTGTAACCATCATCATAGGCTAGAACTGCTTTTATGCGATCGCGTATCTTGCAATCTCGCTCCTTTCGATGTCGAGATATTAAATCACTGCGTTCCTTGGCTGATAACTTTCTTTCCATAATGAGTGTATGTTACCATAAGCATACATTAATTCAATGTTCGCATCTTGAAGTGCGATGGGTATTTATGCTGCTAGATTGTGCTGGTTGCGTAGATTGCTTATTAAAAATGTTATTCAAATCAACACCCTCTAGATTTATATACTCAGATAGCTTCGGCTCATTGTTAGCTTGTGCGTTAGGCGTAAAAGATGGTGTTTGATTATAAAATGTTGAGTTTGGTAATGTCTGTCTTGGTATGGCAACATAAAATTGTGTTGGTGTAGCATCATGCTGCAATGTTATTGAGCTGTCGAGATTTTTATTACTAGAATATGTCGTAAATGGATTATTATTTTGTAATGGAGCATAAGGGCTATGAGCTGGGATTCTATAGATCTGATTGAAAAAGTTATCTGTAGGTTGGATTTTTCCATTTTCACCAGATGAATTATTATTGAAGAAGCTCATAATCTATGCCAATTAGTAGTCGTATTTTGTTATTTAATCATAAATTGCGGTATCGAGCGCATCATTATTTTTTTGCTCATTACCACGAATTATAACTCCTTCCTTGTTCCATGGTAATTTACGATAGGCTGGTTCTGTATCTACTCCGACAAAAGGATATTTTATTATTTCAAAATATGGCGAATAATCAAAATCACGTGGGGTATATAATCTTGGATTACGTTGAAATAATTCAATGCCAGTTTCTTGATTTCTTTTAATGTGTGGCAAAATGGGAAAATGTACGGCAGCAAAAGCTTCGGCTATCATGGTGGAGCAAACCGTACGAGTGGATTGACTATCATCAGTAAACAGGGAGGAACGCCATTTGCGTGGCATAATAGTCCAAGGCAACATAAAACGCCATAAATCTAAAACTTGCCTTACATCATAGTCATTACCAAGTTTAGCAATCGCATAATTAATAACAGTCTGCGCGTCTTGTGGTGATAGACCACTGGGGCGACAGATACGGATGTGATCTTGTTTATAAAAGCTTAAGGAAGTGATAACTGTGCCTTTACCTAAAACACCTTCAATAATTAATTGTGTATCTGGAGAGCCATCAAAATGTTCCAACGCTAGATCACGTGCTTGTGGATCTTCGATTTCATGTAAACGACCTACATACAGTGCTGAATGTGACCAAGCAGACTGAGTGGTATATTTAATTATGTCGCTGACGTGATTACGTCCTTCGGTTAATAGTACATCACCAGGCCTTAGTTCATAACGAATGCGTTCGAAATCACATAAGGGGAATTCGGTTATTGGTCGATCTGCCGTCAACCAGCCAGTAATCACATCATTGATAAGCTTAAATACGCGTTTCACGGCTGTTCCCCGTCCATGGGTTTGGCTATCTACCTATATTCTAGACCATATACCCTTCCCATTTCAATTTTCAACAATCTCTACTTTTTCAATAGCGTTAAAGCGTTTGCTAATCTTATTAGCTGAAGTATTAATTTCTTTGGCGTCATTGTTAGCTGCCTCTAGATGGCGAGTTAGTTTTTCCATACGTTCATTGAATAGACTAAAATCTTTGGCCAATAAACGTAAATGTTCTTGGATAAAATGTACATGTTCACGGGTAGCGCTGTCTTTTAATACTGCACTAGCTGTGGTTAGGATTGCCATTATAGTGGTAGGGGAAGCTAACCAGACACGTTTTGCTTGTGCTAGAGCCACCAAATCTGGAAAACGGCTATGTATTTCAGCAAAAATTGCCTCTGCCGGAATAAACATAATCGCACCATCGGCAGTTTCACCAGGAATGATATATTTAATAGCAATATCCTGAATATGTTTTTTTACATCCTGATTAAATGCTTGCATAAATTTCTTTCGATCGCTATCAGCTAATGTACTATCATTGTAACGCTGGAAATTCTCTAATGGAAATTTAGCATCAATAATGACGTTGCCGGTTGGGGCTGGCAAAAATAGAATGCAATCGCAGCGCATACCATTTGATAATTGATATTGCAAGGCAAAATTTGCCTCTGGCATTAGATTTTTAATCAAATTGTTTAGTTGAACCTCACCAAAAGCTCCGCGAGATTTTTTATCAGCTAAAATTTCTTGCAAACTTAAAACGTTATTAGATAGATCGGTTAACTTACGTTGTGCTTCGTCGATTAGAATTAAACGTTTGGCGATATCCGCAAAAGTTTCCGTGGTTTTAGCAAACCCTTCGTTAAGCCTTTGCTCAACAACTTGATTTACTTGTTGTAGTTTCGCTTCTGCAGTGATAGTAAGAGTTTCTACTCGTTTAGATAACTCTTGGGAGTTATGGCTTAATGCTTCACGTAATGTGTCTTGGAGATTTTTTTGGTATTGCAATTGCTGGTTTTGTTGCGAGTTATTATTGTTGGCTAATTGTGCGACAATTTCTAATTTAAAACGATGCAGTTGGTCTAACACGCTTTGTTTTAATAATAAAAAAACCACTACTAGAACAACTAGGACACCAATCCCCATTAATAACATTATACCCTTCCCATTTCAATTTTAGGCTCTGGGTATAATATACCCTGATTAAATACTAAGCTTCTGCCCTCGGTGTATTATATCACTAGTCAGGTTATTTTTATGCATTATCTGTTGGATAGTGGTGCTGTATCTAGCAGCTATTAAATGCAAGGTGTCGCCACGATTAACAGTATGTACTATTTTGCTGGTTTTACTCTTGGTAGGAATTTGGGTATAAGTAGTTCGCTTAATAGCATTGTGATTATCCAAGTTAGCGTTAAATATGGCTACTTTTTGGATTGGTAATACTAACTCGTGTGGTCCATGTGGGTGAGTTAAATTTGAATTATGTGCTGGATTAAGATGCTTCAGCTCTTTTAAATCAATCTCGGCCAATTTTGCTGCTTGTTGTAGATTGATTTGTTTTTGTAATTTTACTTTATCAAAATATGGTTTATTCGGCACATCTGCGAGATTTATACCCAGCTCATGGTGGTTTTTTATTAAGTATACTAAAGCCAAAAATTTAGGTACAAAATATTGTGTTTCTTGTGGCAGGCTCAAAGACCAATAATCTGTAGGTTTGCCTAAGCTTTTGTTGCGCTTAATCGCCGCTGCTACTCTGCCACTACCAGCATTATATGCGGCAAGAGTTAGTAGCCAATCCTTTTTTTGCTCTAAGTAGACGTCACGCAAATGATCAAGTGCAGCTTTAGTGGCTGCCTCAATGTCTCTTCTACCATCATACCATTTATCTTGCCGTAGACCATATGCCCGACCAGTCTGGTAGGCTAATTGCCAAATTCCCATTGCACCTTTTTTGGAGGTAGCAAAAGGGTAATATTCACTTTCGATTATTGGCAGCAGGGCTAGTTCGGCTGGAAGACCGCGTTCTTCTAACATTTGCACAATGTGGAATAAATATGGTCTAGCTTGTTCACTAAATTTAATTAAGTGATAATAATCCTCACGCGCATATTGTTTAATAAAGCGCTGCACACGCGGATTGGTTTGGTTGGCTTTGAGAGTAAAAGTCGTTGCCATGCGATCCCAAACAGTTTTATGGGCTTCTGGGAACACTAGCATAGCATTAAAAGTAAAAGGATTGGTTTCTGCAGGAACATTAGCTCCACAGGCGAACAAGCTAAACATAATAAGCAATACTGTTGATATTTTCAGAGCTTTTTTATTCATTGTATGTCAATTGTCTGTATAAACCAGGCGACATCCTATCATAACTCTGCAGCAGATCCAAGCAAATAGTTGCTTGACTAAATTAATTGAGTGGATATAGTTTTCTCTGTAGTATAATTAAGACTGCACGTTTCTAGTATTAACATTAAGGGATAGATTTGGACGGATATAATTCTTGGCAGCCACCAGGATTGAAATCTAGCAACATACCGGGGTATGGAGTAGCATTTGGGCATTGGTTGCAAAAGCCTGTGGGGCAAAAATTACTGTTTTTGGAGCAACAGCGGATTAATGCAATTGTCCCTACATTATTTGGTTATAATGCAATTATGTTGGGACAACCAGATTTTGCTGTCTTTTTACAACAAAGCACTATTAAAAAAAGGTATGTTATCAACGAAGACACATCTTGCCAAAATCTAGAAAATTATACTTTGCTACATTCTCGTCAGGATCGCTTGGCTGTTGGTTCCGGATTGATAGATGTGGTGTGTTTAGCCCATTGCCTGGAGTTTGCTACTAATCCCCACGAAGTCTTACGTGAGGTTTATCGGGTTATGCGAGCAGATGGTCATCTAATTCTTACAATGTTTAATCCATTTAGCTTATGGGGTATATGGGCAGGGATTGCTAAATATGTACACCATGTTCCTTGGAAATCTAACTTCATATCCATAGTAAAGCTCAAAGACTGGCTTGCTTTATTGGGATTTGATATCATGCGGGTGAATTATTTAGGTTTTAATTTGCCTCTAGGTGGCAAAACAAACAAATTGTCGTGGTTAGAATGTAAGGCGCAGCAATATGAGTTACCCATTGGTGCGGTTTATTTAATTGAGGCGAGTAAAAGGGTAATTCCTTTGACTCCGATAACGCCAGTATGGAATGCACGGCCAGACATTATTGCAGATGATTTAACAGAACCTACGGCGTGAAGGGGTATCCAGACTTGCCAGACTTAATAGTTGAAATTTATACCGATGGCGCTTGTCGTGGTAATCCTGGGCCAGGCGGTTGGGGAGTATTATTACGTTGCAATGGTAAAGAAAAAACTTTATATGGCGCGCAATTAGCAGCTACGAATAACCAGATGGAATTGATAGCTGCAATAAAAGGGTTAAATGAATTAAACAAGCCGTGTACAGTGCGTTTAGTAACAGATTCTGAATATGTAAAAAATGGTATGACTGTGTGGTTAGAAAATTGGCGTAAGCGTAATTGGAAGACTGCTGATGGTAAATTGGTAAAGAATCTTGAATTATGGCAGCAATTAGATGCCGCGGTTAAGCGGCATACAGCAGTTACTTGGGAATGGGTTCGTGGACACAGTGGGCATCCAGAGAATGAATTGGTAGATCAATTGGCCAATCGTGCTATTGATGAACTATTAAGTGGTAACAGTAAAATGGTAAGGTAAATATTTTGAGACAAGTCGTATTAGATACGGAAACAACTGGATTATCCGCGCAACATGGACATAAAATTACAGATATCGGTTGCGTTGAAATAATCAATCGTAAAGTTACTGGCCGGGTGTTTCAAAGTTATGTCAATCCAGAACGCGAATTAGATGAGCGTGCGGCGCAAATTACTGGCTTGAGTTGGCAAATGTTGAAAGATAAACCTAAGTTTGCCGCTGTGGTGGAAGAATTAATTGCGTTTATTGATGATGCAGAGTTAATAATTCATAATGCGCCATTTGATTTAAGTTTTTTAGAGAATGAAATAAATTTAATTAAACATCCTTGGTTAACGACATTACAAAATATTGCTGTGATTGATACTTTAAATATGTCACGAGAAATGCATCCTGGACAAAAAAATAGTTTAGATGCGTTATGTAAGCGATATTCTATTGACAATAGTCACCGTAATTATCATGGCGCGTTACTAGATGCAGAAATTTTAGCCCGGGTATATTTAGCTATGACGGCTGGTCAAACTAGTTTGGATTTGTTAGCTGGCAACACTGCGTCGGTATCAGCAGAACAAGTAGTGGTTACACATATCAAACAACAGGTGGTAGGTAGAAATAATTTAAAGATTATTTATCCTACCGAACAAGAACTAACAGAACATGCGGCTATGTTAGCCCTAATAAATAAGCAACATAAATGAAGTATATTCGAAATTTTTCTATCATTGCTCATATTGATCATGGCAAATCTACCTTAGCAGATCGGTTTATTCAGATTTGTGGTGGTTTAACCGAACGTGAAATGAAAAGCCAAGTTTTAGATTCAATGGATATTGAAAGGGAACGAGGCATTACCATCAAAGCTCAAAGTGTAACTCTAAACTATAAATCTAACAGTGGCCAAGTTTATCAATATAATTTTATTGATACGCCAGGACATGTGGATTTTAGTTATGAGGTATCACGTTCTCTCGCTGCCTGCGAAGGAGCTTTGTTGGTGGTAGATTGTGCACAAGGTGTAGAAGCGCAGACGGTAGCGAATTGTTATACCGCTATTGAACAAGGTCTAGAAGTGGTACCAGTTTTAAATAAAATTGATTTAGATCAAGCTGATCCTGAGCGAGTGATCAAAGAAGTTGAAGAAATCATTGGTATTGATGCTAAGCATGCTGAGCGTATCAGTGCTAAAAGTGGTTTAGGTGTAGCTGAGCTATTGGAAAGTTTGATTGACGTTATTCCTGCGCCAAAAGGAGATCCAGATGCCAATCTACAAGCGTTAATTATTGACTCTTGGTTTGATAGTTATTTGGGGGTGGTATCTTTAATTCGGATTAAAAATGGCACTTTGCAGGTTGGCGAAAAAATTAGAGTTATGTCTACTGGTCGTACCTATAATGCAGATGAATTAGGAGTTTTTACTCCTAAAAGAGAATCGCGTGACAAGCTAGCTGCAGGAGAGGTTGGATATTTAATTGCCAGTATTAAAGATATTTATGGTGCTCCTGTGGGTGATACTATAACTTTAGATAGACAACCAGCAACAGCGCCATTGCCTGGTTTTAAACACGTACAACCAAAAGTGTATGCTGGTTTGTTTCCGGTATCTGCAGATGATTATGAAGATTTTCGTGAAGCTTTAGCAAAGTTGCGTTTAAATGATTCAGCGTTATTTTTTGAGCCAGAAAACTCTTCGGCGTTAGGGTTTGGGTTTCGATGCGGATTTTTAGGCTTGTTGCACATGGAAATTGTGCAAGAACGTTTAGAACGTGAATATAATCTAAATTTAATTACCACCGCACCAACAGTAGTGTATGAAATAATTAAACGTGATGGTGAGTGTGTGCATGTTGATAACCCAGCACGATTACCTGATGCAGGCGTGATTCAAGAAATGCGTGAGCCGATTGTAGTAGCTAATATTCTGGTGCCACAAGAATATGTTGGTAATGTAATTTCTTTGTGCATTGATAAGCGTGGCACGCAAAAACAAATGAATTACTTAGGTAATCAAGTATCATTAGTTTATGAACTACCCATGAATGAAGTAGTATTAGATTTTTTCGATCGTTTAAAATCAGTTAGTAGAGGCTACGCATCATTGGATTATCATTTTGTGCGTTTTCAAGCTGCTGATTTGGTCAAAATGGATATTCTGATTAATGGTGAACAAGTAGATGCGTTATCGTTAATTGTGCATCGTGAGACTGCTTTTAGGCGTGGTCGAGATATCACCGATAAGATGAAAGAACTAATTCCACGGCAAATGTTTGATGTAGCTATTCAGGCTGGAATTGGCTCACATATTATTGCGCGCAGTACCGTCAAAGCTTTGCGTAAAAATGTTACAGCAAAATGCTATGGCGGCGACGTGACGCGTAAGAAAAAATTATTAGAGAAACAAAAAGCTGGTAAAAGAAGAATGAAAAGCGTGGGTAGAGTAGATATTCCACAAGAAGCATTTCTAGCAGTATTAAAATTAGATAAGGAATAATATATGCGTTTTGAAGAAATTCTAGTTGCATTGACTTGTGTTACAAGCATGGTTTGTTTGGGGCATTATATATACTGCAAGATTAAAAAATCTTCGGTTAAAACCACCGATAAACAACCTTGGATTATTGAAATTAGCAAATCTTTTTTTCCTGTATTTCTAATTGTATTGGTGTTGCGTTCATTTTTATTTGAACCATTTCGCATTCCTACTGGTTCTATGAAACCTACTTTGCTTGAAGGAGATTTTATCCTAGTCAACAAATTTTCTTATGGTTTGCGTTTACCGGTCTTGGGATTATCGGTGGTACCAGTAGATAAACCAAAAACTGGCGATATTATTGTGTTTAGGCATTCTGAAGGTAAGGATTTAATCAAAAGGGTTATCGGTGTACCTGGAGATCATATTCGCTATGTCGATAAGCAATTATATGTTAATGATAAGCTAGTGCCGCATTTTAGAGCTACTACTACGCAAGACCACGGTATTTATACCATCGAGAGCATTGAGCATTTAAGTAATGTTGAGCATGGCATTTACGATTACCCACAATACTCACGCGATTATCGTTATTCGGATGTAGTGGTGCCAGCAGATAGTTATTTTGTTATGGGTGATAATCGCAGCAATAGCGAAGATAGTCGGGCATGGGGTTTTGTTCGTGACAAGGATATATTAGGTAAAGCAGTGGCTACATGGCTTAGTTGGAATAATAAAGACGATTCTAAAATTATTCCTATGCGTTGGGATCGTTTAGGTAAATCTGTTTACAAGTATACGGATCCAGAATGAAGTTTAAGCAGCTGATGCAAGATTTGGGTTATGTTTTTAAAGATGAAACATTGCTAACGCTGGCACTAACGCATCGCTCCACTAACAGTACTAATAACGAACGGCTAGAGTTTCTTGGTGATTCAATTCTTAACTTTATTATAGCTAATGAACTGTATCATCGGTTTGAACATGCTAGCGAGGGGCAACTGACTAGGATGCGTGCGCATTTTATTTGCGAAGATATGCTAGTGATTATTGCTCGTACATGTAGTTTAGGTAAATATATAATTTTAGGCCCTGGTGAGGCTCGTGCCGGTGGGCATCAACGAGGATCTATTTTAGCCGATGCTTTAGAGGCAATTATTGGCGCAATATATTTGGATGTAATGTATGATTTGAAGGTTTTACAACCTATAATTTTGCAATGGTATCAAGGTAAGTTTGAAGTTTTTAATGATAAGAAGCTGCAAAATCACAAAGATCCTAAAACAGTCTTGCAAGAATTATTACAAGCCAAAAAGCTCCCATTGCCAGAATATGCCATCATTAAGATAGAAGGTGAACAACATGAACAAACCTTTCATGTCGAATGCAAAGTAGTTTTGTTAGATAAATCTGTCACAGGAGTTGGTAATAGCCGGCGTAAAGCAGAACAGATGGCAGCGGAACAAGTATTAAATAGTTTAAAGATTAAATAATTGGTGAAGTTATGAGTTTTTGTGGTTTTATTGCAATAGTTGGCCGCCCTAATGTTGGAAAGTCTACTTTACTTAATAATTTGATTGGTGAAAAGATAAGCATTACAGCTAATAAACCACAGACTACTAGGCATACAATTATCGGCGTTAAAACGATAGCAGATCGCCAGGCTGTTTTTATCGATACGCCAGGCATGCATTTGCGGCAGAAAAAAGCGATTAACCGTGAAATGAATAAGGCTGCACGTAGTGCATTAGAGGATGTGAATTCGGTTATTTTTATGGTTGAAGCATTAGAGTGGACCGCAGAAGATGAATTAGTCTTAGGTTGTGTACAAAACCTAAACTGTCCGGTATTTTTATTGGTTAATAAAGTAGATAAAGTAAAAAACAAAGAGCAATTGTTGCCATATTTATCAATGGTAGCGCAAAAAATGCAATTTGCAGAGATAATTCCTTGTATTGCCATACATGGTACGCAGGTGCAAATAATTGAGCAAAAAGTTTTTGCCGTGCTGCCAGAATGCCCATTCTTTTTTGAAAATGATGCAGTCACTGATAAGCCATTAAAATTTCGTTTGGCAGAAATAATTCGTGAAAAATTAACGCGTGTCTTGAGCGCAGAATTACCATATGCTTTAAGTGTAGAAATTGAAAAAATTACCGAAGCTGAAACGCAACTAGTGATTAACGCGATAATTTGGGTAGAAAGGCAAAGCCAAAAAGCAATCGTTATTGGCAAACGTGGTGCGCAACTTAAAGAAATAGGTAGACAAGCACGTCTAGAAATGAATCATATGCTAAAAACTAGTGTGCACTTGGAACTATGGGTTAAAGTGCGTGAAAATTGGTCTGATAACATTAGAGCTTTGCATGAGCTTGGCTATTGATGCACATTTGTGTTATGTGCTACATACACGAGCGTATCGTGAAACTAGTCTGTTGTTAGATGTATTTAGTTCTGAACATGGCAGAGTAGCTTTAGTAGCACGTGGGGTTAAACGTGGTAAAACTAAACTAAGTGCATTGTTACAGCCATTTATACCCTTGCAAATTAGCTGGATTGGAACTGGTGATTTGGTGACTTTAACTACAGTAGAAGCACATGGTATAGGACATGCATTACAAGCTAGAAAGGTTATTTGCGGCTTATATATTAATGAGTTATTAATAAAATTAATGCATAAGTGGGATCCATGTGATGACTTGTTCAATTGTTATAATCAGCTCTTGATAGAGTTAGCAGCTGATGGTGCACCAGAACAGATTATTTTGCGAAAATTTGAGTTACAATTGTTGCGGTCGTTAGGTTATGCTTTACAATTGCGTCATGAGACTAGCAATGGTGCTGCCATCCAAGCAGAAGGTTACTATGTTTTTGATCCTGTAGCTGGTCCAAAGTTGGTAAGAGCAAATTATCTTGGGGCAGTAAAAGGGGCTAGTATCTTAGCTTTGGCAGCGGAAGATTTGCGTGACAAAGCTGTTTGGGCGGATGTGAAGAGATTAATGCGCTTAGTATTACATCATCATTTGGGGAATAAGCAGTTAAAATCTAGAGAGTTGTTACAATGAAGATTTATGGAATAGGCACGGATATTGTGAGTTGTGCGCGTATAGATAGATTATGGTCTTTGCATGGTATGCATTTTGCTAAAAAAATTCTTTCGCTAACGGAGGTCAATATATTAGAAAAATTAACCGGTAATCAAGTAGCGTTTTTAGCCAAACGTTTTGCTGGTAAAGAAGCAGTTGCTAAAGCACTAAATATAGGCTTTAGAGATAATATTTTCCTTACTCAAATTAGCATTGAAAATGATGTGCAGGGCAAGCCACATATTGTCTTTTATGGCCCGACCAAAAAATATGTAGAAAATTTAGCAGATTTGCAAGTAGATATTAGTCTTTCTGACGAGCATGATTATGCAGTGGCCTTTGTTATAGTTAGTACAAAATGAGAAAAAAATGATTAGAAGAATAATTTTGCTATTGTTGGTAGTTGCTAGCTCGAATGCTATGGCGCGTTGGGCAACGTTTGCGGATGCTACATCAGAGATATTGGATAGTAGCACAAATATTACTGTTAATGCTGATGGCACTACAGAAACAATTGTCACTGAAAAAATAAAAATTCTCAATGAGCGTGGTCGAGACGCTAATGCCAAAATGTCACTACTATATAATTTCGATTCATCAAAATTGGAAATACTTGAAGCAAAAACTATAGTTGGAGACCAAGAGTATGTGTTGCCAGCATCATTGATTGAAGATAAACCGTTGGCTAGTGCAGTGCAAGGTTTTGATCAAACGCATCAAGTATTGTTAGCATTTCCCAATGTGATGGTTGGCTCTATTGTTAGTTTAAAATATAAAATAATATTATTTAAACCAGATATTCCTGGCTTCTATGAAAATATGATTTCACTAGTTAATACTTATATTCAGAAAGGAACCATGCAGGTTAGTTCGGCATTGCCCTTATATATCAATGTTAATAATCCTAATAATTATTTAACTGTTAATAGTGGCCGTAAGAATAGTAAATATACTTTAGAAATTAAACTAAACAAACCGATATTTATTGATATTATGGATGAAAAGAATCCTCTGATTAATCCAAAAGAATATCCATGGGTTTTCATAGCTACTACGGATAACTGGACTACTTTTGCCAAAAATTATTCCCTTGCTTATACGGAAATATTGCAACAAAAGTTGCCTGACATGTATCAAACTATTGTTGATCAAGCGCAAAATGTTTCAGATCCAATTCAAAAAATTGAATTGGTTGCTGCCTTGTTGAATGAAAATATTCAATATATGGGCGATTGGCAGACAACTAACGGTCGACATATTCCTCAGGCATTAGCCGCTACTGCGGCTAAACGTCTAGGAGACTGTAAGGATTTTTCTACAGGTATGGTAGCAATTTTGCAGAAATTAGGTTTCAAAGCTAACGTGGTGTTAGTACGTCGTGGTGAAGGAATTTATGATACCAATAAAATTATAAAACTACCTGGTAGTTTTCATTTTAATCACGCCATGGTTAGAGTGGAGGTTGGTAACAGAGTTCTATGGGTTGATCCAACCAACTTTTTTAGTATTGCAGATAAAGTTTTGTCGGATATTGGCGATCGTAAAGCATTAGTATTGGATGCAACGAATAACAGATTGGAGCAAATTCCACTGAATAGTCCAGAGGACAATGTCATAATCACTACTCGCGAGTTTGATTTACGCTATACTGATTTAGTTACGGTAAATGCTAGCATGGAACTGTTAGGTTTAAGTGCAGTTAGCATGACTGGTGCGCAACTTAGCGTTGCACAAGAAACTATAGATAATTATATTATTGCTAAATTAGGCGATTATTATAATATTGTGGAAAAATCCGTTACAGCACCGAATTTAGGTTCCCGTGTGGTTACGGATCTGATTTTTAAAGCCAGTTACAAAGAAAAAAATATGGTAATGCAAACTAATGCTGGGGATGCTTTACCATTTGTTAATAACTACGTGTTAGATAATTATATTGTTAATCCAGAGCATGTATCTGATATATACCTGGGTATTCCGCGTATAATTCAGGATAAGGTTATTTTAAATAATATTAAAGTCGTGAATACTAAATCTCTGGACTATGCTTTGCAGTCGCCATGGGTAGATGTTATGCGTAAAGTTGTCTATAAGAAAGACTCAGTGATATTAGAGCAAAAAATTACGATCAAGAGTAGTTGGATTTATAATAATGTAACTCGTAGTAAAAAATATCAAGATTTTACGATGGAGCTGGCCAAGAATTTTAAAAATGGCGTTTTAATAGTATTTAGTAATAGAGGCAATTAAAATTTTTTTTACAACAAATTACACTTCTATTTTGCGGTAGGCCAAAATTTGGCTGCTATAATGTTGTTGATGAGCTAATTTTAAATAGAGGTCAGTATGCGTCGTTTGGGTTTCTCTTTGATAGAAGCTGTGGTTGTGGTTTCAATACTTGCTATAATAGCAATTATTGCGGTGCCATCCTACCAATCATATAAATTACGAGCTAGATTGGCTTCAGTTATGAATATTGTTACTGGTAGCATTGCACAACAAATGGCTGTTTATGCTAGAACAGGAAACTTCACTAGTGTTTCTTATCTTGGGCCCTCACCTGTTACGTTGCCTGGCAATGTTACGTTATATTATGCAGATAGTCAGGGCCCTTATTTTACTCCGGCAACATGTAAAAATACCTTAATACTAACAACAGCTGGCAATGTAGATGGTACTGGTAATGGAGCAGTAGGTAGTGGCTCGGTGTTTACTGTCTATAATGTCTTGATGGATATTAAAGGTGTAATAAAGCAATATTGTCTATACCAGGTATTTCAGACTCCTAGCATGTATGAGTACCATGGCAACTTAGTAAATAGTTGTAGCAACATTCTAGATCCAGAAGGTTTAGCGCTTTGGGAATCTCTACCGACAATAGCAAACAGTTGTTAAGATATTTTCTTAGATTTTTATCTGGATCATTCTCTAAAATCATCTCATTCTCATAGTGCCACCCTGACTACATATAGGCATTGCTAACTGTTGCAAAATATTTATTTGTTGATTTTTAAAGCAGAATAACAAAAAATTAGAAGCTTGTGTGGCTGCATTCTTTATACTACTGGTGCTTGGTAAGAAACAAGCATAATTTCCTAAGGTTGGTTGTTCAATATGTGCAATATTATTGTGCGATGAACTAATATTTGTTGTATTATTGCGTTGTTTTTTACAACACTGCTGCCACAGCCAGTTCATGCAATTAATATTTTTAGAATTTGTTGTAGAGGCTCGATTTTGTATTAGGGAAGAGGTTTCTACATTAACAGATTGCTCTAAGCTAGATCCCATGAGTGAATCTAAATATTCTGAAGTAGTATTATTGTTTGCTTGATTAAGATTAGTTAAGATTTCCGGATTTGAAATAATCTTATCTAATCCAAGTAAAAGCGTGTCTTCTAATAAACCAAATTCTAATTTATTCATATCAAATACGATTTTTAGACTATGTTTCAAATTATGAATTGTACAATTTCCTGTAAATTGACCAGAAAAAACTTGTTCCAAATCTATTCTTGCAAATTTATTGTGTAAATTATACGTCTTATATCCTGGCCATACAGTGTTTCCATCATATTGCATATACACATTCTTTAAAAGGTTCATATAAGTATGCTGGTTGTTTTTATTCTCTTCATCAGACTGAACTCCATGACGATACTGTAAAGAAATAAGTAAATAAATATAATTAATTAGCGCCTCTTGATTATCATTATTAAAAATAAAAGGGTTACAAGCTGCATAACAATATTCTGGGTAATTCGAGCTATGTTGGGTTGGGGACAATATGTGTAGTTTTTCTGCATTTCGGCCACCATTAGTCATAATGATTTGAAACGTATTGCTCTCTAAAGATTTGATTGTGACATAAAATGCATGCGTTGAAGCTTTTTCATCTTTTCTAATAGGTGTGCCGCATTGTATTAATAAGGTTCTTGGGTTTTGCTGTAGGGATTTGACGAGCTTAGTTGCAATATTAAACCATTCGTCATGTTTTTGGGTGTGCGCTAATATAGATGCGTTTTTTGCAAGTATGCTTATTTGCAAAGATTCTTGCACTAAATTTTTAATTAATGCTGTGTCCTTTAAGCCATGGCAATGTGATATAAGTGCTGCGTGAAACAAAAATAAAGCACTTCTTGGGTTAAAGCCTTCCAAAGTTTTTCTTCTATTTTCAATGTTATCAAGCTCTACGCTTATTTTGTCAAGACTCAAACTTTCTTCACACATTTTTCTGTACTGTTGTTTTTCTGTATGGTTTTTATATACCGGTAATTTTTTGTTATCAATAAAGTTAAATAATTCTGTAATTATAATATTTTTAAATTGACCAGAATTATCTTTCACATGTTTCACGTTCAAAAACTCTTCCCGGTCACAAAAGCCTTGTTCAACCAATGTTTTAAATTGGATAATACTAAATTCTTCTGTAAATTTTTCTTGCCAACCATATTTTTTTAGTGCATCAATACCAACTTTAAACATGGGAGGAGATGGACTACATATATGTGCGGCAAACTTAAATAAATCTTTGGGCATATTTATTTGCAGATCAAATTTATTTGCGGTTATGGTACTGTTAGTTTCAAGCAAATGCATGTTTTTAGAGTAATTTTCGCCCATATATTCTTTATTGATAACAGATTTTTTTATAAACTCATGCCGCAATTTTAGCCATTCTACCTCTAAGTTCCAACGCACATTAGGTAAAGCTTGCTGTAGGTGCTGAAAAATTTCATCAGTAGGGTATTCATCAAGACATGGATAAAATTTCTTTACAATATTAAATCCTAAGGCCTCTCTATGTTCTGGTCGTTGTATGTGTTTTAAACACTCTATAGTTTTGTACACTAGTTCTAAATCAAAGTTTTTTGTATTATGAGCATTTGAATATAACAAAAGCGCATAATACCAGTGCATCTCTTCTGTTTTATCCGTGTCAGTTAGGTTTTGAATAAGTTCTTTAGCTTGGTTAAGATATAGATCTCTTTGGTATGTATTTATATTATCACCAAATTTTACATACCCATAAAGTACATAAAGAGCTAGATTTACTCTAATATGATGTTTTTTTGCTTCGGTAGATTGTAAAGAAGAACAAATATCGTTAGATTGTATTAATAAATCACGATTATTTTGCACAAGAATAGAAAAATTATTAATTTTTCTATTCCCAGCTAAGTCATTGAAGAAAGTTTGCATAGATTTGAATTTTTTTATTTCTGCAATTAAATTTTGATCATTATTTACACTAGGATCAATTGAAAAACTAAAAAAATCTGGAATCATTATCTCTGTAACTAAATCTGAAGTATTAATCATAAATGCCTTTTTAATATTATTGATTGATATTATTTATATTGTTATATTACTATTGATGATGGATGCAAAGTCAAGCGCTTAGCAACATCATTTCTTGTTCGTAATACTTTAAAATATCGCGAGCTTCTTTTTCTAACGCGATCAAATAATATTTTATCTTATCTATGCTGTTAGATGTCAACGCGTTTTCCAGCTCTTTGGCTATAGCTTTTAACTTTGGAACACCGACATAGCAACATGCACCATGCAGTTTGTGTACATGTTCTCTTAAATCGTGTAATTCATTGGTTTCAAATGCTTGTTTGATAGTATTTATATCTGATGGTAGTGAATTTATTAGCATTTCTAGCATTTCCTTTGCTAGATCTTCTTTGTTACCTGCTAGTTTTTTGCACAACTGCCAATCGATTGGTTCCATGTTATATTCCTGTACTTGTGAAACAATCCCGCTATGGGTCCATTTATAAATCGATGCGCGTAAACTATTTTGATCTATTGGTTTAGTTAAATAATCGTTCATTCCAGCCGCTATAATTTTATCTTGTTCATTAACTGCTACATGAGCCGATAAAGCAACTATGGCTGTGTTGTAATTAGGGTTATTGGTATTACGAATTTGTACTGCTGTTTCAATACCGTCCATGCCTGGCATATGTAAATCCATCAATATTAAATTGTATTGATTTTGATGGCAATATTGTAACGCTTCATAACCATTATTAGCTAGAGTTGGCACTACTCCAATATTTTCTAAAAATACTTTAACCAGTTTAAGATTGGCTTGGTTATCGTCCACTGCTAATACGTTTAAACTTGGTAGACATGCTGGTATTAAACCGTTCAATTGCTGTTTGGTGATAAAGATTTTCTTTAAGGCGTCATAGAGTTTTTTTCTGGACACAGGTTTTGCTAGGCACAGCGTGGCGCCGGATTGTAAAATGTGGTTATGTACCGTGTATTCAGTAGTGTTTACTAATACGCCGATCGGACATGCAAATGGCTCTCTGATATTTTGAATAGTATTGGCAATTAAATCCATCTCATTGGAAAGTTGATTTACGCCGAGAATTACCATGTTGAAAGGATCATTATCAGCGTTGCGTTTGACTACATTAAATATGGCATTACCATCTTCAGATTCAGTGACGCGGATTCCCCATTGTTGTAATAGATGTGCTAACGCTAATCTGGTGACCAAATGTTTTTCGTACAATAAAACTCTGATGCTAGATAGGGCTTGTTCTTCATGATAACTTTGATCTACTAGTTTTTCTGTTTGGATTGTAAACCAGAAGGTTGAACCTTTGCCTGGCTCACTTTCTAACTCTATGGTGCCATGCATTTGTTCGACCAATTTTTTACAGATCACCAAGCCCAAACCAGTGCCACCAAATTTCCTAGCTATATTGGGGCTGATTTGATTGAATGCATGAAATAATTCTTTTTGCTGATCTTCGCTGATACCTATGCCAGTATCAGTAACGCTGATGCGTAAGGTTACCAGATGCGCGATACTTTGTTCTAACATTACTCTAATTACCACACTGCCATGTTGGGTGAATTTTATGGCGTTACTGACCAAGTTAGTGATAACTTGTTTTAGTCGCAAAGAATCGCCATTGATGCGTGTTGGTACGTCGGAATAGATGAAGGGCACTAATTCTAAAGCTTTCTCATGGGCGCTGGGTCCGAGTAAAGTAAGGGTGTCCTCAACGCATTCGCGTATGTCCATGGGGATTAAATCTAGATGTAATTTTCCAGCTTCGATTTTTGAAAAATCTAAGATATCATTAATGATCGACAATAGTGAGTTGGCAGATTTTTGAATCGTAGTTAAATAATCCCGTTGTTGTTCATTTAAATTAGTTTTATCAAGTAAGTTAATAAAACCAACAATGCCATTCAATGGGGTGCGTAGCTCGTGGCTCATGCTGGCTAAAAATTCTGACTTAACCTCTGTTGCGGTTTCTGCTTCGCGTCGCGCTGAATCTAATTCGATATTTTGTATTTCAATAGTTTTTAAAGTTTGCCTTAGAACAGCGGTGGCTTTATCAACATTATGCTGCATTTCTTCATGGGCAATTTGTAAGGCACATGCCATGGTATTAATACCGGACTCTAAGATTCCTAACTCCCATTGCGACTCGGAATTCACCCGTGCAGCAAAGTCGCCATTCTTAATTTTTTCTACAGCGTTAGTTAATTCTAAGATCGGTTGAGTTACGTCATAACCTAAACGCAAAGCTAATAGACAGCTAATGCTTAAACCTAATAAGCCAATTAATGCACTGTGTATTAGTACTTGGTATTCCTTTAAGCGTGTGTTTTTGCGATCTAACTCTACTTGTAACCAGCCAATAACGGTGGTTTTTAGGCTTTCATCTTCTAAGAAGCTGTTGCTATCTGGGTATGTGTCAATTACTACATCTGGCAATGTTACTGGGGTGAGATAACTGATCGTACTATTAGAATTATTAGGTTTTATTTGGATAGAGCTGGCTTTACTCGGTGGTACAATATTGGCCATCAATTTACCGGCACTAGCAATTTCCATGCCTTTTTTATCATAAAATGCCACGCTGGCTACTTCTGGGCTAATCGCCTGCCGGGCCAAATGCCTTAACGATTCTGTGTCCCTGACAAACACCCCGTACTGTCCTTGCGAGGCGAGCCTAGAGGATATCGCAGTACCGCGATCATTTAAAGCTCTAGATAAATCTTCTAAACGAATCCCAATAAAATACACCCCGAGTAAAACTGAGATGGTTACAGTTGGGATTAAGGCAAGAAACAAAACCCTTTGTTTGATGCCCCATTTAATAGTCATGCAGCATTCCTATTAATCCTGGTATATCTGATAGTTTGCCACAAATTTTTAGAGCGGTATATAATGCGAATAATCCCCGAGAGTTGTTTTTTATGACTAAATTATTTATACGTATAATCTACTTATCCTTGACTGAGCTATATTACCTAGTAAATTGTAAGCCGTACTTACAATTTACTAGGTAAAATTGAGTGGAACGAGAAAAATACTGTGCCTATATACAGGAAATGTTTGATGTTAATCCAATTATAGCCATTTTAGGGCCACGCCAATGCGGTAAAACGACATTAGCTAAAAAGTTTTGCATATAGTTTAAGCACATTTACAAGAACATCACCACCTTTGATTTAGAGTAGTCTGGACTTGCAGCGTTTAGAAAATCCGCGTATAGCGCTTGAAAAACTACATGGCTTAATAGTAATTAATGAAATTCAACTACGACCAGATTTGTTTCCAGCGCTTAGAGTCTTAATTGATCAAAATAGAGATACGCAAAAATATTTAATACTAGGTAGTGCGTCTAGAGATCTGCTACGAGAATCATCAGAAACTTTGGCTGGTAGGATCAGTTATTTAGAGTTAACGTCTTTTCAAGCGACAGAAGTCGATGATATTGAAATGCTATGGCAGCGAGGTGGATTTTCTCGTTCATATTTAGCGAAGACAGAAGAACAAAGCTACATGTGGCGTGAGGCATATATTAGAAGGCTTCTTGAGCAAGATATATTATCTTTAGGATTTAATATTCCAGCGACACAATTACGTCGTTTTTGGACGACTATCATGGGCAAGTTTTTAATGCAAGTGCTATAGGTAAATCCATGAATTTATCGCATAACACCATTTGCAATTATCTTGATATTTTAAGTGGGAGATTTATGATTAGGGGACTACAACCTTGGTTTGAAAATATTAAAAAACGCAAAGTTAAATCACCAAAAATTTATTTTCGTGACGCTGGCATTTATCGCGCTTTAAGCAGAATACTCAACCACAATCAACTTATGGAAAATCCTAATCTAGGCGCTTCCTGGGAAGGATTTGCCATTGAATCAACTATTTCTCGACATAACACTGAAATTGATCAATATGATTGTTATTTTTGGGGAACTAATGCTGGCGCAGAGTTAAATTTATTGATCGTTCAAGGAGATAAGCGCTGGGGCTTTGAGATTAAGTACAATGACACACCTAAGATTACCAAATCTATGCGTATAGCTAGTGAATAACTAGATTAATGCCTTGACAATAATTTATCCAGGGCAATACAATTTTAAATTAGAACCTGGTATTTTTGCAAAAGGCTTAAAAAATTATTTGTCTACTGAAGGAACGCTAGAAGATATTATAAACCCTTAGATTTAGTATGGATTGCTATACAACTAGCAAATGGATTATGACAATGGCAAATATTTTTAAGATATTCTGGTTAGGTGTATTTATTTTTTGCGCAAATAATTTGTATGCTCATGATGCAAATACTGGACAATCCAGCCTAGCTAATACTAATAATCAAACTAACCAAGTGAGTATCACCACCGATGGGCAGTACCGCTATATATACAGCAACGGTATTCCACATACGCATGGGCAGTTTCCAAATCGTAATAACCCTAGCGCAATTCAAGCTAAAAACTACAAATTTAGAATGACATTACAGCCGCGCTTGTCTGGCAAAGTAACGCCGTTATGGGGTGGCATGGACTTTGGGGTTGGTATCGATGGTATCCCATTTGATCCTGGTACGGCAGAGTTTTGGAATAACGATCGTAATTGGCGTTACGAAGCACTCAGCGGCAAGATTAACTTGGGTTTTGATCAAAATAATGCCCATGTGCAACCAGATGGCGCCTATCACTATCATGGCTTGCCAACAGAGCTAATAAAAAATCTTAATCCCAATCAGCACTCCACTATCATTGGCTATGCTGCAGATGGTTTTCCGATTTACGCTTTGTATGGATATAGTAAAGCTAACAATGCTAATTCAGGCATCAAAGAATTAAAGTCTAGTTATGAACTTCGACCCGGCACTCGCCAATCAGGACCAGGTGGTGCCTATGATGGTACCTTCACTGCTGATTATATATATCATGAAGGAGCTGGCGATTTAGATCAATGGTATCCTCTCCAAATTATAGGGTAACCAATTTTTTAAATACCACGTTGATTTACAATAGTTTTCAGCAAACAAAATCATCAAAATGCACCGTTCGCTTCAATCAAGTTTGCTAACGATGGCATCTCT
>Ga0209174_10000175_pt1 | contig 49209 bp, 48 predicted proteins | sample JI91814BDNA_FD_187505 | JGI IMG/M metagenome (GOLD analysis project Ga0209174, IMG submission 187505) | Wastewater effluent complex algal communities from Wisconsin, to seasonally profile nutrient transformation and Carbon sequestration -... | ecosystem: Engineered > WWTP > Effluent > Algae...
ACTTTCAGAGGGCGCCGGCCGGCGCCGGCTCTGAGGGTGAATTCATCTGACGCAGCGTGGCGACAAGGTCGGTGAAGCGTTCTCCCTGAACTACGACGTGGCTGCGCAGCAACGCTGCTGCATCCTCGCTGCGGCCTGCATTAATCGCTTCCACAATGTTCGCGTGTTCCGTGAAAGAGGACGCCATCCGGTTGCGCACCCTGAGTTGCAGGCGCCGGTACGGTCGCAGTCTGCGATGTAAGGCGGTGGCCTGCTCGGCCAGAAATTCGTTGTGACTTGCGTCGTAGATGCAGCGGTGGAATACCTCGTTGAGTTGGTAATAGAAGTCGTGCTTGCCCGCATCCCGGGCCGCCTCACAGGCCAGGTGGGCTTCCTTGAGTCGAGCTTGTTCAGCGGGCAGGATGCGCCGGGCGGCGAGACGCCCGCACATCGACTCCAGTTCGGCCATCACCTCAAACATCTCACACAGGCGGTCGGCACTCATCTCCGGCACCGTGGCACCACGCCTCGGACGGATTTCAACCAGACCTATGGACGCCAGCTGAATAAGCGCTTCACGGATCGGGGTGCGCGACACCCCGAACGCAGCGGCCAGCTCCTGTTCGTCCAGATGCATGCCCGGCGGGTAAACGCCGGTGACGATACGTTCCTCAATCTCTTCTCCAAGCTGTCCGGGGCGCCGGTGTGGCGCGGGGATTTGTGTGTCCATGTTTACCTCCTGTTTTTAACTATACAAAGCCCTTGACTTTGTGTCCACGTGGATTATTCTTGTATACACAAACAAAGTTTATGAATACATAAGCGCAGTTTGTGAGCTTAGTTAATTGAAGGCTCTTGAAGAAGCCCCTGACAACTCATCCCGGTGTCCAAACCACGTAATAGGAGGAATCAAATGATTATTTACGGAACAGCCATCCTGGCTGCCTGCCACTTGCTCGGCGTCTATATAGGCGACCTGCTTGGCAGTCTCATTGGTGTCAAGGCAAACGTCGGCGGTGTCGGCATTGCGATGATGCTGCTTATCGCCGTACGGGTTTATCTGCACAAACGTGGCCTGATGCCGGATACCACGGAGGCGGGCGTCGGCTTCTGGGCCGCGATGTACATCCCGGTCGTGGTCGCCATGGCGGCCCAGCAAAACGTGGTTGCAGCCCTGAAGGGTGGCCCTGTGGCGCTTATCTCCGCGCTTGGCGCAGTGACTCTTTGCGCATGCGTGATCGCGCTCATCAATCGCACCGGACCGAAGAATCAGGACAGCACCTGGCAGGTCGGCACTGTTGCTGACGAAACCTGACTGACCCACACGGAGAACAACCATGGAAATGATTGAACACGCCCTGCGCGAAAACCCCCTCGTGACTGCTTTCGCCTTTGTCGGCATCGTCATGTGGATCTCGGTCCACCTATCCCGATATCTCACTTTTGGTCGAGTGCACGGGTCTGCCATCGCCATCGTCATCGGCCTGGGCCTTGCGTACTGGGGCGGTATCCAGACTGGCGGCAGCAAAGGGCTCGCGGATCTCAAGATCTTTACCGGTATCGGCCTGATGGGCGGCGCGATGATGCGGGACTTTGCCATCGTCGCGACGGCATTCGAGGTGCACGTCGATGAAGCCAAAAAAGCCGGCCTGGTCGGCGTGATGGCCCTGCTGCTGGGCACCCTGATCCCCTTCGTTGTCGGGGCCAGCGTGGCCTGGTCGATGGGCTATACCGATGCGGTGGCCATGACCACCATCGGTGCCGGTGCCGTCACCTACATCGTCGGCCCGGTCACTGGCGCAGCCATCGGTGCGAGTTCTGACCTGATGGCCCTGTCCATCGCCACCGGCCTCATCAAGGCCATCATGGTGATGGTGTTCACGCCCGCCCTGGCCCGCTTCATGGGTCTCAACAACCCTCGCTCGGCCATGGTCTTCGGTGGTCTCGCCGGCACGGTCAGTGGCGTGTCGGCGGGTCTCGCAGCAACTGACCGGCGTCTCGTGCCCTACGGTGCCCTGGTGGCCACCTTCCACACCGGCCTTGGTTGCCTGATGGGGCCCTCGGTTCTGTTCCTGGCTACCAAAGCCATCGTCGGCTAGTCCCGGCTCCAACTTACAACATCACAGGAGATGCCATGAACGCTCCCAACCCCATCCGCGCCTGGGACAGCCGTCGCCAGGGGCGCCAGCGCCGACTGGAGAGGGCGGCAAGCCTCGGTTTTGAACGCCGAATCGCGACGCCCCGAATCAAAGAGCTGCTCGAAGCGGTGATCGAGCCCCGCGACCGGGTGTGCCTTGAAGGCAATAACCAGAAGCAGGCCGACTTTCTGTCTGAAGCGCTCGCCGACTGCAATCCGGAACGCCTCCACGACCTTCACATGGTGCAGTCGGTGCTGGCGCTGGCGAGCCACGTCGATCTGTTCGAGCGGGGTATTGCCAGCAAGCTCGACTTCTCCTTTTCCGGCCCGCAGGGCGGCCGACTGGCACGCCTGGTGCAGGATCGGCAGATCGAGATTGGAGCCATCCACACTTACCTGGAGCTGTTCGGGCGCTACTTTGTCGACCTGACACCGAACGTCTGCCTGATTGCCGCCCAGGCTGTCGACGCTGCCGGCAATCTATACACCGGCCCCAACACCGAAGACACACCGGCCATCGTCGAGGCTACGGCCTTCAAAGGTGGCATCGTGATCGCCCAGGTGAATGAGCTGGTGGATAAGTTGCCGCGGGTCGATGTGCCGGCCGACTGGGTGGATTTTTACGTCGTTGCGCCGCGCCCCAACTACATCGAGCCGCTATTCACCCGTGACCCGGCACAGATCACCGACGTGCAGGTGTTGATGGCGATGATGGCCCTGAAAGGCATTTACGCCGAGTACGGCGTCAAGCGACTCAACCACGGCATCGGCTTCGACACCGCCGCCATCGAGTTGCTGCTCCCGACCTACGCCACGGAGCTGGGCCTGAAGGGCAAGATCTGCACCCACTGGGCGCTGAATCCACATCCGACGCTGATTCCCGCCATCGAATCGGGTTGTGTCGAGTCGATCCACAGCTTCGGCTCCGAAGTCGGCATGGAGAACTATATTGCCGCCCGTTCGGACATCTTCTTCACCGGTGCCGACGGCAGCATGCGCTCCAACCGGGCCTTCAGCCAGACCGCCGGCCTTTACGCCTGCGACATGTTCATTGGTTCCACCCTGCAGATCGACCTGGCCGGCAACAGCTCGACGGCAACGCTGGGGCGCATCACCGGATTTGGCGGGGCTCCCAACATGGGGTCCGATCCGCACGGCCGACGCCACGCCTCGCCGGCCTGGCTCAAGGCCGGGCGCGAAGCCGGCGGACCGGACGCGATCCGCGGTCGCAAGCTGGTGGTGCAGATGGTGGAAACCTTCCGCGAGCACATGGCGCCGGTCTTCGTCGAAGAGCTGGATGCCTGGAAGCTCAAGGAAAGCATGGGCATGGATTTGCCGCCGATCATGATCTATGGCGACGACGTGACCCACATCGTCACGGAGGAGGGGATTGCCAACCTGCTCCTGTGCCGTACGCCGGAAGAGCGCGAGCAGGCCATTCGCGGCGTCGCCGGCTTCACCCCCGTAGGCATGGCGCGCGACCGCAAGATGGTCGAGCAGCTGCGCCAGCGCGGCATCATCCGCCGCGCCGAAGACCTCGGCATCGACCCCCGCCGGGCCAATCGCGACCTGCTCGCGGCCCGTTCCGTCAAAGACCTCGTGCGTTGGTCCGGAGGCCTCTACGCGCCTCCGACCCGCTTCCGCAACTGGTGATCGCCATGGAAAACCTCGAATTCCGTTTTACTGCCCATCCTGCCAGACCCGCTGCCGGCGCCGCCCTGTGTGGCGTGGTCGGTTCAGGCAACATGGAAATCCTGATCCGTCCGGGGGATGAAGCCGACGCCTGCACGGTGTCGATCAAGACCTCGGCCCGCGGCTTCGGCAAGATCTGGGAAGCCGTCATCGCCGACTTCGCCTCCCGCCATCCGGTGGGCGGCACCCGCATCGCCATCAACGACATGGGGGCGACCCCGGCGGTCGTCACCCTGCGCCTGGCCCAAGCCCTTGGCGACTACACCGGAGGTGCCCAATGAACGCTCCAGTCCATACCCAACTGGCCTTGCGCCATAGCTACTTCGAGGCCAGCGCCCGCAGCCGGGTGGCTCAATTGCTGGACGCCGGCAGCTTCCGGGAGTTTCTGCCGCCGGAGGTCTCCCAGCCGAGTCCTCACCTCGCCGTCCTGGGTATCCCAGGTGCTTTTGACGACGGCGTAATCGTCGGTAGCGGTCAACTGGGTGGCAAGCCAGTACTGCTCATCGCCCAGGAGGGGCAGTTCATGGGCGGGGCGGTGGGAGAAATCCACGGCGCCAAGATCGTGGGACTGCTTCGTCGAGCGATTGTGGAGCGGCCTGCCGCCGTGGTCTTCATGGTGGATTCCGGTGGTGTTCGTCTGCATGAGGCCAACGCAGGCCTGATCGCCATTTCCGAGATCATGCGTGCGGTGCTCGACACCCGCGCCGCCGGCGTGCCGGTCATTGCCCTTGTCGGGGGCAGTTGTGGTGCATTCGGCGGCATGGGCATCGTATCGCGCCTGTGTTCGGCCATTGTCATGTCGGAGGAAGGGCGTCTTGCCTTGTCCGGCCCCGAAGTCATCGAGACGGTTGCGGGAGTCGAGGAGTTCGACTCCAAGGATCGCGCCCTCGTATGGCGGGTGACCGGCGGCAAGCACCGCTATCTCACCGGAGACTGTGCCGAGCTCGTGGAAGACGATGCTGCAAGCTTTCGTCAAAGCACGATTGACCTGCTCGCCGGCTTGACCGAGCCGGCCCCCGGCAGCAGCGCACTGCGCACCGAACAGAAACGTCTGACGCAACGACGCGAACGTTTCGCCGGCATGCGGGACGGTCTCGAGGTCTGGGCCGCCATGGGCATGGCCAGGCCTGCCGAGGTATCGCTCATGGACCGGGATAGCCTGGTCGCCGTCAAGAAAGGATTACCAGCATGAAGCTCATCGAGATTCTCAACGCCCTGTTTCCCGCCGGGCACGAAGTGGGCACTTTCGGCCAGTTGATTGCCGGTACCGCCCAGACCTCCAGCAGCACCGTTGCCGTGCTGGGCACCACGGATGCGGCGGCCATCGGCCACGACATCGCCCTTGGCCTGGCCGGACGCATCCTCGACATCGTTGACCAGCACCCCGGGCGGCCGATCGTCTTCCTGGTCGATACCAAGGGGCAGGCCCTTTCGCGGGCAGAAGAGCTGCTGTGTCTCAACGGCAGCCTTGCACACCTGGCCCGCTGCGTTGATCTGGCGCGTCGGCAGGGGCATGTCAGCGTCGCGCTGGTAACGGGCGAGGCGGTCAGCGGTGGCTTCCTGTCCTTCGGGCTGATGGCCGACAAGACCTACGCGCTGGCCGATGCCCAGGTGCGGGTGATGGACCTCAAAGCCATGGCCCGGGTGACCAAGATTGCCCATGAGCGCCTGGTAGAACTTGCCGGCAGCTCGCCGACCTTTGCACCGGGGGCCGAGAACTACCTGAGCATGGGCGCACTCGAGGCGATCTGGGATGCGCCGACCGCAGCACTGCTGGAGTCCGCGCTGGATCAACGGGTTGCCAAAGGCCTGCTCGTCGATGGTCGGATGGACGCCGGACGGGAGCGCGGGGGGCGGAGCCTCGCTGCGCAAACCGTGGCCGCCGTGCTGGCAGCCTGAGGTGAGCGAGATGCGTCGACACGATCTGGCCTACGTGCGGCCCGGAGCGGCGGTTCGTTTTCACTGCGGCATCGCGGATGAAGAGTTGTCAGCCCGGGTGATGGGCTGGATCGTGCGCGGCCGCCCCCTGGTGGTTGCACGCCAGGTGGCCGGTTCCGACGCACTTCTCCTCGGCCTGACCCTGCCGGCGGCCAGCGAGGGTCGGCGGCGCGTCGGATGTTTCGTGAAGCGGGCTGATGTACTTGGGGTGAGGGCGCCTCTCGGCATTCGCGACTGCCTCGGGCGCCTGGGCGAATCGGTGGCAGCGCCGTTGGCGGCCCTGGACAGACGGCTGGCCGAGCATCGTATCCAGGTCGGGGTTTACGGCTCGCTGGCCTGGGAGACGCTTAGCGGTCTGGAGTATCGCCATGTCGGGTCGGATGTGGATCTGATCTGCGACATTCGTTCTGCCGAGCAGATGCGCGAGTGCCTGGCCGCACTCTCCGAGGCCGCCGCGAGTGTTTCATGTGGCCTCGACGGAGAGATCCGCTTTCCGGATGGCTGCGCGGTGGCGTGGCGCGAGCTGGCTGCGGCGCAGGACAAGCCGGACATGCAGGTGCTGGTGAAAGGCGAGGTTGATGTTGGAATGCTGCCCATTTCGGTGCTGATGGCACAGTTCGAGGAGGAAATCCTGCATGTCTGAAGTTCTTGCCCGTGTGCTCGGTAATGTCCAGCCCACCCCGTGTTTTGCCGACGGCAGCGCTGCCCGGATCGGCAGTCTGGCCGTGCGGGCCCTCTACCGGGAGGTCGCGCTGTCTCCCAAGCCCGGCCTGGTCAGCCCTGCGGATTCCGGCAGCCACGGGGACATGGATTTCCGGACTTTCCTGCGCAGCTTGCAATCCCTTCGCGGATATTTTCCCGAAATCACCCGCCTGGGGGCCACCGCACCCGACTTCGAGGCGCTGCGCCGGCTCGGTGTAGCGGCCGAGGCGAAAATGCTGGCCGCGACTGGCGGCATCAATACGCACCGGGGGGCAATTTTCAACATCGGCTTGCTGTGTGCCGCAGCGGGCGCCCTTGCTGCGGAAGGTGGACACGTGTCGGCCGAAGCCGTGTGCGCGGCAGTGACGCAGCGCTGGGCTGACGCAATCCTCGGCGCCGCGAATCCGGCTGCGCGCAGCCATGGGGCGGAGGTCACTCGTCTTTACGGCTGCGGGGGCGCCCGGCAGGAAGCCGCCGACGGATTTCCGGCAGTGCTGGAGATCGGCCTGCCGGCCTATCGTGCAGCGCTTGATGCCACCGGCGAGCCGGAGCTGGCGGCCATCCAGTGTCTATTCGCCCTTGTCGCACGCCTTGATGACACCAATTTGTTGTGGCGCGGTGGCGCGGAAGGGCTTGCTTTCGCCCAGCGCCTCGCCTGCGAATTTCTTTCGGAAGGCGGCGTGCTGGCGGCAGACTGGGAGTCACGCGCGAGAGCGATTCATACCCGCTTCGTGGCCCGCCGGCTCAGCCCCGGCGGCAGTGCCGACCTGCTTGGCGTCACCCTTTTTCTTGAGGGATTGTGAGCCCGCCCATGCGACTTGCCATTCTTTTCAGCGGACAGGGCGGCCAGCAGCCGGAGCATTTCGCCCAGTTGCGGGAGCGCGCGTCGCCAGAGCTGGCGACCCGTCTCGCAGAGGCCATCCCGTCAATCTGGCAGGCTGGGGTGCTGACGGCATCCGACCTGCAACCGAACCGGCTTGCTCAGCCATTGATCTTTGCCTGGCAGATGAGCGTGTGGCAGCAATTGCAGCCCCATTTGCCGCGTCCGGTGTGCGTAGCCGGCTACTCCCTCGGAGAGATGGCCGCCTGCTGCGCCGCAGGTGCCTTTCCGGCCGAAGCGGGCGTGGCCTTGTGCGCCGAACGGGCGAAGCTGATGGACGCGTGCGTCAGTGGGCCGGCGGGCTTGCTGGCGGTCATCGGGCTGCACTTGCCCGCCGTCGAAGCAATCGCCAGCGTGTGCGGGTTGGTGGTGGCGATTCGCAATGGGCCGGATCATTTTGTGCTGGGTGGTGCCGCGGCAGGTTTGGCGCGGGCGCAGCTTCTTGCCGAAGACCAGGGCGCAGGCCGTGTTGTGCGTCTTGGTGTCACCACGCCGTCCCACACGCCCATGCTGGCCGCCGCGGCGGACACGTTCGCCTTGATGCTGAAGGCTCATCGATCGGTGCGCCTGGCTTTCCCGGTGCTCAGTGCCATTGATGGTCGCTCGGCCCGAACCACAGACGATGCACTGGCGGCCCTCGCGCGACAAATCTGCACGCCGCTGGACTGGGAGCGCTGTCTTGGAGCCGTGCAGGAAATGCAGCCTGACGTCGTTCTTGAAATCGGGCCTGGCAATGCCTTGGTGCGAATGTGGACGGAAATGAGTGATGTCGCAGTGGCACGTGCTTCGGACGACTTTCGCACGATCGAGGGACTCATCAACTGGGTCGAGGCTCGGGCATGATTCTTCGACCCGCTGAGGGTGTTTCCGGCGCCAAAAACTCGTTGGCGTGATTTGAGTCAAGTCGGTCGGGGCCGTGATGAGTTATGAATGAAGGTTAGACCAACGGACCCCGAAACCATCATGAAAAGCTACAGCACCGAAGCGATTCGCCCCGCGATGCCGCGCTTTCATTTGCGGCAGAGCAATGGGCTCTACTGGCCGATCACTTTCGTTTTTGTCACGGAGCGGATGGGGAGGGAGATCATGCAGGAGCGCCAGCTCATTCTCGACGCCATGCCGCCCTCAGACCGCAAGAAACAGGAAGCGCTCTTCAGGCGCTACGACCCGGAGGTGAGCGTCCAGGCGTTCCAGGGCACGCTGCGACTGTTCGGCATCGTGAAAGACTCGTAGCGCGGGCCGCCAGACACCCCGGGGCACTTCACCAGCCCCTGACCCGACCCGCAGGCAAATGCCCGCAAGGCCGGTTCAGGGGCTGTGTCTTCGGGCTCAGGCCGCTGCAGCCGCCATGTAGCGCGCCACGTACTCGTCGAAAGAACCCTGCTGCTCGCGCTCCAGTTTTGCCTGGGCGGCAAGCGAGTCGTGGGTGGCCTTTTCGAAGGCGGCTTCGTCAGCGCTTTCCAGCGGGCGGCTGCGGAACCACGCGGCGTGGCGTTCGGACTGGCGCCGGGCGAAGGCGAAGAAACCCAGCTTGTCCTCGTTCAGGCTTTGCAGCACGCGGGCCGACGGCGTGAGGCTGGCGTCCTCGAGCTTGGCGCGCTGGCTGGCCAGGGCTTCGCGGTGCAGCTTGTTGCCGTGGGCGGCATCCAGCCGCTCGGCACAGGCGCCGATGCTTTCCAGCAGTTGCAGACCCCATTCCTTCAGCCCGACCGCTGCGCCGCGATGGCTCAGCTGCAGGCCCGGCCGGCGGCCTTCCTTCACGGTGAGGGCGAAGTTGGTGGTGCATTCGCGGCACTCGGCGGACGACAGCGTGGGGCTGTCTTCGAGCGCGCAGTACAGCAGGAAGGCGTCGAGGAAGCGGGCGGCAGTCAGGTCGATGCCCAGCGGCAGGAAGGGGTCGATGTCGAGGCAGCGCACCTCGACGTACTGTATGCCGCGCGCGCTCAAGGCCTGAATCGGCCGCTCGCCGCTGTCGATCACGCGCTTGGGACGGATGCTCGAGTAGTACTCGTTTTCGATCTGCAGCACGTTGGTGTTGAGCTGCTGCCATTGGCCGTCCCGGTGCGTGCCGATTGCCTGGTAGGGCGGGTAGGGCGTGGAGACGGCCTGGCGCAGGCTGTCCAGGTAGCTTTTCAGGTTGTTGTAGCAAGGCGTGAGGCTGGCCTGGGCGTTGTTCTGGTAGCCGAGATCGCTCATGCGCAGGCTGGTGGCCCAGGGCAGGAACAGGGTGTCGTCGCCGAGCTTTTCGAGGGTGTGTTCGCGCCCCTTGAGAAAGCTGGCACCCAGCGCCGGCGAGGCCCCGAACAGGTACATCAGCAGCCAGCTGTAGCGGCGGAAGTTGCGGATCAGCGCGATGTAGCAGCCCGACTGCCAGTCGGTCGCCGGGCTGGTGTCGCCCTGGTCCTGCTGCAACAGCGGCCACAGGGCTTCGGGCAGCGAGAAGTTGTAGTGGATGCCGGCGATGCACTGCATGGCCTTGCCATAGCGCACGGCCAGGCCCTTGCGATAGACGTGTTTGAGCTTGCCCACATGGCTGGCGCCGTATTCGGCGATGGGGATTGTCGCTTCGTCGGGCAGGGGGCAGGGCATCGAGTGGGTCCACAGCTGCTCGCTGCCGAGGCGGGCGTAGCTGTAGCGGTGGATGGCATCCAGCTCGCCGAGGGTGTCGGCGGGGTTTTCCAGGGCGTCGGTGATGAGCTCCATCAGCGCCTCGGAATAGTCGGTGGTGATCTGCGGGTGGGTCAGCGCCGAACCCAGTGCCCGGGGGTGGGGTGTCAGGGCCAGCTGGCCGGCAGGATCGACGCGCAGGCTTTCCTTCTCGATGCCATGCCGGCAGTGGCGCAGCAGGTCGCGCTGTTCCGCAGGGTCGAGTAAAGCCAGGCGGTGAAATAGTTGATTGCTCAAGAGTCGGATTCCTGTAGATACATTTTTCGCACTATGAACAGCGCGTGTTTCGGGCGGGGCTGCAGTCGTTGTTGTTATCGAAAAATTTTGGTCGATGCCCTAGACAACAGGGAAGTCGGTCTGAATTCGCAGCATCTCGTTGTCAGGCACTCCGGCCGCCCCGGCAAACTCCGGCCAGCGGGCGAGGGCGGCGGCGACCTGCCTGATGATGTCGCGGTAGCCGGGCACCAGGTAGCGATCTCCGATCGATTCGAGGTCGGCTCGGTTGATGTTGCGGAATTTTCCGTTCACTGACATGAGGTGCTGATACGTCCATTCACCGTTCGGATTGTAGGCGTGAGTCACGTCGTAGGCCGGGGCGAGCTGCCATTGCCCGCCCTTGTCGAGGATGAAGGACAGGTTCTTGGTGTGATCGTCGCAGTTGGAGGCCAGTACGTTGAAGACCATCCGCCGGTAGCCTTCGGCCCGCTCGACATCCGGCAGGCCCAGCGCGGCGATGGTCTGGAAATACTGGTTGTAGTCGTGGGTGCCCCGCTGCTTGTAATCGAGGTGCTGCATGGCGCACAGGCTCTGGATGTGTTGTTTTGTTCCGTTCTGGCGATCGAAGCGCCGGGTCATGAAGTGCGCGCGGCCGTTCTCTTCGAGCAGCCGGCAGGCGCACATGCTCATGCCGGCAGCCCTCGCCATCAGGTAGTAGGCGTACTCGATGCGCCCGTAGTGCCCGCCGGTTCCAAGTTCGTAATCGCTGCCGACGCCGTCGAGCTTGAGCAGCCAGTAGTCGAATCCCGCTTCGGCGGGCAGCTGCCCGGAGCGGATCGCGTTGGTATCGGGGTTCCAGGCGATCACCGCCTTGGCCCGGGCGCCGCCGGCAGAGGTGCCAACCTGGATCAGGTTCATGATTGCGGCTTCCGTTTCGCGATCGCCACCGAACCTGCCCGAAAGAGCCTCCCGCGAGCCCGCCACAAGCTGGGATATCTCGACCGCCGTGGCCTTGGTCCGCTTGGGGCCACGGGCTGGACGAAACTCCAGCGCGCCCATGCCCCGGTTGCTCATGTAGGCCAGCCGGTCGAGCGCGGTGATGGCGGCCTTGGCCACACCTTCCCTGGCCAGGTAGGCGTCGATGAGGGCGTTGCCGAAGTCGTCGGGCAGGGCATCGGCCAGCATGGCCGGCAGGCGCTTGAAGGTGGTCTCGGGCAAGAGGGGAAACACATGGACGGGCTGGGCGACGGGCATCGTCAGCGGCGCCAGTTCGATTCCCCGTGCCTGCCACTTCGGGTCGTATTCAAAAACGTAGTAGCCAAGGCCGGGGTCGACGGACACACCGCCGACCGTGGCGCCCCAGGCTCGTACTTCAATCAGGTCCACAGCACGATACATGGGCTACTCCGACGGGCTGCACTTGCGGGGCCGAAAGACCTTTTGCCGCGGGGCTTTCAGGGTACGGGACTTCAGCAACTGCATGGGGCTCACGCTGATCTTGGGGGCGAGTGCTTCGAGCCAGTCGGTTCTGCCGAGCCCCCGTGCGACCTTGATGAGCGTCTTGAGGGAGCAGCCCTTGCCGCCTTCGAGGTTCTTGAGGGCGCCGAGGCTTACCCCGGAGCGGGTGGCCAGCTGCGTCTGCTCCAGGTTGGCCCGGATGCGCATGGTCCGAAACTGTTCGCCGAGGTAGGTTTCCCATTCCTCCGTTGTCATGGTGATTTGATCGGTTAAAGCCATACAAGTGTCTCTACCGGGTTTTTTAAAACATTATAGACATAATAATGTCTTTAAAGAACTGTTGTTAATGAGTCGTAAATATGGCTTTATTGGATTATTTAATTCATTAGAGTCATAAATACAACTCTAGTGTTTATTTATTGTGATCTTGTGACGAGCCCGTCGCCGGGATTCAGCGCGCCGGGGCGCCCCGTTGCAGTGCGCCCCGGACGTGGCCGCACACCGAGGGAGCATCGCCTTGGATGCCTGGCCCGCCGGATGGTTCGTGCCAGCAGGCCGGGCGCCGGGGTTGGTGTGGGCTGGACATCGGGCTTACCCCGATTGTGGGGTGTATTAATATCGATAAAATTTGCATTTGTCGATATTTTTTTCTTCAGGCGGGCTTCTTGCTTGAAAGTGTGTCACCCCTTTACCAGAGAGACTCCCATGATTCGTCGTCTGCTTGTAGCCAACCGCTCTGAGATCGCAATCCGTGTTTTTCGTGCCGCGACCGAACTCGGGATCACGACGATCGCGATCTATGCCGAGGAGGACAAACTCTCGTTGCATCGCTTCAAGGCCGACGAGGCCTACCCGGTTGGCCGTGGCGAAGGCCGCCAGTTGGGTCCGCTGGAAAGCTACCTGTCGATCGAAGAGGTGATCCGCGTCGCCAAGGAAGCCGGCGCGGACGCGATCCACCCAGGCTATGGTTTCCTGTCCGAAAGCCCCGAGTTTGCCGAAGCCTGCGCCGAGGCGGGGATTGTCTTCATCGGCCCCCGGCCCGACACCATGCGCACCCTGGGCAACAAGATATCGGCCCGCGATCTGGCCGTGTCCTGCGGTGCGCCGGTCATGCCGGCAACCAAGCCGCTGCCGGACGACGGCGACGAGATCAAGCGCCTGGCGCGGGAAGTCGGCTACCCGGTGATGCTCAAGGCGTCGTGGGGCGGCGGCGGGCGCGGCATGCGTCCGATCGAAAACGAAGACATGCTGCTCGACGCGGTGGCCGCTGCGCGCCGCGAGGCCAGGAGCGCCTTTGGCAAGGACGAGGTGTATCTCGAAAAACTGGTGCGCCGCGCCCGCCACGTCGAGGTGCAGCTGCTGGGCGACACCCACGGCAACCTGGTGCATATGTTCGAGCGCGACTGCTCGATCCAGCGCCGCAACCAGAAGGTGGTCGAGCGCGCCCCGGCGCCTTACCTGGACGATGCGACCCGGGCCCGCCTGTGCGAAGCCGCGCTGAAGATCGGCCGCGCGACCCGCTACGTGGGCGCCGGCACGGTCGAGTTCCTGATGGACGCCGACACTGGCGAGTTCTACTTCATCGAGGTGAACCCGCGCATCCAGGTCGAGCACACGGTTACCGAGATGATCACCGGCCTCGACCTGGTCAAGGCCCAGATTCGCATTGCCGAAGGCAAGCACATCGGCAACACCGCCGAGACCGGCATTCCGGCCCAGGCCGACATCCGCCTCAGCGGCCACGCGCTGCAGTGCCGCATCACCACCGAAAACCCGGAAAACAACTTCATCCCCGACTACGGCCGCATCAGCGCCTACCGGGGCGCAATGGGCTTTGGCATCCGCGTGGATGGGGGCACGGCGTACTCCGGCGCGGTGGTGACGCGCTTTTACGATCCGCTGCTGGAAAAGGTCACCGCCTGGGCCCAGACCCCGGAAGAGGCCATCAAGCGCATGGACCGGGCGCTGCTCGAATTCCGCATCCGCGGCGTCGCCACCAACCTGGCCTTCCTGCACAACCTGGTGAGCCACCCGCGCTTCATCGCCAACGACTACACCACCCGTTTCATCGACGAAACGCCCGCGCTGTTCGACTTCCGGAAGCGCAAGGATCGCGCTACCAAGCTGCTCGGCTGGGTGGCCGACGTCACCGTCAATGGCCACCCCGAAACCCGCGACCGCGCCCGCCCGGCCGAGCATGCACGCATGGCCGAGGCCCCGCACTTCGCGTCCGGCATCCTGCCCGGCACGCGCCAGCGCCTTGAAGCGCTAGGCCCGCAAAAATTTGCCGAGTGGATGCGCAACGAGAAGCGCGTGCTCATTACCGACACCACCATGCGCGACGCCCACCAGTCGCTGCTGGCCACCCGCATGCGCACCCGCGACATTGTCGGCGTGGCCGATGCCTACGCCCGCGGCGTGCCCCAGTTGCTGTCGCTGGAATGCTGGGGCGGCGCCACCTTCGACGTGGCCATGCGCTTTCTCAACGAAGACCCGTGGGAGCGCCTGGCGCTGATTCGCGCCAAGGCGCCGAATGTGCTCACCCAGATGTTGCTGCGGGGCGCCAACGGTGTGGGCTACACCAACTATCCGGACAACGTGGTGCGCCACTTCGTGCATCGCGCGGCCGAGGCGGGCATGGACCTGTTCCGCGTGTTCGACTGCCTGAACTGGGTGGACAACATGCGCGTCGCCATCGACGCCGTGCTCGAGACCGGCAAGCTCGCCGAAGGCGCGCTGTGTTACACCGGCGACGTCCTCGATCCGAAGCGCTCGAAGTATTCCCTCGATTACTACGTGAAAATGGCCAAGGCGCTGGAAAAGGCCGGCTGCCACATCCTGGCGATCAAGGACATGGCCGGCCTGCTCAAGCCCGCCGCGGCCCGCGTGCTGGTCAAGGCCCTGCGCGACGAAGTGGGCCTGCCGGTGCACCTGCACACCCACGACACCTCGGGCATCAGCGCCGCCACGGTGCTGGCGGCCATCGACGCCGGTGTCGATGCGGTCGACGCGGCGATGGATGCCATGTCGGGCATGACGGCCCAGCCCTGCCTGGGCTCCATCGTCGAGGCCCTGCGCCACGGCGAACGCGACTCGGGGCTGGACCCGGAAGCGATCCGCCAGATCAGCTTCTACTGGGAAGCCGCGCGCATGCAGTACGCCGCCTTTGAAAGCGATCTCAAGTCCGGCGCATCCGAGGTTTACCTCCACGAGATGCCCGGCGGCCAGTTCACCAACCTCAAGGAGCAGGCCCGCTCCCTGGGCCTCGATACGCGCTGGCACGAAGTGGCGCGCGCCTACCGCAGCGCCAACGAGCTGTTCGGCGACATCGTCAAGGTCACCCCGTCGTCCAAGGTGGTGGGCGACATGGCGCTGATGATGGTGGCGCAGGACCTCAGCGCCGAAAACGTGCTCGACCCGGCGCGGGAAATCTCCTTTCCGGCCTCGGTCGTGGAAATGATGCACGGCGACCTCGGCCAGCCGCCGGGTGGCTGGCCCGAGGCGCTGCAGAAGAAAGTGCTGAAGAACGCGGCGCCGATCACCGAGCGTCCCGGTGCGCTGCTGCCCGAGGCCGACCTGGTGGCCGTGCGCGCCGAAGCCGAGAAGAAGTGCGGGCGTCATCTGGACGAGAACGAATTTGCCTCGTACCTGATGTATCCGAAGGTGTTCACGGAATTCAACACTTTGTCGCGGCGCTACGGCCCGGTGTCGGTGCTGCCGACGCCGATCTTCTTTTACGGCATGGCGCCCGGTGAAGAAATCACCGTGGAGATCGAACGTGGCAAGACGCTGGTGGTGCGCCTCTTGACCATGAGCGAGGCCGACGAGGAAGGCCAGGTCAAGGTCTTCTTCGAACTCAACGGCCAGCAACGCATCATCAAGGTGCCCAACCGCAAGCTGGCCGCCAAGGTCGTCGGCCGTCGCAAGGCGGACGAGGGCAACGACGCCCACGTGGCCGCCCCGATGCCGGGCCTGGTCGTCACCGTGGCGGTGAAGGCGGGGCAGGAGATCAAGGCCGGCGACGTGATCGTCACCCTGGAAGCCATGAAGATGGAGATGGCCCTGCATGCCCCGCGTGACGGCGTGGTCAAGGAAATCCTGGTCGCGTCGGGCCAGTCGGTGGACGCCAAGGACCTGGTGGTCGTGATCGACTGAGGCTTCGCGCCCAGGGCGCTTCATCGCGAGTCACCCGCCGTGGCGTGCGCGTTTCAGGTTTCTGAAGCGCGCACGCCACGGTTGTTTTAAGGCGTGGCCGCCATCGCAGGGCCGCTTCAGCGGCATTCGCAGGGCCGTTATGGGCGGGCAAAAAAATAAGTTTTGTCACTGGCTTGGTGCCCCGTTTTCGCATTTCTCGATTTTTTCGATCCTGACGCTTGGCAGCCCAAATTTTTGGGAGTAGTCTTACAAAAAAAACGAGCTAGATGGTTTTTTAAGTAGCTAAAAAAAGAGGGTCACCGGAGAACAAGTGCATCTGGCGGCCTCGATCGAAATACATCGGAGGAGGTATAAAGTGGGACAACAATCCGTAAAGACAATCCAGGCACGCCGCTCTGCGCTGGCCGTTGCCGCTGCGCTTGCAGCCCTGGCCGCCAGTAACGCCCAGGCTTTCAAGATAGAAACCGGCGACCCGGACGTCGAGGTTCGCTGGGACAACACGGTCAAGTACAACCTGGGCATGCGCATGCAGTCGCGCGACCCGGCGTTGCACAACAGCGCCACCTTCAGCTCGGGCGACCACAAGTTCAAGAACGGCGACATCGTCACCAACCGTGTCGACGTGCTCTCCGAACTGGACGTGGTGATCAAGCAGCGCTTCGGCGCCCGGGTGTCGGGCATGGCCTGGTACGACGCGGCCTACAACGACAAGGAAGAAACCAATCCGAACAACGTGGTCGGGGGGCATAACTTCTACCCGGGCGGGCGTTACTCGGATACGGTCAAGCGCTACTACACCAAATCCGGTGAGCTGCTCGACGCCTTCGTCTTCGGCCGTATCGACGTGGGCAATGTGCCGATCAACGTGAAGTTCGGTCGCCACACCAACTACTGGGGCGAATCCCTGTTCTCGCCGATTCACGGCGTGTCCTACTCCCAGGGGCCGGTGGACTTCCGCAAGGCGCTGGCCACCCCCGGCATCGAGGCGAAGGAACTGTTCCTTCCGCTGAACCAGCTGTCCGCCCAGGCCCAGATCAACGACACCGTGTCGGTGGCGGCCCAGTACTTCCTCGAGTGGGCACCTTACCGCCTGCCCGAAGGCGGCACTTACCTGGCCGGTTTCGACTTTCCCTTCGCCGGGGGAACCGACGTGTTCGGTACGCCTTACCTGGGTGACCGTCACAGCAACAAGCCGGGCAATCGTGGCAGCTGGGGCATCAATACCAAGCTGACGCCGGAATGGGCCCAGGCCACCATCGGCCTGTACTACCGCAATTTCGACGACAAGGTTCCGACCATTCTTGCGGGCCCGAGCGGTCTCTACAACGCCTACGCCGAGGATGTGCGCCTGTGGGGCGTGAGCGTCTCCAAGCAGCTCGCCGGCATCGCCTTCGGCGCGGAAATGGTGCGGCGTGACAATGGCGCCCTGGCCACCAAGTCAGGCGCCACCCAGATCGCCCGCGGCTCCACCTGGCATGGCCTGCTCAACGCCCTGGCCTACGTCGGCAAGACCCCGGTGTTCGATTCGGCAACCCTGCTGGCCGAACTCTCGTACAGCCGCCTGGCCAGTGCGGACAAGGGCACCAAGGAGTTCTTCAACCACGAGAAGCTGGTCGGCAGCTGCCTTGGCAACCAGATGGACGGCTGTGCCACCAATTCGGCCTACGGCGTCTCGGCAACCTTCACCCCGACCTGGTTCCAGGCCCTGCCCAGCGTCGATATCACCATGCCGATCCACTACGACATCGGCCTCAAGGGCAACTCACCGGTGCCTTTCGGCGGTAACGAAAACAGCGGTTCGTGGAGCATCGGCGTCGGCGCCGACTACCAGGCCAAGTACAAGTTTGATCTGGCCTACACCAACTACTTCGGCAATTACATCCGCGACCCGATCACCAACGTTGTCACCGCGGCCAACGGCAACGGCTACAACAACGACCGCGGCTGGCTGTCCTTCACGTTCAAGACCACATTCTAAAAATCAGGCAGGAGACAAAGCATGAAAAACAACGTTCGCACTCTGATCGCCATGGCGGTTGCCTCGACCCTTTCGGTTCCCGTCCTCGCGGCGGTAACGGCCGACGAAGCCAAGCAGCTCGGCTCGACCCTGCTGCCCTGGGGCGCCGAAAAGGCCGGCAACAAGGACGGCAGCATTCCGGCCTACACCGGCCCGATCAAGCCGCCGGCCAGCTTCGATGCCAAGAACCCCAAGGTTCGCCCCGACCCCTACGCCGATGAAAAGCCGCTGTTCTCCATCGACGCCAAGAACATGGACAAGTACCCGGGCAAGCTCGCCGAAGGCACCCGGGCCATGATGAAGAAGTACCCGGGCTATCGCATCGATGTGTACCCGACCCACCGCACGGTGAACTACCCCAAGTTGTACACGGATAACTCCATCAAGAACGCCACCGTGTGCAAGACCATCAACGACGGCCTGCAGCTGGAAGGCTGTTACGCCGGCATTCCCTTCCCGGTGCCCAAGAACGGCAACGAAGTGATGTGGAACCGCCTGTTCAAGTACGACGGCTACGCCCTGATGTCCGAAGGGATGACCGGCACCGTGGTGGATACCCAGGGCAACAACACCACCACCGGCATCGCCACGATGTACATCCAGTACCCGATCTTCGACCCGAAGCGCACCACCCCGATCAGCGCCGACGAGCCCTACGAGAAGATTCGCGTGGATTACCACGACCCCGCCCGCAAGGCCGGCGAGAAGCTGGTCGTGCATGACTCGGTGGACATGGTCAACGTCGGTCGCCGCGCCTGGTCCTACCTGCCGGGTCAGCGCCGCGTGAAGTTGTCGCCGGACATCGCCTACGACACCCCGAGCCCCACCGGCGGCGGCGCCGGCACGGTGGACGAGGCGGCCGTCTTCTACGGTGCCCTCGACCGCTACAACTTCAAGATGGTCGGCAAGAAGGAGATGTACATTCCGTACAACACCTACAAGGCCCGCGACCCGAAGCAGTGCGCCAATGCCGTGGCGTTCAAGACCAAGAACTTCATGAACCCGGACTGCGTCCGCTGGGAACTGCACCGCGTCTGGGTGGTGGAAGCGACCCTCAAGGACGGCAAGCGTCACGTCTATCCCAAGCGCACCCTCTACTGGGATGAGGACATGCCCGGAATCGGTATCGGCGAAGGCTACGACTCGTCCGGCCAGATCTACCGCGTGACCCACTCGCTGCCGATCTCCCTTTACGAAACCCACGGCCACAGCACCGATGAATGGGTCACCACGGATCTCGCGACCGGCAACTACGCCCGTCAGCAGAACGTGACCGACAGCGGCGGCTGGATCATGACCGAGCCGAAGCCGAACAACTTCTTCAGCTCCGAAGCCCTCGCAGGGGGCGGCATCCGCTAAGCGGAGCCCTGTGCGGACGACCCGGGCCCGGCCCGGTGTTCGTCCGCCCGATGCCGGTCTGGGCCGGCAATGTGTACCCCGAGGAGAACAGCATGCCTATAAAAAGAATGGCAGGGATCGTTACAGCCCTGCTGCTGTCGAGCAGCATCCCGGCGGGGCAGGCCCTCGCCTTTGAAAACCCCATCAGCAGTCCGGCCGTGCAAACCCGTCTGGGCGCCAGCAGCGCCTTGCTCGGCACCGCCATGGCGGGATCGCGCATCGTCGCGGTGGGCCTGCGTGGCCTGATCATTTATTCGGACGATGCCGGCGCGAACTGGAAACAGGCGTCCGTGCCAAGCCAGTCGGACCTGGTCGCGGTGAGCTTTCCGTCGGCCCAAAAGGGTTGGGCGGTCGGTCACGGCGGCGTGGTGCTGCATTCGGCCGACGCTGGCGCCACCTGGGTTCGCCAGCTGGACGGCGTGAAGGCTGCCGAACTGGCGGTGAATCACTACCAGGGCTCAAGCAGCCCCGATGCCGCCGCGCTGGTCGAGCGCGAGAAAAGCCTCAAAGCCGCCGGCGGCAACCAGCCTTTTCTGGATGTGTACTTTGAAAACGACAGCACCGGCTTCGTCGTCGGCACCTTCAACCGCATCTTCCGCACCGAAGACGGCGGCAAGAGCTGGACGCCCTGGATGGAGCGCACCGACAACCCGGGCGAACTCCACTTCTACAGCATCCGCGGCCGCAACGGCAGCCTCTATCTGACCGGCGAGCAGGGCACCGTGTGGCGCCTCGACACGGCCACCCAGCGCATCGTTGCGGTGCCCACGCCCTACAAGGGCACCCTGTTTGGCCTGGTTGTCACCGACAGCGACGCGGTGCTGGCCTTCGGCATGCGCGGCAGCCTGTATCGCAGCACCGATCAGGGCCGCAACTGGGAGAAAGCCTCTCTCGGCACCCCGGCCGGCATCACCGGCGGCGTGGCCTTGGCCGGCGGCGGTGTGCTGCTGACCGCCCAGGCCGGCACCGTGACCCTCAGCCGCGACGGAGGCAAGACCTTCCAGCCGCTCAAGACCGCCCGCCCGATGGCCTACTTCGGCCTTGCTCCGATGGACGACAAGCGCGTCGTCCTGGTGGGCGCCGAGGGCATCCGTCTCGAGTCCATCCAGTGAGCGCGCACCGCCTGCCGCCCCTGCCAACCAGAGTGTGAGAGCCATGGACCTTAGCCAGAACCAGCAGCAGATGGCCGTGATCGCGGATCCGAAGGATTTCGACCAGCGATCCGGCAGCCTGCTCGAACGTCTCATCTTCAACAACCGGCTCCTGCTCGTGCTCGGTTGCCTCGTCGTCACCATTTTCTTCGGCTTCCAGCTGCGCGGAATGACGGTGAACGCCAGCTTCGACAAGATGCTGCCCCACGGCCATCCCTACATCGCCAACTACCTGGAAAACCGCCAGCAACTGCGCGGCCTCGGGGATTCGGTGCGGGTGGTGGTCGAAAACCCCAAGGGCGATATCTTTGACGCCAAATACCTCGACACCCTGGCCAAGATCAACGACGAGATCTTCATCCTGAAGGGCGTCGACCGGGCCTGGATGAAGTCGATCTTCACCCCCGTGGTGCGCTGGGTCGAAGTGACGGAGGAGGGCTTTACCGGCGGTCCGGTGCTGCCCAACGACTACGACGGCTCGGCCAAGTCCATCGAGGATCTGCGCATCAACATCGGCCGCGCCGGTGTGGTGGGCAGCCTGGTGGGCAACAACTACAAGTCCAGCATGATCCAGATCCCGCTCCTGGCGCGGGACGGCGACGGCAACACGGTGAATTACCACGACCTCTCCAAGTCGCTGGAAGACATCCGGGCCAAGTACGCCAGCGGGCCCGACGCCAAGGTCAACGTCTACGTCATCGGCTTTGCCAAGCTGGCGGGGGATCTGATCGAAGGCCTTCAGAAGGTGATGGTCTTCTTCCTGATCGCCGCGGCGATCGCCACCTTCATCATCTATCTCTTCACCCGCTGCGTGCGCAGCACCGCCCTGGTGCTGTTCTGCTCGCTGGTGGCGGTGATCTGGCAGCTCGGCCTGGTGGTCACCTTCGGCTACGGGATGGACCCGTTCTCGATCCTGGTGCCTTTCCTGGTGTTCGCCATCGGCATCAGCCACGGCGCCCAGAAGATGAACGGCATCATGCAGGACGTGGGGCGTGGCACCCACAAGCTGGTGGCGGCGCGCTACACCTTCCGGCGCCTGTTCCTGGCCGGCCTGACGGCGCTGCTGGCCGACGCGGTGGGCTTTGCCGTGCTGACGGTCATCGACATCCCGGTGATCCGCGAACTGGCCCTGACCGCCAGCCTCGGCGTGGCGGTGCTGATCACCACCAACCTGATCCTGCTGCCGGTGCTGCTGTCCTACGTGGGGGTCAGCCCCGCGGCCGCGGCGCGCAGCCTCCAGGAGGAAAGCGACGAGATCAAGGGGCGCGGCATTGGCGGCAAGCTTTGGGCCTGCCTGGATCACTTCACCGAGCGCCGCTGGGCCACCATCGCGATTGTCGTCAGCACGGTGCTGGGGATTGGCGGCTTCGTGGTCTCCCACGACCTGAAGATCGGCGATCTGGATGCGGGTGCCCCCGAGCTGCGGCCGGATTCCCGCTACAACCAGGACAACGGCTTCATCACCGCCAACTACGGCATCTCCAGCGACGTCTTTGCGGTGATGGTCAAGACGCCGCCCGACAGCTGCCGCTCCTTCGAGACGCTCACCGAAACCGACCGCCTGAGCTGGCACCTGGCCCAGGTTCCGGGGGTGCAGCGCACCACCTCGCTGGCCGACACGGTGCGCAACTACACCGCCGGCGGCTTTGAAGGCAACCCGAAGTGGATCACCGTGAGCGACAACCAGGGCCTGATCGACGCCCAGATCGGCAACGCGATGAGCTGGAACTCGGAGTTCCTGAACACCCAGTGTTCGCTGATCCCGGTGCTGGCCTTCCTGTCCGACCACAAGGCCGAGACCCTCGACCGGGTCGTCGCCGCGGCCAGCGAGTTCGCCGAGAAGCACAACACCCCGGATCGCCAGTTCCTGCTGGCCGCAGGCAGCGCCGGTGTCGATGCCGCCACCAACATCGTGGTGCGCGACGCCAACCGGACCATGCTGCTCTACGTGTATGCCTCGGTGATCCTGCTGTGTGCCATCACCTTCCGCAGCTGGCGCGCGGTGGTCGTGGCGGTGCTGCCCCTGGTGCTCACCTCGGTGCTGGCCGAAGCCCTGATGGTGTGGCTCGGCATTGGCGTGAAGGTGGCAACCCTGCCGGTGGTGGCGCTTGGCGTGGGCATCGGCGTGGATTACGCCCTCTACCTGCTCAGCGTGCAGCTGGCCCAGCAGCGCATGGGTTACTCGCTCGGCGAGGCCTACCAGCGTTCGGTGGCCTTTACCGGCAAGGTCGTGGCCCTGGTGGGCGTCACCCTGGCTGCCGGCGTGATCACCTGGGCCTGGTCGCCGATCAAGTTCCAGGCCGACATGGGCATCCTGCTGACCTTCATGTTCCTGTGGAACATGCTCGGCGCCCTGATCCTGATCCCGGCCTTGTCCCACTTCCTGCTCAAGGGTGAAACGGCCAGGAACCACGTGCTGACGCCCGCCGAGAAGGCGCTGATGCCCGAGGAAGCCCTGCAGGACTGAGAAAGCCCGGTCAGGCTCCGGCCCATCGGAGGCTGACCGGCGTCATGGCGCGTGGTGGTCGGACACCGTTAGCTGTGGAAGCTTTGCGTTGTTGCGCCTGTGCAGGGCTTATGTAGGGCTTATGTAGGGGCGACTTCAGTCGCCCGCGGAGGCAAAACCCGGGAACTACCCTGATTTTGCCGGCGGAGGGCGACTGAAGTCGCCCCTACAGAGCCCTTCGACAAGGCGGGCTCCTGATTATTCCGAGTGCCGGTTTTTACTAAAAAAAGAAGTATGATTGTTTTTAATTAAAACAACTGGGCGTCGTGGCGGGGCATCCCCCACACGCGACCGGAGGAGATGAAAAACATGAAACGTGTCAGTGAAAAGGTAGCCCTCATCACGGGTGCAGCGTCCGGACTGGGCCGGGCCGATGCCTTGGCCCTCGCTCGCGAGGGTGCCCGGGTGGTGGTCAGCGATCTCAACGAGGAGGCCGGGCAGGCCCTGGCCAAGGAGATCGACGGTGTCTTCGTGCGCCAGGATGTGCGCAGCGAAGAGGACTGGGCAAAGGCGGTCGGGTTGGCCCTGAGCCACTTCGGCCGGCTGGATGTGCTGGTCAATAACGCCGGCATCGTGGTGCCTGCCGACATCGAAACGGCAAGCCTCGAGCAATACCGGCTGCTCAACGCGGTGCATGCCGAAGGCACCTTCCTGGGCTGCCAGGCCGCCATCAAGGCCATGAAGGGCAACCCCGGCGCCACCGGTTCGATCATCAACATCTCGTCGCTGTCGGCGGTGCGCGGCTTTCCCGGCGTCATCACCTATGCCGCCGCGAAGGGCGCGATCCTGTCCATGACGACCACCATCGCCGCCCATTGCCGCGAAAAGGGCTATGCGATCCGCTGCAACGCGATCCTGCCCGGAATGATCAACACGCCGCTGCTGGCCGCCGTGGGCGCAGACACCCTGCCGGGCCTCGGCCAGCCCGAGGACGTGGCGAATACCGTTCTTTTCCTGGCATCGGACGAATCCCGCCACCTGAGTGGCGCCCAGATCGTGCTCGACAACGCGGCATCCATCATTGGCGGAGGAGCCTGACATGGCAAACAGCATGAAACTGGAAGGTAAGGTCGCGATCGTTCTCGGCGCAGCCGGCCGGGACAACATGGGCCAGACGATTGCCCGCCGCTTCGCTGACGAAGGCGCGAAGGTCGTGGTGGCCGGTCGCAAGCTCGACGAACTCGAGCGCTTCGCCAGTACCATCGGCGGTGCCGCCCGGACCTGCGACATCACCAGGAAAGAAGACGTGGATGCGCTGTTCGCCTTTGCCAGGGATTGGGGCGGCCACGTGGATGTGGCCGTCAATGCCACCGGCTGGGGGCTGCTGAAGGGCTTCACCGAAACCACGCTGGACGAACTCGACCAGATCACCGACCTGCAGTTCAAGGGCCCGTTCTACTTCTGCCAGGCGGCGGTGGACACCCTCGGCAAGGGCGGTTCGATCATCCAGATCAGCTCGGCCACCGCCACCATCATGCTCAACGACCACGCGGCCTACATGGGCACCAAGGCCGGCACCGACCACGTGATCCGCTGCGTGGCGCATGAATTCGGCGCGCGCGGCATCCGTGCCAACTCGATCTCGCCGGGCCTGACCGAAACGCCGATGACGGCCGATGCCAAGGATGTACCGGGCTTATTCGACAGCTTCCTGTCCGGCTATCCGCTGGGGCGCATCGGCACCAAGGACGACATCGCCGCCGCCGCCGTGTGGCTGGCCAGTGACGAGTGCTTCATGACCGGCCAGAACCTGCAGGTCAATGGCGGCCTCACCCTGCGCCGCAACCCGACCCGCGAGGAAATCCACGCGGCCATCGCCACGGCCACCGGCCAGGCCTGAGGCAGCACGCCATGAGCACATCCCAAGCCCTGATTTCACGCCTCGGCACCGTCATGCAGATGGCCTACGTGCCGGAAGACATGGACGGCGCCCTGCGCTACTGGACCGAGACCATGGGTGTCGGCCCCTTTTTCAAGCTCGCCAACATCCAGGTGGAAGCGGCCCGCTACAAGGGCGAGCCGGCGAGCATCGATTTCTCGGTGTACATCGCCTACTGGGGCGACATGCAGATCGAACTGATCGAGCAGTACAACGACGCCCCTTCAATCTACAAAAGCTGGCGCAGCGAAGGCCGTGAAGGCCTGCACCACATCTGCATCGTGGTCGAGGACATGGCCCGCGCCCGTGCCGTGTGTGCCGAAGCCGGCGCCACGGTGATGCAGGAAATCTGGCTGCCCGGCGGCGGCGAAGCCATCTACGTGGATGCGGGCGGCGGCCCGGGCAGCCTGATCGAGATGATCTGCTTCCCGCCGGAAAGCTACGCCTTCTTCGACCTGATGCGCGCTGCCGCCCGCAACTGGGACGGCAGCGAACCCGTCCGCGCTGTGGGCTGAGGAGGCGTCATGAGCGAAGCACACAACGCAAGCACCCAGCCCGGCCGCATCGACTGCGTGCTGGTGGCGTCGGGCAAGTTTCACGACATCGATTTTGCCCGGCTGGAGTTGCTCAAGCTGCTGGGCGAGGACGAACGCATCCGGGTGCGGGTGTTCGAGGATTACTCCAACCTGGAAGCCATCCGCAACGCGGCCTTCCTGGTCACCTACACCTGCGACGTGGTGCCCAGCCTGGACGAGCAGGAAGCCCTGCGCGCCTGGGTTGCCGGGGGAGGGCGCTGGTACGCGCTGCACGGCACGGCCTCCATCCTGCGGTTTCTGGACAACGGGCTGGTGGATTCGCCGGCCCTGGCGCCGCACTTCATGGAAACCCTGGGCAGCCAGTTCATCGCCCACCCGCCCATCGGCCCCTACCGGGTCGAGGTGGCGAGCCCGAAGCACCCGCTGGTGGCAGGCATCGAGCCCTTCGAGGTGGTGGACGAGCTTTACCTGTCGGACATCCACGCCCAGCTCGAGATCCTGCTCGACACGGAATTCGAGGGCGAGGGCACCGGTTTTGCCCGCAGCACCTGGAAGAGGGCCCGCCATCCGGTGCTCTACCTGCGCCCCATCGGCCAGGGCGCCGTGCTCTACCTGACCCTCGGCCACTGCCGCGGCCACTACGACATGCAGCCCTTCGTGGACTACTGGCCCGAAAAGCAGAAGTGCGCCTGGGAGCTGCCGGTGTTCTACGAACTGCTCCGGCGCGGCATCAGCTGGGGCAAGGCCCGCGGCACGGACACCCCGGCCGCCGGCGATCTGTAGGGCGATTTCGGTCGCCCGCCCCGCTTACACACCACCCACACAAAAGGAAGAGACAAAATGGAACTCGGACTGCGCGGTAAAAAAGTCATCATCAACGGCGGCAGCCGCGGCATCGGCAAGGCTGCTCTCGAAATCTACGCGGCGGAGGGCTGTGACATCGCCTTCTTCTCCCGCGACAAGGCCCGCGTCGAGGCCACCGTGGCCGAGCTGCAAAAGCATGGCGTCAAGGTGTTTGGCGACGCCTTCGACATGAACGACGCCGCCGCCTACCAGGCCTGGCTGGTGTCCGCCGCCGAGCGCCTGGGCGGCTGCGACATCTTCATCCACAACGCCAGCTCGTCCGGCGCCCAGGGCACCATGGACTGGGATCTCACCTTCCGCCTCGACATGATGGGCGCGGTCAATGGCTGCCAGACCCTCGAGCCCTTCCTCGAGAAATCCGACGCCCCGTCGGTGATCCTGATGTCCAGCACCGCGGCCGTTGAAACCTTCATCTACCCGCAGGCCTTCAACGCCATCAAGGCGGCCATCATCACCTACGGCAAGCAGCTCTCCCAGCTGTGGGCGGCCAAGAAGATCCGCGTCAACATGGTGTGCCCCGGCCCCATCGCCTACCCCGGCGGCAACTGGTCGATGATCAAGGAAGGCATGCCCGAGCTGTACGACAAGACCCTCGCCGACATGCCCCTGGGCCGCTTTGGCGCCCCCGAGGACGTGGCCCGCTCGATGGTCTTCCTGTCCAGCCCGGCGGCCTCGTACATCACCGGCACCAACCTGGTGATCGACGGCGGCTACACCAAGCGCGTCCAGTTTTAAGGGAGCAGCGCCGGCCATGAAGCTCTACAACTCCATCGGGCCCAACCCGCGCCTGGTAAAAATGTTTGCCGCCGAAAAGGGCATAAAGCTCGACCTCGTGGAGGTAGACATCATCGCCGGCGAAAACCGCCAGCCCGCCTGGCAGGCCATCAACCCGACCGGCACCACGCCGGTGCTGGAACTGGACAGCGGCGTGCGCATCGCCGAGACGGCCGCCATCTGCGAATACCTGGAAGACCGGTTTCCCGATCCGGCGCTCATCGGCGCAACGCCCGAAGCCCGCGCGGTGACCCGCATGTGGTGGCGGCGCACCGACCTGATCGTGGTGCAGCCGATGACTACCGGCTTTCGCGGCGCCGAAGGCCTGCCGCTGTTCCAGGGCCGGGTGCGCTGTCTGCCCCAGGCCGCCGACGATCTGAAACAGGCCACCCAGGAAGGGCTCGCCTGGTTTGAGGCGCAACTGGGCGACAAGCCGTATATTGCCGGCGACGCCCTCACAGTGGCCGATCTCCAGCTGTTCTGCTTCGTGGAGTTCGGCGACAAGGTGGGGCAGGGGCTCAACCCTGCCCACCTTCGACTGGCCGCCTGGCGCGAGCGCATTGCCGCACGCCCGTCCGCCGCGCTGCCCTGGCTCTAAGCGCCCTGCCAACCTTCAAGAAACACGAGGCCGAACCATGCACCAGATCACCACCCACCACGACTTCGACGCCCCGGCCGCCTTGCTGTGGGAGCTCCTCGCTGACTTTGCCCACATCGAGCGCTGGTGGCCGAAGGACATTCCGGCCGTGCAGATCGAGCGCGTCGAACTGGAAGGCGAAGGCATCGGCCTGACCCGCCACATCTACAACAAGGGCTTTGCCGCACCGGTGAGCGAGCGCCTGGATTTCCAGGATCCGGCAACCCTTACCTACAAGCTGTCCATCGTCGGCCAGCGCCCGGTCGGCATTACCGCCTACCAGGCCACCGGCCGCATCGAGCCCCTGTCCGAAGGGCGCAGCCGCCTCAACTACACCGGCGAATTCACCACCGAATCCGGCAAGCCCGAGGAGGCCGAGGCCTTTCTGCGCATGGCCTACGACCTGATGTTCCAGGGGCTCACCGCGGCCACCGCCGCCAAATAAAGTTCTCAACAACGCCCCCAGCAAAGGTGAAGCCGTTCGCCTGAAAGGATCCATTCATGACCATGAAAGCCGTGCGCTTCACCGTTCCTGGCGCCCCGCCCGTTGTTGAAACCGTGCCGATTCCCACGCCCGGCCCCGGCCAGGTGCTGGTGCGGATCGGCGGGGCCGGGGTGTGCCACTCCGACCTCCATGTGCTCGACCATGGCGCCCTGGGTTTTCACGGCCCGTTTACCCTCGGCCATGAAAACGCCGGCTGGGTGGCGGCACTCGGAGCCGGCGTAAGCGGCTGGAAGGAGGGCGACCCCGTGGCCGTTTACGGTTTCTGGGGCTGCGGCCACTGCCACGCCTGCCTGCTGTCGATGGAAAGTTACTGCGAAAACGCCGAGCATCTGCCCAACAACGGCGGCGGCATCGGCACCGACGGCGGCATGGCCGAGTACATGCTGGTGCCCTCGCCGCGCCTGCTGGTTCCGCTCGGCACGCTGGCCCCGCGGGATGCCGCACCGCTTACCGATGCGGCGCTCACCCCGTATCACGCCATCAAGCGCGGTGCTCACCTGCTGACTCCCGATGCCACCGTGGTCGTCATCGGCGTGGGCGGGCTGGGCCACATGGCGGTGCAACTGCTGCGCGTGCTGTGCGGCGCCCGGGTGGTGGCGGTGGACCTGGACGAGCGCAAGCTCGAACACGCCCGGCAACTGGGTGCCGACCTGACGGTCAATTCACGCAACGCCGCCGAGGCCGCCGAAACCATCAACGCCTTCACCGGCCGGCGCAAGGCCGCCATGGTGCTGGATTTCGTCGGCATTCAGCCGACCCTCGATCTGGCGATTCAACTGGTGGGCCGCAACAGCCAGCTCACGGTGGTGGGGGTAGGCGGCGGCACGATCCCGCTCACCCAATGGACCCTGCCTTTCGGCTGTTCGGTGAGCACGCCCCTGTGGGGCTCGCGCGCCGAGCTGATGGAAGTCATCGCGCTGGCCCAGAGCGGCCGGATTCACGTGGACACGCAGTGTTTCAGCTTCGAGCAGGGGCCCCAGGTGCTGCAGGATCTGCGCGACGGCAAGGTGGTCGGTCGCGGTGTGCTGGTGCCCGACTCCGCTTGAAGTCCTGACGCGGCGCTTCGCCCGGCCCGGCCTTTCGGGCCACAGCCCGATCCATGAACGCGTGTCCTGCTTGAAAGAAAATACGATGCTCCGAAAACTTGCCTCTGCCCTTGTCCTGTTGTCTGCCCTCAATGCCCCCGTGGCCCTTGCCGCCAGCCCCGACGCCGAAGCCCGCCAGGCCCAAGGCCTGCTCGCCAAGGCGGTGGCCCACTACAAGGACAAAAAAGACCTCGCCCTCGGCGCCTTCAGTCGCCAGGGTGAATTCATCACCGGCGATTTCTACGTGTATGTGCTCGACACCAAGGGCACGCTGCTGGCCAGCGGCGGCTCGTCCGCGCTCTTGATCGACCGCAATGTCGCCGACATGAAGGACGCCGACGGCAAGCCCTTCTTCCGCGAAATGCTGGCCACCGCCGAGGCCAAGGGCAGCGGCTCGGTGGAGTACCGCTGGCTCAACCGCAAGGATCGCAAGATCGAGCGCAAGGTGGCCTTCTTCGAAAAGGTGGACGACCGCATCGTGGCGGTGGGCTACTACCTTCCCCATGGCTCCGCGGCCCAGGCAAAAAGTCTGCTCGAACGCGCAGCCACGGCAGTCAAGGACGATCCCAAAAAAGCCTATGCCGCCTTCAACGATCTCAACGGCAGCTATATCGAGGACGACCTGTACGTCTTCGTGATCGGCATCGACGACGGCCGCTTCATGGCCCACGGCGCCACACCGCGCCTGATCGGCACCAGCGCGCTGTCCCTCACGGACATCAATGGCAAGGAGTTCGTCCGCGACATGCTGGCCATCGTGAAGAACAAGGACCAGGGCCAGATCGATTACGCGTGGCGCAACGCCGTTACCGGCAAGGTCGACAAGAAACACTCCTACTTGCGCAAGGTCGGCAACGTGGTGGTGGGCGTCGGTTACTACGCCAACTGAAACGGAGCGCGACATGGCCGAGCTGACGCGGGGCGAGCTGCTTGACGAGGCACACATCGGCGGCACGGCGCTGGCGGCCGAAACCGCGGCCCCATGAACGGCGCGGTCGATCTGCTGGCCTGCTACTGGACGCTGGCCGGCAACTATGTTTTTGGCAATGAAGACCATAGCCCGTGGGATTTCCGGCTGCGCGCCGAGGCCGCTGCCGCAGCTGGCTATACCGGCATCGGCATCAAGCAGGCCGACCTGCGCCGGGTGCTCGCCAAGCACGGCATCGCGGGCATGCGCGCGATCCTCAAGGACAACGCTATCCGGCACCTGGAGCTGGAAGCCCTGTTCGACTGGTGCACCGCGGGCGAGCGGCGCAAGGCGTCCGACGCCGACCGGCAGCTGTTGCTGGCCACGGCGGCACAGCTAGGTGCCGCGCGCATCAAGGCCGCCGGGGATTTTGGCGGTGCCGACTGGCCGCTTGAACAGATGCACGACGCCTTCCAGGTGCTGGCCCGCGAGGCGCACGCCGCAGGCAGCTGCGTGACACTGGAACCCATCGCCTTTTCGAACATTCCCGACCTGGATACGGCGCTGGCCATTATCGGCAGCAGCGCCGGCCGGGGCGGGGGCCTGATGCTCGACAGCTGGCATGTGACCCGCGGCGGCATGTCGCTGGCGCAGATCGCCGCCTTGCCGCCGGGCAGCATCGGCGGCGCCGAACTGGACGACGGCACGCTCGAAACGCTCGGCTCGCCCATCGAGGACACCCTCGATCGGCGCCGCCTGTGCGGCGATGGCGAGTTCGATCTGGCCGGCTTTATCGCTGCCGTTGCGGCCAGCGGCTACGCGGGGCCGTGGGGCGTCGAGATCATCTCCACCGAGCAGCGCGCCCGTTCCTTGCCGGCTGCGGCCGAGATGTCGTATCAAGGGGCGGCTGCGCTGTTTGCCGGCCCTGGCAGGCGCTGACCCGGAAATGCCGTCCGCCGCCCAGGTCGCTTCGCTGCAACCGTTCTCACCACGCCGGGCCATGCACAGAATTATCAAAAAAACACGGTATTTTTATTGGCATAGCGGTTTTTAGCGAGTAATATAAAACCGTCGTGATTGTTTTGTTTTGTGTTCTTTGACGTCATGCCACGCAGGTTCCCCATGCCATCAAGGCGGGAATCCTCAACTTCAAGACTGCCGGCAGCCGCTGTCGCGCCCATCGCGCCGGCCCTGATCCAGGCCAAGGAGTACGTCGGATGTACCAGCACATTCTCGTCCCGGTGGATGATTCTGCCCTGTCGATCACTACCGTGGGCCAGGCTGTCGCCCTGGCCCGGCGTCTAGACGCCCGCATCACCTTTTTTCACGCCCGCCCCGATTTTTCCGCCACCAGCGACGGTGCCGTGCTGCACGCCATGTCGCCCAAAGGCTTCGAGGACATGGCGCCCGGCAATGCGATCGCCGTGCTGGCCAGGGCCGAATCCGAAGCCCGCATGGCCAAGCTCGAGTTCACATCCATCGCCCGCACCACCGACCGGCCCTACGAGGGCATCCTCGATGCGGCCCGAGAGCAGGGCTGCGACCTCATTTTCATGGCGTCCCACGGCAAGCGCGGCCTCAAGGGCCTGCTGATGGGCTCCCAGACCCGCAAGGTGCTGGAGCACGCCACCATTCCGGTGCTGGTGTCCTCGACCGAAAGCAACGTGGCCAGCCCGGATATGGAACGCGCGCTGGCCATCGTGCAGGGCGAGCACCGCTCGATGGGCGCCGTCATGCATGGTCTCAGGCACCTGCTTGCCGAAGCCCGCGTCAGTGGCGAGCCTGTCGATGCAGGCCTGCTGCGCAGCATCGTGTTCTATTTTAAAAATTTCACCGAGGCCCTTCATCACCCGAAGGAAGACGCCTATCTGTTCGACAGGCTCAAGGCCCGCAGCAGCGATTCCCTTGAAGTGCTGGAGGTTCTCCATGCCCAGCACGCGGAGGAGGGCGGCTTCATCAAGGCGCTCGACGCAGCCGTCGAAGCCTATGCAGCGGCGCCCGGTGCCGCGCGCCTGGAGGCGCTGGCCGAGGCCGGCGACCGCTACGCCGAGCGGCTGTGGGAACACATGAGCCTGGAAGAGAAATTCATTCTGCCGGCCTGTCGCCAACATCTTAAAGGCAACGACTGGGCGGATATCGCCAATGCCTTCCAGTCCAACGGCGACCCCCGCTTCGACGAAGACCGCAAAGTGGGCTTCGACAAGCTGTTCCTGCGCCTCGTCAGCCTGACCAAATAACGCACCCGGCCGGCGCGCCTCGCGCCGCCTGATTTTCCGCAGCATCATACAAAGCCGTTCCGGCCCGATCCGGAAGGCTGCGCTGCGCGGAAATCGTTCACCGGTTTTACGTTTCAAGTGTTGTCCCTGGAGGAGAAAGGCTGTTGTCAGACTTGCATAAAAAATAAGTATGTTTGTTTTTTATTGCCGGAAAACCATCGCCAGGTTCCGGCACACATACCAAGGAGGAGATTCCCTAATGAAGAAAAACAAAAGCACACACAAACGGTCGGGACGGCGCTTTGGCGCCCGAGCAGCACGCTTGATCGGCAGCGCAGCACTGGTCATGTCGGCCATGCCGGCGGCCGCTTTCGAGATCGATACCGGCAACCCCGACGTGAAAGTTCGCTGGGACAACACGCTCAAGTACAACGCCGGCTGGCGTGCCGAGGGGCGCGACGACAAGCTGGGCGACGCATGGATCGGCCAGGCCACCAACCACGGCTGGGACACGGGTGACATGGTCACCAACCGCTTCGACCTGCTGACCGAGTTCGACTTCATTTACAAGGAAAGCCACGGCTTCCGGGTGTCGGCCGTAGCCTGGAACGACTTTGCCTACTCCGACCGCGTGCGCGGCAACCCCAAGCTGAGCGGCATGGGCGAGACGGCGTATCCGGGCAACAAGTTCACCAAGCACGTGGAGCGCTGGTACAAGGGCTCGGGCGAACTGCTCGACGCCTTCGTGTTCACCAAGCTGAACGTCGGCAGCGTGCCGGTCAACCTGCGCATCGGCCGCCACAACGTGTATTGGGGCGAATCGCTGTTCACGTTTGCCAACAGCATCGCCTATGGCCAGGGTCCGCTGGATCTGCGCAAGGCCACGTCCACGCCGGGTATCGAGGCCAAGGAACTGTTCCTGCCGCAAAACCAGATCTCGATGGGCGCCAAGCTCACCGACAACATCAGCCTGGCCGCTAACTACTACGCCGAGTGGGATCCCCACCGTCTGCCTGAGGGCGGAACCTACCTGGGCGGCGCCGACCTGAGCTTCCTGGGCGGCACCAACTACCTGGGCTATCCGGTGGTCGGCGATCTGTCCAGCGGGCCCAACCGCAAACCGGGCAACACCGGCAGCTGGGGCGTGATGACCAAGATCAAGTCCGATCTGGTGGGGGGCGATGTCGGCTTCTATTACCGCCGCTTCGACGACCGCTACCCGACCATGGTTGGCGGCCCGAGCTACATGTACAACGCCTACGCCGAAGACGTGAAGCTCTACGGCGTCAGCCTGTCGCGCCTGGTGGGCTCGGTTTCGGTCGGGGCGGAAATCTCCCGTCGCGAGGGCACGGCGCTGGCCTCCAACGGCACAGGTCTCGCCAAGGGCAACACCTGGCACGCGCTGGTCAACGCGATCGCCTACTTCGGCAAGACGCCGCTCTACCATTCCGCGCCGCTGACCATGGAACTGAACTACGTCCGGCTGGATGAAGTGAGCAAATCCACCGAGGGTTTCTTCAACCATGAAAAGCACGGCTGCACCGCCGGCATCAAGGCGGGCTGTGCCACCGACGATGCCTTCGGCCTGAACATCGCCTTCACCCCGACCTGGTTCCAGGTGGTTCCGGGTGTCGACATGACCATGCCGATCAATTACAGCCGCGGCCTCAAGGGCAACTCCGTCACGCCGATGGGCCCTGGCGAAAACGCCGGCGCGTGGAGCGTCGGCATGGGCCTCGAGGTGATCAACAAGTACATCGTCAACCTCTCGTACAACGACTACTTCGGCGGCTACGGCGTCACCAACGGCGTCTGGAACGGCACGGCCAACGGCAGCGGCGTGCTGCGCGACCGCGGCTGGGTGTCCCTGACCCTCAAGACCACTTTCTGATTCCGCTTCCCCACCCGGAACGACAAGACAAAAGGTTATCGATATGAACATCCGCGCAAAAGCCCTGACCCTGGCGATGATGGCCCTTGGTGCCTCCGGCACTGCCCTGGCCGTGGCCACCCCCGAAGAGATCAAGCAGCTCGGCACCACCCTGACGCCCTGGGGTGCCATCAAGGCCGGCAACGCCGACGGCAGCATTCCGGCCTACACCGGCGGCATCGAGCCGCCGGCCAGCTACGACGCCAAGAAACCCCAGTTCCGCCCCGACCCTTTCGCCGCCGAGAAGCCGCTGTTCTCCATCACGGCCGCCAACATGGCCAAGTATGAAGACAAGCTCTCGGCCGGCCAGAAGGAGATGCTCAAGAAGTACCCCAGCTTCCGCATCGATGTGTATCCGACCCACCGCACGGCCAAGTATCCGAAGTACGTCGCCGACAACACGCTGAAGAATGCCGCCAGCTGCCAGCTGGCCCCCAACCTGCTTCAACTGGCCGGCACCTGCTTTGGCGGCGTGCCCTTCCCGGTGCCCAAGAATGGCTCGGAAGTGATGTGGAACCGTACCCTCAAGTACGACCAGTACGCCTACGTGTCGCCGGGCCAGACTTCCACCCTGGTGGACCGCAGCGGCCGTCGCATCGAGACCGGTGCCTTCGCCTACTGGCAGACCTTTCCGCACTACGAGCCGACCCGCACCAAGCCCATCGCCGCCGACGAAATGATCGAGTTCGGCCGGGTGGACTGGAGCGGCCCGGCCCGCAAGGCCGGCGAAAAGCTGGTGCTGCACGATTCGGTCGACATGCAGAACGTCGGCCGCCGCGCCTGGAGCTACCTGCCCGGCCAACGCCGCGTGAAGCTGTCGCCCGACGTGGCCTACGACACCCCCAGCCCGGCCGGTGGCGGCGTGGGCACGGTGGACGACACCCAGGTCTTCTACGGCGCCCAGGACCGCTACACCTACAAGCTGGTCGGCAAGAAGGAGATGTACATCCCGTACAACACCTTCAAGCTCCACGACGAGAAGCAGTGCGGTGTCGACAAGGTGTTCACCCCCAATCACCTCAACCCGGACTGCGTGCGCTGGGAACTGCACCGCGTGTGGGTGGTGGAGGCGACCCTCAAGCCGGGCATGCGCCACGTCTATCCCAAGCGCACTTTCTATTGGGACGAGGACATCCCCGCCGTGGGCATGGCCGACAACTACGACGACGCCGGCAAGATCTACCGCTTCACCCAGGGCAACTACTACCCCTTCTACGAAACCACCGGTCATAACACCCACGAGTTCGTGGTGCATGACCTGACCAACGGCGCCTACGTGCGCCAGGCCTACACGGTGGCGGGTAACGGAATGATGACCGTCACCAAGCCCGCCGATGCCAAGCCGGTCAACTTCTACGAGTCGGGCACCCTGAGCCAGGAAGGCGTGCGCTAACAGGGGCCGGGCAGCCCCGCGCGGGCTGCCGATTCCGGGAGCCGTCTCTGTGCCTTTCTTGCGGGGCGGAGAGACGGTTCGACATACGGTTTGGAGGCTGCAGAATGATCGAATCAAATAAATGGCCGCTCCGGCTCGGTGCGCTGGCCTTGATGGCCGCCGCATCGCTGGGGCAGGCCGGCGGCTTTGAAGATCCGCTGGACGTGGCGGCACAGAAAAACGTGCTGGCCGCCAAGAGCCCGCTGATCGGCGTGGCCCGGGCTGGGGCGCGGGTGGTGGCGACCGGGCCGCGGGGCGTCATCGTGTATAGCGACGACGGCGGCAAGAACTGGGTTCAGGGCCAGGTGCCGGTGCGCACCGACCTGCTGGCGGTGCACTTTCCCTCGCCGCTCAAGGGCTGGGCCGTGGGCCACGGCGGCGTGGTGCTGCACACCGACGACGGCGGCAAGAACTGGGTACGCCAGATCGACGGCCGCCAGGTGAGCAAGCTGATCCTTGCCCATTACGCCACCGGCGAGGCCGGCCAGAACTACGTGAAGCGGGAGCAGAGCCTGATCAACGGCGGCGGCACCCAGCCCTTCATGAGCGTGTTTTTCGAAACCGAGCAGCGCGGCTACGTGGTGGGCACCTTCAACCGCATCCTGCGCACCAACGACGGCGGCAAGACCTGGGAGCCCATCCTGCAGCGGGTCGACAACCCCAAGGAGCTCCACTTCTACGCCATCAGCGCGGGGCCCGACGGCCTTTACATGGTGGGCGAGGCCGGTTCGGTCTGGAAATACGACAGCGCCGCCGACCAGTTCGTCCAGCGCCCCACGCCCTATGACGGAACCCTGTTCGGCATCGTCGTGGGCGACCGGAAGCTCGTGGCCTACGGCATGCGCGGCAGTGTTTTCCTGAGCAAGAACCAGGGCGAGAGCTGGCAGCGGATCGACACGGGCGGCCATGCCGGGGTTTCCGGCGGCACCCTTCTCGACGACGGCAGCGTGGTCCTGGTCAACCTGGCCGGCACGGTTTTCAAGAGCGTGGAAGGCGCCGAGTCGTTCAAGAGCTTCCGGGCACCGCAAAGCATGTCGTACTTCGGTGTCACCCCGGCGGACCAGAACCGGCTGGCCTTTGTCGGTGCCGAAGGCATCCGGCTGCGTGGTCTGGCCGAAGTCCAGGCCGTCGCGGCCCCGATCCGGGGCGCCGCAAGCGGCAACGCCGCCCAATAACGCGGAGCATATAAAAATGGCAGTTTCCCCCAACGCGCCGGAGATGGCGGTGATCCGCGACCCGAAGGATTTCGACATGAGATCCGGCGGGCTCCTCGAACAGCTCATCTTCAACAACCGCCTGCTGCTGATCATTGCCTGCGTGCTGCTGACCGTGTTTTTCGGTTATCACACCAAGGATCTGAAGGTGGGCGCCAGCTACGACAAGATGCTCCCGCAGAGCCACCCCTACATCCAGAACTACCTGGAAAACCGGGTCGAGCTGCGGGGTCTCGGCGACTCCGTCCGCATCGTCGTCGCCGCCAGGGACGGTGACATCTTCAACGCCGCCTACCTGGAAACCCTGGCCAGGATCAACGACGAGGTCTTCCTGCTGTCGGGCGTCGACCGGCCCTGGATGAAGTCGATCTTCACGCCGGTGGTGCGCTGGACCGAGGTGACCGAGGAAGGCTTTGCCGGCGGCCCGGTGCTGCCCAACGACTACAACGGCTCGGCCAAGTCCATCGAGGATCTGCGCATCAACATCGCCCGCGCCAACGTGGTGGGCAGCCTGGTGGCCAACGACTACCGCTCCAGCATGATCGTGGTGCCGCTGCTGCCGGTGGATGCCAACGGCGACCCGGTCAATTACGACGAGCTGTCGAAGAAGATCGAGGACATCCGCGCCCGTTACGCCAGCGCGCCGGACGCCAAGGTGGACATCTACGTGATCGGCTTCGCCAAGCTGATTGGCGATCTGATCGCCGGTCTCGAAAAGGTGGCGATGTTCTTCCTGTTCGCGGTGGTCATCGCGGTGGTCATCATCTACACCTACACCCGCTGCATCCGCAGCACGGTGCTGGTGCTCAGTTGCTCGATCATCGCGGTGATCTGGCAGCTCGGGCTGGTGTCGCTGCTGGGCTACGGGCTCGATCCGTTCTCGATGCTGGTGCCCTTCCTGGTGGTGGCCATCGGCGTGAGCCACGGCGCCCAGAAGATGAACGGCATCATGCAGGACATCGGGCGCGGCACCCACCGCCTGGTGGCGGCGCGCTACACCTTCCGGCGTCTGTTCCTGGCCGGCATGACGGCGCTGCTGGCCGACGTGGTGGGCTTTGCGGTGCTGATGATCATCGACATTCCGGTGATCCGCGAACTGGCCCTGACCGCCAGTATCGGGGTGGGCGTGCTGATCTTCACCAACCTGATCCTGATCCCGGTGATGCTGTCCTACATCGGCGTGACGCCCAAGGCCGCCGAGCGCAGCCTGGCGGTGGAGCAGGGCGATAGCACCAAGGCCACCGGCTTTGGCGTGATCTGGAAGACCCTCGAGAACTTCACCGGCCGCAAGTGGGCCGGCATCACCATCGCGGCCAGCGTGCTGCTGGGGGCGTGGGGGTTTGTCACCTCGCTGCAACTGCAGATCGGCGACCTGGATGCGGGCGCGCCCGAACTGCGCGCGGATTCCCGCTACAACCAGGACAACGCCTTCGTCACCAGCAACTACGGCATCTCCAGCGATGTGTTTGCCGTGATGGTGAAAACGCCGGACGACGGCTGCCGCAGCTACGAAACCCTCACCGAGATCGACCTGCTCGACTCGACCCTGGCCCAGGTGCCCGGCGTGCAGCGTACGGCGTCGCTGGGTGAAACCGTGCGCAGCTTCACCTCCGGCATGTTCGAGGGCAACCCGAAGTGGGCCACCGTCAGCGACAACCCGGGCCTCACCGACCCGCAGATCGGCAACGCGGTGTCGTGGAACTCCGAGTTCCTCAACGCCAACTGCTCGATCAGCCCGGTGCTGGCCTACCTGTCCGACCACAAGGCGGCCACCCTCGACCGGGTGGTGGCCGCAGCTAGCGAGTTTGCCGACAAGCACAACACGCCGGATCGGCAGTTTCTGCTGGCGGCCGGCAACGCGGGGGTCGATGCGGTGACCAACATCGTCGTCCGCGAGGCCAACCGCAAGATGCTGCTCTACGTGTATGCGGCCGTGGCCCTCTTGTGCCTGATCACCTTCCGCAACTGGAAGGCCGTCATCGTGGCCCTGCTGCCGCTGATGCTCACCTCGGTGCTGGCCGAAGCCCTGATGGTGCACCTGGGCATCGGCGTCAAGGTGGCCACGCTGCCGGTGGTGGCCCTGGGCGTCGGCATCGGCGTGGATTACGCGATCTACCTGCTCAGCGTTCAACTGGCCTTCCAGCGCTCGGGCCTGTCGGTGGCGGACGCCTATCGCAAGGCCATCGCCAGCACCGGCAAGGTGGTGGCCCTGGTCGGGGTCACGCTCGCCGCCGGCGTCGTCACGTGGGTGTGGTCGCCCATCAAGTTCCAGGCCGACATGGGCATCCTGCTCACCTTCATGTTCGCCTGGAACATGCTCGGCGCGCTGATTCTGGTGCCTGCGCTGTCCTGCTTCCTGCTGCAGGGCGAATCGAAGCGGGCCGCCGCCGGCGTTGCCGCACCGCTGCCGGGCCTGGCGTCCGACAGCGCCTGAAACCAACGCGCCGGGGTGGCCAGCGGGCTGCCCCGGCCCATGCCAAACCCGGCGACACAGCCGGGAGCGCTGAAACCACCACATAAAATCCATGGAGGAGCACGAGATGAACAGACTCAAGGGCAAGGTCGCGATCGTGACCGGCGCCGCATCCGGACTGGGCGCGGCCGATGCACGCCTGATGGCCGCTGAAGGGGCGCGGGTAGTGCTGACCGACATCAACGTCGAGCTCGGCGAAGCCACCGCAAAGGGCATCGAGGGCGCAATTTTCATCCGCCACGATGCCAGCAGCGAGGCGGATTGGCAGACGCTGATCGATACCACGCTGAGCCGCTTCGGCAGGCTGGATATCCTGGTGAACAACGCCGGGCTGGTGCAGTTCGGCACCATTGAAAACACCAGCCTCGAACAGTTCCGCCTGCATCAGTCGGTGATGTCCGAAGGCACCTTTCTCGGCTGCAAGCATGCCATTCCGGCCATGGCCAAGGGCGGCGGCGGTTCGATCATCAATGTGTCGTCGGTGGCGGCGATCAAGGGCAACAGCCCGGTGCTGGCCTACACCGCCGCCAAGGGCGCCATCCTGGCGATGACGCGCAGCATTTCGCTGCACTGCCAGGAGCAGGACTACAACATCCGCTGCAACTGCATCCTGCCCGGCGCCCACGCCACACCCATGACCGCCGCCGCAATGGCCGCGCTGGGCGGCGGAGCGGCCGGCATCGAGGAAATCCAGAAAAACGGGCAAGGCAAGCCCGAGGATGTGGGCAATCTGGTGGTCTTTCTGGCGTCGGACGAATCGCGCCACATCACCGGCACCCAGATCGTCATCGACAACGGGGAGACCAGCCGATGAGCACGATAGATCTTCAGGCCCTTCAGGCCGAAGTGGCCGACCTGGCCGCCCGCCGCGACATCCACAAGGCCCTCAACCAGTACATGCGCGGGCAGGACCGCCTGCTGCCGGACGTGCAGCGCCAGGCCTTCCATGAAGATGCGCACGTGGACTGCGGCCTGTTTGCCGGCAAGGCCTGGGACTTCATCGACTTTGCCCAGGGCTTTCTGGCTGCCTGCGATGCCAGCCAGCACCTGATCGGGCAGGTTCTGATCGAACTCGACGGCAAGACGGCGAAGGGCGAGGTGTATTTCATCGCCCATCACCGCATCACCGAAAACGGCGAGAAGAAAGACCTGTTCGTGGCCGGCCGTTACCACGACGAGTACCAAGACCGCGGCCAGGGCTGGAAGATCGCCCGCCGCAAGGAGATCGTGGATTGGGCCCGCACCGATGGGGCTACCGACAGCTTCCTGAAAGAGCAGACCGCCCTTCATATCGCCGCCCGTGGCGAGCACGGCTGATCCTTTCCAGGGGCCATGTCGAGGCGATTTCGGTCGCCCCGACAAAGGTGCAGGGATTCCGCAGGCAACGGAGACATAGGTTTTTTCATGCTGCATTGCGCCATTTAAAATACAAACAATTCTGTTTGTATTAGGTTAATCTCTACAAAAAATGTGTGCCGGGCACAGCACTGGCGCAATAACCACACGCGAGGAGACAAGAGTGAACAAACCGGTCGAACCCCTGGCCCCAGGCGCAGCCCGTTGCCCCGGCCCCAGCACCGCCGAGATCATCCACGCCGATGGCGATCATCCGCCCGCGCACCTCACCGAGCAGAGCTACCAGTTCATCGGCGATGCCGACATTCCGTTCAGCCGCTACACCTCCCGCGCCTTCCACGAGCTGGAGAAGGAAAAACTGTGGTTGAAGGTGTGGCAGTGGGCCTGCCGGGTCGATGACATTCCGGCCGCCGGCGACTACTTCATTTATGAAATCACCGATAAATCGGTGATCATCGTGCGCACCGAAAGCGGCGAGATCAAGGCCTACCCCAACGCCTGCCTGCACCGCGGCACCCAGCTCAAGCCGGCCGGCTCGGCCGGGCGCTCCAGGCAGTTGCGCTGCCCCTTCCACGGCTTTACGTGGTCGCTCGAAGGTGCGCTCACCGAGGTGCCCTGTCGCTGGGATTTCCCCCACATCAGCGACGACAGCTTTCGCCTGCCAGAGCTGCGTGTCGACACCTGGGGCGGCTTTGTCTTCATCAACTTCGACCAGGACGCAGCGCCCCTGGCCGAACACCTGGGCGTGCTGCCAAAGCATTTCGCCAACTGGGATCTCTCCGCCAAGTTCACCGCCAAACACGTACGAAAGCTGTTGCCGGCCAACTGGAAGGCCTGCCTCGAAGCCTTTCTCGAGTCCTACCACGTGCTTGAGACACACCCCCAGGGCGTACTCACAGTGGGCGACGCCAACAGCCAGTACGACATCTACGGCGACACCGTGTCGCGCTTCGTGCACCTGGTCGGCTACCCCAGCCCGCACCTCAAGGAGAGCTTCAGCCAGCAGCAACTGCTGGACGCCCTGATGGGCGAGGGCGTGGTCGAGGGCATTGCCGACGGCGCCACCAAACTGCGCGTGCCCGAGGGGTGGACCGCCCGCCAGGTTTTTGCCGAGCACCTGCAAGGCCTTTTCGGCAAGGCCTACGGCAAGGATTTCTCGCATCTGAGCATTTCGGAAACCATCGACGCCATCGAGTATTGCCTGGTTCCCAACACCTGCCTGTTCCCGTCGCTGCTGTTCCCGATGGTCTATCGCTTCCGTCCCAACGGCAACGACCCGGATTCGTGCATTTTCGATCTGCTGTTCATGCAGCCCGTGCCGGATTCCGGCGTGCGCCCGGAGCCCGCCGAAATGGTGGAGCTGGATTTCGAGCAGTCCTTCCATGACGTGCCGGGCTTCGATCCGGGCCTGGCCACCATCTATGACCAGGACACCGGCAACCTCATCGGCCAGCAACGGGGCTTCAAATCCAGCACCAAGCCCGGCCAGACCCTCGGCAACTACCAGGAAGTCCGCCTGCGCCAGCTTCACCAGACCATCGACAAGTTCCTGGCCCGCGACTGAACGGCTTTCACGCGACGAGAGAGACATACGGACATGCAAAGACTGAATGGCAAGGTGGCGCTGGTAACCGGCGCCGCATCCGGAATCGGCGCCGGCATCGCGCGCTGTTTCATCGCCGAGGGCGCCCGGGTGCTCCTCACCGACATCAAGGACGCCCAGGGCGCCGCGCTGGCCGACGAACTCGGCCCCAATGCCGCCTACCTGTCCCTCGACGTGGGCGACGAGGCCGCCTGGCAGGCCGCCGTGGCCGCCGTGGAAAAGCGCTGGGGCCGGCTCGACGTGCTGGTGAACAACGCCGGCATCTCCTACCCCGGCCACATCGAGGCCGCCACGCTGGACGACTGGAACGCCCACATGCGCGTGCATGGCGTGGGCAGCTTTCTGGGCTGCAAATACGGCGTGGGCAGCATGAAGAAGAGCGGCGGCGGCGCCATCGTCAACATCTCGTCGGTGGAAAGCATCCGTCCGGGGCCGCTGTTCGTCAGCTACGCCGCGGCCAAGGGCGCCCAGGACGCCGTGACCAAGACGGTGGCCCTGTACTGCGGCGAGCAGAACTACAACATCCGCTGCAACTCGGTGCATCCGGCCGCCACCCGCACCCCCAACCTGCAGCAATACCTCGACGCCTCCGACGATCCGGCCGGGCTCGAGGCCATCTACGCCGGCATGCAGCCGCTCCGGCGGATTGCCGAGGTGAGCGAGATTGCCGCCGCGGTGCTGTTTCTGGCCAGCGACGAGGCCAGCTTCATGACCGGCCACCAGATGTACGTGGATGGCGGCGTGCTGGCCAAACCCTATCCGGCCGGGGAGGGCGCCTGAGATGGACATCGCACAACTCGAAAAGACCGTTGCCGACCTGCAGACCAAGCAGGATCTGCACGAACTCAACGTGCGCTACGCCAACGGCGTGGACCGCCGCGACCGGGCGTTGCTCGAAACCTTGTGGTGGCCTGATTCGCTCATCGACTTCGGGCTCTTTGTGGGCAGCGGCGCGCAGTTTGCCGAGATCATCAGCGCCCCCAATCCGGCGGTGGAGATCACCACCCACTTTGCCTCCAACGAACTCTTTGAGCTGAACGGCGACCGGGCCACCGGGCGCAGCTATGTGATCGGCACCAGCGTCAGTCTGGCCGCCGACGGCAGCAAGACCGACCAGATGGTCAGCGGGCGCTACCTGGACAAGTACGAGCGGCGCGGCGGGGTGTGGAAATTCACCCACCGCCTGTTCGTGGTGGACTGGATCGTCACCCAGCCCAGTTCGGCCATCTGGGATGCCGGCATCGGCGCCGCCGCCAAGCGCGGCCGGCCGGGGCTGGACGACGTGTCCTATGAATTCTTCAAAGCCTGACGGGCCTGCCCACTTTTCGGAGAAAGACGCATGAGTACCGAATTCCACCCCGTGCTGGATGCCGCCGAACTGCCCGCCGGCGCCAGCAAGACCGTGCACATCGACGGCCACGACATTCTGGTCGGCAACGCTGCCGGCGAGTTCTTTGCCGTGCAGAACCGCTGCACCCACCAGGATTCGCCCCTCGAAGGCGGGCGCATCCGCAACGGCCTCATCGCCTGCCCCTTGCACGGCGTGATGTTCGACGTGCGCACCGGCTGCGGCCGCGGCCAGATGGGCCGTGTGCCCCTGCGCACCTTCGCGCTGCGCGTGGTGGACGGACGCATCGAGGTTTCCCTGGCGGCGCCAGTGGCGGCGAGGTAAGCGGCCATGGACGCCCTCAAGGTTGTCAGCTTCCTGAAGCGCCGGGCCGATTTCAGCCTGGCCGAATTCAGCCAGTACTGGCGCAGCACCCACAAGGCCCACGCGCTGACGCTGGTCGAGGCCGGTTTTTTCAGCGGCTACATTCAGAACCATGCGCTGGAACCCGCGCTGGAAGGCCTCGAAGTCATGGCCGATGGCTCGCCGGAGCTGTGGATCGATGAGGTGGAGGCTCTTCTCCGCCTCGTCGAAAGCCGCGAATACAAGGAAGGCGCCGGGCCCGACGAAGCCTGCTTCATGACGCCACCGTCCATCGCCTGCGTGGCCCGCGAGCGGGTGGTGGACGGCCTGGCCCGCGGGCCGGCGCTGGACGGCGCGGTCAAGCTGATGCTGGTGGTGCGGCGCGACCCGGCGCTGGGCCGGGAGGCCTTCCAGCGCTGCTGGCTGGCCGGCGACGGCCCGCTGCTGATGCCCGCCGCCCGGCCCCTGCGCCTGACCCGTCAGGCTGTGGAAGCCGGCCCCGATGAAGAAACGCCCTTTGACGGCGTCGAATGCAGCTGGTGGCTCGATGCCGCCAGCGCCCGCGCAGCCTGGGCTGGCCGCCAAGCCCGCGCCGGCCAGGGCCTGGCAGACCTGCACAGCCTGCGCGGGCTGCTGGTCCGCGAGGAAGTGGTGCGGGCGCCCGCTGTCACGGCCTGAATCCACCCAACTGAAGCCATGAAGGACAGCAAATGATCGGACCGATTCTGAAAGACAAGGTAGCCATTGTCACCGGCGGCGCCCAGGGCATGGGCGCGGCCACCGCGATCCTGTTTGCCGAGGCCGGCGCCCGCGTGGTGGTGGCCGACATGAACGAAACCGACGGCCGCGCCGTGGTGGCCGGCATCGAAAAGGCCGGCGGCACGGCCCTGTTCCACAAGGTGAATGTCTCCGTCGGCGCCGAGGTGGACGCGCTGGTTCGCGCCACGGTCGAGTGCTACGGGCGGCTCGATGTGGCGGTGAATAACGCCGCCGTCACCCCCGACACCAGGCTGCTCTCGGAGATGGACGAAAGCCAGTTCGACCGGGTGATTGCGGTCGACCTGAAGGGCGTCGCCCTGTGCCTCAAGTACCAGCTGTCCCAGATGATCCGTCAGGGGCAGGGCGGCTCTATCGTCAATATCGGCTCGGTCAGCTCCTTCCGCCCGCAGCCCAACAACGCCGCCTACGTGGCCGCCAAGCACGGGGTCATCGGCCTGACCAAGGTTGCCGCGCTGGAAAACGGCGCGCACCAGATTCGCGTCAATGCGGTGGCGCCGGGCGCCATCGACACCCCGATGCTGCGCAACGCCCTCGCCGCAATGGGGGCGTCCGAAGCCGATTTTGCGCCGGCCCTGAGCCTGCTCGGCCGCTTCGGCGACGCGCGGGAAGTGGCCCAGGCCAGCCTGTGGCTCGCCTCCGACCTCGCCGCGTATGTCACCGGCACCACCATCAACGTGGATGCCGGCTACGCCAACCGCTGATTTTTACCCCCGATGTACGCCCCACCCACCACGGAACGGAGACAAAATAATGAGCAATAACAACGAACTGGCCCTGCTGCAGGAACTTGAAGACAAACAGGCATTGCGTGAAGTGAGCACCCTGTTCGCCCGCGCCCTCGACCGTGCCGACGGCTCGCTGCTGGCCAGCCTGTTTGCCGACGGGGCCCAGGTGAGCATCGGCGCCTTCAGCGGCCCGGCCAGTGAATTCGTCGCCGCCAGCGTCAGCCCGGCCGGCCTTGAGCGCAGCTTCCATTCGGTGTCCAACGAGTTCTACCAGATCGACGGCGACAGCGCCCGGGGCGAGGTCTACGTGATCGACGTTGCCACCTGGAACACAGCCGACGGCAAGACCGACACCCTGATCGGCGGCCGCTACGTGGACGAGTACAGCAAGGTGGGCGGCGCCTGGAAGATCGCCCGGCGCACCTTTGCGCACGAATGGAACATGAGCTTTCCGACCACCACCGTGTGGGACGAAGGCCTGTTCGGCATGATCAAGCTGCGCGGCACCCGCGGCAAGGACGACCCGATCTACACCATCCTCGGAGCCCAGGCATGAGCACGTCCGCCCGCATCCGTGCCCTGGCGGACAAACAGGCCATCTTCGAGCAGATGTGCCGCTACATCCAGGCGGTCGACCGCTGCGACCTCGAACTGCTCAAATCCACCTTCCACCACGACGGCTCGGTGATTTTCGGCATCTTCGACGGCAACGCCCACGATTTTTGCGACTACGACATCCCCTTCATCAAGGACAACCTGGTGTGGGCCTACCACCGCATCGCCAACGTGGTGATCGAACTGGACGGCAACCGGGCCACCGCCGAGTCCTACATGCTCGGCAACGCGGCGGCGGCGCTGCCCGACGGCAACAAGATCAACTGCCCCGACAACATGCGTTACCGCGACGTGTGGGAGAAGCGCGACGGCGTATGGCGCATGTGGAAGCGCGACCTGGTGATGGACTGGAACGCCTGCTGGGCCTACGCCGGCCGCAGTGACGGCCGGTTTGCCGACTACCGCGTGCACGGCACCCGCGGTCGCGAAGATCTGACCTACCAGATGAAGCTCATCCCCTGATCGCTGCAGCGGCGCGGCCGGCTCCGGCCCGCGCCGCTCCACGGAGAAACCCCATGACCATCGCCGTTACCGCCCGCATCGAAGTCGATCCCGCCCACCTTGCCGCCTTCATGGAAGCCGCGGGCCCGGCCATCCGCGCCACCCGCCAGGAGCCGGGCTGCCGCCTCTACGCCTTTGCCCGCGATTTCCAGCAGGAAAACCTGATCTGGGTGTCCGAGGAATGGACATCCGACGCGGCGCTCACCGAACACCTGGCCACGCCGCACATCAGCGAGTTTCTGGCCCGCATTGCAAAGCTGGGTCTGCTCAGCATGGAAGCCCGCAAATACGAAGTCAGCCACGTGGGCACGGTAACGCCGCCCCCCGCGGCATAAACCGGAACAACACCCATGAGCCAGCGTTTTGACAACAAGACCGTTCTGATCACCGGCGCCGCCTCCGGGCTGGGCCTGGCCAGCGCCATCCAGCTTGCCAGGGAAGGCGCCCGGCTGGTTCTGGTGGACGTCAACAGCGCCAGCCTGGACGCAGCCGGGCAGGCAATCCTGTGCGTGGCGCCCAAGGCTGATTTTCTGCTGATCGCCGCCAGCGTGACCGATGAAGCCGCCGTGCAGGATTTTGTGCGGGCCACGGTGGACCGGTACACAAGCCTCGACGGCTTCCTGAACAACGCCGGTGTCGAAGGCAAGCAGAACCCCACCGCCGATTACCCCAGCAGCGAGTTCCAGCGGGTGATCGACGTGAACCTCAACGGCGTGTTCTACGGCCTCAAGCACGTGCTGGCGGTGATGAAGGCGCAGGGCTTCGGCTCCATCGTCAACATGGCCTCGGTGGGCGGCTTGCGCGGGGTGGGCAACCAGGCCGGCTATTCGGCCAGCAAGCACGGCGTGGTCGGGCTGACGCGCAACGCCGGCGTGGAATACGGGCAGTACGGCATCCGCATCAACGCGGTGGCCCCCGGCGCAATCATGACCCCGATGGTGGAAGGCTCGCTCAGGCAGATGGGCGGCGAGCGCTGGCAGGAGGTTGGTCAGGAGTTCGTCAGCGTCAACCCCATGAAGCGCTTCGGAAAGCCGGAGGAAGTGGCCCACCTGGTGGCATTTTTGTTGTCGGATGAATCCACCTTCATCAACGCCACGGCCATTCCGATCGACGGCGGCCAGTCTTTCAAATATTGAGATCAACCGGTAAACAACATGATCAGAGCCCTTCACCACGTCGCGCTATCCACTGCGAATCTGGAGCGCCTGCAGGCGTTTTACTGCGGGCTCCTGGGCTTCACGGAGCTGTCACGCACCACCTGGAAAGGCGACCAGCCCAGGATCGACCTGGTGATGGCGCTCCCCGGAACCGCTGCCACCACCGTGATGCTCCAGCTCGGCGCCACCTGCGTGGAGCTCTTCCAGTTCGAGGTGCCGGCCCAGCCCGCCCAGCCGATTCGGGCCGACGGCGATCGCCCGGTGCACAAGCACGGCATCACCCACTTGTGCTTCGATGTGGATGACGTGGAGGCCGAATACCAGCGCCTGCTCGCCGCCGGCGTGCGCTTTCATACGCCGCCCCAGGATTTCGGCTCCGCCCGCGCCACCTACGGGCGCGACCCGGACGGCAATGTCTTCGAGCTGCAGCAGTTGATGTAAGAAACGTCCGGCCGGAGGAATGCAAGAGTCATACAGGGCCACCGATGCCGCCGCGTTATGGCATTGTTCTGGGAACATTCCTGTTTTCCCGAAACGCCCGATGATCGACTCCGTTAGTTCAAACCCGCGCCCGGACGAGCATGACGCACCCGCGCCGCCGCAGGGTAAAAGCCAGCGCACCCGCCAGCAGATCCTCGATGCCACGCTCCATTGCCTCGCCGATTGGGGCTACAGCCACACCACCAACGAGTCGATCGCCTTGCGGGCCAAGGTCTCCCGCGGGGCGGTGACCCACCATTTTCCATCGCGCATCGCGTTGTTCCAGGCGTTTGCGGCATACCTGATGGAATTGCGCGTTGTCGAATACACCGACATGGTCCGCCGCATCGCCAGCAGCCTTGAGGGCGGCCCCACCTTCGAGGCCATGCGCCTGACCCTCGACCTGATGCACCACGACTATTCCACCAGCGCCTGCTTCCACGCCCTGCAGGAATTCATGCGCGGCACCCGCGGAATTCGCACCCTGGGCAAGCTCGCCGCCACGCTGGCCAAGGATATCGACACCCGCGAACTGCAGATTCGCGCCGATCTGCTGCCCGTATGGAAAGAGTTTCCTGAAACCAGCGAGGCGCTGCGCGACCTCACCGTTTATGTGCTGGCCAGCGTCTCGCTGACTCCTGGGCTCTACGCCGACCCGATGCGCCGCGACCGGCTGTTCAATCTCGTCGCCCAGGCGGCAATGACGGAACTCGAACGCGCGCAGCAATCCCGCTGAAGCAACCCGACACCAACATGAACATCGATGGACACGTTCGATGTCGGGTTACGCTGCGCTAACCAGACCCAAGCTTCTATCTCACGCGAGATCGAAGCGATCGAGGTTCATCACCTTGTTCCAGGCAGCCACGAAGTCATACACAAACGCCGGCTCTGCGTCGATGGACGCATAGACTTCGGCGATGGCCCGCAACTGGGCGTTTGAACCGAACACCA
>Ga0209174_10000176_pt1 | contig 49014 bp, 28 predicted proteins | sample JI91814BDNA_FD_187505 | JGI IMG/M metagenome (GOLD analysis project Ga0209174, IMG submission 187505) | Wastewater effluent complex algal communities from Wisconsin, to seasonally profile nutrient transformation and Carbon sequestration -... | ecosystem: Engineered > WWTP > Effluent > Algae...
CAATCATTGGCATTTATTACATTAAAGAAACCCGGATTACGCTGTCGCTGCATCCGGGCTACGCCGTTTAATTTATTCTGCTTATAAAATGTAGCCTGGATGCAGCGTAGCGTAATCCGGGTTTCCTTAGCGTATATTGGGCGGATCAATGGCATTTATTACATTAAAGAAACCCGGATTACGCTGTCGCTGCATCCGGGCTACGCCGTTTAATTTATTCTTCTTATAAAATGTAGCCTGGATGCAGCGCAGCGTAATCCGGGTTTCCTTAGCGTATATTGGGCGGATCAATGGCATTTATTACATTAAAGAAACCTGGATTAATCAATTTCAGGGTAATAATTGGCACAGGTGTGTGTTTGTATCACTTGGACTCTCTGTTTGCTCCGAAAAGAGAGCTGAGTAGTGTTCATCCACGTGCACTTGAAGTTTTGAGGTGTTGTCATCCTTGGCTTTTAAAAGCGTCTGCAAGAGGCAAGGGCTATCTTCATGCGGGGTTTTTTCATAACGAATGGGGTTGCTAGAAAAGTATTCTTGATCAGTTAAGGTTGGATGTATGCGCAAATCTTCCTCTGAAAAGGCCCAATGATATAGCTCAGCACGAAGGATCTCTACTACCCCTAAAAGCTCTTGCTTAAAATTTCCGAGGCAATGATCTAACCAGTTCCAAACAGTGGTCAGTGACGTTGCGGTGTAAGAAAAGAGTAACCCAATAGTCCCATCCCAAACTTCAGCACATCCGCTAATTATAGTGCCTAATGCATATGCGCTGAGTCGGCTAAGAGGATTTAAAACGGTAAAATGTAAGCGGACGACAAGTGAGAGGGAATCAATAAGTGGTAACACGAGACAATTTTTTATAATTTGTAGCGGTGGAAAAGTTATCAATGCTAAGGCATTTAATAAATAATTGAGCACCGGGTACTGCGAATATTGATCGAAGGGCGAAGAAAAACCATACAAAGGTGACCATCTAAAGTCAGATAGAAAATCAGACGTTGAGGGTCTGGTCGCAAATTGATTTAACGCCTGGCCTAAGGCGCTGAAATTACCCAGTGTTGCTAGAATTTGATTCAGTAAATTGGTAACGCCACGGAAAGGTACATGAATCAGTAGGGAGCTAACTTCTACTACCGGCAAGGTCAAAATAGAGAGAGTGAAGTCTAAACAGGCTACTAGAATTTGTTTAGCTAAATGCAAAAAGAGAGTGCCGGTTTTACGCCAACCATTAATGAAACCTGCGAATCCATAAAAATAGGCCTCGACGAAAGGTGCTACTGTAAGCTTTGCGAGGGTCATGAAACCTTTTGCTATCCACTTAAAAGTGCCAAGTAACCAGTCATCACCTGGATGCATGATGGTATCGTAAACAGCAGCCCCTGATTTACCACCCAAAGCTGCATAGTTAGGCAAGGGAAATTCACCCATTTCATTTTGTAGCGAAGGGAATACTTTGGTAATACCACAGCCAAAGCTTAATGCTAAGGATACGATAATTGCAATTTCTGCGGGATCATCCTTTAATACGCTGACAGCATTGACAAAAAATTTATCAATATTCCCCCCAGCAATGACCCCCTGCCACATAGTGGCCGAGGCCGAAATGGCTTCCGGAATTCTTCCGTGACTCATCCATTGACCGAGTTTTTGCACCGGCTCAATACCAGTAATTAATCCATGCAAATGCAATTTGGTGAGAACACTTTCTAAGGCTTCTGGTGCCAATACAGCACCTCCTCCATAGAGGTAAGCTGCTGCAGCTAAACTGCCGATAATAGGACTACGTTCACTAGTATCAATAAAAACACTAGCCACATGTCTTAACACTGATAATACCCGGTGAAAAGGGTTGTCGTAGGCAGGGGGGCTTGGTGGATGATTGGCGCGGGCGATCACATAGGGGCTGTTATTTAGATGGGTTTGAACAAATTGTTCCAAGGTCTGCCCGTTACTCAACAGCCCCTTATTCGCCAAAGCTTCGCGTAGTGAGTTTTTAATTTGTTGATTGATTGGATCAGGTTCAACAGGTTCTGCAGGGCTAACTTCTTGCTCATGCCCTGCGTGTATATGGTTGACAAAATCAGCATGGAGGTCGTGGGCAAAAAAATGAATTAAGCGATGGTAGAAGTTACTAAAAAAACTGGGGATGCGCGAGGCAAAGGCTCTTAGTTTTAACTGAACACGTTCAGGTAAATAGAGATGTCTCTTACTAATCTGGCTTAAATCATATAAATCTTGACCATCCGGCAAAGGGTAGAATTGTTCCTCATGTACAAAGTATTTCAAGGCAACGAGCTTGTCATCGACTTTCACCAGTAGCTTGGCTTCATTGGCAATTATTCTCCAATGGCCGTTCTCACAGTGTGCTAATTCATTTTTTGCTTCACGGTAATTTTTCGCCAAGCGTCCAGAACGGGCGTTTTGAGTAATTTGCATCACCAGTGCCTGTAAGTTGGGATAGGCTTTTTGGGTCATGCCTTGAATTTGGTAGTAGGGTGTTACATTGGAAATCGATAGTCCATCATCTCGTCTTTGAATATCAAGACTATGAGTTGGTTTAGTTGTTTGGGCAAGATGATCTATCCAGTCTCTGCCATCCTGCCACAGTTGAATAAAAAAGGCCTCTAATTTTTCAAAGCGATTGGCAGGCACTTCACCTAGAGCCCTTGCTGGAGTCAATTGGTAGAATTGGCAAATGGCTCTTAGTGCATCATCCAAATCACGACTCTCGTGACCTATGTGGATTTCACTATCCCAAATAAAGCAGGGATAATCCTTAAAGTTTTGTGTTGTTACATCGCTAAAATCAAGTTGGTCTTGAGGAGAGACTGCGTGAATGCGGTTGTATTTAAAATGCAAAGCTGCTTTGTAGGTATCGTAGAGGATAGCGCCTAATTCGCCTTCAGAAACAGCAGGATTATTAGCCAATTGACGATTTCTATCTTGAGCTTCTTCGATTATTGCAGCGACTTCTTTTTTTAAACTGATTTGTTGCTGATAGTCTTGTGGGTTTACATGCTGCTCTTTGCTAAGAAGCTGGCTCAGTTTATCGATACAGTCATTGCATAATTGCAGTTTTGATTGCTGCGCTGTTGTCAGTGGTTGCAGGTAACTTTGGCTGCGAATTCGATAGCGATGGACTCGGTTGATGCTATCTGCAACGAGGGATGTAGCTCTTGGCCCTGGTAGTGTTTGTAATAGTTCGGGGTGATGCGTGAAGAGCATTAGTTGTACGGTTTTTTTATTGTGATTGGCTATGAGTTGTAATTTATCCCCATCGGGAAGTAGGTATTCCATATTGTAAAAACCGTACAGGACAGTTCCGGCTTCTTCACTGAAAACGCTACCGGTTATGGTTGGTATAGCCTTGTGGGTATGTGGTTTGATTTTAAGGGGAATACTAACTTGGGTCAGTCCGTTTGAAACTATATAATCCGTCATAGTAAAAACCTGTTGTGCTTTTAACGGGCAGGGTACTTTTTTGTTGATGGAATTGCAAGGGTGAGCGTCACAATCCTTCAGCTCCAGTATCAATCAACGACCGCTTGGATTCCGCGGACCTACGGCCGCGGAACGTAGTGACAAAGCACGGTAAGTAGGGGAAAATTAATGATTTTTTAAAACCTATTGCACATTTACCTGGAATATTCTTAGCATCACTGATAAAATGACCTAAAATTACACAGGAATGAATGTTAATGGCAAGTTATTGCGGTTATATCGCTTTGGTCGGTAGACCTAATGTGGGTAAGTCCACTCTGCTTAATCAAATTTTACAACAAAAACTGAGTATCACCTCTAAGAAACCTCAAACTACTCGACACAGTATTTTAGGAATTCGCAGCGAAGGGGAGCATCAGTTTGTCTATGTGGATACCCCAGGTATTCATCAGGGCAATAAAAAAGCCATGAACCGTATGATGAACAAAACGGCGATAAGCGTGTTGAAAGATGTCGATGTGATTGCCTTTGTTGTGGACGGGACCCATTGGAAAGAAGAGGACGAGTACGTCTTATCTCTGATTAAAAAATGTCAGATACCCTGTATTTTAGTGATGAACAAAGTCGATAAAATCGATGATAAAGCGCAGTTATTGCCTTGGATGGAAGAGATGTATCAACGTCATGAATTCGTTGCCATCATTCCCATTTCTGCTAAAACTGGCCTACAGGTTGATGAGTTGCAAGCAAAAATTATTACTTATTTACCCGAAGGTCCGCATCTGTTTCCAGATGATCAATTTACCGACCGCTCCACTAAATTTTTATGCGCTGAATTGTTGCGCGAGAAAATTTTCCGTTTTTGTGGTCAGGAGCTGCCTTATTCAGTTACAGTGGATATTGAGTCTTACAAAGATGAAGGTGCTTTGATTCGTATTCATGCGTTGATTTTAGTCGATAAAGACAACCACAAAGCGATGGTTATTGGTGATAAAGGGCAAAAAATGAAAGAAATGGCAACCTCTGCCCGTTTGGATATGGAAAAAATGCTGGGTAAAAAAGTCTTTTTACAATGCTGGTGTAAGGTCAAATCAGGTTGGTCGGATGATGAGCGTATGCTAAAACAATTAGGTTATGACAACTAAGTCTCTAGAGGCTTGGGTTATCCATAAACAATGGTCTGGTGACACCAGCGCCAGAGTGAACTTTTTTACGCGTGAGTTAGGTTTAGTCAATTGTCTGTGTAAGGGTGGGCGTACACCCAAAAAGCAGTCTCTACTGCAAGCATTCACACCCCTGTGGCTTGCAGTAGATGAACGTCACGAACGCTATTATGCAAATAGTATCGAGGCCACCGCAGTATCCCTACCATTAGCAGGTACAGCCCTTTTTTCGGGTTTGTATATCAACGAATTACTCTTCCATGCCTTAAAACCGGTATACCCTGATCCGCACTTGTACGAAGCCTATTTACAGACTTTAAAGGGTTTGGTTTTAATGGAAAGCAAAACGCAAGTAGAGGCTTTATTGCGTCGTTTTGAATGGGCTTTGTTGCATGCCTGTGGTTATTCTTTCTCTTTGATTGAAGAAGCCAGGTCGGAGAGTCTAATCTCAGCCAGTTTGCAGTATCAATTTGTTGCTGGCGAAGGATTCATTGCCGCTGGGAAAGGGATCCCAGGTGAGCACATTCTTGCCATAGCTGCAGATAATTTAGAAGATGCAGTGTATTTAAAATCAGCGAAACTCATCATGCGTCAGGCCATAGATCACCTCTTAGGCGGTCGTGAAATTAAAGCGCGAGCCTTATACTCTAAGTAATTGTCTAAAAAAAACACTGCAAAATGCCCACTAATCCCTTATAATGGTGGTTTAATGTTTTTTGTGGTGCATAATGAAAGAGTTGTTCTTAGGTGTGAATATTGATCACATCGCAACATTAAGGCAAGTACGTGGGACTCGTTTCCCTGATCCAGTACAAGCGGCAATTGACGCCGAAGAAGCGGGTGCTGATGGGATTACCTTGCATATGCGTGAAGATTTACGTCATATTCAAGCGCGTGATGTGCGTTTAATTAAAGAAGTTTTACAAACGCGAATGAATCTTGAATTAGCCATTACACCGGCAATGCTTGATTTTGCAGAAGAAATTTCTCCGCTACATACTTGTTTAGTTCCTGAAAAAAGGGAAGAATTAACTACAGAGGGTGGATTAGATGTCTTAAGCCACCAGAAAGCCGTAGATCATGCCGTACGTCGTATGCAAGCCATGGGCAGTGAAGTGTCATTATTTATTGACCCTGATCTCGCACAAATCAAGGCTGCAGCAGAAATTGGCGCACCAGTTATCGAAATCCATACTGGTTGCTATGCTGATGCGACCACTCCAGATGCACAGAATTATGAGTTGCAACGCATTAAACAAGCTGCCGAGTATGCCGCGAGTTTAAAGCTCATTGTTAATGCAGGACATGGATTGAATTATCAAAACGTTAAACCCATTGCTGCAATTAAAGAATTACATGAACTTAACATAGGTCATGCCATTATTGCCCGGGCTTTATTTTCTGGTTTAAAAGGAGCAGTAAGAGACATGCGCCAATTAATGCAGGAAGCGAGACTTTATGTCAACGACTGACGTGATTGTAATCCGGATTACTGGTGACTCTGGAGATGGGGTGCAGTTGGTAGGTGAGCAATTAACCATTACGGCTGCATTGACGGGTCGAGATGTGCGTACTCTACCTGATTTCCCAGCAGAAATACGTGCGCCTGCAGGAACTGTAGCGGGGGTATCGGGTTTCCAGTTAGCAATGGCTGAGCATGCCATATTTACAGCAGGGGAGTCTCTAGATGTTCTCGTTGCACTTAATCCTGCAGCTTTGAAGAACTCCTTAGAGCACTTAAACCAAGGTGGCTTGCTGATAATCAATGAAGACAGTTTTCAAGATAAAGATTGGAAAAAAGCGGGGATGGAGAAAAGCTTTTTAGACAATTGTGCCGAACATTATCAGGTGGTTTCCTTTCCCCTTATTTCACAAACTTTGTTGGCGGTTGAGGCTATTGAACTCACCAAGCCACAGGCAACTAAGACTAAAAATTTCTATGTCTTGGGTCTGGTGTTGTGGTTATTTGATTTACCGACTACCACTTGCCAAGCCTTTATTGCTAAAAAGTTTAAAGCAAAACCGGATGTGGCAAAAGCGAACGAAATGTCCTTATTGGCTGGTTACAATTACGCCATGACACTCGAGTTATCTCGCCGTGAATACATGGTTGGACAGACGAGCCGGGCTTCTGGTGAGTATCGGCAAATTACTGGTGTGGAAGCTGTCGGTTTAGCCTTAGCGACTTTGACAACGCATACCAAAGTACCGATGTTGGTTTCGGGTTATCCTATTACTCCTTCCTCTTCCATTTTGCATGAGTGCGCGCGCTTAGCTGATTTTGGGGTTCAATTAATACAGGCTGAGGATGAGATAGCCGCAATATGTGCCTGTATTGGCGCAGCTTATGGTGGGCGACTTGCTTTAACTTGCACCTCAGGACCAGGCCTTGATTTGAAAAGTGAAAGTCTTGGATTGGCTGTGGTGACAGAATTACCTTTAGTTCTGATTGATGTCCAGCGTGCTGGAGCATCAACTGGCTTACCTACTAAAACAGGGCAAAGTGATTTGCGTCAGGCTTTGTATGGCCGACACGGTGAAGCACCCTTAGCGGTTTTAGCGGCAAATTCACCTGCGGATTGCTTCAATACTATAATTGAAGCCTTCACTATTGCACTGCGTTACATGACGCCAGTTATTGTTTTATTAGATGCTTATTTAGCTAACGCGGCGGAGCCGTGGGAAATTCCTGCTGTAGAGTCTCTAAATCTACCGGAAATAAAATACAATCGTTTTCCTAAACCTTTTCAGCGCGACGAGAATCTCAGTCGTAGTTGGAATATCCCTGGCACAAAAGATTTTATTCATCAGTTGGGTGGCTTAGAGAAGCAAGGGGATGAGGGCCGTGTCAGTTATGATGCTGATAACCATCAAAAAATGGTGAATTTGCGCAATGAAAAAATTCAAGGCATTGCTGCCAGCTATGCTCCTTTGGTCATTGAAGGGGACGCAAAAGCAGGTATTTTGTTGATAGGTTGGGGCAGTACTTACGGCAGTTTAAAATCTGCGGTTGCTCAATGCTTGGCACAAGGTTTGCCGGTGGCTTACGTGCATTTGCGCCAACTTAATCCATTGCCTAATGACTTAGGGCCACTTCTAAAATCCTATGAGAAGGTTTTGGTTGCTGAATTAAATACAGGCCAATTATGTCAATTGATACGTGCAACCTATTTAGTAGATGCGCAGTCAATTAGCCAGTGCAATGGTCAACCTTTTAGTGTCAGTCAACTGGTTCACGCCATTAATAAGGAAGCCAATTATGAGCTCTTATAAGCGCGAAGACTTTACTAATAGCAACGAAGTTCGTTGGTGCCCAGGTTGTGGCGATTACGCTATTTTGGCTGCTTTGCAGAAAATGCTTCCTGAATTGGGTTTAGCTCCTGAGCAACATGTTTTTGTATCTGGAATTGGTTGTGCGGGACGCCTGCCTTATTACATGAATACCTATGGTTTTCATACTATCCATGGCCGTGCGACCGCTGTTGCCACTGGTTTGAAAACCATGCGCGATGATTTAACGGTCTGGGTTGTCACCGGTGATGGAGATGCACTGAGTATTGGTGGGAATCATTTGATTCATATTTTAAGACGTAATGTAAATGTTAATATTTTATTATTTAATAATCAGGTTTATGGCTTAACTAAAGGACAGTTTTCACCGACTTCACAAAAAGGGCAGGTGACTAAAACTTCGCCGCAAGGGGTGACTAATGAACCGCTTAATCCTTTAAGTTTAGCCTTGGCAGCCGGGGCAAGTTTTGTGGCCCGAGCCGTCGATAAAGATCCTAATCATTTAAGTGCTATTTTGAAAAAAGCCCATGAGCATAAGGGTTGTTCTTTTGTTGAAATTTATCAGGATTGTAATATTTTCAATAACGGTGCTTTTGATGAATTTGCGGTGAAAAATAACCGTGCTGATAATACGATCGTACTTGAAGAAGGGCAGCCTTTATTATATGGCGCGCAAAAAGATAAGGCCTTACATCTAGCGGTTGAAGGGTTTCAAAAAGTTGCCGCGGAAGAGGGTTTGTATCATCACAACCCAGCAAGTTTTATCGATGCGATGCAGTTAGCAAGATTACGTTTTCCCGATTTTCCGGTACCGCTTGGCGTTTATTACCAGCAGGAAAGACCCTTGTTTACGTTAGAGCAAGCAGTGAAAAAATCAGTAAGTGATTTGCCAGCATTGTATAGAGCCCGTGCAAGCTGGCAACAATCGTAGGTATTAAAATGCGGGCTCGGTTTGTAGGTTGGGTTATAACCCAACACCCAGCTAATCCTACGCCCCAATTCTAAATGCCCCCTTTGCTATTTGAGATAGTTGTGTTGGGTTATAACCCAACCTACTTTTAAAAAATCCTCAAACTCATCCGCACTATGTGGCGTTGCCAAAAATACCAGGCATTACGCTTGGTTGTGGTAGACGCATAGTTGAATAAATCTATTAGTCATCCCTTAGTCTGACGAGTTTTAGATATTCTAACAAAATGTCATCCGCCAAGCGTGTTCTGTTTTGCCTCTGTCACCTCGAATTTAAATTCACTAGGAAACTGATCCACTAAGTCTACAATCCGTTTAATATAATAGTCTTTTTTATCTTCCTTTAAGCTAGCATGATAGTCGTGTACTTTGTGATAGAGTTTTTCAGGGGTTAAGGGCTCCGTCTCTGCTAAAAGCTTTTTAATAAACGAGCGATGAGGTCTGTTACTAAAGAAACTGGAGATTTTTGAAGAATAGGAGTCGTCACTGTAACCGGCCATGGCTAGATAGGTTTGTAAAAGAATAGGGTATGGCTTTTCCAGTCTATTGAGTGCGACAGTCCTACATTTTTGAATAGCGCAATCTTTATGTGCTAAGAGTAATTTCATTACCTCTGTATGCCCACCGGCGGCAGCTATCATAAGTGCGTTATGATCATGCATACCAACATGATTTAATAGCTGTGCAGTGCAATGTTTATCTGCTAAGAGTAGTTTTACTACCTCTGTTTGCCTATAGAGGGCAGCTAGCATAAGTACGTTTTCACCTTCCGTAGTAGCCTGATTGAATAGCTGTGCAGTGCAATGTTCATCTGCTAAGAGTAGTTTTACTGCCTCTGTTTTCCCAAGGCGGGCAGCTTTCATAAGTGCGTTTTCACCATACGCATTAGCCTGATTGAATAACTGTGCAGTGCAATTTTTATCTGCTAAGAGTAGTTTTACTACCTCTGTATGACCCCTGCCGGCAGCACGCATAAGTGCATTATCACCATACTTGTCTTGATACTCTAGCACCTTAGCACTTAGTCCTCCCTGGGTTTGCAAAAGTCCCTGCATACTAAAAATTTCGCCAGCTTGTGCACAGTTTAAAAGCGCCTCTCCAAGCTGCTCGTCTGAATACTTCGTATTTTGATTAAAAAAGGGCAGTACACAGCCTTTAAAAGTGATATTGGTAAAATTAGCATTACGACTCGTCACCAACCTTAAATCACAATTGATAAAGGTTGCACCTTGTAAATCCACTCCATCAAAAGAAAAGCCACGAAAATCGCGGTTTTGGAAAGTGATACCTTGAAGACTAAGGTGCCTTATATAACCTTTTTGTAAAGCAATTTTGATTAACAGTGGGGTGGAAGCGGATACGTTATCTAAGGCACAATTAGGATGCTCTAGGGCAAAGGTCTCCATCAAATCTAGTCGCTCGTCTTGAGTAAGGCGCTTTAGCCAATTTTCTAGCTCTGGGTGTGCACGAACCAATTGTTCTTTTTGGTGCTCGAACAGGCTTAAATAGAGTATCTTGCGAGCAATTGCTTGCGCATTATCGTCTAAGGGTTTGTTGTTAAATAAGGTTTCGAAATAGCGGGTTTGATTGCCATTTTGACGCGAATACGCCAAAAAGGTGCTAATGAAAAGGGACACCAATTCTCGTGTGAGGGGAATTTTGCTGGAAGACAAGAGCTGTTGGAATGAAGCTTGCTGCATTAATAGTGTTGCGCTTAAATCCAGTAACTTGCTTTGTGCTACAATCGGCGAATAGTTTCCTTGTAAGGTGGTTAAGAAGGCTTGACCCTCGGGTTTTGAGACAATCGGGGCTAAAAGGACCATCATATTTCGCGTTATTTCATGAAAATGATACGGATAGGCCCCATCCATAGCGCCGAGGAACTGCTTAATTTCTTGGGCATCGACCCTATGGGTATTTTCTAAAACTTTTAACCAACTCTCGCAGGACGTGCGAACAAAGTCTTGATAGGCTTTTTCGTCGATTTCTTCCGTAGGATTGTCGGTAAGTTGGGCGCGTACTAGTTGCCAATACAAGGGGAGATTGGATTGCTCAAGTAGTGCCAGCTGTTTTTTAAAAAAGAGTCTCATCTCGATGGCAGCCATCTCTCCAGTGAGAGGCTCATTGGAGCTAGTCTGCACCAAGCGGTGTCGTGCGGCTAGCGCAAAGCCAAAGCGATTGAATGCACCTCCCTCGCAAGAGACTTTATTAAGCCCGTAGGCGGTGGCATTCTCGTATAAAATATCCAACACTCCTTGGATGCGCTCATCACGGGCCTCTGTCTTGGTTTTTTCATCAGCATCTTGCGCTAAGTCTGGAGTGGATGCATTGTCGGCTATGGCATGTCCTAAAAGGGCTAGCACATCGCCTAAAGTCAGGTTAACTTCTTGTTCGGATTCCAATTTTAGCGCAAACGAGGTGCTGCTTTTGAGGCAGAATGCAATGTTCTGCTCCATCTGTTGTGCAGCTTGGGCTCTAGATGGGTCGCGTTTCAAGGCGTTGATGGCTTGCTCCAGAGTATTTACACTGGTAGAACGTGCAGTTGTATCCAAGCTTTTACCCTGCTCGACGACATAATATTGATACAAGCGGGCCAAATTACTTTTAGCTAATTTCGAAACATAGGAATTATGGACATTTTGCGCATCAGCAGCAATACCACCCATGTTTTGCGGCAGGTCAGCTTCGGCAACGAAGTGGTTTTCTGTTAGCTGTATCTGATATTCCAGATTGCCAAGTGCCGTGTGATCGGCAATATGACCTTGTTTGATTAGATACGAGCCAATGTATTGTAAATATTCCGAGGGCGTGAATCCATTATAGGGTTGCGTCGGATTGATTAATGCTTCCCCGTTGGTTTTGAGGGAACCTGTTAACAAAGTAACAACTTCTAAAGAAATAGTTTTGCCCTGGGCAGGAGTTAGGGCTAGCCATAAGGCATTGAGGCCATTTGGAGTCAACGCGTTATAGTCCTGCTCTGGATTGGCTTGTAAGTAGGCTTGAATGCGAGGTAGGTTCTGATCCTTAATAGCATCTATTAGTTCATTTTTTGGCATAAATACTCAGTTTATGACTTGCTTTACTGCATTATAGGTTCAAACTGAGTTAAAATAAAGCAAGTCCAGCGACCTTTTTACATGTACTTGACAACATATGTTTTTAAGTGCATAATTATTGGATGAATTGGAAGATAATATTTGAAAATGAATTTGACCACGAATTCGATGAGCTAAGTGATATAGTTCAGGATGAATGTTTGGCTCATTTAAAATTTTTAGAGAAATTTGGCCCTGAGTTGGGCAGGCCACATGTAGATACATTAAAAGGTTCTAAGCATTCTAATATGAAAGAACTTCGATTTAATGCAGACAATGGAGTATGGAGATTAGCATTCGCCTTTGATCCAACAAGGAAGGGTATACTCCTTATATGCGGTGATAAATCTGGTGGAAGTGAAAAACGTTTTTATAAAGAGTTAATTAAGAAAGCAGATAAAAGATTGGATAAACATTTATCAAGTTTAAAAAAAGACGAGGTGCATGATGACTAAATCACTAAATGATAAAATGAAATCTTTATCAGTGGACAGGCAGAACTCTATTCAAGATCGTGCTAATGACTTGATCGCAGAAGAAATGACTTTGCGAGATTTGCGTTTGGCTCTTAAAAAAACTCAAGAAGATTTGGGTACTGCTTTGCATATGAAACAGGATGGAATTTCTCGTCTCGAAAACCGCTCTGATATGTTGATCTCGACATTGAATAAATATATCAAGGCTATGGGTGGAACTTTAAAATTAACAGCAGAGTTTCCTAATAGACCGTCGGTAGAGATACATGGTATTGCCGATATCCGAACCTAGTAATGTTGATATTTAGGGTTTGAAACGGTTTTTTAAAAATTCTAGCTATGAAGGTCATAGTCCGGCCTTATGCTGTTTTGCCTCTGTCACCTCGAATTTAAATTCACTAGGAAACTGATCCACTAAGTCTACAATCCGTTTAATATAATAGTCTTTTTTATCTTCTTTTAAGCCAGCATGATAGTCGTGAACTTTGTGATAGAGTTTTTCAGGGGTTAAGGGCTCCGTCTCTGCTAAAAGCTTTTTAATAAATGAGCGATGTGGTCTGTTACCAAAGAAACTAGAGACTTTTGAAGAATAGGAGTCGTCACTGTAACCGGCCATGGCTAGATAGGTTTGTAAAAGAATAGGGTATGGTTTTTCCAGTCTATTGAGTGCGACAGTCCTATAGTTTTGAATAGCGAAATCTTTATGTGCTAAGAGTAATTTCACAACCTCTGTATGCCCTTCAATTGCGGCTAACCTAAGTGCGGTATTGCCATTCGTATTAGCCTGATTTAATAACTGTGCAGTGCAATCTTTATGTGCTAAGAGTAATTTCACAACCTCTGTATGCCCTTCAATTGCGGCTAATATAAGTGTGGTATTGTCATTCCCATCAACCTGAGTTAATAGCTGTGCAGGGAAATTTTTATGTGCTAAGAGCAATTTCACTATCTCTGTATGCCCTTGTTGGCTAGCTACTATAAGTGCGGTATCACCATAGTAGTCTTTAGACTGTAGTATCTGAGCACTTAGTCCTCCCTGGGTTTGCAAAAGTCCCTGCATACTAAAGACTTCGCCAAGTTTTGCAGAGCGGATAAGATGCTCCCCAAGCTGCTCGTCTGAATACTTCGTATTTTGATTAAAAAAGGGCAGTACACAGCCTTTAAAAGTGGTATTGGTAAAGTTAGTATTAAGGCTCGTCACCAACCTTAAATCACAATCGATAAAGGTTGCACCTTGTAAATCCACTCCATCAAAAGAAAAACCACGAAAATCACGGTCTTGGAAGGTGATACCTCGAAGACTAAGGTGCCTGACATAACCTTTTTGTAAAGCAATGTTGATTAACAGTGGGGTGGAAGCGGATAAGTTATCTAAGGCACAATCAGGATGCTCCAGGGCAAAGGTCTCCATCAAATCTAATCGCTCGTCTTGAGTAAGGCGCTTTAGCCAATTTTCTAGCTCTGGGTGTGCACGAACCAATTGTTCTTTTTGTTGCTCAAACAGGCTTAAATAGAGTATCTTGCGAGCAATTGCTTGCGCATTATCGTCTAAGGGTTTGTTGTTAAATAAGGTTTCGAAGCGGGTTTGATTGCCATTTTGACGCGAATACGCCAAAAAGGTGCTAATAAAAAGCGACACCAATTCCCGTTTGAGGGGAATTTTGCTGGAAGACAGGAGTTGTTGGAATGAAGCTTGCTGCATTAATAGCGTTGCGCTTAAATCGAATAACTTGCTTTGTGCTACAACCGGTGAATAATTGCCATGTAGGGTGGCCAAGAGTGCTTGACCCTGGGGGTTGGAGACTATCGGGGCTAAAAGGACCATCATATTTCTTGTTATTTCATGAAAATGATACGGATAGGTCTCATCCATAGCGCCGAGGAACTGCTTAATTTCTTGGGCATCGACCCTATGTTTATTTTCTAAAACTTTTGACCAATTCTCGCTGGAAACTCGAACAAAGTCTTGATAGGCTTTTTCATCGATGCCTTCTGTAGGATTGTCGGTAAGTTGGGCGCGTACTAATTGCCAATACAAGGGGAGATTGGATTGCTCAAGCAGTGCCAACTGCTTTTTAAAAAACAGACTCATCTCGATGGCTGCCACCTCTCCGGTGAGAGGCTCATTGGAGCTGGTCTGCACCAAGCGGTGTCGTGCAGCTAGTGCAAAGCCAAAGCGATTGAATGCGCCTCCCTCGCAAGAGACTTTATTAAGCCCGTAGGCGGTGGCATTCTCAAATAAAATATCCAACACCCCTTGGATGCGCTCATCACGTGCATCGGCTTTAGTTTTTTCATCAGCATCTTGCGCTAAGTCTGGAGTGGATGCATTGTCGGCTATGGCATGTCCTAAAAGGGCTAGCACATCGCCTAAAGTCAGGGTAACTTCTTGTTGAGATTCTAATTTTAGCGCAAACGAGGTGGTACTTTTGAGGCAGAATGCAATGTTCTGCTCCATCTGTTGTGCCGCTTGGGCTTTAGATGGGGCACTTTTCAAGGCGTTGATGGCTTGCTCCAGAGTATTTACACTGGTAGAGCGTGCAGTTGTATCCAAGCTTTTACCCTGCTCGACGACATAATATTGATACAAGCGCGCCAAATTACTTTTAGCTAATTTGGAAACATAGGAATTATGGACATTTTGCGCATCAGCAGCAATACCACCCATGTTTTGCGGCAGGTCAGCTTCGGCAACGAAGTGGTTTTCTGCTTGACCTATCCGAATTACTAGCTTTAGAAGAGCCCTTCTATCGCTAATATGACTCTGGTTAATTAGATAGGGGTTGATGTATTGTAAATATTGCGAGGGCGTGAATCCATTATAGGGTTGAGTCGGATTGATTAATGCTGCCCCGTTGCTCTTGGTGTAACCTGTTAACAAATTAACAACTTCTAAAGAAATAGTTTTGCCTTGGGGCGGAGTCAGGGCTAACCACAAGGCACTCAGGCCATTTGGAGTCAACGCGTTATAGTCCTGATCTGGATTGGCTTGTAAGTAGGCTTGAATCCGAGGTAGGTTCTGATCGTTAATGGCATCTATTAGTTCATTTTTTGGCATAGGTATTTAATTTATAGGTTTATTTGTTAAATTATAGGTGTGAGTTGAGTTAAAATACAGCAAGACTAGCGTAAAGGACGCGCATTCCCCTCTGTATTCAACAAAGCCTCAAACTCATTCACACTATGTGGCGTTGCCCAAAAATGCCAGGCATTTCGTTTGGTTGCACAAACTGTACGAATAGCTTGGACATACTCATCCTGCGTTTTATTTACAAACTCGGGATCTGCAGTAATCTGGGCCTTGATCGCTGTTAATAAATCAATTTTCTCTGCGCTATTTCTAGATGTTCTACGTCCATTTCTTTGCAATTCAATATTTGCAATAAGGGTATCGATAATGGGAATTAAATTAAGAACTACTGATGGATTTGGTTCAGATTTAAGTGGCAGACGCAGTCTGTCATTTAAAGTACCGGCAAGTGTATGCAACATAGTGCTAAGTTCAGGATTATTGGTCGTGGAAGCATATTGAATCAAATACATTAAAGTGGTGATTTTGGGAGGAACCACATCAGCGATGTCATCTACTTTTACTCCAGAAGCGATAGCCGCATAATGAATGAATTGGCTAATATTACAGACTTGATTTAAATAGGATGCATTATCAGGTTGTCTTGATTTACCCTGTAAAAACTTAAATTGATAACTTTGTTTATCACCCAAGGACTGTAGAAATAGAGAAATTTGGCGATGAAAAGCACGCAAATTATCATCCGTTGCATTTCTGGTATTGTTAATGGCATAAAGGGTTTTTTGGGCTCTGTCTAAGAGCATAAAGTATTGGTGTCCGCCGCCCAAATCTTCATTCCTATCAGTAATCGTTTTGCTGACGCCACGGATATTGAAGGCAATTTTATCTTTCTTAAGCAATAAGGGTTTTAAATAATTGACGATGAGCCGGGTATTTTCTGTTTCTCCCATACTCTTATCAAGGGCTACTTCAAGCTGTTCCGGTGTTAAATTGTCAGGGCGGTGTAACCATAATTTCATGCCTGCAATAGTATGCAACTCTGCTTCATAACCCCCAGACTTTAATAGGGTGCCATCAGGTGCAACGGTTACGTTTTTTCTTTGCTCAGGCTCTTGGCTATAACTACGGATTATTAATTGCCTTAATCGATTGTATTCTTCCGGAAAAATGGTCATCCATTGATTGGGAAGAATATCGTCTTCTAAAAATTTGGCAAATTGCAGGTCTTCTTGTGGGTTGTGCTTAAAATGCTGATTGCGCAGTGGTATATCTCTTAGCAAAGGAATTTCCGAATCATTAGCTGGTAGAATACCCAGATTTTTGAATAAAATCTTATAAGCATTATTGGTTTGATTGTTGTCAGAGGTCGTAGTAAAAAAACTGGGTGCCAGCATTTCAAGTTGTTGATTAGTATCTACAAGTATGCCGTTAACGGTAATAATTCCGCCGTCTGATTGCTCAATCGTTAAGGTGTCGGCTAATAGGGATTCCAAGCGGTGTAATTGGTCGTAAAACTTAGGCATTTTGATTTCTAATAAAACAAATGAATGTGATTATTATAGAGGATTAAACTTAAGACAATATTAATTGGGAGAGGGGTATTAGAGAGATCTCCTGGATTCTGCGGACCTTCGGTCGTGGAACGGAGGGGCGCTACGCGCCCATCCTAGCTTAAGCTTATGGCGCTACGTTTACGTTGTTTGCATTAACACCGTTGTCAGCCATTACTTTTTGAATTGCTTCGATAGCAGTAGCGACCAAACGTGATAAAACGCAAAGTACGAAAACAGGTAATAAAAAAGTATCACGTACACTTGAAGCAAACATAGATAAGTATTTATCTAGGCTATCAGTTGTAGTTGTATACTGTGCTGCATTATCAGAGTCTTTAAGACCTACATAGACTGCAGAGCCAACAAGACCGATTCCGGCAGTAGTCGCTGCAAAAAATACTGGGTTGATGCACAAAAAGGCAAATGAAACACCAGCAGAAATAGACTGTAAATTAAATTCTTTTGCAAACTCAGTTTTAGAAGCATAGGGTTTAGCAAAAAAGAACTCTTGACGTGGGCTCATAGAATTTAGCATGTTGTAGTTCCAAAGTTAGTTAGGTTGCGGCCTGCATTCTAATACAAATAAATTAAGGCAATATTAAGAGCGCAAAAATAATTCATTTTGCGCCCATTATTTACCATGCAGGGATGGCAGCATCACCAAAGAGCTCTTTAGCTTTCTGCGCAACTTCCTTAGAGTTTAATGCTTTTACAAAGAGTTGTAGCTGCGAGCGTTTTTGTGTATCACGTCTGATGACTATAATATTGGCATAGGGGGAGTCTTTACCTTCAGAAATTAGAGCATCTTTTGAGGGGCTAAGACCTGCTGGCAGGGCAAAGCTGGTATTTATAATAGCTGCATCTACATCAGGCAAAACCCTGGGTAATTGGGCAGCATCCATTTCCTTAAACTTGAGGTGTTTGGGATTTTTTTGAATATCTTGTAATACACCAGTTGAAGGAGTCTTTAATGTGATGAGACCTGCTTTTTGTAATAATAACAATGCACGAGTTTCATTGCTGGGGTCATTAGGTAAAGCAATAGTTGCGCCGTCACGCAATTGTTTAAGTGATTTCAATTTTTTAGAGTAAAGGCCCATGGGATAGACAAAAGTCCGGCCTATTGCTTGTAAGTCATAGCCATGAGCACGTATAGCTGCCTTTAAGTAAGGAAGATGTTGATACACGTCTGCATCAAGACTACCATCTTGTAGCGCTTCGTTGGGCAGGTTGTAATCGTTAAATTCAACGATTTTGATCGTTAAACCGTATTTTTCTTCTGCTACTTGTTTAGCAGTTTCCATCAGTTCTGTTTCAGGGCCTGCAATGGTACCAATAGTTAAGGTATTTGGTGAAGGTTTACTACAGCCTGCAAGACACAGGGCAAGTAATAGACAAGAAAGAATACGCATCAAGGACTCCTGAGTTTAGTGATGTAAATATCTCTTGGTGAGGTAATCCCCACACATTTGCATGAATTGCACCATTATAATTAATACAACAACGGTGGCTAGCATAACTGTGGCATCAAAGCGTTGATAGCCGTAATTAATTGCTAAAGTTCCTAAACCGCCAGCGCCGACAGTGCCGGCCATTGCTGAATAGTTCACCAGGGTTATAGCGGTGAGTGTTATTGCATGGATTAAACCCGGTTTAGCCTCAGGTAACAAAATATGAAGAATAATTTGGCGAGTACTGGCACCCATGGAATAACCCGTTTCAATCAAACCTGCAGGCAAGCTTTTATAGACAGAATCCACAAGTCTTGCAAAAAAAGGTATGGCGCCTAAAGTGAGTGGGACTATTGCCGCATTCATGCCAATTGAAGTGCCGACTATAAGTCTTGTGAAAGGGATGATAGCGACCAACAAAATGATAAAGGGGATAGAGCGAGTGGCGTTAATCACTGCTGAAAGAATTTTATTTAGCTTAGGTGCCGGTTTGATCTGTTTTGACGTATAGAGCAGGGTACCTAGAGGCAGACCAAGGAGTACGGCAAAAAAAGTACTGGTGAGCACCATGTATAAAGTTTGTGCTGTTGCTTCGAGCAAATTATAAACCATCGGGTAGGACATAGCCTAAAATCTCCACAGTTAAACCGGCTTTTTCGCATCGTTCGAGAAAGGCTTCTAGTAAAAAAGGACTGGCTATCAGTTCAACCACCAAAACACCGCAAGTTACCGTGTCATAGCGATCGATATTGGCCAACAAAATATTAATGTCTAAATGCAACTCACGACTGCATTGGCTAATGAAAGGAACTGTTGATTCTTCGCCCTGAAAAAAGAGCCTCAGCAGAGGTTTATCGGTAGCAAAGGCAGCTAGTTTACTAGTTAAGCACTTTGGAAGCTCAGGGCTTAATTGATTGTAGAGCATGGTACGGGCAAGACTGTCTTTTTTAGCAAAGACATTGGCCAAGGCTTCAGTTTCTACTATTACACCATCCTCCATTACTGCAAGGCGTTTGCAAATTTTCTTTACTACATCCATTTCATGAGTGATTAGGACAATGGTAATTCCGTAGAGGCCATTAATTTTTTTAAGTAAGTTAAGTATGGATTCAGTCGTTTCTGGATCCAGTGCTGATGTGGCTTCGTCACAGAGTAAAATTTTAGGTGAGCAACTGAGGGCGCGGGCTATGGCAACTCGTTGCTTTTGACCGCCACTGAGTTGGCTTGGGTAGGCGAATTTTTTATTCTCTAGATCAACAATCGGAAGTAACTCTTCGATTTTACTGGCTATAGTGTCTTCATCAAGCCCTTGAATACGCATGGGAAGGGCGATATTTTCATAAACGGTTTTTGAATTTAATAAATTAAAATGTTGAAATATCATTGCCATTTTATGCCTGGCTTGGGCTAGTTCTTTGCGCGAAAGTTTTAGCAAATCTTGGTGGTCGATGATAATTTCGCCGGAATCTGGTCGCTCTAGCAAATTAAGACTACGGAGTAGAGTGGACTTTCCTGCACCACTTTTGCCAATCACGCCAAAAATTTCACCCTCGGGGATGAATAAGTTGACGTCCGTTAATGCGGCTTTACCGGAAAACGATTTTGAGACCTGTTTTAATTCAATCATATTACGCCTAGAACAGAAGGCTAATAAGGGGAGTTTTTGTCCCGCTTTAGCCGTATTTACAAAAAAATTAATTTTTTGAGCGTCCGCAAGCTGAGTTTTCAAATCGACGCTGGCGGTAGTATACAGATTATTGTGGTGTAAACAAGTAGTTGTGGTCGCTACACAATTTAGCATCAGCTATTTTAAAACTACTTCAGGCTAAACTACATTGAGAGAGTTTATTCCATCTGATGAGTAACCCTCATCCCCAACCCTTCTCCCTTAAAACAAAGGGAGAAGGGAGCCTGTTCCGTGCCACATGGCCCAGCAACCTAAGCTAACTCACTGCGATTTTTAAAATATTCCAAAGCCTCCGGGTTGGCTAAAGACTGCAGGTTATTCACTTCTTGCCCTTGTACCACTTGCCGAACAGCTATCTCAACAATTTTGCCACTGATGGTTCTGGGTATATCCCCAACTTGTAAGATTTTTGCAGGCACATGTCTTGGTGAGGCATTCTCTTTAATTGTCCGCTTAATCGTGTTGCTTAACTCTTCAGTCAAGATCTGACCTTCACGCAACTTCACAAAAAGTACTATCCGCACATCATCATCCCAATCTTGGCCAATGACTATGCTATCTACCACTTCGTTTACTTTTTCAACTTGCCGGTAGATCTCCGCAGTGCCTATGCGCACGCCACCAGGATTTAAAACGGTATCTGAGCGACCATAAATGATTAAGCCATGATGGGCTGTTATTTCTGCAAAATCGCCATGGGTCCACACTTCAGGGAAGTGATTGAAATAAGCGTTTTTATAGGCGCGCTTATCAGTATCATTCCAAAAACAAACCGGCATGCTAGGAAAAGGTTTGGTGCAAACTAATTCGCCTCGAGTTTTAGTGATTGCTTTTCTTTTTTCATCAAAGACTGCAACAGCCATCCCCAATCCCAAACATTGTAACTCACCTTTATAAACTGGCAGCATAGGATTGCCTAAAGCAAAACAGGAGATAATGTCGGTTCCACCAGAAATAGAACTGAGTTGTATGTCGTTTTTTATATGTTCATAAACAAAATCATAACCTTGGGCCAGCAGTGGTGAGCCTGTTGAAAGAATGCATCGTAAATGCGTTAAATCGTTTTCAACTTTGGGGCGTGCACCAGCTTTTTCTATCGCTGAAATAAATTTGGCACTAGTGCCAAAAACGGAAACCTGTTCTTCAGCAATTAGTTTGAACAGTCGGTTGGTGTCAGGGTAAGTTGGTGAGCCCTCATAAAGCGTCAATGTTGTGCCCAAAGCGAGTGCTGAAACCATCCAATTCCACATCATCCAACCACAAGTGGTGTAAAATAATAAATTATCTTCATGATGCAAATCAGTATGTAAACCTAACTCTTTTAGGTGTTGTAACAAAGTGCCACCTGCACCATGTACTATGCATTTGGGTTTTCCTGTCGTTCCTGAGGAGTATAAAATATAGAGGGGATGATCAAAGGGGAGTAAATTAAAACTGCACTCTGTCGCCTCTTTAATGAAGTCTTTCCAATACAGTGCTTTGCTCAGTTGACTAATATCGATGGTCTCATCAATAGTGGGACAAATCACAATGTGTTGCAGAGAAGGGATAGCAGCATTAATTTGCTGCATTTTCTCCGCGCCACTGTGTTTTTTCCCGTTATATTGATGACCATCACAAATAAAAAGTACCTTAGGCTCAATTTGACCTAAGCGATCGATTGCCGCTTGTGCGCCAAAATCAGGTGAGCAGGAAGACCAGATTGCGCCCAATGAGGTAGTGGCTAACATGGCGATAATGGTTGCGGCTGTGTTAGGCATTAATGCGGCTACTCTATCACCACTTTGAATCCCAATAGCTTTTAATCCCGCGGCGCACTGGGCGACTTTATGATAGAGATCTTTATAACTAATGATCTCTTTTTGATTAGTCTCATTCACGGTAATTAATGCGGGATGATCATCGCGCCGTGTTAGGAGTTTTTCGGCGAAATTAAAGCGGGCGCCAACAAACCATTTAGCATCGATCATGTCTTTGGACTTTATAAGAATTTTTTCTGCAGGGGTATCAAATTCTAGACCAAAAAAACGACAAAGTGTCGGCCAAAATAATTCAGAATGATTGATAGACCAAGAATGTAGGGCTTGGTAGTCATGCAATTGCAGATCATATTTTTCTGCAACATAAGCCATAAACTGTCCCATACGAGTATGACTGGGATCGCGAGGTTTCCATACTAATTCACTCATGCTGCTTCTCTTTGATTTTTACGTGTTGGTGGGGTTGGCCAACATTGCATTGGCTACTTTCGATTGATTCTTTTTGCCTAGTACCTTACAAATCATGTCACCTGCTGCAACGACTTTAAAGATGTCCACTCCGGTATTGATCCCTAGACCATGCATGAGATAAAGCACATCTTCCGTTGCCACATTTCCACTAGCTCCACGCGCATAGGGGCAGCCACCGAGTCCTGCGACTGAGCTGTCAAAACGATGCACCCCAAAGCTTAGCGACGCATAAATATTGGCGATCGCTTGGCCAAAGGTATCGTGAAAATGCATGGCTAATTGATTTAAGTCGAGCAATTGCAGTATTTTTTCTAGCAATGCTTGAGTTTGCTTTGGAGTACCGACTCCGATGGTATCACCTAGTGAGATATCATCTACACCCAAATCTAGTAACTGTTGGCAAACCGCAGTGACTTGTTCCGGTTTTATTTCACCTTGATAAGGGCAGCCTAACACGCAGGAAATATAACCTCGTACTTTAATCTGCTTTGCTTTCGCCTCTGCTAAGACAGGTTTGAAACGCGCAATGCTTTCTGCAATCGAGCAGTTGATGTTACGTTGATTAAACAATTCCGAGGCTGCGGTGAATACGGCAATTTCTTTTACACCTGCAGAGAGGGCTGCGACCATACCTCTTTCATTGGGTACTAATGCGGAATAATGCACCCCAGCTACTTTTTCAATGGCTTGAAAAACTTGCTCGCCATCTGCTAATTGAGGAATGGATTTTGCTGATACAAAACTGCCCACTTCAATATGTTGCAGTCCGGTGTGACTCAATAAATTTATCAGTTCAATTTTTTTTTCGGTGGCCACAAAGGCGGACTCATTTTGTAAACCATCACGAGGGCCTACTTCAATTAAGGTCACATCTTGTGGGTAGTTGGTCATTTATTTATCCTAAGTAACTGTTTCGCTGAGGGATAATAATTCAGCCCCTTCATTGACTTGAGCACCTACTGCGTAAAAAATATCTGCTAAAATGCCATCGGTAGGAGCGTGAATAGTATGCTCCATTTTCATTGCCTCCAACACAATTAAGCTATCACCAGCTTTGACTTCTTCTCCGATTTTTTTCAAAATCGCCACTACAGTTGCAGGCATTGGGGCGGTTAATTGCCCTTTATGGCCACTGTCTTGTAAATCAAGGGCACTCCAATTAAAACGCTCTACAGTTATTTGACCTTGCTCTGAATACAAGGTCAAGTGATGGACCCCATTTTCTACAATCGCATGATTTGTTTGCTGGTCTGTTTCAATTTGGAGTCTATTCTGAGTCAAAATGGCTTTAATTAGGAAGTCTTTATCGCCCAATTGTAGTTTAAAGTGTTGGGGATCAATGGCTGTAATTCGTACAGTAAACTGCACAGCACCCACATGGTAACGCCACTGCCATTGAGTGCTTAGGTGCATTTGCCAGGAAAAGGTTTCCTGCAGTAAAGGGTCGGTGTTGTTTTGATGGAGTTGCAAATAATCGTAAGCTGCCATCATGACTATGGCATTTTCTGTATCGGGAAGCGTTAGGTTGATTATTTCCTGACTTAAAAAATTAGTACTTAATTCGGTATTTTTAAAGCTAGGATGCGCGCAGATAGCTTGTAAAAAAGGAAGGTTGGTTTTAACACCGCCAATATAATAATGGCTAAGGGCTTGACGCATTCTTTGCAGTGCTTCTTCCCGGTCATTTCCCCAAGTTATTAATTTGGCAATCATGGGGTCGTAATACCTAGTGATTTGTGAATTAAGTTTCACACCCGTATCAATACGAATATTGGTTCCCGTAGGTTCTTGGAGAAAATGCAATTGCCCTATGGAGGGAATAAAATCATTAAAAGGATCTTCTGCATAAATACGGCATTCTAAGGCATGTCCTTGGGCATGAATCTGATCTTGGCTTAGAGGCAGAGTCTCATCTGCAGCAATTTTTAATTGCCAAGCCACTAAATCAAGGCCGGTTATCATCTCGGTCACAGGATGTTCTACTTGTAGCCTGGTATTCATTTCCATGAAATAAAATTGATCTTTCTCACCTACCAAAAATTCGACGGTTCCCGCACCGCGATAATCAATTGATTTTGCGACTTCGCAGGCAGCTTGTGCGAGTTTTTTTCTTAAGGTTGCTGATAGATTTGGCGCAGGGGCTTCTTCAATAATTTTTTGATGGCGTCTTTGTATTGAGCAATCCCTTTCAAATAAATGAACCACATTACCATGATTATCGGCCATGATTTGTAATTCAACATGGCGAGGGTTCTGTACTAATTTTTCGATGATCATTACGTCATCAGCAAAGCTGGCCTGTGACTCACGTTTTGCACCTGCCAAGGCTGCACTAAATTCAGACTCTTTAAGAACTGAACGCATTCCTTTACCACCGCCACCGTTAGCGGCTTTAATGAGTACAGGGAAACCAATGTCTTTGGCCGCTTTTAACAATGCAGCTTCCGATTGTTCTTTACCATGGTAACCAGGAGTTAGTGGAACCTTAGTTTTTTCTAAGAGTTGCTTTGCTAATTGTTTAGAGGCCATTGCCTCCATAGCGGCAACTGAAGGTCCAATGAACACGATACCTGCTTTAGCACAAGCGGTGGCAAATTTGGGATTCTCGGATAGGAATCCGTAGCCTGGATGAATTGCCTGCGCGCCGCTTTCGAGTGCGGCCTGCAAAATAGTATCAATATTTAAATAACTGTCTTTTGCAGCGGCTTCACCCACACAATAGGCGCTATCTGCCAATTGCACATGCATGCTATCGCTATCTGCTGTGGAATAAATTGCGACGCTGTGTATGCCCATAGACTTTGCGGTCTTGATAATTCGGCAAGCTATTTCACCGCGATTGGCAATAAGAATTTTAGTAAACATGTAAGTCCTTAGTTCCAGTTGGGTGTTTCTTTGTTTAAAAAAGCTTGCAGACCTTTTTGTCCTTCCGCAGAGACTCTTTTATGGGCAATTAAATTAGCAGTGTAGTAGCCTAACTCTTCGTCAATCGGTTTGTTGGCAACATGTTGGCTCAATTTTTTGGCCATGATTACAGCCTCTGGCGCGCAGGCAGCAATTTGCTGAGCATAATTGAGCGTAAACTCGAGTAAATTTGCTTCAGGAACACAATGATGAATAAGGTTTAAAGCGAAGGCTCGTTGTGCATCAAAAAGTTCTGCACTCATAAACAGTGCACAAGCAGTTCGTTCACCTACTGCTTTGACCACATAAGGGCTAATGACTGCTGGTATAAGTCCAATTTTCACTTCCGAAAAACAAAAGCGTGCAGTATCCGCCGCGATGGCAATATCACAAGCTGCAGCAAGACCTGCACCGCCACCATAAGCACAGCCTTGGATCATAGCTATAGTTGGTTTGGAACTTTGGCTTATGGTGTACATTAGATTACTTAGAATCATTGCATCTTTGAGATTATCTTCTTCGCTAAATTGGGCCATCCTTTGCATCCAGGCGATGTCCGCCCCGGCAGAGAAATGTTTGCCATTGGCTTTCAATACTATTACTCGTACGGCTGAATTATTTGTTGCTTCACTGTATTGGGTTTGCATTTCAAGCAACAGTTTATCGTCAAATGCATTTTGTTTATCAACTCTGTTGAGGGTTAATAAGCAAATTTTGTCTTGGATCTCAATTAGTAGGTTGCTCACGTGCTGTCCTTTTACATGCGGAACACGCCAAAGCGTGTGAATTCAATGGGTGCATTTAAGGCTGCAGATAAGCCTAAACCTAATACTTTACGAGTATCTTCGGGGGGAATGACACCGTCATCCCATAATCTTGCGCTGGCATAATAAGGGTTGCCCTGCGCTTCGTATTGGTTGCGCATTTGTAATTTAAAAGCTTCCTCTTCTTCTTGTGACCACTCTTTACCTTGCTTGCTGTATTTATCACGGTTGACTTGCGCAAGCACATTGGCTGCTTGCTCACCACCCATCACTGAAATACGCGCATTAGGCCAAGTCCAAATAAAACGAGGGTTATAGGCACGCCCGCACATAGCATAGTTCCCTGCACCAAAACTACCACCGACTATGACTGTAAATTTAGGCACGCTGGCATTGGCAACCGCAGTCACCATTTTGGCCCCGTGTTTGGCGATGCCGGATGCTTCATATTTAGAACCCACCATGAAACCGGTAATGTTCTGCAAGAAAATCAGGGGGATTTTTCGCTGACAACAGAGCTCAATAAAGTGAGTTCCCTTAAGAGCGCTTTCACCGAATAAGATGCCATTGTTAGCGATAATTCCTACAGGATAACCGTAGAGTCTGGCAAAACCACAGATAAGGGTGGTGCCGAATAGTGCTTTGAACTCATCAAAGTTTGACCCATCAACTATGCGCATTATGATTTCACGTATATCAAAAGGTTTTCTGGGATCTGCAGGAACAATTCCACTAAGTTCTTTCACTGAGTATGCGGGTTCAATTGTTTCAATACGGTCAATCGTGTTGGGCTTTTTTCGGTTTAGATTAGTTATCGCAACCCGCGCTAAGTGCAGGGCATGCGCATCATCTTCTGCATAATGGTCAGACACACCTGAAGTGCGGCAATGTACTTCTGCACCACCCAGTTCTTCAGCACTGATGACTTCGCCAGTAGCGGCTTTAACGAGCGGTGGTCCGCCGAGAAAAATAGTCGCCTGATTTTTTACCATTATCGATTCATCGGCCATAGCTGGCACATAGGCACCTCCTGCTGTACAGGAACCCATAACAACCGCGATTTGAGGAATATTCGCAGCAGACATTTGAGCTTGATTATAAAAAATACGGCCAAAATGATCGCGGTCAGGAAATACTTCGTCCTGCAGCGGTAAAAACGCACCTCCTGAGTCTACCAAGTAGATGCAGGGTAGGTGGTTTATTTGGGCAATTTCTTGTGCGCGTAAATGTTTTTTTACGGTCAGCGGATAATAGGTGCCGCCTTTCACTGTAGCATCGTTAATGACTATCATACATTCAGTGCCAGCAACTCGGCCAATACCTGCAATAATGCCACCACAAGACACTACGTCATCGTAGACTTGAAACGCTGCAAGTTGTGAGAGCTCTAGAAATGGACTGCCCTTATCTAAGAGTTGTTCAAGGCGTTCGCGTGGGAGTAATTTACCGTGTTGTTGGTGTCTTGCACGGGCTTTTTCATCACCACCTAAAGCGATTTGTTGCACGGTTTTGTATAAATTATCAACCAGGTCCTGCATTGCAGCGTGATTGGTTTTGAATTCTTGACTACCCGTATTGATTTGACTGATTAGTTTTGCCATGTCATTTATATCCTAACGTATCAAAATTTCACTCAACACAATGATGGTCCAAACGACCCAAGTAATGGCGATAAAGTGGGGCATATCGTGGCCTTTTATTGCTCTATAAATCAATGCAGGTATTGCCGTAATGACTATTGGTAAGAGCATCAGTACTAAAGTTTTTCTAATGGCCAGACCCCAACCCGTTTGGCTGAAGATGGGAGTCAGTTTAACGTTTACATAGGTAAAGAATAAGTCGATGTACACAATCAGAAGATGCGCATATTTAGCAAAGAGAACAATTAAAATGCTTAGTATGGTATAGATGAGAGTTTGTCTAAACATGAACATCCTTTAATTATTATTTTTTAAAAAGACAGGCCTAGCCTTCAATAAGGCTAGGCTTAATTACTTATAGTAACTCAATTGCCATAGCTGTAGCTTCACCACCACCGATACAAAGAGAAGCTATACCACGTTTTTTACCTTGTTGTTGCAATGCGTGTAATAGGGTCACCAATATACGTGCACCTGAAGCGCCAATTGGATGGCCAAGGGCACATGCGCCGCCGTGAATATTAACCTGTTCTGGATTAATTTCAAGCTGTGTTATAGCTGCCATAGCAACTACAGCAAAAGCTTCATTAATTTCGTAGAGATCTACATCAGATTGGCTCCAATTTGCCTTATTCATTACTTTACGAATAGCATCGACTGGTGCTGTGGTAAACCATTCTGGTGCTTGGGCATGGCTAGCATGGGCGACTATTCTGGCAAGAGGTTTGATTCCGCGTTTCTGAGCAGCGGTTGCACTCATGATGATTAGGCTAGCTGCGCCATCAGAAATAGAGCTTGAATTAGCTGCTGTTACAGTGCCGTCTTTTTGGAATGCTGGTTTTAATTGACTTATTTTTGCAAGCTTAGCTTCGTCAGGACCTTCGTCTCTGCTGACAGTTACATCGCCTTGGCGAGTCGCTAGTATGACTGGCACAATTTCATCACTGAAGGCACCGCTTTCCATGGCTTTTAAGGCTTTATTCATAGAGTTGATAGCATATTCGTCTTGTTGCTCTCTGCTGAATTTAAAATGGCTCGCTGTTGCTTCGGCAAAACATCCCATTAGTTTACCTTTGTCGTATGCATCTTCAAGTCCATCAAGAAACATGTGATCTTTTAATTCGCCATGTCCAAGTCTATAACCTGAGCGCGCTTTTGTCATAAGGTAAGGCGCATTGCTCATGCTTTCCATACCACCTGCTAAAACGACATTGGCTGAACCTGCTAGGATCAAATCATGGGCAAGCATCACTGCTTTCATCCCTGAACCACACATTTTATTAATGGTAGTCGCGCCAATTGAATTAGGAATACCTGCTTTGATGGCAGCTTGTCGGGCTGGGGCTTGTCCAATGCCTGCTTGCAAAACACAACCACTAATTACCTCATCTAAATCAGAGTTGTTTAGTCCTGATTGAGTTAAGGCACCCATGTGGGCAATAGCGCCTAGTTCTGGGGCTGAGAGGGAGGATAAAGTACCTAACATTCCGCCCATTGGTGTTCTTTTTGCGGCAACTATTACGATGTCATTTTGATCCATCTTTTTATTCCTTATGCTGTTTCTTTGAAAAGTTCGCGTCCAATGAGCATTCTTCTAATTTCAGAAGTGCCTGCCCCAATTTCATAAAGTTTGGCATCACGTAATAAACGTCCTGTTGGGTACTCATTAATGTAGCCATTCCCACCTAAAGTTTGTATTGCTTGCAGTGCCATTTGTGTTGCTTTTTCTGCAGTATATAAAATCACTCCAGCAGCGTCCCGGCGACTAACTAGGCCTTGATCACAGGCTTTTGCAACTGCATACAAATACGCTCTAGAGGCACTAAGGTCGGTATACATGTCAGCTAACTTACCTTGAATAAATTGAAACTCACCTATGGCTTGATTGAACTGCTTGCGCTCATGAACGTAAGGTAAAACTACGTCCATACAGGCTTGCATAATGCCAACGGGTCCTGCTGCAAGAATGGTTCGCTCATAATCTAAGCCACTCATTAGGACCTTAGTTCCTTGGTTGAGTTCTCCAAGTATTTGATCGCGATGTACTTCACATTCTTCAAAAACCAATTCACAGGTGTTTGATCCACGCATGCCTAATTTATCGAGTTTCTGGGCAGTTTTGAAACCAGGCATATTTTTTTCAATGAGAAAGGCGGTGATCCCTTTACTAGCCGCATGTTTATCTGTTTTGGCATAGACGACTAAGACATCGGCATCGGGGCCATTTGTAATCCACATTTTAGTGCCATTTAGGAAAAATCTATCGCCTTCAGGACGGGCATTCAATTGCATGCTAACTACATCAGATCCTGAATTGGATTCACTCATTGCCAGCGCACCCACATACTCGCCGCTGATTAATTTAGGTAGATAATTGATTTTTTGGCTGCTTGTTCCATTTAAATAGATCTGGTTAACACAAAGATTGGAATGTGCGCCATAGCTTAAACCTACCGAGGCACTAGCGCGGGAAATTTCTTCCATTGCTAGAGCATGCGCCAGGTATCCCATATTGGCCCCGCCGTATTCTTCGCTGACGGTAATACCTAATAAACCCATGTCGCCTAATTTGCGCCAAAGTTGGTTAGGAAAAGTATTGGATTCATCTATTGATGCGGCAAGAGGTGCGATTTCAGTTCGCGCGAACTGATAAACGCTGTCTCTTAACATGTCATACGTTTCACCTAATTGGTGGTTTAGTCCTGTGTGCATAGAAGCCCTATCACTGATAACAAATATTCTAGACTATACCCAATCGATTTGAAGTTGCAACCAGAATTTGTAAACCTTCAAGGCATTTAACGTGAAAAACACCTAGACGGTTGTGAGTTGGAACTGTCCTCAATTGGCTCAGGAGTACGAGTATCCACTGTTGGTGGAAGATGGCGCATAATTAGAAAACCAGCTTGTTTACAAAAAACAGGATCTTTAGTGTGTAATTCTTTAATAATTTTATGAAAAGAGCAGTCTAATTTAATATCTTCTTCATCGATACCATTAATAAAAGGGAACATTTTCACAACCCTCGATTTGAGTAAAGGTCGTCTTTTAAATCGGTACTCTTCTTCAGGTATTAGGGTGCCTAAACTTTTAAAGGTCGCAGTGGAATCAGTTATAGAGAGGGGATTTAAGTCTAAGACTTCAATCCGTGTTTTTTCGGGGGCATGCTCGCTTTTATGGACTATTAGGTTGTGAGTGAGATGGATATTTATGGGTTCGCCTTGAAAAACAATGCTGTGTAGTCCTTGTTGAATACAATTATCACCTGCTTGTACGATGAGGTTGTGCAGCATTTTAGGATGGAAAATAGTATAATGAAGGTCCCATCTTCTCATATGTGTTGGATCAATTGTAAAATCAATCATTAACAAACTCCTTTTGTTATCTCTGTGCAGAATGGCATTTTGTTATTAAGTACATCTTGCACTCAAAATTTAATCAAATGAAAAGTTATTATACAGAGAATAAAAGGCTATGCAATTTTTGAATTACCGTTTTTGGAGTAACCAATGTACTCATTACTTAAGCCATTGCTTTTTTCTCTGGATGCAGAAAGAGCGCACCATTTAACGCTGTCTGCATTGCGGTATTTACCGAGGACTTTTTTTAAAAAACCTGTGGGGCAGGAAATTAATGCTTTCGGTTTGCGTTTCCCTCATGCAGTTGGTCTGGCGGCAGGTTTAGACAAAAATGGAGAGTATTTGGATGCTCTAGCTAATCTGGGTTTTTCCTTTATTGAGTTAGGTACTGTAACTCCCAAGCCACAAATTGGTAATCCTAAACCACGATTATTTCGTTTGCCTGAAGCATCCGCAATAATTAATCGTATGGGATTTAATAATTTAGGGGTTGATGCTTTAGTTACAAATGTGAAGCAGGCAGATTATCGTGGCATTCTTGGTATTAATATTGGTAAGAATAAAGACACCTCTTTGGATAAAGCTGCTGAGGATTATTTGTATTGTTTAGAACGGGTTTATGAAGTGGCTTCCTATATTACCATTAATATTTCTTCACCAAATACGCCTGATTTACGACAGCTGCAACAGGGGGATTTTTTTGCACAGCTGTTGGCGCAGTTGCAGGTTGAGCAGAGTAAATTAGCGGATCGCTATCAGCGTTTGGTTCCCTTGGTTGTTAAGGTGTCTCCGGATGAGAGTGAGGAAACTTTAAAGCAGATGAGCGAGGCTATATTGAAGTATGGCATAAGTGGAATAATCGCGACCAATACAACTTGTGCGAGAACTGCGGTAAAAAGCTTACCTTATGCGGAAGAGGTGGGGGGCTTGAGTGGTAAACCACTAGCCGCATTGTCTACCCAGACTCTAGGTTTGTTGAAGCAGTATGTTGGTGATGCGATTACTTTGATTGGAGTGGGTGGTATTGATAGTTGCGCAACTGCACAGGAAAAAATAAACGCAGGCGCTAGTTTGTTGCAAGTGTATACCGGTTTGATTTATCGAGGTCCTGGTTTGATTGGCGAGATAGTTGAGGGTTTGCAGCATAATGCAGTTAGTAACTAAAGCTTTGGCGGTAGAGTTGGAGTCTTGTATTAAGCAGACTCATATTGAGGTCACTAAGCAGTATCCTCGGGGCATGTCTTTGGCTATTAATGGTGGGGCTGCTTGTTTTTCTGGTTTTGATTCTTATTTATCGCAGGTGGTGGGTTGGGGATTTTTAAGTCAGCCTAGGCAGTTTGCTGCGGAGCTTAAAGTGATTGAGGATTTTTATAAGTTGGTGAATCACAAGCGGGTTGATATTGAGCTTTGTCCTTATGTGGGAACTGATTTGGCAGAGTTTTTGTCTGCGCGTGGATATGGGATCAGTGAGCTTAGTACGGTATCTTATTTGGAGCTGTCCTCTTATGTGCCTGTTGATTGTGGCGGCGGTTATGAGATTAGAGTGATGAGGCCGCAGGAGTATGCTTTGTGGGTGGAGTGTGTTGTTATGGGTTTTGGTTTTCCTGAGGCGCGTGAGCAGTTTACTCGTTATATTAGTGCTAAGGGGATTGTGGTTTTTGGTGCTTTTGTTGAGGGTAAGTTGGTTGCTGGCGGTACGGTATCGATGCAGGGGGATGTTTGTGATTTGGCGGTGGCTAGTACTTTGCCGGAGTTTCGGGGTAGGGGGTTGCAGACGGGGTTGTTGCAGGCTCGGTTGGGGTTTGCTCGGCAGATGGGGATGAGGTTGGCGGCTGTTACTACTTCGCCCGGGTCGGTTTCTGAGCTTAATTGTCAGGGTGTTGGGTTTAGGGTGGCTTATAATCGGGTTAAGATGAGTTTATTTAGATCTTAAAGGTTCCGTTCATTATTTTTTATAGTTTGTTAAAGTGCTCGTATTTTCAGATTCCTCTGTTCCTTTCACATCATTGAGTCTGGTTTTATAGTCACTTGAATGGTCTTTTGTATCAGGGCCCTTTGAATTTTTACTTTCTTCAACGGTTGTTACTTTATCTCGTTTCACTTTTTCAGACTCCAGGTCAGCGACTTTGGTTAATTCCTTCGATTGAGTATCTCTTGGCTGTACTTCACCGGCTTCTTTGGTGACGATTTTTGTGGCACTAGTGATTGATCCCTCGGTTCTAGTTTCAAGTGCACGGTCGTCGGTCATGCGATCGACAAGCCCATGTAATTGTTCACGTTGGGCTAGCATTTCTTTTTGTGCTTCATAGTACTCTGGTGGACTAAAGCTTAGATCGGCAGTAGTTGAGACCTCTTTCTCTATAATGGTAGGTATAGCGAAATGAGCATCAAAGAAATCTTCTTCGAGATCATTCACAACTACGTGATTATCCGTTGTGAAGACACCAAAGAATTTTTTAATGCCATCAATTAATCGGTTAATTGCTCTCCACTCACTACTCAGCCGTTTCAGGGTTGCTTCATTTTGATTTAAATTCGTTTGAACTGATCTACATTCTTCATCAATTTTATTGATTTCATCCTTTCGCTGTAACTTCAGATTACGTATTTCAGTTTCCAGCTGAAGAACTTCTGTATCCATCTTTAACATTTCTTTATGGCTTGAATCAAACATCACCCTAGGGGCGCCAGATAATGGGTCGGGTTCAAATGTTGGTTCGCGATCTTCAACAGGTCTATAATTATTTGCCAAAAGATCTTCCAAGGCTTTTTGGCCACCAATCTTGGCTACGGTATCATTAACCATGACCTCTATTTCTGTTTCAGTGACTTTAACTTTTTGGCTATCTAATGCCTTTATAATCGCTATTCTTATTTCATCCTTGGAGATAGGGTAAGTTTGATAGTCCTTTAGTCTGTCGGGTAGTTGAAAATCATTTTTATTGCCAATATTCGCCACAAGTGTATTAATACGTTCATATAATTCTTGGCGCTCTGGACTGGCAACAGAGGTCACGTCAATAATGCCATTAACAATCATGTCTCTCACTGCTTTAGACACCGCTTTTTTACTATCCTCTTTATTTTGCCCGGCGATAATGGAATAACATAATCTATCCTTAAACCTTTTTTCCATAAAGTCTTGGTTCATATGCCTTTTAGATGCGAAGTTTCTGACCGCTGCTAATATTTTTTCTTGAAGCTGGGCTTCAGTAAGTGGTGGCTCTTCATTTCTAGCTAGAAAAACGATGCTTTTTACATGTCTGGAAAATTCATCAAAAGGTTGAGTTCTTCTTTTATCCCCTTCTTTGAATTTTAAATCTATTTGTTCGCAATAAACGTCGAAGAATAAATTTTGGAAAGCAGACTCAAAATCTTGTCCCATAAACTGGACATTCTGATTTTGCTTTTTATTAGTAAGGTAAGCTGGCTCCCTGCTCGCAGCAAATAAGACATCCATGGGTAATACATTAACCTCTTGATAAGGTATGACATCAGAATATCTTTGTTCCACAATTTGGTGAATTTTAGCGACTTCACTATTTAATTGCGCCCTTAATTGTTCCTCGGTCAATGGCATTTTTTCATTGTTTTTATAAATCCTATTTAAACAATGTGCAATACCCATCTCCAGATCAGCACACCAAACTCCATCAACCTTAAACCCAAATTTAGCAGCATTACTTTCCTGGGTTCTCGCAAACATTTTCATGTATTTTAAAGCAAACGCACCCACGGGACCATTAGACCATTCTCTAGTGTTTAAGGAGGAGTGCATTGCTTTAGGATAACCATCAACTATTGCCTTTGTTCCAGATTTAATGACATTGTCTTTTGCCGTTTTTAACCTCTCAATTTCATTCGCATAGTAGTCTAACCTGTTATGTTTATGCACTCTAAGTTCTTGGTGCCTTTTTTTAAGGTCTGCGCGTTCTTTCTTCGCCTCAATGAGTTCGTTTTCAATTTCCTCTTTAATGATTTTGGTAGTCCTTGGTTTTTCTCTTGTAGTGAAACGGTTATTCAGTTTTGAGGATATAAATACATCAGCTCTGGCATCGTTTTCACCTATCGAGATTGTAATACCAGCGTCTTTATAGTCCACACCGTTCTTATCGGTGTTTTTTAGTTTTTGGGTTGGTTGGATTTGGATTTTACACTGTGTTGTATTTTTTCCAGTAAAACCCCATGCAGGTAATTGAAATACATTATCTTGGGCTGTGAAGTTTTTGGAAGCAGAATAGGTGATATTTAATGAAGGTTGCAGTTGTTCTGTTGTTAATATACCTGCAAATGAATTGGACAACTCTTTAACAGTCGCCCCAGTTACTGCATATCTATAAGCGGCAAAATTTAATTTTTTTACCAAGGGGTCTTTCAGAGACACTATTTCAGGGCCAACCAGAGGATTGAGCAGCTTAGATCCTTCATGTGTTTTGGTAACTCGTATGTCATAAAGACTCCAACCCTTTTGAGGTGTGGCTTTAAATGTATTAGCTTCATCCTGATTGAGTAAAATAATTGTTGGGTCCCCTGTTTCTCTAGCTACGAAATAACGTACTGGAGGTTGAGGCTCGTTTTTATAGGCAGGGCTACAGCGAACGGAATCGTTTTCCTTAAACAATGTTTTCATGTGAGCAGTGTTGCCTGCTAAGGCTAATGTACTAATTTTCACGGGATCAGATAAAAAGTCGACGGAAGCAGGCTCAACGGTGACATCATGTTTTAATAACCTTGCTTCAACCACGACTTCTTCATTATTAACCTCTGAGAATGAATGCGTTTGAGTTTGACTCTGACTCTGGCTTTGACTTTGGCTTTGAGATTGGTTTTCTGTTACGGCTTCACCCTCAGCTAAAGCATTACCATTTTCAGATGGAATCACGAATGTTTCACTTAATTGAGTTTCACGTCTTGCTATGATTCTTCTTTTCATCGCAAAGTAGGGATTTTGTACATCCAGGTCTTTTTCAGGGATACCTCTGCCTTCTCTTGGAGGGAGCTCCAATTCAGCTCTTGCTTTATCAACCGCTTCATAGAGTTCATCCATGCGGCTTTTGAATAAGTTCTCTAAATTTGAAATAAATGCTTGTTTGGTACTTTCCCCGTATTTACCGCCATATTTTGCCTTCAAATCACTAACAGTATTAGGAATAAAAGGCAGTGAGCTAATATCATTTAATTTGCGTACAAAAGAACTGAAATGGTTTACCTGCTCATCGGTTAGAATTGCAGAACTCATTAACTGAGTTATCTCTGCCTGTTGTTGCAAAATGGCATTTTTAACAACGGCATCTAATTCTGCTTTTAATACAGAAATATTACTTAAATCACTTTTGAGTTCTTTTTGTCTTAACCAAAAAGCGATATCGTTACCTGTCAGTCCTTTGGGTCTGTCTTCTATTTTAAGATTCAAATCAACGAAGATTTGTTGCTTTACATTGTCAGGAACAGCTATAGAGAATGATTGCCCCGCTGACTTGTCGACAATTTTTCTCATTCTCATAATCGCTTGTTTGTAATCATTATTGGTAACTGCAAAATTCAAAGAAAGAACGGCATTGGCATTATTCATCTGTTTAATGTCTGCACCGCGTGAGTGACTTTGGTCATAGTAAGTAAAATAACTACCACTCTTGTCTGATTCAGCCACCATATCTGGAGTTAAATCTACAATATTCACCTTACCTGCGTCATCGAGAGAAAGAACCTTTTTCATATTGGTTACGTCATCGTAGAAAATAACGCCTTTTAATCCTTTTAAAGGGGCTTCTTTTTCCCTTAATTGTTTTGCAATTTCATAAGCTACTCCGCGGTTGGATATCTTGCATAATCCACCTACATCAATAAAGGTTCTTGTATTCTCTTTAAAAGACGATGCGGCTAATTCCTGAATCAAATTTGCGGTGTAATCCCCATTTTTGGTAAAGCTATCGGTATCAAAGGATGTAGTGGTTTGACAGTTTTGCCTTCCCATAATACCTAAGGTCATGTTTCCATCTGCTGCAGGGTCAAGCATATTCTGTTTAAAATGAGAAGAAGTATCCCCAGCAGTTCCTGAGAATCCAATGACAACATCTTGCATGGTTCCTTGCTCATACCGATTACTGTTGGCCTTACCTGTATCAAATTTTATTTGCTCTTGGATAATAGAGCGTGCCAGCATTTTTCTAAAGGCAACACTGTCTTTATCCAAAGTCTTGAAGTACTCATGTCTTTGGGCATTTCTGAAAATAGGGTCCTCATAATCTGCTAATTCTTTAAGTCGCTCATAGATTTCCCTAAATTCTGGCTCTATAAATTGACCCGTTGGATCCAGGAAGGATTTCTCACTAAGGCCGTTTCGGAAGGATTGGATTAAAAACTCCAAATGAGGGTCTTCATAGACTTTGGTTTTAGCGCCTAGATAATATAAAAAGGTTGTAATTGCTGCTACTTCTGGATTATCAAATCTTGAACCCTGAGGCTTAGGTGTATTGGCAGCCTGATAGGGAATTGCAATTAATAAAGGGGTAGTAGATTTCGTTTCATTAGCTTTTCTAAGCGCGTCATAATCATATTGCATGGAACCATCGGGGGCATTTTTAAACCAAACCCCAAAGTCTGTTCCTTCTTCTTTTTCTGTAAAAACACTGAGCATAATTGGATCAGTGAGAACAGCACGCATTAAATAAATTTGTTTACAATTATCCTGGTTAACACCTTTGGGTTGATCTACCTCTAAAGACATAATGTATTTTTTAATACTATGTTGATCATCATCTACAATATTAAATTGCTTAAGCATTTCATCAGCCAACGCATCAGGTGACTTATCTGCTGCTGCTTTTATCGTTTGAGTAATAACTTCTAATGGATAAATTTCAGCTGAGTCAAATGACTCTTTTTCACCAGAAGTATAGTTTACGTCCGTGGTCGCGCTGTCTTGAGTAGCATCCAATTCATCGAATACTGAAACCGTGGTTAAGGACCGAATTTTGTTAAGCATTGAAATACATTCTATAAGTTCTTTTCGTTGTAAGGTTTCTTTAGGGTTAATTCTATTTAGCATATCCAGGAAAATCTTTACCTGGCACTCCATTGAGTTACGAACATTAGGTGCTTGCACAAGAACTTCACGGTTTACCCTGATTTTTTCATACAAGGCGAGGCGTTTTTGCAGATCCTCCCTAGCATTTTGCAATGATTTTAGTCTAGGACTATTCATGCCCATATCAGGTGATGGATCAGTCTCAATTTTATAACGTTGAAAATCGTCTTTTATCGCGCGGCCACCCAGCAAATCAGCTAAGGTTGAAGACATATCGGATGTGTTTGTTTCCAGTGCTGATTTAGGGACTATAAAGCGAACCAGTTTCTCTCCGGTTTTGTATAAAGCAACCAAGGGTAATAATGTGGTTTTACCAAACCCCATACGGGCTTGAGCCGAATCAATTTTGTCCGGGTTGCTTTCATCATCAAGCAGTAGACCACGGAAGATATTGACTTGGCGCATGTTACATCTATGACCAAATCCAGATTCAAACAAGAGAAAGGCTCTTTGCATCTTCCTTTCTTGTTCCACCTGTTGTGGATCCGTTATAGTGGTATCCCAGGTAATTTCGGAATCAAGTAGTCTATCGAGCTGGTAGTTTCGTTTAATATGCAACATGGAAACTGCTTTTGCATCCTCTCCGCTCCTAAACGTATTCTGAGTATCATTCAAATGATCTAACTCTGTTTTGTAATACAACAATCGAGTCATGCCATTATTTAATACTATCTCAGCTTGTTTAAGATTAGTTCCTTCAGGAAACTTGGAAAGAAGTTTACTGTAATCATTTAAGAGATAAGCTGCATTGAGCTCTGCAAAGGTAATTTGAGGAGATGAATTTGCTAAAACAGATTCAATACTATCTTTAGCCATTAAATACTCAATATTGCATTTTTTCTGGGCTTCAGTAACTTGTTCAATTAACTTATCCCTGGCTCCGTCTTTAATAGAATAAGTTCCGCCACTAACCGCTGTTTGGTAAAGAAATGTTTCAAGCCTGTCAGATATTGCGGCTATTTCACTTTGTGAAAAACCTTGCTCAACAAGGTAACCCGCCAGTTTAGGTGAAGCGTAAAATTCGCTAGGGTGCTGGGCAAGCTGATATTGTCCTTTTTCTATAGGACCTACAGGACGAATCCATCCGTTTTGTTTCATTAAGTCAAATAACTTTGCAACATTAACCTGGTTTAAGCCCCCGAGTCCTTTTTGGTTAGGGGTTACATTCAGTAGTTTTTCGAGGGTTTTTGTATTAAATACACCGTAGTTTTCGTAATAATAGCCATCTTCTTGTGCCTGCACCGATTCTTTGTGTTCACTTAAATCTGCTCTTAAACGTACTTCAAGATCAAGCTGTGCTGTATCAATGAGTGGGCTATAATCGTCATTCAATTTAATTTCGACCAAGGATCTGGCACCCATTGACTCAATGGGCATATCTTTAGTTCGTGCATTGAGGCTCACAGGTTTTTTATCACCTGTTTCCACAGAAACTACGGGCTTAACAAAGAAATTTTCCAATAGGGTGACATCAAATGGGATCCTATTTTCCTGTGGGTATTTAGATTGTATAGATTCCCATAACTTGGATATTTTGCTTTGATCTACAAATTCGGATTGTATACTGCGCCACAATTCAGAAAATTGTTTGAGTGGAAATTTTCCTGAATTGTCTTTCTCAGCTCTTAATACAGCATTGATTTCAGTGAGGAACTCTTTAGCCAAGGTCTCGTAGGCATCTCTATTCCAGCTATCCAGTTTACCGTAAGCACAAGCTGATCTTTCTAACATATGGTGCTGCATTTCTGTACCGAGCAACATAATACGTGCAGCTCTGTCTTCTATAGATAAGGGTTCATTTTTTGCTAAAAACACCTGCTTAATTTTTTGTAATTGAGCCAGCTCGCTTGTTTGTAAAGGAAGTTTAGGAACATTAGCACCCAATAATTGAGTTAAAACGGTAGTTTTATTTTCTACCGAAGCAATATGAAGGATACTTTGGAAGTCCTTAGTTTGTAAGGCACCATTTTTGTCGCTGTAACTACGCAGATAACTTGCTGCCGAATAAGCCTTATCAAGTTCCTGCTTTCCTTGTAAATACGCTTGTTTCTTCTGCTCATATTCTGTTGCAAGGGTGTCTTTATCTTTTTTCCCTGCGTTATATTCCCTATAGGATTGTTGCATAGCCATTTTAAGCTCGGAAAGTGACTTTTCTAAGGCTTCAATTTTTGGGGATTTAGCAACAAAGATAAAAGACTCTGGAGCAGTGATTTCCCTGATTTTACTCTCAAGAGCTTTAATTTTTTTTGAGACATCTTCTTGTGCTTGTTTACCGAGCAAGCCGTTTCCATGAAGTAGTTTTATTCCGGACTCATCGTCTTTTAATTTTTTAATTTGTGTTTCATATCCTTGCACTTCTTTCGCCTCAGAAGGAGACAACACTTTAGTGGTGAAAGCACCGCCATTTTTCATTATTGTAAGATGTTTTTTTGATGCCATATCTGCAAGGCTGTCATTATCTGAAAGGAAATAATTGTTTGAGTCTTCATCGAAAATTGCATATTTAGCAATGGATGGCACATAAACTGTACTCTTGTTAACGCTTATCATTTCATCAGCAGGAAACACAGTCGCTAACTGATGGGCAGCAGAGTCTTCTGCAGTATGCAAATTAATATCAAGTGATTTGCCATTGTGATCTATTAATTTGCTCTTTTGAAATTCACTTGCTGACAGTTGGATAACAGGTTTAAAACTGGCAGTGAAACCATGAACTACACCTGAAGTATCAACAAAATAATGTTCAGCATTTAATCTTCGTCTTAATGCGATCGGTATTGAATTCATAGCATCTGGTTGCACATATTGAAGTATTGTCGTACGACCATCCAAGGTTTGTAACTCTCTTTGGATAACAAGACTACCATCTTCTTGTGGCGTTATAGAGGCTATTATTTTGTTACTATTATCTTCGGCATTTTCCTCGGTATAGATATAGCCACCATCTTTAGGTTTAAATGGGAGATTGCCAATTCCCAACTCCTGGAGGGCAATATTGGATTGAATGTGTGCTGGCATTACTCCTAATTTATTATTGCCCACATAAAGAGTACCATGCAAAACGTCTAGAGTTACTCTACCAACCAGGTTGATGAACCCTGGGAGATTTTGTGTGGAGGAAGCCGCTGTTTCAATATGTATCTTATGACCATCAAATTTGGCGTCTTGGACATAGTTCGTAAAAGTTTTCGTAAAGATTGCAGCGCGATCGTTTTGGTTGAGTGAGCTTGAGAATTGCGTTATGTTACGCTGATGTTTGGTAATATTAGCCTGCGCTTGGCTCATTTCTCGACTAAATTCAAAGTTCTTTTTAATGTTAGATAGGGTCTCTTCAGTTGCCTGATTGTAAGTTAATTTATAGGCTAAATTGGAGCATATTAATTGAGCATAAAGTCTATCTAATTTGGTTGCGTCAGCCTTACTTATAGGTTGTGGTTTATTTAGCAAGTGCTCAATTTTTAATGTCACTACATTAATGTCTCTGCAAAAGCCAAAGAGCCTATCTGTAGCATCTGGTTTTTTTTCACTCAATGGATTATCTAAAGTCAATGTATTAACAAAGGTATCTGTTGCAGTTGTTGAAGGTAAATCTGTGCCGGTAATTTCCCTAAATGCAATAGGATCAATATTGGCGGCTTTAAGTACTAGTTCGTTAAGAAATGATTCATGAGGTGCTTTAAGAGCACATGGCATTCGGGCTTGATCTAAGGGCAAATTCTTGAGGAAATTCAGTAATTGCTCTTTTTCCTCCCTGCTTACAGTATTTCTAAAGGCATCTAAAAATGCTCGTTCAAAAAGCTCGCGACCTTGGGTACTATTTATTCCCTCTTTAGACAGTAGAAATGCCTTATCGGAATAATAATTAATAAATTGTGTCGCTAATAAAGCATCACCATTTCTCAAACTGAGTTTATCGGCAAGTTTGCGTAATGAAGCATCAATCGATTTTTCTTTACCATAGCTGGTTAAGGCAACTTGTAATCCCCTTTGACCCTCATATAAGCCTTCTAATCCAATTGGAGAACCATGGAGTGCAAGACTCACTTCGTTTAATAAGCCAATATCAGCAGGTTTAGTTCCATTAGGAGTTAACAACCCAATTTTTTCTGACATGTCATTATCACGAGGAATGATTAACTTTTCCCATTGTTTGATGATGGAATAGAATTTGGGATTAACTTTTGCATCTTTAGTTGGATCAATTTGTGACAGACTCAACTTTATTAAACCCTTTAATAATTGTGAACGCTCATTATTCTCAAGATCCATAAAGGCTTTATCTAATGTTTTATCTTCATCATCGGCTCTAAAACGCTCCAACAAACTATTGGCTATCTCCGCTACTAGTTTGGGAGGAGGCGCGATAGGGGCGTTAAAGAGAATGGATGCAGCGTAATCACAAAACTCTATAATTCGTTCACCCTTATCCTCCAAACCATTAAATCCCTGTAATTTGTTTAAATGTGATCCAGCTTCTTTAAAAAATTGCGAGTAGTCTTCCTTTTCTTCACCATCTAAAAAGGGTTGTGGATTTTCACGCAAAAATTTCAGCGTAGTTCCGTCTATCACTACATTTTCATAGAGACTTAAAAAGGTCTCTTTGGGTAATTCATAGTTTTTTGCTGCGGATAGTGTATGTGGTCTCTTTAAGTCATCGCGGGTTAAAATGACAGTGTTTTCGGGAGCGGCTACTTTTACTTTGGGAGGGGTTGTTCCTGTTAATTTTTTAAAATTTGATGCAATGACTATTGCTGCATCATGGCGCAGTTGACGGGTCGTTTCTATATCAATAGGCTTCCATCCCATTTCCTTAATTTGGCTCTCATTGAAGTCTACAGGATAGCCTGTCTGCTTAAGTGCCGCATATTTCATGTTGGCTTTTTGTTCTAAAAATTGATGAAAAGCATTATTGATTGCTTGAACCGAATTTGAGCTATTCTGGATTTTTTGTAATTTTTCTGGATGTTCATGTTTGAGCCAGATAGCAAACATCTCTCTAGCCCATTGCTTTTTAATTGCATCAGGAACAGGTGCTTTACTCATTTCCCCAGCAATTTCATCAAGCTTGATATATTCATTATTTCCTGATGACATAGAATCGACATCACTTGGATCATAGTTCGTTGCATTTAAAATAACCTTTCGCTCTACAATCTCAAGGACCTTTGTTTTAAGCATTTTATTTAAACTTTGGATTTCTTGAAAAACAGATCCAGGCAGAAACGAATTTTTTCCCTGTTTGAAAAAATCCGCTCTTTCCTCGGCAGTTTGTTTGTACATATCTCTGTTTCTATCCGATTCTGTCCCCATTAGTCCGGCAGACAGTTCGTCTAATATTCTGTAATCGGGATTAGTTTCCATATGAGCATTAATGATTCCCTCGCGATATTCATTTATTTGAATATGACGGTCATTAACTTGTTTCTCTATATCATCTATTTCAAAGTTCGTGGCAGTTAACACCAAATCAGCATGGACTTTTTCCAGATATTGATCACCAGAGGTAAATGCGTGGGATATAGCATTACTTGTTTGTAAATCGGATTTTTTATCACTGATCCGTGCATGAATTGCTACAGCTTTTGCAATGTGATTTCTTAAAGAACCCGAAACTGAATCATCCATGTTCAATTTCGAGAGTTTAGCACTGACAGCAAGTTTCAACTGACTAAGTTCCAACACTTCTTTATTAATGAGATTCAGACGTGCTTCAAGATTTCTTAACTTAACTGAATTCTTAGATGGGCCTATAGCGGCTTTTTCTTCGTCAATTTGTTCCTTGATTGATTTGATGATCTTTGTAAAATCATTCTCAATCATTGTCGTCAATTGCTTTTCAATGGCAGTAAATTTTAATACATCAGCGTTTAAAAGCTTAGTGGTATTAGCTATACCGGTAGCAAGCTTTTCTGCAAAAGCCTGGCGTTGAATATCCTTAATTTTCTTCTTATATTGGACTTCAATATCAGTTGAAGAATTACGTAAATAATTTAAAATTCCGACTACTGTTGGATTAGTCAGTGCGGACTTGTTTTCTTCTTTCGTCAACAGTTTAAAAAACGTTTGGTGATCAATTTCTCTTCGCTTACCACGTACATTTAGCTCAATTTTGGTAAAGTCTGTTCTATTCGAGGTTGCAGTGTAATTGACTATATTTGCATCCATGAGATCCTGGGTCGTAACACCATACAATTCCAATCTACTCGCAGGTTGTAATCGATCAAGCTCTGTTTCTATGTGCCTTTCATTGACACTCAATTTTTTTATCTGATGATTTGCTAATTGTAAGATCGCCTTCCAGGTCATAGCAGTAGAATGTTCGCTTAATCTTGCCAAAGCAGCACTATCTATTTTACCATTTTCAGACTTTAAGGGCATAACACCAGACTTCCAGTCAAAAGCAGGTTTCTCGTTATAAACAGCTGGAGCGAAGATGGATTCGATTTCAGATTGCTTATTCTGGGCTTTTAAATAGAGGTATAGAGCTTGGGCATGATCGGCTATTTTGTCATTGATGCGTTGGATTGCCAGCTGTTTGGGATTACTTTTAAGAAGTTTGTCTCTAGCTTCTATAAGCGAGTTAAAATAAGTCTTATAATATTCTATTGTTGGCGGTTTGTTTAATTCGGCCAAGCGCATACTTACATCATGTAGTTCGTCTGGGGCAAGGTATTCTGGTTCTATATTTTTTAGCATGGCCTCATATTGAGGGCTTATAAATTTTACTGCTTGTTCAGATTGAACCTCTCCTTTTCGACCACAAACATCTTCTAATATTTTTTCTTTCTGCTCCAGCAACGTTGCAAGTCGGACTTTTTTATAAGTATCTTTACCTAACTGGTATAACTGGCAAGATTGTGATTTTTTAGCAAAACAGTTTGATGTATTTTGTGGTCTTTGAAATACGTCCTCAAATTGTGGGGGTGCATCTGGCGAAGAGATAGAGCTAAACGTTTTAATGTAATTTGAATAAAGGTCAGACTGAGCGTTTAAAGCAGCCAATCTTTCGAAATAGCCCATTTGCTCACGTTCTACCATAGTTGTATGGTTAATTTTTAAATTAATATGCGTCTCTGCCCAACCTGCATAGGATTTACTGCGTACTAATGAACTTAAATAATCCAAACCTTCTGCTGAATATAACTTATCTTCGGGGACTGTGAACGATAATGCATTCTTGCGCTTGGATGTTGAATCCATTCTTGCCAGCAAAGATATTCCTGAAATAGCTTTCCAAAGATCCGTAAGCGCTTGCCATAAGCCTTTGTTAACAAGAGTATCCATAAAGCCTTTGGCGCCGTCTTTAATAACCCTAACCCCTCCTTTTGCTAGAGCCGTATTTTCCAGGGCTCCAGAGGAATCATAAGTGGAGAGTTTGACGCTCCCATTTTCCTTTTTGAATACCAACTGCATTGCATGGCCTTCTAGGCCCGTTTCAAGGTATAAAGATTCTCCTTCTGGTAATTTCTTAATCGCCTCTTGCAATGCTCGACTACCTAGAGTTAATTTTTCTTCAAACTCTGTTTGATTTTTTTCAAAATTTTCATCAACCTTGACGTAGCTGTCCTTTGGTTCACCTTTTTTAGGATCTGTTGGTCTGTATCCACCCCAGTCTGAACAGACGTACTTTAAAATGAGGCTTAACTCGGAACTTGCATCCATGGTTTTGTAATACTTATCTACCTGTTCTTTTTCTGACTTGGAGAATTTTAATCCGTATTTTTCAAATTTACCGGGATTTTGAGATAGGGATTTAAATAAATCGTGTTCCATCGCGGATACTATCTCGGCATGTCCGCCTTGAGAAAAAGCGTGTTCACTATTTAATGGATTATCCGCTAGGGGATCAATCGCATCTTGAATTGCTGCATGCATTACTCTCAGAGTCTTATCACTATCCTCAGGCTTTGCTAAAGACCCCATTACAGTTAATACCGAATCATGCGAGCCATTTTTCGTTGCGGCTACCATTTGTGAGGCAAGAATCATCCCAAAACGAGTATGAAGTGAATTTTGAATACTTTCTTGGTCACGCTTTTTCAGACCCCCAACTGAAGTTAAACCCGTAGTCATTGCTACATCTCGAGCACTTTCATTACGCCATAATTCCAGCGTGTCTCTTTCTACTTCAGTGAATCCATCGGGGACAGGTTTGAACTCTTTTACAATCGGAGTGCTTGGCGGATCTGCAAAAAATGTAGTATAAATTTTTGCGGGGATATACCCAATCACCATAGCAATGGTTTTAAGTAAAAGTGCTGCAATACTTACAACGGCATTAGATAACCAATTTGCCAGAGTTGACCACATACGTGGCTTTTGTTTTTTAAAGTCAGCATGTATTACAGTGGGCTGAATTTTTAGTTCTGTCTTAATTTCTTTGGTGTGCTTAATTAATTTTTGCCATTGTTGCGCTTCCCACTGTACATTGCCCTCATTCTTTTTTCTTTCACGATAGTCATTCATCCATTCCTGTAAGTTGAAGTCGGGGCTTTTTTTCCGTTTTTCTATCTCAGATTCTATATAAATTTTAAAATTTTCAAGGTCGCTGTGTGGCTTTGAACTATCTAATTTGCGTTTAAGTACAAATAATTCATTAGTGGAGGCATTGTTCAGAATATTGTCTCTTACCCTTTCATTAATAAAAACAGGAAGCAGATCCTGCGTAATATCATCAAACATTGCTTTAAACTGGTCGCTGAGTCCAATATGGCTTTCGAGTGCATTTTGAAGGACCGTCTGTTTACCGGCACTAGCATAAATTTGTTCTTCACGTGCTGTTAACAAAGCTTGTATTTGTCTTCTACGTTCCAAGTCTTTTATTTCAGGTAAAATCTTTGCTTGCATTAGTTTTATTTGTTCAAAACTCATACGGTTGACGTAGGATTCCACCTTTAATACGTCGATATTAGAAAATAAACCTGCTATTTCTTTTATATACTTGGCCATCCTTACTCCCAGCGTCTTCCCGATTTTATAAATCTATTATTGTAATATTAGTACAAAACAAGAGCTAACTGTGGATAAAGCGGCTAAAAAGATAGATGAATGAATATGATTGTTATATTTTCTGAATTCCCTCCGAACCCGTTCGTGCTGAGGAGGTGCGTCACCGATACTGCGATTTGGTAGGTAGGTCAACGCGCCGTCTCGAAGCATGCGCAGATATTGCCTGCCAGTCTCCCATAACATAACTTCGTTGGTTGCCAACCCTGTGTATGCTTCGAGACGGCGCGTTGGACTATGTACAACTGCATCTCTCCGTGTTCGCGCCTCCTCAGCACGAACGGGTTCGAGGTAACTTTAAGCATTTTTGGGGATCGGAGTTAACTACTGTGCAAAAAAATGTTTAAAGTTACCCCAACCCGTTCGCGCCTCCTCAGCACGAACGGGTTCGAGGTGACTTTAAGCATTTTTGGGGATCGGAGTTAACTACTTAAAGTTGCCCCAGACCCGTTCGTGCTGAGGAGGTGCTTCACCGATAGTGCGATTTAGTAGGTTGGTCAACGCGCCGTCTCGAAGCATACACCGATATTGCCTGCCAACCTGCCCCATTATGTAGAGTAGGTTTGTAATTAGCCTGAAAAAATTGATTATTTATCAACAGTACTTGAGTGAGAGGCTGCGAGATTGCTATTAGGTCCATCCTGAGTATGATCTACTTCTTCTGGTTTATGGTTGAATACGCCCATTTTACTTACGTTCGCTGTATTTTGCTGGTTTTTCTGACTATTGGCTTCGGCATAATCGAAACAAATACTGCTATTTGCAATCAATTCATTACTCACGTCCAAATGCCCTTTTTCTGTAGACTTACGGTACGCAAAGAAATTATCTGCCTGCATCATATCATCCAAAAATAGATTTGCTTTTGCTATCAGATGCTTAACTACTTCTAAACGTCCATTGTGTGCTGCTAGTCTGAATGGATAATAGGTTTGTGCTTGAATCATCTCAGTAACCAAATCAGGGGCTGATCGCTCTAATTTTTTCATAATATCAACATGACCGTTTTGAGCAGCATGTTTATAAGCGGCATAATTATTAGCTATGATCATTTCTTGAGTAAGATCAGGGGCTTTAGTCTCCATAAATTCTAATGTACCGAGGTGGCCATGCTCAGCGCCTTTTCTGTAAGCATAAAACTCATTTTCCTTGATCAAATCTAACACTTCTGCGTAGGGAAGTTCCTTTGTAAACTCACTTATAAATGCAAGGTTTCCTAAAATAACGAATAAGGAAAAGAGGCTGTTATTACTGAACTGAAGGATTTTTGCTGCTTGCATAAGCAGTGCAAAGTTATTGGGATGAGCTAATGCTATACCTAACCACGCTTGTTTTTTCTTCCATTGATCGTTTAGTTTGGGATAAGAATTGGTTAAAACAGGAATTAGATTTTCACTTTTATCGACTTTCATGATAGCAAGAACGGTCTCATCCAAATTTTCATAAAATAATTGATTGTCGTACCACATTGAAGCAGGAATTAGTTTTGCCTGTTTGTGCTTCATCCGTTCTGAGTCTGTTTTAAACCGTGGCATTTTATCTCAAGAAAAAAGATCATTATGAGAGATATTCTATCATAAATGCAGTAATAAATGTTATTTCGAAGGCTTTGTGTTTGAAAAAATGCCCATTGTTGCATGCAATTTAAGGCCGAGCCTAACTCTGATTGATGCGATATTTGTTGTCCAAGCAGTTTTTAAGTTCTTAAAACATGGGCTTTGGCAACGAAGGTGGCAGATCCTACGTAAATGAGTTTGCCGAACCCTAAATTTTAGCGAACAGAATTAGAATCTGGTGAGCAGAGTTAGAAAAATGTCCGAATTCCCTCCAAACCCGTTCGTGCTGAGGAGGTGCGTCACCGATGCT
>Ga0209174_10000177_pt1 | contig 48953 bp, 31 predicted proteins | sample JI91814BDNA_FD_187505 | JGI IMG/M metagenome (GOLD analysis project Ga0209174, IMG submission 187505) | Wastewater effluent complex algal communities from Wisconsin, to seasonally profile nutrient transformation and Carbon sequestration -... | ecosystem: Engineered > WWTP > Effluent > Algae...
TTCGTACTGGTCATCGTCATCGTGATCGTGATCGTGATCGTGATCGTGATCGTGATCGAGCGTTCGACTCGATGACGAGTTACGACGACGAGCACGAATTACGACGACGAGTTACGAAGTACGAAGTAGGAGCTACGAACGGGATATCAAACTCACAACTTCGATTTCTCGTCCTGAGGATTGAAGACGCCCTTGCGATGAAAGTAAATAACACTGGCCGCATTGCGCATCATTCGAGTGCTAATCAACAGATTGAACAGCAAATCGCTTTGGAAATGATCGAACAGAAATCGCAGCAGCCGTTTCGTGCGAAAAGTGGGATACGATTTCGTGAAACCTTGGCAAGGATCCTCCCCTTTTCCATTGAGAAAATCAGCTACTGCATGGCCAGCAGCCAATCCATGTTTCAACGCAGTATGAATTCCGCCGGCCGTCAGGGGTGAAACCATTCCCGCTGCATCGCCGACCAACATCACGCGGTTAGCCGCAGTGGGCTTTACCACTCCACCGCAGGGAATCAAACCGGAACGTACTGCGGTTGGCGCATGATCGCGAAAATCAAAAATGGGGGCGAGCTTGTCTAATAGCTGAGTCATCGCCTGAGCGGTTGTCATCTGACGTTTATTGTGCCGGCGAGCAAATCCAACCTGCACCATTCCGACACCCGATAATACCCAAGCCAAATAACCTGGGGCGATTTTACGATCCATAAAGCAATGCAATCGGTCGGGTAGATCTAGTTTCCAATCTGCGTACTCATGTTCAAGGCCCTGCAAAAAATGTTTACTTTGACCGAGCCCAAACACAGCAGCGACACGTGACCTCGGACCATCTGCTCCAATCAGGTATCGCGTTGTTCCAATCTCTCCCACCTCAAACCCGCTCTGAATACGTTGGGCCTTTTGAAACGTCGTTTGGTGCCGAATCTCAGCCCCAGCTTCGATCGCCTTCTCCTCTAACCATCGCAGGACGTCCGGCGTATTCGTTGCCAGAAAGTAATAACCAGGTGCGGTCAAATCGATATAACGAAAATTGGGTGCGTACATCCGCACCCCATCGATGCGTCGCACAAGATCGGACGGGAGATTGTCCAAAAGCGGAATTTGGTCCACTGCATCCTTAACAATGATTCCAGTGGTATGCAGCTTTTCTCCTACATCGGATTTCTTCTCCAGGACGAGCGTGCGCAACCCCAGTTTTGCGAGCGCAGTGGCACAGGATAGGCCAGCAAAACTCGCCCCAACAATCACGCAATCGTACGTCATGAACATCGCTCAATCTGCGAAGGAGAGTGCCAAACCGCCAATAGGATTAATCTACACTAAATCGGGGCGGTTTGAAAATCGACAAGAAAGTTGACTTCATTTTACAAAACGCTTCAGGCTAGGTTGACCCGTCGTCGGAGTCGTACTCAGCGCAGCGGTACTTCGTACTGGTAATCGTCGTCGTGCTCGTCGTCGATCGCGGGACTCGAGGACGACCACGAATTACGACGACGAATTACGAAGTACGAAGTAAGAGCTACGAGGGACTAGACAACGACAAAACACTCCGCCGTGTTGCTGCGCAAACTATGATTTCGCGCCCAAAAGCAAATGCGCAAGTGAACTGGCCAAATTCCGCAGAGCCTCCTCATTTTCCAATCTTACGGTAAGCTGCGGCCGCCCTAACTCATCCCGCTCGACACAATCCTGCAAACTGTCCGCGATTTTTTGTACGACAGCCTCCTGCGGCGGATGCTCTTGCTTTTGTTTCACTAGCTCACTCAACAAACCCAGAGCGGCTCCCAATAGTTGCCCACCGGCCATAGCAACTTTCTCCCGCTTCTCCTCTATTTCCTTAACCTCCTTGCGCGCCAACACTTCTTGGTTTGCATTGGGTGTTGCTGTGGCGTGAGGGGCTAAAATCTTCTCTAGGCGTTCACGAATATTGGTAATACTGCTTTTCATCGTTACAAATTCAACGTCTGAATCAAAGTCGATAGCTGCATTCGCCAACTCTTGTTTCGAGGCAATGACATCAAGAAGCTTTTCTTCAATCGTGCTTTCAGTAACCAACTTATAGACATGGACAGGATTCTGTTGCCCCATGCGATGTGCACGCGCGATTCGCTGCTCGAGCACAGCTGGGTTCCACGGAAGATCAACGTTGATTACGGTATTTGCACTTTGCAAGTTCAATCCGGTGCTTCCCGCATTGGTCATCATGATGAGTCGGCACTGTGGCTCGTTCTGAAATTGCCTTACAATGCTTGGCCGGTATTTTTGTGGTACCGAGCCATCAAGACGCACGAACTTACACCGCAACTTCTTGAGCATCGGTTCGATCAAATCGAGCATCACCTTCCACTCACTAAACAGCACGATTTTACGATCTGGGATGGCGATTAAATCCGTGAGCAAATCTTCCAAAACAGATAGTTTCGTACTAAAGCCCGGCTTCTTTTTATCGACTAAATAGGTACCGTTGGCGGCCAATCTCGCCATCAGCAGCGCTTTTTGCAATCTCAGCAGATCCATTTCAGTCAAATACTTCTTCGCAGCAATCTGCGCCGCTTGACTTATATAATCCCGACTCATCATGAATTGTTCCTGCGTCGGAACAATTCGTATGACTTCATCGGTACGCTCAGGCAATTGTTTGGCCACTTCACTTCTGGTTCGGCGAAGTAGAATCGGCTTAAGCGCATCTCTCAATAAGTTGAGATTCTTGTAACCAACCGCTTTGCCCCGATCATCAACTTGACGGTACTGATGAAAAAATCGATACGCAGGCCCTAAGCTTAAGTCATCGACAAATTGCACGACCGTGTATAACTCATCCAGTCGATTTTCGAGCGGCGTTCCGGAAAGGACTAAGGCGTAAGTACTTCGCAAACTGCGAACGATTTGGCTGACGCTCGATTGCCAGTTCTTAATCCTCTGGCCTTCATCCAGAATGATTAGATCCCACTTGGAGCGTTCAACAACGGAGAGGTCTCGCACCACTTGCTCGTAATTGCAGATCGTAAAGAACTGATCGTTTCCATATTGGGCAGTACGCTCCTTACCACCTCCAACGACAATCTGCGACGAACGGTCGCAAAACTTCGCAATTTCCGTTTGCCATTGTCCCTTCAAAGAGGCGGGACATATCACCAAGACTCGTTCAATATTCGCCTGTCGCGCCAGCAACTCGGCGACTCCAATACCCTGTATCGTCTTCCCAAGTCCCATGTCGTCAGCCAGTATGGCCCTGCCTCTCCCAACGACGAACGCTATCCCATCCAGTTGGTACGGCAGCAGTTCAACTCTCAACAGACCTTTTCGTAAAGGATGCTTAGCGGGATCCTTTCTTATCTCATCTGCAACTTCGCGCAGATGCTGTTGGGTCAATTCGGCTTGAATTCGCTCTTCTGCATCGGGATAAATGTTGACTGGGTAGCCCGCTTGTTCCAGCTTGCGAACGATCCTCACCGCCGTATTAGCATCTGATGCAGAATCACCATACTCTCCCACAATCTTTCGTATCGACGGCTGCGCATCATCGGGCAAATTGAACAACAGACCAACGGGGTCAAGGTAAGATACCCGCAAAGAAACATTGGAGCGGCGATAAGGTTTCGCCAACTGCGAGCTACTAAAACGTTTCTTGACTTTCTCAGTCACGTACATGATATGCTTGCACGTACCTAGATGATTCGTTTTATAGTCAGGACAACTGCAATAAGATTGTCCTCGCTCCAGCCCTCTCAAGGCGACTCGATAGGTTTTTCCAGACTTGGTATTGGTTACAACATAATCGCACCATGGACTTTGAGTTTTGCCTCCCTTTTCGGCTTTCGGAATAGTCACTCGCATTCTTTCGGACAACGCCCGCTGTCTGCGCTCGTGTAACACTCTTTCGAGCAATTCCTTGTCCGTGAGCAGTTCCAGAGGAGTCTTCTCGTCTGGTGGAGCTGAAAAACCGAACAGGAGCTTGTTATCGAGCAGATGTCCAAACGCGGCCCCCATGTGGTCGCAAGACGCACCGCATTTCGAGCAATCGACACGCAGCTTTTTGTTGCGGGCGTTCTCTAAAACGATGGTAACACCAGCCCCATCCGAAAAGCGAACCGTATATCGATCAGCGGTAAGACTAACATCTTTATGGTGATCAATATCAATTGCACCTCCCTTGACGATCAGAGCAGGGCCACCTTGCCCCAACACTTGATGCGCCTGATGCAGTGTGAACCGAGCAAGTATTTGGTGGAATGGGTTCATTTTGTCGGAGTCACTTGGACTATTCCTGCGGGTTGACTTAGGTGAACGAACGGGCTTCCGTCCAAGCTGCACTTTGGAGTCGATTCGCTTTGCACCAGCTAGTCGGTTAACACTTCGCATCTCTTCCTCTCACTCCACCTCACCCAAACCCCTCAATCCACTCACGATACTTGTGGTAAGGGTACGCTTCTCCCAGGGCTCCGTAAAGTGACTGGCGTGCTTCCAGTGCATTGTTTTTCTCGATAGCTGGTATCTCGCTAACAGACTTTCACCTAAAATGCTAGGTCCTTGAATACAACGACTCCCCTCGGCTAGATATCAACCTGACCCATGAAACGCTTACGCACTGTCACACTCTTCGCCCTGGCCCTACTTGTTCTCGCTTCTCTCGGCTATGTCAGCTATGGTTTCTGGAGCAACTCGACTGCCGAGACGCGCTTTCGAGTTCGTGTTGAAGAACGACAGAAAGCTGGACTGCCATCGCAATTGGGGGACCTAAATAGCATGAGCGTTCCCGACGAACAGAACGTTGCTGCACAACTGGCGAAGATCGCTGACTCCGTAAAAGATCTACACTCCAGGCTCGACGAGCATTTAACCAAAGAGGCGATTCCCAATCGCTACCTTACCGAAAACGAACTAGCACAAATCGAGCCATTGCTGCGGGAGAAAAATGCGATTATCAATCAGCTTATCGCGATCTCAAAGCTCCCGGCGTTTTATTCACCGATACCGAAAGACGTTCAGTTTTCAGACCTTATTGAAGATCCGATTTCACCCGACCTAACTCACCTGTCGCTCGCCAATGATCTACTGAGAACGCGGGCGTTACATGCCCACTCCACCAATCAACTAAACGAAGCACTGCAAGCACTTTTCGCAGCTTTAGCACTGGGCAACTTGGCCAACCAAGCACCGACATCCGATGGCTTTCTCATCTTTACGCGTGAAACTTCGCACAACCTGAAGACCCTCAACTTGATACTTCAGCAATCGACACTTTCGGATTCGCAGGTTGCGGAACTGAAAACCAACTTGGATAAGATTCAAACCTCAAAGGCTTTACGAAAGGCATTGACCTCTGATTCCGCCGCCTATGCAACAGGTTTATTCGAACAGAAGGGGGCTTTAAACTGGTTCAATCGTGGTCGCGTGTATTCCGCATTGATCTATCACTATGACATGTACGACGGATTTATCCAAGATTGCGATCTCCCCTTGGATCAATGGGAAGCGAAATACGCTGGATTCGATACACCCTTTTCGTTGAATCCATTCATCAACGTCGTCAATATCAATCGAGCTAACACCCTCGCGTTTAAGACGATTTCGGTGCGCGTTGAAATTCTAAAGCAGTGCATCCTCGTATTGGCCAGGGTTCGACAAAAAGTCGCTGGTAACACACCCGAAATCACCATTGAAAACCTGGGCCTTTCACCAGAGGAAGCACAAGACCCATACACAAAACAACCTCTGTTAATAAAAGGCTCGCCCGATAATGGCTGGTTCATTTATTCCGTCAGCGCAAATCGACAAGACGATGGGGGTGATTTCGAGAATAGCAAAGATCATGGAATAGGCCCAAGCCGAAAAAGCGAATGATCGTCCACTGGATCGATAAATCATCGCGCATTGCAACAATCAATGAGATATTTTCGAGCGGGAGAGTCGTTTAGCCCGTGTGCCGATAGGCTAGGCGTACTTCCGTTTGAAATTGCAACGAAAAAGACGCCGCCACTACAGGCCGCGGTGTTCATTCCGTTGTTGAACTGGTACCGCTGGACGCCTAGCCTTCGCATGCGCTACAGCTACGGGCTAAACAAGCAAACGCTATACCAGCGCTGGGTCGTTTAGCCCGTGTGCCGATAGGCTAGGCCTACTTCCGTTTGATACTGAAACGAAAAAGACGCCGCCACTACAGGACGGGTTGCTCATTCCGGCGCGGGACTGGTACCGCTGGACGCCTAGCCTCCGCATGCGCTACAGCTACGGGCTAAACAAGCAAACGCTCTATCAGCGTTCCTAAGGCCTGCAGTCATTATGGCAACTAGTCGCGCAGCGATGGTAGCTGGTCAGGCGTGAGATCCTCCCGCACAAGGCGGGAGGCGAATTTCAACGGCTAGTCCAACGCACGGTGTGTTTTGCGGTCAACCCAACGTGGCGTTCAATCAATAACTTCGATCACAGCCAAACCGATTTGGAATTATTTTCCATGGACCGCATCACACACCCTGCACCATTACTGCACCACTTCGCCGCCAGCTCTGGTCAAAAACTTGAACAAAAGAGCGGCATCGATACTGCGAGCGATAAAGCGAACAGAGCCATCTCCAAAGCCCACTTGGTATCCTTCGGGTGCAAAGCCAAGTTCGGGGAGCTTGGGTGCTGTCACATCGAATTCGATTTCTTCAGGCTTAGTCCACGGAATATCGCGTTTGGCTTCTATGATCGCGATGGTATTGGATGTTCCATCGGTGATATCTCGGAAACCGATCGAAACGCCGCTTTTCTTCTCGAACATCAGGCCTGCACCGTAGGCAGCAAAGATCGAGGTGTTTACGCTATCGGCTGGCTGCGAAGGATGACGATAAAGAACAGGCATTTTAGCGAGAACTTTTTTGTTGGCTTCGCTATCCCAAGGTTCGTTCTTGCGATAGGCGTCATACAAAGCTTGCTGTTCAATGTAGGGTAGTATTTCCACGCGCCAACTTCGCGCCACGCCACTTTCTTTATCGATCATAATTGCGGGGGGGAAATGTCCATGCGAGTCATGATAGCTGTGTAACGCAAGCATCACATACTTCATATTGTTCCCGAATGCCGCGCGTTCTTTAGCCCTACTCGAGGCTCGAATCGCAGGCGCAACAACTACAGCTATTGCCCTAGTCAGAGAGGCATTATCACTCTTAAGGCTGACCTGCAATTTCGCCGATTTACGCTCAATTTGAGCTTCTTTGATAATCTTCAATGCCAGGGACATTTCCTCATTAGCATTTCTCTGTTGCTGACTTTCCAGCATGGAACTTAGCGAAGTTTTGATACCAATAAAGGTCTCTTCCGCCAATTTTGGAAACGCTTCATCATCAGCAAGGATCGACCAGTTCAGCTTAACGTCTTGGTCAACTTCGATTGCAATGGTGTCGACGTGTGTTGCAGATAGCAGTGGACTTACTAGAGCGAATGCTGGTCCAAAAGCTTTCTGCATTGGTATTCCATTGAACAACATTTTCGGATCAAACGATATGAGGATATCACCGGTAACACCTTTCTTCCAATCATCGGTACGGGTGAGCATGCTCTTGGACGTCGGCCCAGTCACCACCAACTGTTTGACCCAATCCGCTTCCCCAAAGATTAAAGTCTTTTCATCCACGTTGTAAGCAGCTTCCTTTCCGGCCACTTCGACATCGGCAAACAAGACTCTTTCTACCTTCGTTTCAGAGCCTCGCAATAGTTTCTTTTTGGCCGCATCGCGATTCGCTTGGCTATCTAGCTTCATAACCAACGCATATTGAGGCAGGTCACCCTCACGCTCAATGTCACCTAAGATGACCGTCATTTCGGAGCAGCCCTTAGACACTACGGGTGTTTCCTCAATATTTGCTGGCATCTCGGGAAACTTCGCCGCAATTTGCTTGTACTGCTGCGATATCTTCGACATACGCAACATGATCACTGCCGTAGCATCTCCCGGAACAAACTTTGCCTCGAAAGGTGCTTCCTCGACAACTGGCACCACCGGCGCTGGCTCGCCAGCGACTAATGCGTCTGGAATTACGGTGACTGACACAGCATCGAAACTTGGCCGCAAACCGACGGCCAATAACATCACGCCCACCAACACACTGAGTGAGCCAAGACGCCACGCGTTTGGCACTCGATCGGAAATCGTCCCCATACCCCGTAACATCTCAATTCTCCTCAAAAAAGTGCCCCGCGTTGGCAAAAAGGCCTGAACCGGCCAAGCTACATGCTCTTTAGATTGCGACAACGCGAGCTCCCCAATCGCCTTCAAGTACACATTCGCACCACCTACTGCATTGGCAGCCAATGCATCAGCCGCCAATTCTTGTTCCAATCGCATCCGCGCCACCAACCAGTGCACCAACGGATGATAAAAATGCAGCACCAAGCTGAGCTGCGCTAAAAGATTTATGAAATAGTCATCGCGAGAGATATGGGCAACTTCGTGTGCCATCACACTTTGCAATTGATCAGCGTTCCATTGCTTCCAATCTGCCGATAGCAACAATACGGGCTTCCGCCACCCCACGACTGCAGCGGACTGAATCTGAGAGTTTTCTCGAACCTCGATGGGCGTTTTGTATCGCAGCTGAGCTTGCAAAATCTCTAAACAGGATGTCACTCGAGGATCTTTAACCTGACGACTCGAGCGGACCAGAAAATACACCCCCAACACGCCCCCTAAAAAACGACATAAGCCGATTCCGAGTCCGATACCAAACATCCACAAGAAAATCGAAATGAGTTGCGAACGAGTAGGAAATATCGAAATGGGACCGATGGAAGCTGAGCCTGAAGTAGACGTTTCCACTTGATTGAAGTCGCGAATACCGTCGAGTCCTTCGTTGACAAAAGTCATCCAACTAGAAGTTTCGTCTTGACGGTTTGGATTGAATGTTCGTGAATCGCTTATCGTTGCGGCCCCCTGAGTCTCGGTGGGTGTTTGCCGCATTTCTCGGCTTGACAAATCGCTCCAAATTTTTTGATCGAACCAACTCGGTAGTGGGAGCATTGCCAAAAGGGTTAGGCCCACGATTCCGATAAGCGCCCAGGCGGAGAGCGACGCGGCCCAACGACGACTCCAGCGACTACCAATCATCGTGGTTGCAATGGCAAAGAACGCCACAAGACTGACCTGCAAGAGACCACAAACCAAAAGATTGCCAATCGTGTACATAAAAAACCTCAAGACGAGGCGAGAGTTACGAACAGTAAAGATGCAGTCCGCTAAATTCTTCTCTGCTTACTTCTTCATCGAGTCCAAAATTTCTTGCAGTCGTTCACGTTCCGCTGCGGTGAGCTTCTTCTGTTCGAACAAGCGCACAAGCAATTGCATGCGGGAGCCGGAAAAAACTTTTTGGACCATATCACCGAGCAAGCTGCCTGAGACTTCTTCGTAGGTCTTCGCAGGGACAAACTTGAAAGGGCGTTCTTCGTTGGTTTGCTTTAGGAATTCCTTTTCCAACAAAATACGCACTAAGGTTGCGACCGTGGTATACGCCAGATCTCGCCCCAACTTCTCCATCTGATCGCGCACCTCGGCAGCCGTTTGCTCGCCATACTCCCAAAAAATGTGCATGATCTCGAGCTCTCGTTCCGTCAGTTCTTTTGCTTTTGGTCTTGCCATACAGCCCTCCCATGACATTTGTTTTTTTAGATTTGGTTTCATAGTAGAGGCGAAATGAACCATAGTCAAGCGAAATTTGTCAAAAACGCTAAGTCAGCGCTGGGTCGCTTCGCCCGTGTGCCGATAGGCCAGGCGTACTACCGTTTGACGTCGCGATCAAGAAAACGCTGTCACTGCGGGCCAGGGTGTTCACTCCGATGTGGGACTGGTACCGTTGGACGCCTAGCCTACGCATGCGCTACGGCTACGGGCTAAACGAACAACGCAAAGTCGGTACCGCTGGATGCCTAGCCTACGCATGCGCTGCGGCTACGGGCTAAACGAAGAAGAAGGACCAAACAGGTGTTTTCATGGGATCATCACACGGCGACTTTATCAAATACCCGCGTACGCCACACTTGTTTGGTTCTAAAGGAACCGACGACGACAAACATTTGTCCGAACGCGACTCGGTAAAATTCATCGCAGATCTTTCGCTCATCGTGGAAGAGAAACTCGATGGCACCAATGTGGGCATCCATTTTGATGATCGCGGAGAACTTGTGCTTCAATGCCGAGGGCATCTCATTACACCTGGCATGCATCCGCAATACGATCTCTTCAAACAATGGTGCCAAGTCAAACGCGAATTACTCGAAGAGCGGCTTCAAAAACGGTACATCTTGTTTGGCGAATGGATGTATGCCAAACACACCATCCACTATCGACAGCTATCGCACTATTTTTTTGAATTCGATATTTACGATAAAGAAGCAGAGCATTTCTTGAGCTATCCGCTTCGAATGAAAATCTTGTACCAAACCGGCATTCAAACGGTTCCAATCGTCCAAAAAGGAGCGATAAAGCGAAAAATGCTCCCGGAATTGATCGGAGATTCAGCTTTCGACAGCCAATTCGAGCATCCCACGACACGCCGAACCGACTCGTTGATGGAAGGTCTTTATCTGCGTATTGAAAACGAGCTCGCGGTCACTGGGCGTGCTAAATTCGTCCGTCCAGAGTTCGTCGAGAAAATCAAAGAGAGCACCCATTGGCAACAGCAAACGCTCGTACCAAACCTGCTCGCCGAATATGTCGATATTTGGAATTGAAATAAGACCTCAAATTCAAAGCCCGCTCCAGACAAAACAAGCGCTGAGATAAGAACAATGAAATGGCCCAAATTGAGCCAAGCATCGAATACTGAATTGATATGCTGGGCCGAAGAGCAACCTTGGTGTCAAGCGATGGCCGCATGCATTCAAGATGCGCGGTGGCATGCTGAAGGCGATGTTTGGACTCATACCCAACGAGTGCTTCATGAGTTGTCTGGTTTATCCGAATGGCCAGATCTTTCACCACACGAGCAACTGCTCCTGAAGTTCACCGCGATTTTTCACGACAGCGCCAAACCGCTTACAACCCAAGTCGATTCGATCACTGGAGCCATTACATCGCACCATCATGCGGCCAAAGGGGAAGTCCTCGCTCGCAACGTCCTGAGAACACTCGAATGCGAACTGGCAACACGTGAAGCGATTTGCAAATTGGTCCGTTATCACGGCCGTCCTGTCTTTCTACTGAGTCGAGATGAGCCTATCCATGAAATCATTCGCCTCTCTTGGCTATTGAATAACAAGCTGCTGTATTTGTTTGCGCTTGCGGACGTTCGAGGCCGCGATACCGATGCCTTGGATCGCCCTGAGGAGAACTTACATTACTGGAAAGAAGTTGCAGCAGAGCAGGGGTGTTACGAATCCCCGTATCCATTTGCAACGGATCATGCTCGTTTTACTTTCTTTCGACAAGCGAATCCAAACTTGCATTATGTGCCACACGAAGGCTTTGCGTGCACGGTAACGGTGATGTCCGGTTTGCCTGGTTCAGGAAAAGATCGCTGGATTCACACTTACGGCAAATCGCAACCCGTGGTTGCACTGGACTCGATCCGAGACGAATTGGATATTTCCCCAACCGATAACCAGGGGGAGGTAGCACAGTTCGCGCGCGAACGCTGTCGTGAATTTCTCAGAAGCAAGACATCGTTCATCTTCAATGCGACCAACACCATGCGATCTACACGCGGTCGCTGGCTCGATTTATTCGCTGATTACAACGCAAGGATCGAAATCGTGTACATCGAGCCGCCAATTTCAACCATCATTCGCCAGAACCGTGACCGAGCTGCCGCCATTCCACAAGCAGCTATCTACCGACTCGCCGAGAAATGTGAACCGCCAACTTGGTTAGAAGCTCACCGATTGCACATGTTATCCAGCGTAACGGACGAAACTCTTTAGCGGTTGAGGTCGTAGCTCTTACGTCGTAATTCCTAATTCGTCTTCGTAATTCGTCATCGTCATCGCTTCGACACATCTCGCAGCCGAGCACGAGCACGAGCACGAAGTACCGCTGCGCTGAGTACGAAGTAGGAGCTACGAAAGAAACTGCGATGCTATCACCACTATTTCTACATCGTGATCAATACCGATTAGAGTCGAACATTGAGCCGGAGACCGTAAACAAAAGCTTCATCCGCAATCGCCGTCGCTCCCGGTTGGATGTATTGTACGTCGGGGGTGATATTCATCCATTTCGTCAATTGGATGTTGTGGAATAATTCTACCCCAGTGCCATCTTCTGGACCAAAAATCGCACGTGGCAAAGGCCCAAATTCGTCGCTGGCTCCGACGTAATACCAACCTAAACCAAACGTATCGCCACGATGTCGGCCGATGATGGGACTGAAGCCACCGACGCCACCACTGAGAAAGTAGCGGATAGGAGTCGGATTACCATCGCTGATCGAGGCTCGTGCAAAAAGTCCGTAACCTCGATCAGGATTGTCAGCGAATTGCACTAAGTATTGATCGAAGCCATAGTAGATCGTGTATGAGTCCGATATCGTGGCGAATCCTGGCACAACGGGCTCAGGATAAACACCAGGCGGTGGTTCAGCAAATCGTAGGTCGGTCAGTTCGGTATGTTTCCACAAACCACCCACATGCTGATGCCCCTTCAAACCAAAAAAGTCGGTTCTGACTTTAACTTCACCACCCATGATGATTCCATCAGCGAACAAATCATCAACCTGAAAGAAGTCTTGAATTCGATCACGTGGATCGTATATGAAGGTCGTAATCATACCCCAATCGCGAGGCATCGCAGCCCCCATGGTGAATGACGTATAGGGTAGTCCAAGCAAAAAGGCTGGGTTGGCAACCAACGCTTGATTGACAAATTGATCGGTACCATCTCCACCGGCGAAGTCATCTTGATCCAATGAACCGAGTACGTCCTTCTTACCAACAAAGACAACCAACTCCTCTGACAGCGGTTGCGTCAATAAAAAGTTAGTGATGTACGGCACGCCAGGATCATTGGGAGCGACAGGTGTTGCAGCTGCGAATACAGCTGGCGGAAACGCGCCCGTATTCAGCGATACGTTTCCATATTCGCCGTACCAATGTTCGGCGCGTACCAAAAGCGAGCCGTACGGTAGACCACCGAATTTTTCGAGATCAAAGAGCAAATCATATTCGCCGCGACCAGTGTACTTGAACGTGTCACCAGGCCCAAGGGCAGGCACGGGAGGAGCGAAGATACCGCCATCCACTCCAAATCCGAAATGCGTCGATCGTCCCGAAAACTTCACGCCGGAGTCTGCCAGTGCCTTGCGGCGGCCGCCCCAACCACCCGTCAATGTCTCACGCGACCACAAATCGCTACAGCCGTTACAATCGCTACTGCTGAAAGAGTCACAGCCCTCGGCAGAATCGCAGACGACCGGCGCGTCGCAATTTAGACTTGGGTCATCACACTCGCCTGCCACCTGAGCCATAGAGACACTTGCAAGCCCACCCCAGAACAGGATAGCCAACATATTTCGAAAAGCTGAGCGAATCATAATGCCTCCGTGGCAGATATATGGCGCAGATAGGGCACTGTGCAGTGCGAGAGCGATCCATCGCGTTACAAACGGAAAAAGGCGTCTTAGAGAACGCACCTCAACCAAACGCACCGCAGGAACTATCGACAACATCTCTACCTTCGTTGTGACAATAACTAGCCCTTGGCGTGAATTGGTGCACAGCTAACGGCACAACCCATACCGCCGTAACGAGCGGAATGCCTGACACTCGAATTCGCGATTGTTAAGCGATCTGGCTTGAGTAAAACTACTCTCCTCAATTCGCTCCCTTCTCGTTTATTCATCCTATCGCCCTGTTTTCGAGCCCCGCGACGGAGAATGCCCCATACCCGCATTGACACCAAAGTCTGATTTTAGGTATTTCGCCATTGGAATAATGCACTACCCTCAGCAGGGAGCAGCGTGAGGATGGCAGAAGAAGTGAGATAGTATCCTATGGCACCTGAAAAACTCGCTTTGCCGCGTTCAACGGCAATTCAAAGCTCGGTTTTTCTACGCCATATGCTAGCAACGCTTAGCGTTGTGATTCTGCTCATTTCAAACATCCAAATTAACGCGCAAGAACCGGCTGGCGCTGCTAACGCACCATCTTCCGCAGACCTTAACCGTCCAGTGGGAGACAACACTTTTCCACTCTACGACGAGACACTGGGTGGTGAAACTCTAAGTATTGAGACTCTGAATAGTGAGTCGTTCAACACCTATCCCAGTGACGATAGCGGGTCGCGCGTTCAAGTCCCCGAGTTCGGCTATAACAATGGCCTTATCTTTGCGAGTCCCAATGTCGGTTCGATCCCTACCAACCAGTTCCCGTTTACGATGAAGGTCAACGGCTGGATGCAGTTGCGTCATGCTGCTTTTGATTCTGACGGTCCCAACCGCAGTCGCAATACGCTCTCGCTGGAACGAATTCGGCTTGGCTTTGATGGTCACGCTTACACACCTGACTTGCGCTACACTCTGGTACTGGATGCCAATAGCGATTCAGCTGCTGAAGTTAGTTTCTTGGATGCCTATTTCAGTTATGACTTTGGCTGTAGCATGCTCGACTTGAAACCTGGTACGTTGGGTTTCCGGGCAGGAAAATGGAAATCGCCATTTAGCCGCTCGCGCGAAGAGAGTGCTCGACGTTTTCAGTTTACGGAGCGGTCGGTCGCTAATCTCTTTTTTGACATGGGCCGTTCTACAGGTATTTCAATTTTTGGCGAAGGTGATGTTTACAACATGCCCGCTCGATTTGAGGTCGCGCTAACCAATGGCATTAATAGCGGACGTGATGCCACTATTTCTGCTGAAGACTTAGATAGAAACTTTGCCTGGTCGGGACGAGCGAGCATCGATCCTCTTGGTCCATTTACACCAGGTGAGTCCGACCTCTCCTGGAGTCCGGAAAGTATTTTGCGTTTGGGGGCTGGCGCTGCAGGTACGATGCTGGATCGTGAGGGGAATGTTGAATTTGCGCGACCGCGAGTCGTAGCCTCAGGACGCAGTATCAATGACTTACTTCCGAACACCGTAGATTCTTACGACTTCCTTATGTTCACGATCGATACCCATTGGAAGGTACGAGGCTTCTCTTTCATTGCTGAGTATCACTGGCGAACGCTTTATAACTTTACAGACAACACTGTACCAACACTGGCGGACACTGGCTTGGTGTTGCAGACGGGCTACTTTGTGATTCCAGAGAAGTTGGAACTATTAGCGCGGTGGTCGAAGATCACGGGTGACTCAGGCACTTTGGGAAATGAGTTCCAAACGACGAATGAAATTGGAACTGGTTTCGCATGGTTTATTAGAAATCAAGATGTGAAATTTACGGTCGATCTATCCTGGATCGACGGCGTTCCTGTCAACAGCCCACGTCTCAGTTTGTTGCCTGGCGATGAAGGATTGTTGTTGCGATCGCAACTGCAGTTTGGTTTTTAAGAAGAAAGCACTGCCGTTTAACGACAGTGCTTTCTCTATTTCAAAACAACGATGGAATAGCCTATCGATTCACGGGAAATCGTTCTTCGATATCCTTCAACATCTCCATCGCTTTTTGCGCTTTCAGAGTGTTGTAGTTGATATTCCCAGCGGTCAAACTTGAGCCTTCTTGGAATGGGAATTGCGGAATCGTGGCAAAGAATCCACGCAGTTTTTCCTGAATTGGAACAAACAACCACATGTTGTCTGCGTACCAACGGAGGTAGCCCATTTCACCTTCTTCATGCATCTTTTCGTATGGGTCAGCGCGCAGGTTGTGAATCACAGGCCAGTTTGGAACAATGCGTTCGCCTGTAGCAATGTTACCCTTCACGATTGCGAAATGAACTTTCCAATCTTGCCAGCGAACCGCGTTCAATTCACCACCCTGACCAAAGTAAAAAATGGTATCGCGAGGTGATTTTTCAGCTTCACCTTTGAAGAATGGCAAGAAGTCATAACCATCCATATGCACTTTCCAAGTCTTGCCATTCGCTTGATAACCGGTCTTCAATTTTTCTACGACGTTAGGAACACCAGCTGCATGCAAGAAGGTCGGCAGCCAATCTTCATGCGAAATCATTTCGTTGTAAATCGTACCTGGCTTAATCACACCTGGCCAGCGCACGACTTGTGGAACCCGGAAGCCACCTTCCCAGGTCGTTCCCTTTTCCCCGTGGAAAGGTGTGATACCGCCGTCTGGCCAACTGCCTGACTCGGCACCATTGTCGGTGCTGTAAACCACAATGGTGTTGTCGTCGATGCCCAACTCTTCCAGCTTGTCTAAAAACTTGCCGACGTGTCCGTCGTGCTCTACCATGCCGTCAGGATAAAGACCGATGCCTGTCTTGCCTTGCGACTCTTTCTTCAAACGAGTCCAAACGTGCATACGCGTGGTACTCATCCACACAAAGAATGGCTTGTTGGCTTTGTGCGAACGCTCGATAAAGTCCAAACCTGCTTTGGCAAACTCTTCATCTGCTGTTTCCATACGTTCGCGGGTCAAAGGACCAGTATCTTCGATGCGACCATCGGCATAAGAATGAATCACACCGCGAGGTCCATACTTCTTGCGAAACTCAGGGTCTTTCGGATAGTAGTACGTTTCAGGTTCTTCTTCCGCGTTGAGGTGATAGAGATTGCCGAAGAACTCGTCGAAACCGTGAGCGGTAGGGAGGTGCTTATCTCGATCGCCTAAATGATTCTTACCGAATTGCCCCGTCGCATAGCCTTGCTCTTTCAACAAGTCAGCAATCGTTGGAGCCCAATCGGGTGCACCGTGGTCACTACCTGGCATGCCGATGGTTAACAGACCGGTGCGAAATGGATGTTGGCCTAAGATAAAACAAGCGCGACCAGCGGTGCAACTTTGCTGCGCATAAGCATCTGTGAACATCGCCCCGGACTTAGCAATCCTATCGATGTTCGGTGTCTTGTATCCCATGATTCCATGGTTGTAGGCGCTAATGTTGTGAACACCAACGTCATCGCCCCAGATCACCAAGATATTCGGCTTCTTCTTCGACTCCTGGGCCGAGACCTCTAGCGAGACACAACACTGTAAAAACAGCGCGGTCACCGCAATCAACGTCATCAATCTGTGCCGCTTGGATTTACTCCAAGCACTTCGGAATACCACCATGGATGTCACCTCAATTCGGTAAGGAAGAGAAATCAGAACTCAACAATCGAGCCCCATTATCCCCCAAGCTATCCCTTGATGGATGACTGTCAACGACTGCTCAATCGAATTAAAGGAATGACCATGAAGCCAGTCGAAAAAAGTGGATCGACGTGAGTACTTCTACTCACAGATTGCAAATATCACGCTTTAGGAATGCCACCTTTTTGGAAAGTTCTGAAAAAAGAATAAAGACGTCGAGTGTTGCCCTCAACTCTGCTTCTTGGAAATGTCGATCCAGGACGTACAACCGATACAACGGTTGCGATTGGTATCTACGGATTAATCGTTCGCAGATCTAAACGTTCTTTGTCTGTGCGCGGAAGCCTGGGGGCAACAGTTATGAAACTATGCAAATTGTGTTGGATCTTCTCGGTCGTAGCAATTTGCTGGGTAAACCTCCAACAAAGCTCATTCGGCCAAACGTTTGGGTTAGAACTTCACAACAACGCCATGCCCGCATCGGGTGGGATGGGTGGTGCTAGCGTCAGCCGTCCGCAAGATATCCAGTCGGCTATCGCTGGTAACCCGGCTACCCTCCGACAATTCAAAGGAACACAGTTTTCCTTTGGGGGAGCTTGGGCTGATGTCGACTATTCCATCACCCAAAATTCAAACTTACCTATTTTGGGAGTTAGCCCTTACAGCGGGACATCTTCAACTCCCGGCGGCATTTTAGGAAACATCGGCTTAACACAAGATCTAGATAGCTCGGGCTTGCCAGCAACCATGGGAATAGGACTCATTACCAATGCTGGTGGCGGAGTCAATTTCCGTGCCATCCCTGAATCCAACGGTACAGCGTCTCAATATGTTGCGTTAGATATGGTGACGGGGCTATCCGTTTCTATAACGGACAATCTTTCTCTCGGGGCATCGGGCTCTCTTGGAACATCGTACATCGACGGACCTTTTACGGACTTCGCTGGTATGACGACCGCTTACGGTATTCGCGGATCGCTGGGGGCCAATTACCAACTGACCCAATTCACATCCGTTGGCGCGTATTGGCAGACCAAGAAACATTTGGATTTTGAAGATGCGTTGCAGCTACCTGTACTAGGAACAGCTCGCGATCTCTCCTTTGAGCACCCATCTAACGTTGTGTTCGGTATCGCCAATAATCGATTGATGGATGGGCAATTGCTTCTTGCGACCGACATTGTCTTCAAGCAATACAGCAATGCGGATACCTTACGAGCGATCTATCGCGACCAATGGGCCTTCCAATTCGGTGCACAATACAGTGCCACGCCAAAAACCGCTCTTCGACTGGGATATGTTTACGCTCAAAACCCGATGAAAGCGGCACAACTCGAAGGCTTCGGTGGTAATATCTTACCCGATGGTGTTCCCGGAGTTCGATATGTCCAAAGTCAATTCGCCACGATCACCGAGCATCGCATTACCGGTGGCTTGGGTGTGAAGGACTTCCGCCCTGGAATGGATGTAGATCTTTTCGCAGGCTATGGCTTCGATGCCGATGACCAACTCGGTGCAACGTCGGTCAGCCTCACAGGCAATTACTGGGTTGGATTCGGAGCGACATGGCACTTTGGTGCCCACTAATTGGATATGAGCCCCAGTCGTAAGGCGCAACGAATGAGTTCGGCTATGGAACTCGCGCCTAAAATGCTCATGATGTGAGCCTTATGGTTTTCGGCTGTGCGAACGGAGATGTGAAGAATCTCCGCAACTTCCCGCACGGAGTGTCCTTCAGCGAATAACTGCAACACTTCGCGCTGTCGCGGCGTTAAACTCCGCGAATCATCCAACTCTTTGCTACTCCCCTGAGCATATGCAGCTAACTGCTCTGACATTTGAGCGCTTACATAAGTTTGTCCATTCAACACCGCCTTAACAGCAGATAACAACTCTAGGCTTGCCGAATTCTTTAGAACAAATCCTGAAACCCCAATTTTGAAAGCCCGGACTGCGTAGATGGCATCATGATGCATCGTCAAAATAATGGCCTTCGACGAGCTCCCGCTTTTTAGGATTTTTTCGCAAGCGTCCAGGCCGTTGAGCAACGGCATCGTGATATCGGCTAGAATGACGTCTGGCTTCAATCGGTCCGCCGCCGACACCAAGCCCCAACCATCTTCCACGATATCTACGATTTCATAATCGTCTTGCAGCAGCTTCGCTATACCTTCCGCTACCAAGCGGTGATCATCGCCAATTAATATCCGGGGACGTAGCATGAATAAGCCCTGAGCGAGGTAGTCGCGGTTCTAATTTCAATAACAAGTTAGAGTAGCTAGTCTTCCGTAATTCAGCCGAGAGAATGGTGCGGCCTTAGGGGTCGTATCAAATCAATGGTATGCGAACATCAACACAAGTACCTACTCCTTCTGTAGACGTAATCGTCAGTCTGCCATCTACCAACTGAACCCGTTCCTGCATGGCGATCAAACCTAAGCTAGGTTCATCATTCCCTTGCACTGTTGGCATCCCACGTCCATTGTCTTTGACCTGCAGTTGGACCGTTTCAGCGTCTACATTCAATAGGATTTCGCCCGCCGTTGCGTGGGAATGCTTGACGATGTTTCGCAAACTTTCCTGTACGATTCGATACAAGCAGACTTGAATATCTTTGGAAAAAGCGTCGGTTGCTTGGCTATAACGCAACGTCACGGCTATGTTGCTTTGCATATGTACGGTGTTGCATTCATGTCGAATAGCATCCAATAAACCGAGCTCTTCCAAAATAGAAGGATGTAATCGACGGGAGAATTGATGGACATCCTTAGATATCTCAATCAAGCTTTCTGTCAACTTGTCAGCCTCTAGTTGAGATGCTTGGCTTAGCGTAACTTCTTTCCGAAATCGACCTGCCGCAATGGCTGCAGCTGCCAACCGCTGCGTTAGGTCATCATGCAATTCGCGAGCTAGGTGACGACGCTCATCTTCCTGTGCGGTAAGCAACTTTCGGGCTAATTGCTGAGCATTTCCACGACTCAACTGCAGCTCTTTTTCAGATCGTTCTCGCGCGAGAATATTGGCCAACAAATCTGTCAGGACGGCAAGCTGTGGAACTCTCGGATCATCTGGTTGGCTATCGGGCGAGGAAATAAATAGGGCTACTCCCAAGTGTGATCCCTGCGTCGCCAATGGGAGCACCCAACCAGCATAAGGATTTTGTGAATTCACCCATTCTTCACCTGAGATTTGCTTCGAAGATACGCCACTTCCCACAAATCGCACTTCGCCACTCTTGAGTCGCTCCCATAGTTCAACTCGGCCCGAGAAATTGACCTCGGATAACGGACTAAACTCCGCGTTTGTTTTTGGACACGTTGAAGAACGCAAGATCAGTTGATTTCCTGTCATTTCGTAAATGGCCACCATCGCCAAGCCAAAGTGCTGCTGGATAGTCCGTAGTGCATTTTCAATTTCCGCCGGAAGCCGATCCAGCGGGACATGAATAAAGTGTGACCGAATATCCGACAAGAACTTCTCGAATTCATACTGCAGAGCCAAGGCGTGCTCGGCCTGAATTCTCTGTTTTCTATTAATCCAGAGTCCGCCAATGAGCAGGGTTTGAACCGTCAACGTCATCGAGACAATCAAAATGTAATGCCAATATCGCTCCCATAGACTCGACTGACGAAACAAAATCCGCGCCTGCTGCGGAATTCGATTCTCGTCGATGCTCCAGCGTCTAAGTTGACGCCAATCAATGAGAGTGAGATTATCCCCTGTTCCAGTGAATGAAAGCTCTTCAGGCGACTTTCCATTTAGAATCTGTGCAGCTACACTTCCCGCCTTCTTTCCCTGCGTCTCAACGGGAGCCATCACGCCTCCCAGCACACCCGATCCCAGAAGAGTATCGTACAAACCAAATATCGGCACGGCTGACGAATCAGCCAATTGCGTCACAACTTCTTGTGGCGTGGTGAAAGACCGGCCATCTTTATCGCGATCATGAACCAGGTAGAGTATGACACTATCTGCTGCGAGGTTTCGAACCAATTCACACATTTCTTGAATGGGCATCCCAATCCAGTATTCGAACTCGGCTACATTCTTGCCCTCGGCCTCCCGCTTGAAATCGTCCAGTAACGCCAAGTTCTCCCGACTGCTGCCACAAACCACAATAACCTTTTTTAACTGTGGCAGAATCTGCTTCGCTAACTCGATCGTTTTTATATAGTCGATTCGATACGTAACTCCCGCTGCTCTGGCGTCGATTTTTAGATTCGCTTTGGTTCGTTCACTGATTGAGCAAAAGACGACGTAGGACTGCGGAAATAGCCCCTGAGCGTAATTGGCGAATGCTAAAGCCGTGGGGTCGAAGACCGGAATGATCAAATCGGGTGGCGTTGCGTTGTACTTGAGGAGCAATAAAGCGAACCATTTTTCGATCGCCTCTTTTCCCCCCAATCGATCTGAATCTACATATTCAACATCGATGGTTACCGGTTGCTTTAACTCGGCCTGTAATGAAGCTCGAATCCCCCGATCCCACTGCTGCGTGATAGGCAAGGCCACTCGATGTGTGTAAAGAATCAACACTCTTTTGGTGGGTAGATCGTCAGCAACAGCAACCGACGGACTGCCAAGACAGGTCCACAAAATCACGCCCAATAGAAATTTTATGGAAAGACTGCCTGTATATTGTGTCGCCGCGAGCATGAATTCTGCTACTCTCATTTTACGCGCACCCATGTTTTAAAGTGCTCGCCACAACGCAACCATAGCGTCACTTCGGCGAGGATGAGAGCCTTAAGAAAAGACAGAGAGAGCAAATAACCACTGCAATTCCAATTCCTCCTTGCAATACTGCAGTGTAATCCACTGCATCCGTCGCTTTGCCAAGAAAACCAACCGCCATGGCCACGACCACAACCCCAATGATCTTAACCTCTAAATCGGCCAAACTCTCGATTCGAATGCGTTTCAGGAGTTGAGCCTCATCTTGGCTGATGAAGAGTTTGTAAATACCAACGGCGACGATATAACAAATCGCTCCAACTAAAAACATGTCGATCGTTTCAATAACCGTGAGCGTAAGGGTCTTCGCATCCTTAGGTGATAATTCCCCCTGAGTGAATAACGCCCACTCTTGCTTCAACACGACGATCAAGCCCAACACAACAACACCGATCATCAACAGCAAAGAACCGATGATGGGCAAGATGAGAAGATATCGACTCAACACCAAGAGCTTTTGGAGCATAGCTTTCGATCCTTGCCAGGGCAGCACGAACCATGCTCTCGCCTGAAACAATGGAAGATTGCACGAGAGATTAAGAAAATGCGATTGCGAGTAGCCAGCAAGAGTATGAGATTAAAGCCCAGACTGGGCAACTGGGAGAATTACTCAAATACAAAGTTTCACTATCACCCATGCTCTAAAGAGAACTGCTCAAAGCTACGTATTTGATGGAGTTGTAGTCGAACACACCCCAATGTGGACCGAAAATTTCGCCCCAGAAACCCTTGGAAATAATTCGGACGATCTATACCCCAATTACTTTCCCCAACACATGATCCTTACCGATTTACGTTCCAATCGGACGGATCTCAACAGACTCGAAAATCAATGGATTCCGCGACACGCACCAAGCCCCCCAGTCCCTGATAGTGGGGATTTCCATTCCTATGGTCATCAGCATGAAACTCAAGCAAAGTGCCATGTGCATCATGGGCTTGATGGGCTTGATGCTCGCGCATAGCTGCGGACACTTGTCGCACAAGGCCCAAGGTCAAGATCCTGCCTGCGACGCTCGTAGCTCGATAAGCACAAACATAGACCTAAAACCGCAACAGCCACCTCAGTTCATATCTGTATCACCTGTGTACTACGGCGAGTTCTTTACGAATGCCAAAGGGGGAAAGTCGACGAATGATGCGACACAATACGCAGGTCTATTCGATTTGGGTGTGAATTTTGACCTCGCGCGTTGGAATCCGGAGAACTCTAGCTCTCTTCATTTTCTGATCCAGAACACTCACGGTCGCGGCTTGACCGAAGACTTTATAGGGGACACCCAAGTCATCAGTAATATCGACTCCTTTGACAATGTGATACAGATCGGCGAATACTGGTGGGAATCACAATGGGCTAACCAAGTCATCACACTTCGTCTGGGAAAACAAGACTTAAACAACGAGTTCCAGCGAATTGACCAAGCCCAGTTTTTTATCCAATCCACTTATGGTTTGAGCCCATCCACGGCGTTTCCAACCTATCCCCATCAAGCCGCAGGTGCAGTTGCTCTGATCCAATTGCAGGACTACCTGACTTGGAAAGTGGGAGCCTGGAACGCCTTTGTAAACGACGGTTTGTGGGGATTCTCTGACAATGGATCTTTTTTGGTGGTTAGCGAGTTAGAAGCCACGTACGCTCTTTTTCAGGCAAGCCATCCCGGTACGATCGCGGTAGGTGCACTTTACGAATCCGATGGGCAACTGAACGGGGAAGCAGTCGCGGCGGTGCGAGAGTACTACATCCAAGCCGAGCAAGTCCTTTACAAACGACACCCTGCTGATGATGCTAGTAACCAGGGACTAGCGGTGTTCGCTGGTTACTATCCCCGATATCCCGGAGAGCAGCCCATCGCGAAATCGATTGGTGACAGCGCGGTCGCCGGCTTAACCTACACCGGCCTGTTGTCAAATCGCCAACACGATGTTGTGGGCTTGGGGATCGCTTGGTCCGAGCTGTTCCAAGGCGGCACGAATCAAGAATCTGCCACAGAGCTTTTCTATCGAGCCCAATGGTCATCGAAACTCAGTATCCAACCCGATCTACAATACATATCTTCCCCGTCCGGGATATACAGAGACGCTCTTGCAATCGGTATGCGAATGGAAATTCGGCACTAAATTGCTTGAATGCCTGTGACCGGATAGTGACACCAAGCTGGGCTGCCATTGCCAATAGTGCTTGAAAACCGACAGGCCTTGAAGGTGAAGTGGCTTAAAACCAAGGCCATAGAGAATAACAATGAATCAGCTTTATGGCGCACCGACGTCGAAATTCACAGCCGCTCAAATTTGGTCGGTCGCGTTGGTTGTTTGGTTATTGGGCCTCTGTTTACTACCGGACACTAATCCGCTGAGCTCACCAGCTTGGGCAACCGACGCCGCTAAGTCGATCTTCTCGATCTCTGAAGCAAAAGCTCGCGTCTTCTCCGCCATTGTGCTGCGGGCTATTGGCTTATCGATGATAGGCATTCTGCTATCGATGGCGCTCAGTGAATTGCCTCTGCAACGGGCAGCCAAATACGTTTTGATTTCTGCTCCGCTCTTGGCCCTGTTTGTTAAGTGTGTGAACTATGGTTACTTTCCGATTCGTATGCAGCTCGCATTTATCCTCGCTGTCTCTATTTTCGGAGCACTTGTTGGCTTAGCATGTCGCAAGAGTCGGCTGGCTGCCGTGTTAGCCACTGTGTTGGCTGTTGCGATTATTGCCTGGGGCACAGCGACGAGAGCTCCCGCGAATCTCGAAATGGCAGCCCGAATCACTGGATTTCATATCATCGATCATGCAGACCAAATTGGGAGTGGCGACGAAGCATATCTGCAAATGATTCAGATGGCATTTTCTTTTGCAGAAGAAAACTCGCAAGGTACTGATGCCATTCTTCCCAACAAAGCTGCCATACTCGCTCTCGGTGTGATCATGGGGGATGATAACGTTGCTCTTGTAGGTGGAAGTGAATTGGACTCTATGTACAAAGACCAACGAGCTGCACTTCGTCAACGAATCACGATCCACGGAAGAAGTGATTTACCAAAACACTTCGCAGTGAGCGCCGCGCTAACGGTACTCAGTGACGAGCAACGCGCCCTGGCAGTCGGCATTGCCAAAGAACTTTCGGACTCTCAAGGGAGCGGCTCGGGTTTTTCGTTTGTAGATATGGTCGCTAATAAATCTGGGATCCGCTTCGCAGTTGTTGGTACAAAGTCTCAAGCTTCCGCCAAAATGTTTCAACAGAAAATTGCTAATGCCGAGAGTCCTTTGACATTCATGCCAGAAATCAGCGAATTACCCGAAGGACTCCCCAGCCAGGTCTTCGAAACGGCCTTCGGTGGAATTGGGGGCGAGCGAACACGCTCACTATTCAAAGAAATCGACCAACGCGTTGCTAACTGTCCTGGCCTAAAGTTCGATTTGCAATAGAACCTAATTCGAACTAAGCTTCAATTCAAAACGCACTCAACTCTGGAAACATCAATATGTCTTTTTACCAAGGCCGCGCTTACTCCATCCTTCATCCGACCGATTTTTCTCAAACGAGCGAAATCGCTTTTGCTCATGCTTTGGCTATCGCCATCAAGAACAAAGCCGACTTGACCATTTTGCATGTTGAAGGCGACAAGCACAAAGAGATCGATTGGCATGAATTCCCCGCAATTCGAGAGACTCTGGAACGATGGGGAAAACTGGAGCCCAGTTCACGCAGAAGCGACATTAGCACGAAACTTGGAATCCAAGTCGATAAACGCATCGCTATTGGTGCCAATCCAGTCCACGCGGTTGTTGAACTCAGCAACGCCGATAGCTTTGATTTGTTGGTGATGGGAACGAATGGCGCGAACAACTATTTGATCGAACCACCTTCGTCATTAAAAATCTCTCAACAAACGCGTTTACCAACGCTGTTTATCGTTGAAGGAGCGCGCAGTTGCGTGGATCTTGCAACCGGCCACGCATCGCTTCGCAAAGTGGTATTAGCAGTCGACCATCAACCGAGTGCTCGCCCGGGCCTCGCCCGAATCTGTACGATGGTGCACAATCTGGCGATCGATCATCCCGAAGTTCACTTGCTCTATGTTGGCAACGAAAATCAGTTTCCCGATATTGATTTGCCTCAGGACGGCGAAATCACTTGGACGAAAGCTACACGTACGGGAACTCCATCCACCGGAATTACGAGTTACGCGCAAGAAGTAAACGCTGATCTGATTGTCATGGTCACTTCGGGCAAACGTTCATTGTGGGATATGTTGACTGGCAGCACCGTACAGAATGTGCTAAAGCATGCACCATGTCCTGTGTTTACGCTTCCCGTGGAATAGTCCATTCCATTGTGGCAAGCTTAAAAGCGAAGGTTCGCACGTACTCCCGTCACCAAGGTGTAATCGATACTTTCTCGGGCTGGTAACAAAACCTGTCCATCCCATGTGATGGAGAGACGCGAATTCACAGCAAAGTTATGGAAAATTTCCCCACCTTGTGAATTACCGACGCCACCGAGCGCTGTCGCAAGAGCAGGGGACAGATCATTGCTGGTACCCGCATAGAACCAACCGATACCAAAGGTGTCAGCATCCCGTCCAAAGACACGGCTGTTGCCGCCAAAACCCGCGCTTACAAAATTGGCGATTGGATTCGTGGCTGGATCGGCTACACCCGCGCGGGCAAACACACCCCAGCCACGTTTCGGATTACAAGGATCGACGACCAAGTATTGATCCATGTTCCAGTACAAGGACCAAGAATCATCTGCTCGATCGATCGGAACGTTTGGCAACAAAATACGTGGGTCCTGATCTAACGAAACATAGTTGCGACTGCTCCATGTTCCCCCAAACAACTGATGGCCTGGCAAATGAAAGAAGTCAGTTGCAATGCGCAGTTCGGGTGACAATACCACCCCATCTGCAAAGAGCTCGTCGAAGCCTGAGGTTCGCACGGACTCACGAGCATTCAAGACCAAGAACGTAAAGACTGGCTCACCTTCATCCAAGACCACGAACCCTGTACCCAACGTCGAATAAGCGATGGTTCTCAAGCCAATTGGTGTAATCACCATTGCCGAATTAGAGAATTGTGTGATTCCACGCCCCGAGGCGAACGCATTCATATCGCCATCGAGCGTGTCGAGCTTACCTGCGAAAACGGCAAAGTTCTCAGAGAATGCTTGAGTGAATAAAACGTTAGTCAAATAGAGATCACGAGTCTCTGGCGTTGGCAGGTCCGATGCGAGTACAGGTGGAAGCAATGACCCCGAAGGTTCACCAATCGATTCACCCATTCTATGCTCAGCCCGAATCTTCAAGAACAATCCCGGCGGGCCTCCCATTTTCATGAGATCCGCATTCATCAGGTAGTCGCCATGTCCTGCATAGCGGAATTCTTGTGCCTCACCACCACCAGCCACACCGTAATAAAAGCTCGTGAGGTTGTTATCGAAAGTGATGCCGCTCTCTTTAAGGTTTCGGCGAAAAGTGGTTTCTCCACCGTCCCACCACGAATCACTAGCACCGCAATGGGCAAGATATTCATCACAAGCCACATCGCAGCTTGAAGCACTTTCGGTGGAGCAAGTTGATTCGGTCGTGGGCTGTGCCGCTTCAGGTGCAGGAACAACTGGCGTTGAGTCGCCGTCGGCAGAGGTTTGAACCCCGGTGCCAGTAGTAGCGTAATATCCGTCGTCGGCTCGTGTGCTGGATTCACACCACAAGGCCCCGCAAGAGGCAGCCAAGGCTGCGCTGAAAATAGCCCGAGACCAATTCCATCTATGGATATAGAAGGCCATGCACCCCTCCTTGGGTCGCTGACTCACTTCGATACTTAATCGTCGATTCTTACGGCATCGCTTCTTGGACTAAATGCACAAGCCGGCTCGGTTCCACCCAACCAACTCTCGTCGTAGCATCGGAGACACCCAGCGGCTTGAATTAAGTTAATACCCCACCCAGAGATGTAAACGAAAAAACCCTAGGACTCGTACAGAACAAGCCCTAGAGTTTTACTGATCGCTACATTTCACTTATTCGTGAGGACAGAACCTTATCGAGTTCCACCGCCACCATCTTGAAGCTTGCGCAATACTTGATCCAAGTTGAAGCTTCCTGGAGCCTGTCGAGGCGGATACGCCTTGTACGTTTCCAAGTGCTGACTCACGAAAGCCACTGCTGGCAACAGTACGAACGCATGGTCAACGCGCCAGCGAGCATAATCGCCGGCTTCATGATCGGCTCGTTCGTAGGGATCGGTTCGCAGACAAAAAAGCTTTGGAAAACGCAAGGTAACCAGTGGCTCCTGCCATACTTCAAGACCATGGCCACGTTGCTCCATGAAGACAATCTTCCAACGACTATATCGCAGGTTTGCCAAATTGCCGTCATCCGTCCAGTAGAAGAACTCTTGGCGAGGAGAATCTTTCGTTTCGCCCTTGAAGTAAGGAATCAAATTGTATCCATCGAGATGCACTTTGTACTCACGACCTATCGCTTTGTGTCCCTTGAGCAACTTCTCTTTGATGTCTGGCTCACCAACAGCAGTCAACAGAGTCGTCAGCATGTCTTCGTGTGAGCAGATACCATTGAAAACAGTGCCTGGCTTGATAACACCTGGCCAACGAATCATACAAGGTACGCGATAGCCACCTTCCCAGTTGGAGTTTTTCTCATTGCGGAATGGGGTGCTACCACCATCTGGCCATGAAAAACATTCTGCACCGTTGTCGGTGGAATACATCACGATGGTGTTATCAGCCACACCCAATTGATCCAACTTGTCCAACACCTGACCAACATGTCCATCGTGCTCGACCATCCCGTCGGGATATATGCCCAAACCTGTTTTGCCTTCAGACTCTTTCTTCAAATGAGTCCAAATGTGCATACGTGTCGAGTTCCACCATAGGAAGAAAGGCTTATCAGCCTTAACAGCTCGCTCCATGAAATCGATTGCACCCGCAGTAACTTCTTCATCGATTGTCTTCATGCGTTCGATGGTCAATGGGCCCGTATCGGTGGTCTTACCATTTGCATAGGACTTGATCACACCACGTGGACCGAACGCTTTCTTAAGCTCAGGGTTCTTGAAGTAATCAGGATGTTCAGGCTCCTGCTCAGCATTCAAGTGATACAAGTTTCCATAGAACTCATCGAAACCATGATTCGATGGCAAGTGCTCATCGCGATCGCCCAAATGGTTTTTGCCATATTGAGCCGTCATGTAACCGTGGTTCTTCAACAGACCTGCAATGGTCGGATCTTTTTCCGACAAACCTTCTTTAGCCCCTGGCAAACCTACCTTGAGCAAGCCAGTTCGAAATGGACTTTGTCCCGTGATGAACGCTGCTCGTCCAGCGGTGCACGATTGTTGTCCATACCAATCGGTAAACAAGCCACCTTCTTTGGCCACCCTATCAATGTTGGGTGTGCTATATCCCATCATGCCACGGTTGTATGCACCGGGATTATTCCACCCAATGTCATCGCCCCAAATGATAAGAATGTTAGGCTTCTTGCCTGCTTGAGCAGCAGCGGTCGCGACGTAATGATTGTGCTTTGCTAACGCAATCTGTTCCGATGGAGCGATTCCGCGCTGTGCACCCGTTTCGCCACCAGCTTGTGCACTCGTGCCAGCTGTTGGAGATTGTGCCGCTGCGAAAGGACTCGCAGCAACTAATAATCCTAGGACAGCGCTACACGCCACTGCCCTGAGGATCTTTACTAAGAAAGACCTACAATTCATAGAGACACTCCGAATGAAGATAAGACAAATCACTTACGCATGGTGAGTCTATGGTTGATTGTATCGCGTAAAAGGACGGACGACTCCTAAAAGCGATAAAACATAGCTGAAAAAAGCTCTGCTTGCGAAATTCGCAGCCAGTGGACGGCACGAACGTAGTAAGAAATACTCATGAACACTTCAGAAGTACTCAAGTCGCTTAGCTGACGACCTACGGCTCGGCAGTTGCGGAACCTTCATCGGTAGGTATGGGTGCAGGACCAAAAACACCACTGAATACAGCATCGGATGCAGCCCCAAAGAAAAGCGGCTTCACAGACTCTTGTGCCAATGATTCGATGCGGCTCTTTAGCTTTGCTACCAGCTCAGGATGTTCGGAGGCAACGTTTTTGGTTTCATTGGGATCTTGGGCCAAGTTGTAGAGTTCGACTTTGCCGGGCAACAACGTGATCCAAACCAATTTCCAATCGCCTTGTCGTACAGCACCACGATACGGTTCGATGTTGTAAACAATTTCTTCACGACCGGAGTCAGCACCATTGAGAATCGATGGCCAAACGTTGAGCCCATCGAGGGGCTTGCACTTTTCGGTCGAAGCACCTGCCAATGAAGTGAAGGTTGGCAAAATATCAACGACATGCATTAGCTCGTTGTTTTCTGTCCCAGCTTTGATCTTGCCTGGCCAATAACAAAACGCAGGTACTCGTGTCCCACCTTCGAACAAGGTTCCCTTGCCACCCTTGAGTGCACCATTATCGCAAGGCACCGTCTTTACTGTACCTTCGCCTGTCAAACGAGCATCGCGTGTCCCACCGTTGTCGCTATGGAATACAATCAACGTGTTATCCATCATCCCCTTTTTCTCTAACGCCTTGATCACTTCGCCAATTTGATCATCAAGGCATGACACCATCCCCGCATACGTCCGACGTGTTTCATCTTCGATACTCTTAAAGCGATCGACATATTTCGCCGGTGCTTGATAAGGAGCATGTGGCGCGGTGAAAGCCAGATACAAAAACAGCGGCTTCTTCTCGTCGTAGTTCGTGATCAACTTCACCGCATCAGCACCCAGCAATTCGGTCACATAACCTTCTTCTTTGAGCGGCTTGTTATCGCGTTGCCAATCGACTACACCGTGAGCGTCATGGGTGAAATAGTCGATCTCACCAAGCACCGCGCCGTAGTGATAATCAAAGCCGCGTTGACGCGGCCAGAAATTTCGATCGGCATGACCTAAATGCCATTTGCCAATCATCGATGTTTGATAGCCAGTGTCCCGTAGTATCTCGGGCAAAGTACGTTCCTCAAACGACAAACCGTACGTTCCCTTGCTCGGAATTACGATCGTCTGCAAACCATATCGCCACGGATATCGCCCCGTCATGATGGCAGCCCGCGATTGAGTGCACAGGGACTGAGCGTAGAATTGTTCTAAACGAACTCCACCAGCAGCCAGCTTATCGAGGTTGGGTGTCTTTATGTCTTGGGCACCATGGAACCCAACATCTTTCCAGCCCAGGTCGTCCGCGACGATGTACACAATATTCGGTGGTGGGTCAGCTGCCTGTACCATGGCAGAAGACGCCACTAACATCAATAAGCATTGCCAAATGAGATGAACCCTCTTCATCGCGGTAAGCTCCTGGACATTTTGGGAGGACTGCTCAGGCATACCGAAGTACACTGCACCATGCCTGAGGCGGTGGCGAAATACTAACCATCCTTACCCAATCTCGTCTATCCTTAGGGAGTAAATTGGACTGAAAGTTAAGTAGATGTAAATCTGTAACGCCACCGCCATCTAAACAGAAACCACCGAAATGGGTACCAGTTATCCTCGTTCCCATGGCTCTGCCTATCTATACCAAACGTCTTCTGTCGTATCGAAATGGTCTAGTAAGACCACTATAGCTGGGTTCGTTCAACGCTTAGCCGGATCTCGGCGGGAATGCCAGTGCTCCGGGGTTCAGAGAGGTAAATGTTGGAGCTGTTGCAAATGGTCATTGGTTCTTAAGCCCGAAGGGCTGATACATCCTCTGCCGAGGTCGAAGGCCCCGGTTCCGATCAGAGAGAAACGCAAAAAGGCCCGGAGGGCCGACACATTAGTCGAACACATACTGCTTGTCATACTCAACTTCATGCTTCGCTAGCAAAGCTAAATACTCATCCTCGAATGATTGAGCTTGATGATGTTCCATCTGCTTTTGGAAGGGTCGCGCTCGGTTGTGTCGGCCCTCCGGGCCTAAGATCGGCAACCGTAAGCAATTGCTGTTTTCTGAAATAGCCAGCCTTACCATAACATGCGGAGAAACGGCTGAAGCCATTTCTTCACTAGCGCTGAAAAGAGAACACGTTCGCCCAATCCTGTTGCATATCCACGATGATCCAACCATTTTTGGCGGCATCATCCAACCCACGATTTAACTTTCCAAAGTGCGATTGACGATCGTAGGCCACCTCTCGCGTGGAATCGGTATGATGAACGAGCACACCTAAGGCGGTCTTAGCGCCACTGGTGGTGTATTGGAGCATCTCATAATCTCCATCGGAATTACCGAAAGCCAAAATAGGCTGCCGACCAATATGCCGCTGGATACCTAAAGGCTTACCACTCTTGTCGTCCACAAAATCGATCTCCGGCAATCTCATGATCACCGGCTCTGTACCACGCATTTCATATCGCAACTTAACGCTGCTCCCGATCACTTGCTCAGGTGGCACGCCATAAACCGTTTCGACCCACGGGCGCATAAAATCAATCCCACCCCCAGAGACAATGAACGTCTTGAATTGCTTTGTTCGCAGATATTTCAAGAGCTCGACCATCGGTACATAGACGCACTCGGTATACGGTTTCTTGTAGACAGGATGCCTCGCCGTAGCGATCCAATCTTTTACAATTTGATCGAACTCCGCAGTCGACATGTTAGCGTGAGTTTCCATCACCAATTCCATCACGTCTCGTTCATTGATCTGCTTGAGAGCTTCTTGATCATGAGCCGCAATAGCCTTGTACATTTTGTTTTCGAGCAACTCTGGCTTCTTCTCCGCTACGATCTTGACACGATCCAGTGCAAACGCCATCTGCACATACATCGGTTGCTCAGACCATAAGGTCCCATCATTGTCAAATACCGCAATGCGTTGCTCTGGGGGAACAAAATCGGCGCTGCCCGCTGTGGTAACTCGTTCTACGAAATCGACAATGGCCTTCTTCGACGCCCCCTCGCGCCAACCAGGCAAAGCCTCTTGAGCTTGCAGCGAGCACAAAGAAATATGGAATACACTTAGCCAGATGGCAACTTGTAGTATAAGTTGTCGCGCGACGTTAAATTTGCACATCTTAAATTGCCTTCGCTGTAGAGTCACTTCAAACACTGCTTCTTTATACTCTACTCTACTTCCGCATTGGAAATCACCTAATCTCCAGAGATAAGATCGCTTCGATGAACCACGAAACACACGAAAAACGCGAAAAAGGAGAGAGAATGGCGTCGCGTCTCGAACTAGCCTCACCATAACTTGCGAAGAAACGGCTAAAGCCGTTTCTTCGCAATACTCTGCAAGCCTCCGTTTTGCCTAACCTTATAGCATTGGGCTTAAGGCCCTAGGCCTGAGCCCTAGGCCTGACAGTCAAGGTGACGCGACTGAAGCTCGGACCGATTATTTAGCGGCGTTGGGGCGAGCTGGATTTGAACTTTCGCTGGCATAAACGACCTCACCATTTTCAAGGCGATAGGCGGTACCCAATCGAACTCCCCGCCCCGTTAACTCCGTGGGCGACTCGCGAAATCGCTCGAGCTTGACCATTTGCTCGTCGGGAACTTGCTCGCCATCGGTCCCCTTGGCTGGCATCGACCGCTGATTTCTCGCTGTCGCTTGAACCAACACCAACATCAAGGCCACAATCACCACAATCCATAGGTCCGATAGGTTGACCAAACCGCCGAGTGGATCTTCATCTTGCTCGATGCGCCAAGGTCGAGTTTTCCTGCTCTTTGCCATCGATTTTACCCCAGCTGCTTGGCCCGCGCCGCTACGAATTCAAGTTCGATCAGATCTTTCTCTAACCATGCGCGCTGGATGATAAATAACCAATAGGCAACGGCTCCAATCCCGATGCCAATGATCGTCGTGGTAAACGCCACCGATAGATTCGAGGACAACTCGTCGAGATTCGATTGAGCTAAACCTTCCAAAGCAGGTCCCAATGGAATCAGTGTTCCAATCAAACCAAACATCGGACCGGTACGAATCCAAACCTGAAATCGACTCAGTCGACGCTGAGCCCAAGATTCAGCTTCAACCAATACCAACTCAAGCTCACTGCAATCCGCAGCATGTTGCCTTACCCACATCTGCAAATTCGAATAGGCAAAATCACACCATTTGCTCGGCGTTGCCTGTGAGACTCGCAGCGATTTCATGTACGCATTCCATCTGCGACCTGTACGCCAGCGATGCACTCCGTCTCTTAATGTCTCGCCAGCTTGAAACGCTAACCATAACACCCCAAGCAAAAGGACCCAATAAATCGGAGTGATCAACCATTGTGTTGACTGGACGAGTGATTGCACGATTTCGTTGGAGATCATAGGCTTGGCTTCTTCAGAGATCCCCATACAAAAAATACAACCACCGCACCTCCCAGGAGCAACAACCACCGATACGTCTCCCAAAAACTGATGGGTTCAAGGGATTCTCCAGAGGGAATAAGTTGCTTACCTGAGACAACTTCGGTGTTCTGACTTTCGCTCGCTTTTTCCGCCGCTTCTCCAGGACGAGGGCTGGCAGTCTCAGTTGCTGCATTCGCTTCCGCAACCTTCGCCTCGACAGGCGCGGTTAACGGTGTTGCAGAGGGAGCAGGGGAGAGGGCCACTTGCGGAGCGGGAAGTGTAGAGCCTGGCGGCTGAGATAGTTGATCTTTCTGCGGATCTACGAATTGTTCCTCATACTTCTTTGCGTAATTTGCAAACTGCGCTCGGTCATCACGATCGGTGGACTCTTTGAGTAGCTGCTCGACCTTCTCATGCAATGAACGATTTCCGCCGCTCACGATGTTTCCAGAAAGTCCATGTCGCGCGACATTGGCAGCGTATTCGTTAGCTAATTCGCGCTGCGTTGCTTCGTCAGCAGTCCAATACCCTTTCCGAATTGCCTCTAACATGACGGCCATCGCGTCTTGCTTCGCATAGGGATTGTTCTTTTCAAACCAATCTTTCAAACCAAGATTGAGTTTATCGTCGATGAGAACGTTCTTCATTTCTTGCCAGTTATCGTTCCCTACACTCCCTGGACGCATCACTTCCCAAGCAAAACTATTGGAAACCATAAACCGCATATGATCAGCTCCCGCATAACCTTCCTTCATCATTCCTTCGAGCCACTTGCGGTTGAATAGACGGACGCGATACTCACGACGCAAAGCATCTTCAGCTCCAATCATCGAAGCTTTATCGGGATCACGGACATCGGAGAAATAGTACTCGGGACGCTTCCCCGTCATGCGTTCGACGGCCAAACATAACGCACCACCATGCAGCCATGTGTAGCGACTCGCCAATGGCCCCGTCATGTGATCGGACCAACTTCGTACTACGGTGTGCGTTCCTTGGATCGTTTGGTTGTACGCTTCTTCAGCTGGCTCCCCCCAGGCTCCCTCCGTAAAGATGTTCTTATGCGTCGCCAAGTAACTGTCTGCGATCTGCTCGCGACTTTCCCAATCTCCCGAGCGCAGAACTCGATAGGACAACGCACCACCCAGCTCTCGCCCTGGTGCGATACCGAAAATACGCCCGCGACTTAAGACTTCGGCGCGTTCGGGGGAAATGCCACTTGCGATGAGTTTTTGCTGCGTCGCTTTATTGTTTCGAGCGATGAGATTTTCTGGCTCATCCGCGCTAGCCACCAAACGCACCGCTTTATCCCAGAGCTGCAACCGCGTCGGCAAATTGGACTCGTACCAGCTGCCAGCCGCAATGAACACGTCAACTCTGGGGCGTCCTAATTTCTCGCGTTCGAGCAGCCGCACATCGTTCACGAGTCCTTTTTCATCCCAGACCGGCTCTACTCCCATCAAATACAAGATCTGAGCTTCCATCACACCATAGTCCCGGTAGGTTGCACTGCTACGCAAATCAAATCCATATTTGGTCGGATATTCCCCATGTTTCTCGCGATACTGGACGATCATTTGATCGACTAACTTTTTACCTAATTCCCAACTTGGTTTCGTAGGAACTTCCTCAGGGTTGAGCAAATACATGTTGCGTCCCGTTGGCACCGCATTGGGGTTGCGAATAGGACTATTGCCAGGACCAGGAGGGACGAATCGCCCATCTAAACCTCGCAATAAGTTTTCGATCTCATCGTCGGTTTGCTTAAATCTCTCGTTGAGATCAACGATCAATTTCAATCCATCTTCAATGGGCTTAGGCAGACTGCTGTATTCTTTCCCTAACACTGTGCTTACCGCAACTTTCGGATCAATCTTCTCACGCACCGCTAAATGCACAATCTTCTCCGCCGTGGGGCGAACATCGTGCGAGTTTTCATGCGCGTGGTCGGAATGTTCTCCGGCTGCGTCATGTTCATGATGATGCGCAACGCCCAGCATATGCTCCAGTTCATGCAGGAAAGGGCGACGCAGGATCTGGACCAAATAAGGAACCAACAAATCTTCTCGCGGGGGCTCGCCATACAAATGCAAACTGATCGGTGTCGTCTCTTCTTGAATATCGTGCAAATACTTAGAGACTTGACGGATCACTTCATCAGTCGCATCTTGCTCAGGTTCGATCGTCAGCTTGAGATCTTTGTCTAACCGATTTTCAATAATCAGTTTGGTGAGTTCTTTGCGGAACGACGTTTTTAATGCCCCTTCTTCCAAGATGTCCCATTTGTCGATCGTTTCGTGCAATACTTCCAATCCATCGCTCAGCCCAGCATCAACGATGGGTGGTGGCAAATGACTGATCAACGTTCCATAAACGCGCCGCTTCACAGGCGACGACTCCACCATATTCTCGATGATCCACGGATTGAAGTTGGGCATCGAACCCATCAAGATATCGGGCCAATCTCGGCGAGCTAAACCATTAGCTTTTCCCGGCAAAGCAAACTCAGAACCGTGCGTTCCGAAATGAACGACCGCATTCGCTTGAAAACTTTTTTCCAACCAAAAATAGGTGGCCATGTAGTTATGTGGTGGGGCTGTCTTCTTGTCATGGGCTTGACTCGATAACGTGTCACTGCCATGTAACTCACCTCGCAAAGGTTGCGGCAGCAAAACGACATTCCCCAGATCGATTCGAGGAATCACGATGTACTCTTTCTTGCCGTCGCTCCAAACCATGAATTTCCCAGGAGGCGGCCCCCACTTCGCATCCATTTCTTGACGCCGGTCTTCAGGAATTTTCTCTTGGTACCACGCTCGATACTCGTCGGCCGGTACCAACACGGGTGAACCTTCTTGAACCAACCGATTCAATTCGCCGGGTGCCCACACCCCCACTTGCCGACCACGGGCGATCATCCATTGCAATAACTCATCTTCATATCTCGGGAGCGGATCAATCCGATAACCATGCTCTTTCATTGCGGTGAGAACATTGAGCAAGCTGCGTGGACCGTTAAGATGCATTCCGGTCGAACTGCCGCGCATCAATTCCCCTTTCCCCATCTCGCGGTCGTAATAGACGATGGCGATTTTCTTTAGCGGAGGTTCAGTACTTCGCAGCTTGGCCAATGATAGCGCGCGACCAATCAAATGCTCAACTCGATCGGGAATTGGCACAATTTCCTCGGAACTGCCATTGCCATGTATTGTTCCACCGGCAACTTGTGGTTCGATTGCTCCCAATAACTCTTGGCCAATCACATGAAATGCCAATTCACTGCTGCTCAGTCCATCGACACTCTGTTGCCATTGCTCGATCGATTGTTTGCGTATGAAAATCGAATGCAGATGCGGCACATCCAGATCGAGCCGAAAGTCGAGCTGATCCATGCTATGGCAAGTGTGGATTATGGCAGATGGCCCAAAGAGTTTAGCTTCGGTCTTGTAATTTCCAGACCTGCCATCGACAACCGCCGCCGCAACTGCTCCCTGACGCTCCGCTTCACGGATGAGCGCGTCAACTACTTTGGGCTGCTGAAACACCAGATGCGTTCCATGCACAGCGACCAGTAAGCGCGGTTGTGTGGGTAAAATTTTCTTTTCTTTGCGAAGCCACAACAGTAACTCTTCGGCTGTGCCAAAGAACTCTCCTGCATGGTCTGGATGATAGAACCCCTCCACATTGGCATCCTCGGGCGGTTCAATCTTCCAATCGCGTTGCAAATAGGTCTTGCCGGTGTATAGAAGCAAGCGGCGGAGGTTTTCGTTCGAATTGCCGTAATATTGCCCCGCAACTTTATCATCCGTGAGCACCTCGCCTATACCCAAACTTGAAAACAGCTCGATCGTACTGCTTTGAAAGGCGATGATAACCAAATGCGGATTCTTCTTTTTGGCATCGAGAAACAACTGTTTGTAAAGTTCGCGTTCCTCAGCCCGCGTGTGCTGCAGGTAAAGAACTTTCACCGAACCGAAATCCGCCATTCCGCTTTCGATCAGCGCGTCATCGAAGTACGTCACGCCCACATCAAGGGCTTTCGCCATCGGCACCAGTTTTTCATAAATACCGCCATGCAATCCGACAAAGCCGATTTCTGGTTTGGTAGAGTCCGTAGTTTCTTGAGCTTGGCTGGTGGAGGAGAGGAGACAAAGTGCCATGCCAACCAACCACCATTGAACGGCCAACAAACGAAGCCGCATGAGCATCCATAGCGATCGAGAGCCATAGAGAAACATGTCCATTTATTGCTCCTGGTCCGAGATCACTTCAGCCCCAGCTCGCGATCCCATCGCTAAATAGACATTAGCGTCAATTGTGTTTGGAACGAAACGAATACTTCCGTCCGCCAGCGCAATGTTAACTCCCCCTGGATGAAAGCTGCGGGCCACAAAATTAGTGAAGCTGAAACTAGGACCCCAGCAATCTACCAGTGGGCTGTTGGGGGGACGCGCTGTTGTAAAGGTGCTATTTAAGCCCTGCCCACCGATCCATGCTCCACCGCGATCACTAAAGTTGGGGACAAGCGTTTGGCACGTAGCGATATTGCGCGCGTCGGAAACATTACGAACACCAACGTAGTTATCGCGCAGCGTATTGAGATCAAAATCTCCACGCAAACATTCGCCCACCAAATAGGTTTGCGAAGTTCCATCGACGATGTCCGCAAAACGCATTTTTGAGTTGCGGAAGAAAATCCCGTTACCTACGGTGAAGTTGGCATCAGAGCCTTGATTCCCGACATAATTCGTGGGGGCTCGACCGCCAAGTGTGTCTGGTTGCCTAATGCCGCCGACTGGATCGGAAGGACAAATGAAGGTCGCGATCCAAACTTGAGAAGCGGGGAGATTATTTTGGTCGATCGAATTACCGAGAGCGGAGTTATCAACGTTGGACGTTGTGTAATAAGGATCATCGATAGGGCGTGTCGGGAATTTTACCAGATTCCAGACGTTGGTTTGTTCAATGTAGGGAAGTGTGTACGTGATCCAGTTATGTTGTGTCGAAAAAGTAGCACCGCTGGTTCCGGTCGTTAGGATCGGAGGAAAGCGTCGATAGGTATCGTGAAAATTGTGGATCGCCAACGCGAGTTGCTTCTGATTATTAAAACACTGTGTTCTTCTGGCAGCTTCCCGCGCCGATTGAACCGCAGGCAATAACAAGCCCACCAAGATCCCGATGATCGCAATCACCACCAACAACTCAACTAATGTAAAACCTGTGCGTTTCATAACTCCAACCCGCTTTTCATGTGGGCTCTCCAAAATCAGAAGACCTTAAAGCCGCAGAATTCATTTGCCGAACTGCGACTCATGCCACTTGGTTTGTTTTTCTCGACACGCTTGATCGCACACGATGTATTGAGCCGATGCCGTGCTGAGGAGATGTTCCTCCGTCACTTGGTCGATTGTCTTTCCGCATTGATGGCACTTTTGCGATGATCCGATGGCCGTCGTAACCTTCACCTCGGGATAGCCGCTGCTTGTCGAGCCGCAACCACTCAAACCGACACTGCAAAACGCGATCATCATGAGAAGAGAAACAGACCACCGCTCTGATACGAAGCAGACTTTTGTGTGAACATTCTTTGGAGTACGCATTACTGCAACAGCTCAATCCTATTGGGCTCGAATCGGAAGACCGTTAAGGCGAAGTCGGATTCGCGACAAACGTGTCTCCCTTTTCTGAATGGCAAACATCGTGCCAATAGCTAAATCCGTCCCGATTTTCGGCAAAATTCGCGATTTTCCAGCGTTTTTTTGCGCCTAGTTTTGACCGCATTGAAAACGACTATCCGTGAGCGAGGACTCGATACGGTGAAAAATCCGCCGCCGCGAAGAACTTCCCACCACCTGCAGTGAGTCTGGAGAAAGGTTTGGATTTAGAACTCTTAAAGCCCGCGAGAAAAAACTTCTCAATACCTGGACGATTCATCTCAAACATTTTCAACACACCCCAACATGGGTGATAGATGTCGCTCCAGTTACCTACAAGAATGTCGCCTATGCTTCTCTCCTCTGCATTGCTAAAGGTACTCTTGTGACACGAGCCAAGTTGCCGTCAAAGTTGGTTTGTATATGGCTATTAGCTACGACGATTGTCTCGTTGCAAATTTTTGCAACTAGACTGCGGGCGCAAGATAACGAAGCGAAAGCAGCAACTCCGACACCTTCGCGTTTGTCGAGCCCATTTCGCCGCGCTATTCAACGTGGCCTTGAACCAGGTGGAGATATCGTCAAAGAACTGCGAGCTATTCCCGATCGCACTATTACTTCTCGTCGAGACGCGGAGGCTGTCATCAACGCCTTGACGACTATAACACCGGAGCAACTGACCGCTCGGCGTCCCGAGCACGACAACACTTCGCCGCTGTTTCTTCTGGCCATGTGGTTCGAAAGCATTCACTTTGATCCATCAGCAGCGACGACAACTTTTGCAGAAAAAGGGATTCCCAAATTGGTTCAATGTTATGATGCAGTTCTGAAGTTGAACCAAAAGGATAATGAGAAGGATCTCGTTTATTTGCTCGGTCTAATGGTTGCGTACAAGTCGCCGGAAGCAGCCGACAGAATTGTGGATGCCGCGCGCATGCCACTCGGGCCATTTGAATACAGTTGGAACGATATTTTCGCAAGGCTTGCCAAAGATTACCCCGACACGGACAAGATCTTGGCGGCTTTTTCTCAGAAACTACCAGCAGAACCACTGGCAATCGATTTGCTACAATTCGCTAACAACGCAATGGCGAACGACAAACTGGACCAACATCCTTTTGATTCACCTGCCGGTTACCATTTGCTTACTGAATGGATGAGCAACACGCAGGATGTCGATTTGCCCATGGCTGCTCTCACGGCTATTCCGTTTCTGGCCGACGTTGAAGAAAAGAAATTGCTCGAATTAGCGGTGAAGAGTCCCTTTAAACAGATACAACTCCGCGCGGCCACAACCGCTGCTGAAGAAGACTTCGAGTTCGGATTCGACGTACTAAAAGAACTTTGTGCCGATGTCGGTTACTTCAAAGGAGCGAGCAAGCAGTTGCGGGATCTTGGCCGCGCTGACTTGATCCCCACTGGAATCACTGAGCCAGAGTTTATGGCTAAAGCACAGCTGTCCCACTGGCTCCAAACGAACACAGAACGAAGTGATGCCCCATCCGAAATGGTAGTTCTTGACTCACGAGTGCTCTCTCTTCCTGCCGAAAGCGAGAATCAAACCTACTATCTCATTCAATATCGCTACGCGGACGCATTCGGATTCTTATCCAAGAAAACCGACATCGCGCTTGTTGGAAAAAACGTCTATTGCACCTCTGACTACGACCTGGCCAGCCGACCGATTGAAGATATCTATGCTATATACGCGAGTTACCTGGCAAAAAAATATCGGTTTTGGAAAGAAGATGCCAATACGGATCCGGCTGAGGTCTCTACCTGGTTACCACAATGGAAAGGCGAGGAGCTGACCGAAGTCATAGTTCATTCGACCATTACACTCGACCAGAAACTCGATCTACCGAATTACTACATCGCTTTTGGCGCGGCGCAACGCAGTGGCGAACCAGGCTGGATCGTTTTCGATGGAAGCCGAAGCACTTGGTATTCAGAGTCTGAACAACCCAAGCATGAGGGCTTTTCGTTTGAGGGCATAAAGCCTGCAATTCCCATGATTCACATCGGTCGTTTATTGCTTAATTTCTCATTAGAAGAAAAAGACCGACCGAAACATCTCACCGTCACACCACCCTCGAAAACACCTGCTGAAGTTATTGCAACCTTTAACCGTGTGCTGAATGAACTTCCCAAAATGAGCCTCAAACGTCAACGTGAGTGCTTAAGCTCGGAAGGCCCGATCGTCACGCACTTTGACGATTGTGTAACTGCACTGTCGGCGGCTAAGGGAATCACGAAAGAAAACGCCCTGATACAGCTTTACGAGAAACTACTCGCAACCGCCAGTGTGCTCGCGGAACCGGCGCAAACCGAAGCCCTGACCGAAGACTCGGCCGTGGGTGAACATCTTCTAACGTACATCAAATGCTTGCTTGCCAATAATCGAAGGCAAGACGCCTTAGATCTCTGCGGCAAATTCGAGCCGCGGTGGGCACCCTATTATGGCTACTCGCTGCTAGCGCGGGCCTATGTCTTGGCGGAGGCACCGGAGCGAGCCGAGCCGCTTTTGGCTGTATTGATCAATACAACCTCGGAAGTTTATGTCGACGACACGGGGATGTTGGCAGAGATTTGGAAAAACAAAAATGAAATTGCCAAAGGCCAAAAACTGCTTATCGACTCCCTGAAACGGCTTCAAAAACGCATCCGCTTTATCCGCGGTCTTGGTCAAAACCAAAGTGAATATCAACAATATCGAGATCTATACCAGAAGTTTCTAGAGCTCTATCCAAACGCGAAAAATGAACTCGACGCTGCCGATTTGCCCGCAGACCCACTTGCCAATCCATAATTCGACCTCTTCATTCAGCACCTCGATACACATCCACAAGAGTCAGACTTACATCGGCCTCCGATTTCCACTTGCTTCCAATTACGCATAGCGATGAATTCATCACAACCAGTCTCATGGAATCGCGAGTGGATTTCAGCCCACCACATCCATGTGTCGGAACATATAGAAGATGGCTTTGGCTTGGAGCCTCTAGGAAAATCACTGCAACATGGATAGGCTTGAATTTTTCCATTTAAAATCCCCGAGCATGGGTGATAGCGATCGGTATTATTTGCCTGGAGAATGTCTCTCCATATTGGAAAATCGCTTTTTCGAAATATCCCCTCCACTTGGTGCAGAATGAAACTTGCCAACGTTATCTTTACTTGGTTCCTGATTCTGCAACCGTGCCTACTACACATGGTTCGAGGGCAAGAAGAAAACGCTCGCGATCAAAGCGGCCTTGCGACCGATGATTCAAGTTCCTTGTATTCTGCAATTCAACTAGGGTTAAAAGAGGATAAAAGTTTCGACGAAGCAATTTCGCATATTCCCTTGGACTATGAAATCACACCGCGAGATGCGCAGGCCCTCATCGAAGCCCTAAAAAGGTTACCAACGAAAACGCTGTTAGCTCGTCCGTTTTTCGAGAATAAGCCCTCGGCACTGTTCCGGATTGGATGTTTTTTCGCAGAGTCCAGAAAAAAGAACGATGATACCACCACTCTCTTGGCCACGACCGGAATTCCCGAATTACTGAAGCGTTACGATTCGATTGTGGAACTCAACCAAGCAGAGAACGAAGAAGATCTCGTACTAATATTGTGCGTGATGGTGATGTACGACACCCCAGACATCGGGAAACGCGTTATTGACGCAGCGAGAAAACCATTGGCCCCTTCTTGCGTTTACTGGAGCGATTTATTCCATAATTTACCTGGCTTTTCCGCCGATGCACCTAAAGTGATTGAAGCTTTCCGTGAATCGCTTCCTCCTAACCCGATCGCGGGTGAACTTCTAGCTGTGGCAAACCATGAAAATGTTATGAATTCAAAAGGAGAGCGACTCTTTAACTCGATGGATGGCGATCGATTTCTCGCGCTTCAAGTCAACAATTCCTACCAAGGTGACCTCGAACAAACACGACTGGCAATAAACGCCCTGCAGACGCTCGACCAAAAGCGACAAGTCGAACTGCTCGACCAAGCGATGCGTAATCCCCTTAAGCAGGTGCAAATTCATGCTGCCACCATTGCTGTCAATCTCGGTTATCGAAACGGTCTCGACAAGTTAGTCAATCTGTGCCAAGGGGTTGACACGAGTTACGAAGCACAACTGAGTTTGGCGCTTCTCGACCAAGAAAAGCGAATCCCCAACCTCTCAGGCGATCCATCACTATTGCCACTCGCCGCTCTCTACAGGCAACTGCAACCCGCGAACAAGAATGCTAGTCCGAGCGAACTGAGCATCGTCGAGGAACGGGAACTTAAATGGACGCTCGACCAGAAACTAGGCCATGTCATTCTGACAAGATTCGAATGGATCGACTGCGAGGGCCTCGCTCCTCCAACCGTCGAATATGCACTGTTGGACCGCGATAGTTTGAAGCTTCTCGAATACATGCCGCTGGAGCACAAAGAAGATCTCTATGCAACCCGCGCATATTACGAAGCCGAAGCTCGCAATCATCTGAAGATCATTGAATTCCCTGATATTGCATCATCGGGCTACGCCGATACGACCTTTTGGCTGAAACACTGGAAGGGCGATTCGCTTTCCAACGTCCAATTGATGAAGGTGATTGAAACGAACTTTATTCCACCTAACGAAAACTATGCAATTGCTTTAGCTCTCGCCGAGAAAGCAAACGAAAAGGGACTGGTTATTTTCGATGGAGCAGATAGTCGATGGTATGCGGAGTCTAACTTCGTTTCGGATCTTACTGGTTTTGATATGGAAATCAACGAGGTCCTGAGGCTTCATGTGGGTCGCAAACTCCTTGGATATCCTTCCGTCGAATATCCGGTGGATGCAAAACTGACGCAAGCCAAGACCTCGCACTCAGCAAAAAATCTCGTGACCAATTTCGAGCGAGTCCTCGCGCAATTACCTACTTTTCCTGCCAATCGCCAAGAAATGCTAACCTCCCCACTTGGAAGCTTGCAGGAGAATACTGAACTCTACATCCAAGCCCTGGCTGAAACCCAAGGTATACCGCGTGAAGATGCATTCCTTGAAGTCTACGAAAAATTCTTGGCGTTGCCGAAACGTGTAAACTTCATTGCGAGAACGCAACTATTAGCACCACAATCCTTTCTCGATGTGAATTTTCTTCCGTATATCAAACTCTTGGTCGAGCGAAATCGAAAAGAGTATGCGACGGAAGTTGTAGACCATTTCAAAGAGTCCCGAAGCTTCGATTTCGAACTCCTTCAGATGGGACACGCTTATTACTTACTCGGAAACAGGAACGAAGCACAGAAGCTACTAGAACCTGCAGCGACTCAAACGTCTTGCTTCTCCACTTACCCCGACAGTGCGGTAATTCTGGCCCAGATCTACAAAGAACTTGGTGAAGCAAATAAAGGTCAGAAATTGCTTATTCACTGGATGAATTGGATCAAATCTTTGCAAGCAGAACCTGCCGAATATCGCCTGAAAGACAAAAAACTCCAACCCATCTACGATAAACTTTACAGGGGCTTTCTGCGACTATTCCCAGACTCGCAAGACAAGCTGCAGCAAGCAGGCTTAACATTGCCTCCAAAGCCGACCAAGTAGATTGCCAAGGTCCAAATGTTACTGCTAAACTTCTAAGACACACCAAGACGCTTCACACGGCAACAGGAAATATATGCGTTTACTACGATTTCGGTTCTTTCAGAAAACCATCTTCATATCGACGCTTGGCCTCGCCCCACTGCCGATCGGAATGGATCATCTTTCTGCCCAAGAAGCAGGAGCCAAGGCCGCTCAACCACCAGCTTCGCGTTTGAACAGCCCATTGCGGCGAGCGATTCAACGCGGGCTTGCAGATGGTGGCGACATAGCCAAAGAACTTCAGTCCCTGGATGACCTAACCATCTCAGTTCGTCGCGACGCTGAAGCCGTAGTCAGTGCACTAGCGACACTCACTCCGCAACAACTCACCAAGCGAACCAAAGAAAACGATGAAGTTACAGCGTTTTATCTTTTGACGTCTTGTTTTGAAAAATGCGAGCTGGAAGAAAGCGTCGCCTACAAAGTCTTTCAAGATAAAGGTATTCCCGAACTGCTGAAGGCCTACGATGGTATTATCGCTCTCAACCAAAAGGAAGACGAGGAAGATTTAGTATACGCACTGAAGGTCTTGGTTCACTTTCAATCGAAAGAAGGTGCAAGTCGTATCGTCGAGGCCACACGCCGTCCCCTAGCTCCCGACAACTATTTATGGTACTCCGTTTTTAACGAACTAACTAAACTGAACCCGATAGGCGAATCCACTCTACGCGCAATCCGCGCACCACTTCCGGATGAACGAATCGCCAAAACGTTGCTAAGTACCGCCAACAACATGATGCTTGCTGAAGAAATCGACGAACATCCGTTCGACACTCCAGCTGGCCACAAGCAACTAGAGCTATGGCTCACGCAACCGGCTCCGAAATCGGAAGCTGATGAAGAGGATGGCGCAGCCCTCGACGCGACGGTCGCATTAGCATTTATCAATAGCAAAGATCGCGAACGACTATTGACGTTCGCCTTAAAAAATCCCAAAAAAGAAATTCAGCTCGAAGCTGCCTGGGCGGCCGCCAAAGCTGATTTCAAATTTGGAACCGAAGCTCTAGTCGAGTTTTGCAAAGACGTGCATTATTCTGCCAAAGCAAAATCATACCTTGAAGAACTAGAGAAGAAGGATGCTATTCCTAAAGAAGCATTGGAGCCCGATTTCGCAGCGAAAGCGGAATTCTCTGGTTGGCTGCAACACCCCAACGAGCTTGCCGAGATCCCAGACGAATTAGAAATCATCGATCATCGCGAAGTGCCTTGGCCACCTTCTGGCGATATGAAAAAAGTTTGGCTCATCAAATATCTCAAGAGGGATACCGTCGGCCTCGATGGTGATGATGTCAACATTGGCATGGTCGGTTCCATGACCTGGTGTTTTTTTGGTTACGATCTCATTAAAAGACCCATCGAAGACATTTACGCTCTCCACGTTTGTTTCGAAATGGAGAATGATGAACTCATTCAAGAATCGTCTGAAATAGAAGAGCTAGATCTAGAACGCTGGCTACCACAGTGGAAGGGCGAGCCTCTTAGCGATGTCGAGCTTATCAAGGTCATTGAGGCCAACGGCGAGCTGAATCTGCGCAACCATAGCTTGGCGTTGGCATCGGCCAAACTAAATGGTGAAGAGGGCTGTGTGGTGTTCGATGGCCCCAGAACAAAATGGTATCCCAAATCAGAACAGCCTGTCGATGAAGACGGAGACTACGCTCAATCCGCGATTCTTGATATTCACATTGGACGACAACTGTTGGGTTTGTCTCTCGATGTAACCGATCGTAAAAACTATTTGGCGAATGGACCGAAGATGCCGGATCCAGCCCAAATCGTTTCCATCTATGAAAAACTGGTCGACGAAATTCCTAATGCAACTCCTGAACGCCAAGTAGAACTATTGCGTTCGTTTGGACCACTCGCCGAACATTTCGATTCTTATGTCACTTCGGTTGAAATGTTAAAAGGCGCCAACAAAGACGAAACGTTTATCGCGCTGTATGAGAAGCTTTTGGCGCATGTTGAAAAGCTACAGGACGAAGATAAAGAAGAAGTCCTTGATTCCTATTCGGCGGTTGGTGGCCAATTCAAAACTTACGCCGACCTACTCCTAGCCAAAAACCGCCAATCCGACGTACTTGCCCTTATCAAGAAATTCGAACCGATTTGGGAAGAAGATTACAGCTATGCGGACCTCGGCATCATCGCATTTAAAGCAGGCGATGTTCCCATAGCTGAAAAGATTCTCACCAAGGTCATTGTTGAAGATGAATCTTCCGACTACCGCTTCGAGGAAATAGCGATTTTGGCCGAGATCTGGAAAGGAAAAGGAGAAACGGAGAAAGGACGAGAGCTCATGGTGAAGTCGCTTAAACAACTGAAGATCCGCATTGCCGAATCAGAAGCGTATCCTGAGTTCATCAAAGACTACAAAACGACTTACGAAAAGTTTATGCAACTCTATCCGGGGAGCGAAGAACTCCTGAAAGCCGCCAATCTTCCTGCAGACCCATCGTAAACATGGATCAGACGAAATGCGTCATCGATTAGCGAATCAGCGCGATCACGATGGCGACCGTCACCATCACAGCGCCGATAAAGCGGTAGAGGAGCGTGCTGCGCGCCATACCGCTGCCTGACTTCGCGAAAAACTTGGCGGCGATCCAGGCGAACAGGACGGACCATAAGCCGCGCAGAGAATAGACAATGTTGATGCGAGTTGCATCACCGAATTGCCCCAACGCATAAGTAACACTCAAACCTTGTGCGGCCATAAAGGCTGCCGCGAAAAGTAAGGGGCGACTTGCGCCGATGGACCGGATATGCGCCACAGAATTGGTCCATGGAAGCAAGCCTAACGAGAGCACCCCCACCGAAACGAACATGGTCGAGAGAAAGGGGAGGGCACCATGCTCTTTGCCTGCTCGCTGGACAGCGATATCAAAAATCGATAGCAACGTCGCAGCTAACAAAGCAAAGCCGATCGAAAAGGCGGCGCGTCGAGCCGTTAACTTGGTTTCCGAATTAGCGCTGGCACCAAATTGAATCACGCCGACTCCAATGGTCGCCAGCGCGGCCGCGATCCAGATACTGAGAGTGATGCCTTGCTCGGCGAGCATCGAGCTCATGACGGCGACCATGATAATCTTCACCCCAAACACAGGTGTTGCCAGCGACACATCACCCAATCGAAAGGCGAGATAGGTCGATAATTGCCCCGCGACAAACGCAGCCCCAATCCAGACAGCTTGCCATAACGAACCTAAAGGGATCCATGCATTTTGCGACAGGCCCACCACCAACCAGATAATGGCCAGCGTGAAATTCGATAAAGCCGTCGCCGTGTACGGCGTAACGCCTAACGAAGTCGCTTGGCGGGCGTAGGTCGCCGCCAGTACAAATAAAATGCTCGACAAGAGCGGAAAAAACAAATGGAGTGAGTCTTGCATCGTTACGCTTTATGGAACAGCTAACATCTTGGAGCGCGTGTGATGAAGACAGGAGAGT
>Ga0209174_10000181_pt1 | contig 48172 bp, 71 predicted proteins | sample JI91814BDNA_FD_187505 | JGI IMG/M metagenome (GOLD analysis project Ga0209174, IMG submission 187505) | Wastewater effluent complex algal communities from Wisconsin, to seasonally profile nutrient transformation and Carbon sequestration -... | ecosystem: Engineered > WWTP > Effluent > Algae...
AAACACTTTAACGACTTCGTAATCAAATCCATCAATTGTAACAATATCACAATTTATTGAATTTCCTTTTTCTGCACCAATTAATAAAGTGTCAGTATATAATTTCAATAATTCTTCTTCTCTTCTATTCTCTGGAAGTAAAACTAAATCGCTTCCTGAAACAGGTTGTATTGAAGCCATGATGGGCAATGTTGTATCTGCTCCTTCAACTTCATAAAAACCTGCGTCGTTATAAGCTCCTTCTGCTCTTCTTTTTACTGTTAATGCTTGTCTAAAACTACTCATTTATTTTTTACCTCATGAGAAATTTTTGAACGCATTTCACCAGTATCAATTAGAGGGTGGCTTGAACCTTTTTTTGCTATTGTTGATTCTGCGTTTTCAGGCGTTCTCATATCAGTAATAGTTTTTTTAGTTTCAGTTTCTTGTTCAAGACCAATTAACTTTAATCTTGGAATAATATTATAATTTCCTTTTGAAATAGAAACAAAAATTTGATCGAATCTTTTACCAACTTTTTTATATTGCCTGTTGTAAGTGGATCTTATGAATGACCTTTCTGGGATCGTAACATCATTATTTTTTCCTGCTTGAGTTGTACCAAACTCGTTTACAATTGCTTTTGTCAAGACTTTATCGCCTACTTTGGCAAACATACCAACTTGAATTTGCTTCGAATGCAATTCTTCGATAGCCTTTTTATATTTATCAAAACCGTGATCAATAACTTTTACTTCCATCTTGCATGTAAAATGTAGGAACTCGTCCTTTTAATAATCGGTTGTAACTGTCTAAATATTGGGTGGTATTTACATCAACATTATTACCATTTCCACCACCATAACTTCTTTGTAAATCACCTTCTTTTTCCATAGTTAAAACACCTCTTGAATTATCGTCTCTCAACGACAAAGCTAATAAATGAGCAGCGTAATAAGCAACAGCCAGGGAATAGTTATTAGAATCACCAAATAAAGCCGAATCGACTTCATTTACTGCGATAGCAATAAATCTATTTTTTTTGTCTGTAGTACAAGCCGCATTTATGCTTGGAGCAATATCTGCCAACCATTCAAGAGATGTTGTCATAACTATTTTTTAGAATTAATTGCTTCAATTAATTTAGATTTGTTTAAACCTTCAGTTTCAATTTCTAAAGATTGAGCAAGATCAATTAAAGTTGCTTTATTCTGAGCTTCTAGGTCGATTTCATTTAAATCAATACCTTCTTCAGAATCTTCTTCTGATTCTTCGGTTTCTTCTTCAGATCCTTCTTCGTCAGAAGCATCTTCATCAGGACCTAATAGATCAGCAGCTTCTTTATCGGCAAGTTCTTTGGCTGCTTTTTCTTCAGCTTCTTTCTCTGCTTTTAATTCGGCTTTAGTTTTGTAAGATTTTACAATTTTTTCTTCAATAGCAGTCAAACCAGATGTTTTAACCATTGCTTCAAACATAGGATGAGCTTTTACTGCAGCAAATTCTTCTTTTGAAAGTTCATTAATGCCTGGCACCAATGTAACATTTCCAACAGTAGTTTTAAATCTAATAATATTTTTTACTCTATTTTCAATTTTCATAATACAAATTTATTTAAGTTAATAGGAATTAAAAAGGGAAGATTTCTCTTCCCTTTTTAACCAACTAGATTCCAGTTGTATAAGACAATGAGTAAGGATAGAAAGCTCTAACACCACCACATCTAGCTTCCAAAATATTTTTGGTCGCAAGATTTTTAACTTGTGGAGCATGAGGCATCAATCTAATTGGAAGAACACCTTCCAATTTATCTTGTGCATTGTTATAAAGCACAAAACCAGACTTAGTTCCATTTACGAAACCGTTTTTCAATTGCTGTACCCATTCAACTTTCAAATTATATTCTTCTTCGATATATTTCAAAATTGATTTTCCAGAATACATAGTTGTGTCAAGTGCTTTTTTTCTAATTAAGTGATAATTAGTAGCATCAACCAACATAGTGTTTGGAATTTCATTACCGCCAGTCAAATCAATCATATCATTGATTGCTTCTTCCACGTCCGCAAGGATATTTGCAGCAGTTTTAGTTGACCAAGTAGTAGTTACACCGGTACCAGTTGCAGCGGCAGCTGTAGATGGAACAGAGGCAGCGTTAAACATACCTTTAATTCCATAAGCAGCATCACCGAAGCCAAGCATTTTTTCGATCTTTTGATCTAATGCTCTACGTGCAGCAAGCGCTTTGTTTTCAACTGAAGAACGACCAACTTGACCAAGCATTTTATCTCTACGCAAATCTTGCACAGAATATAAATATGAAGTCGCAATTGATTTAATTCCGTTGGTTACTTGAGCTCCAAATACTTCAACAGTTTTAATGTCATCAGCAAAATCAGCAACAACAGCTGCTTCACCTGCAGAATCTAAAGTGTCATAAGTATCAGTTTCAGCACCTTCTGGAATTGCACTATTAATTGGTAGCAAACCACCATTCAAAAGTTTCAATTCGTTGTACTTAGGCTTAAATACTTGTTGACGAATAAATTCTAGGTTTCTAGCAAAGAAGAATGAATCATCTTTTTTAGAAATGCCTACTTGTTCGGCAGCTCTTTCGTAAGCTTTGAACTCTGGCAAAGAGGTATCAATTTTGAAGTCCTCGCCATTGTCTAGTTTAAAAGTTTCAATAGTCATATTATTTTCTCCTGATTAAATTAAAGTTATGCTGGTAAATTCAACTCAAGAAGAGCAAGAACTGGAGTACTAGTAGTACCGGCAGCAGCGCTTCTGAATTTTCCACTAGGAACGGCTAAGTTACCAGAAGATGAATTTGTAAATTGACCTTGGTTAGCAGTGTAAGCTTTGTCATTGAAGGCATAAGCATCATCACCATAAGCAACAGTCGCAACTACATAAACCCAAATACAACCGCGAGTCATAACATTGACTGCATCGTTGATTTCGTATTGATCGTTTCCGCCAACAGTTACTGGTTGACCGTGTCTCAATACAGAAACACCTTCAAACACACCGGTTGAGGTATAAGCAATAGTTAATGTTGGTTGACCAACTCCACCTGTTACAGTGTAATTAGAAACTGTGATATTATCTGTAGCACCATCAACGGTGATCAAGATTTCACGACCAGTTCCGGCAACAGCAGAAACACCAGCAAGGGCATTAATTGCAGCGATTAATGCAGCAAAAGTTGTTGCATGATCGGTTGCATAAACCACTGGAGTAATTGAAAGAGCAGTTGCTGATCCAATTTGAACTGACATAGGGATTGAGTTAGAGGCAACAAAGTCTGCTGAATAAGTAACAGAAACTTTATTTTTAAAGATGTTTTTAACATCAGTTCCACCAACAGTTCCTACAACAACTGCTTTACCAAAACCGATTGCTTGTTCAGCATTTCTTGTTTTGATATTCCAATCTTGTAAATTTGCGATTTGTCCGTTAATTGCAACGTCCAATTCATTTGCATATTTAGTAATTCCCATAAATTTACTCCTTTTTAGTTGAATTTTTGATAAGATCTCTTTGTAGATCCGCATTGCTGACAGCTACTAGAGATTGACTAGAATCAGTCTTATTAGAGGCTGCTTTGATATTTTCAGCAAAGTTGGCATCTTTTTTGATGTCAATAATGCTATCAAATCTCGCAGTCAAATAATCCTCACTAACTTCATCAGCTTTAAATTCTTTCGTAAATAAAGTGATAACCTTAGATTTGATTTCCTTGTCAGATAATTTAGAAAGGTCTTCATCTGATTTGAAAAATTCAGATGCTTTCTTTTCTAGATCGATTCTAGCTTGGACTTTGGCTGCAATATCAGCAGTATGATCTTTTTTCAATTCTTCATCAAGTTTTACTTGAATAGAATCTTTTTCACCGGTTACGGTGTCTAGTTTAGTTTGCAAATCAGATTTAGATTTTTCTAAACCCTCTTTATCTTTTTTCAGCTCTGTGTTTTCCGCTTCAATAGAGTCGATCTTCGAAGCGACCTCTTCTGAAACTTCAAACTCTTTGCCATCTAATCGTATTTTTTTCATATTTAGATTGTCATTGAAGTTATTATTAAAAACACAAATAGCATCTTGGCTATCAAGTCGAAGCTTAGCTTTATCGCCAGCTCTTCCTTCATAAACAAGCGCCAAATGATTCCCTCTTATGTTCGTTTGAACATAATCATATCTCTCACCTTTAAATACACCATCTTTTTTCACGAGAGTTACTTTGTAGCCAAAAGAAAGGCCACGTTTACCTGATTTTGCATCTTGTACCGCTTGTTTATCGGTAATCTTAATAAATGGAGCTAAATAATTGTCAATCTTCTTAATGTCTTGGCCAGTCATACCAACAGACAATTCAGATGCATTGTCAATATTCACCATATCTTCTGGATGATTATTAGTGATCGGTTTCATTTTAAATGAATCAATTGCATCTTGGCTGAAAACTTCTTCATCAGTTCTCAGTTCTCTTTGAATTGAACCGTCGGCTCTGCGGTATGAAAATACACCAGTCCTAGTTGCAATGGCATATCCTTCTAGAAATCCTTCAGAAGTTTCAGTTAATTTTAACTGATCTAAGTTTATTTCATCAAATCTTAAAGCTTGTTCCATGTTAATTATTTTTAATTTCGTAAGTACTATCTAATTTCACTTTGGAATAAAAGAAAGCATTGAAAAAATGGTAACCTTCTTTTTCTTTAACTCTCATAGTCTTTCTGTCAGCCGATAGAGTATATTTACTAATTCCATCTGCTTCAACATACACAACCAAATTACAATTTTTTTCTTTTGCAATATTTTTAATAACTTCTTCGTTAACTTTGAACTCTTCATCAGTTGAAAACTCAATGAAGTGAACAATTGTCTGTTCTTTCAATTCAGTTGATAAAAGAGTGATTGTCATAACAACATCTTCAATCTTTTGAACTTTTATAATCTTTACATCTTTAAAATCGCTTTCGACTTTTCTAAGAGCAAGATCTGAATCAAACAGATTTTCTCTAGCCAATTGATCAAATTTATTTTGTTTGACAAACATACTAGAATTAATCTGACTACAAGAGGCAACAAGTAAAACGAGAATTACTGATAAAAATTTCACAAAATTAAAATTTAGGTTGTAGTAAACTTAGTAATTATTACAACAATCAAAGTAAAAGTAAACATTTTAATCAAACATAGAATCAGTAATTATCGGTTGTGCAATACAACGACAATTTATCTCACTTCCAGGGTGTCCAATTTTAGGTCCTTTTTCCCAAGTGAATGTTTCTCCATCTAAAACTTTATGTGTCGGTCTTACTCTTTCATCTTGAGCTGTGGTCCAAACATAAGATACAATTCCCACTTCTTGTTGTCTAAGTTGAGTTAATTGCCCATTAAATTTATTGGTTTGATCTCTTGCGATTAATCTTGCTCTGTTTTCACCGATGCCTTCAGACTTAGAAAGTTCTTCTTGAATTTTTTCAATGCCGTTCCCTTGAGAAAGGTTAGAATAAAGGGTTTGTTCAACTCTTGCTTTTTGATCTAATCCCATTTTGGTAATTAAATCTGTATTTTGAGTTTGAAAGAGCTTTAACTGTGTTTCCATATAAGGCTCTTGGACTATTGGATTCACAGACAAAGATGAATGAATTGTTTTGACAAATTGTTCTTTATTCATCAAAGAAATCTTTTCACCTTGCTCAATAGTAAGTCTCGAAACTCTATTTGGTGTAACTACAGAAATAAAATCAAAATAAGTTTTATCAACGAGTTGTTTTAATTGATCAACCCATGATGCATCTAGCTTTATATCATTAGAATCTGGACGAAGTGATTTAGATTGAGCAACTAATGATGGCAATGCAGGAATAATATTTTCTTTAACTTTATCGTAAAAAATTTTATTGATTTCTGATAATTGTCTTTTGTAAGACCTCTCTGCAGCCATTGGATATAACCATTTCTTAGGCTTTTTGATTTTAATCTTGCCTCGATTGGCCATTAAAATTTGTTGCTTTAATAATGGATTTTTTGCCATGGCAAATTATTTTCCGAATGTTGCTGATTTAACTGCCCACATTGCTGCTTCTTCATAAGCAGTTTGAGCTAAACGAATACAACGAATTCTTTCTTGATCTTCAGGTAATTCTTCACCGACATGATCAATTAGATTAATAAGTTTTGCAGTATCTTGTTTGATAGTATCAACAATGCTAGTATTTGAAGGATTAAAATTAGTTCTAATTCTTTTTTCGCCTAATGTCATAAAAATTTTAATTATTGGTTGGTAAAGTAGTTTGATCTGTTGTATCTGGAAGAATTGGGGCATCACCTTCAACAACTGTTTCTACAGAATATTTGCCATTGCCAAATCTAGAAGTTCTAACTTCATTTGGATCAACGACTCCTGTGTTAATGTAGATTTCATCAGTCTTGGCTTGTTCAACTCTCATTTTAACTTTTTCTTCATCAGTTTGTTGCCATAAAGAATTGAACTCGATATTATATTCTTCATCTGGAGAAAGTTCTGAATCTTGAGCATAAGAAACTGTGTCGACTAATTTTTCAAGTTGATTAAGCATGTCTTCTTCTTGATCAGATTTGATTTTGTCATAATAAATTCTCATTTCACCAGAACCATCAGCTTGAAGACCTTTTGCACTTGTTCCAAATAGAATTGTACTAGGGGTTCCAGTCATACCGGCTAATGTTTCTTGCAACTTACCAAATACTTCAGCGACACCATTTAGTTGTTGAGAAATTGCTTGAAAACTTTCATCATTATCAAGTAAAAGAGTTGTTGACACTGATTTTGCTAAGTCAAATATCTGGGCTCTTGCATCTAATTGTTTTTGTCCATCTTTTGATGCTAAAAGTTGCATCAAATTCTTAATTTTAAGAACATCAATATTTGCTTTAAGCAATGATCTAAACAACGCTTGTAATGCTAAGCCGTAATCTTCAAATGTTTCATGAAGCGATTGTAGAATTGAAAGACCCCAATATTTTTCATAACCAGGATTGATTGCAAGCTCATCTTGTGGGTAATATTCACCTTTGAAAACTAAGCATCTTGATTCATGGAAAACTTCCATTTTACCATTGACATTTACGGTGAAAAATTGAGGATCACCATAATTAGCTTGAGTTGCATCGTTGTAATAATTCAATGAATCGATTGTAACGTATTTTCTGCTGAAATATTTTAATTTATGAACGGCTTTGATGTTTTTTAAATCAACCGGCTCGTTGGGAAGCTTACCGTCTTCAATCACCATGAAGATTAATGCACCTCCGAAAAGTTTAGAGGCACGAAGTGCATTCTTAAATTCTCGTTTAGCATTAAGTGCTTTCAAATAGTTTAAAACTTTGCCATCAGTATCTTCTGGAATAGAAATCCATTGGCGAATCATATCGTCGACAATCAAATCAATATAGCGTTTGGCTAGACCGTTTCCTACATAAATCGAAGCAATAGTTGCATCATCGGCGAGTTTTAAATTGAATCCTGTGTTGCCACTAACCTTTTGACCAATCTTTTTGGCGGTATCAACATAACCATCAGCTTTCATTTGCTCTTTGATGGTTAATTCTTTAGTTGTTTTTTTATCTTGTACCATAGATTTTTACTTCGTTTAGTAATCCAGAATAATTCATAGGACGCAATTTTAGATCAGCAGATTCAAAAAGTAAATCTTTAACTGCATAAGTCAATGTGTCAACTTGGTCTTTCTTCTTTTTAGCATCTTTGATGGTTTTAGGTGAAAAGATCAATAATTCCTTTTCTAAAACAGGAAGCCAAGGTGCATTTTTAGGAAATAATACTTGTCCTGATTCCATTCTAGGCAATATGTCATTAGCTCTAGAGATTTTATCAGCTTCAGGTAAAAGCTTAGTAATTGGAATATTTGTCTCATCTTCTAAGTCTTGAATCAAGCCGGATCCTGATGATTTATCCTCAATTGCAAATTTGATAAGTTCACCTTGACCTTGCAAAGTATACATGTCAGGAACCCAATCATCACAATGAATCAGAGGTGATGAAAGGTCTTTGGCATGTTTATTCCAGAATTCTTTTGATGCTACAAGAAGCTTAGGAGATGTTAGCTTCTTCCTCATTACATCAATCAGATAAGCAAACTTTCTGCCTTCAATAACACGAACACCCCAGCACATGAAAACACTATAATCGTTAATTGTTCCTTCTTTTTGGGCAGTATCAGCATAAATGGCACGAAAATCAAACTTAGGTGCATAAGTGAAATATTTAAAATACTCTTTTTTGAAGATCTCACCGTCTGCAGGAACCGTTTGTTGCTTATATTGGGCATTGTAGTTCTTGCTGCCCATGTTTTTAATATCTTCATCCATTTCTGTCTGACTATACCGCTTTTCATCAAGCCATTCACCTTCTTTAACTTCTTTTTTGAAATCACCGAATGTAAAAATTCTTCGTTCATCAAATCTGATTGGCAAAACTAAATTTTCCCATGTGCTATCAACGAAAGTTCCTGTGAAATCATTTTCATGTAGTCTTTGTTGCACATTAAGAAACATCCCTTTTTTCTTATCATCGAATCGTGAGAACAACGTATCCTTACACCAATCAATACAACTTTCCCTTTTTGTTGTCGAGTTTGCTTCATCTGGATTCATCAAATCATCACCGATAATTAAGTCTCCACCCTTACCGGTAATGGATCCATGAGTTGATGTAGCAATTCTACTTCCACCTTCAGTTGTAATGAATTGCTTTTGAGTGTTTTTAGTTATTGCTTCGTTTTGATTATCTTCAGAAGAATTACTAATACTAAATCTTGGAAAAGCATCTTTGAACCATGATTGGTTTGCTATTGTTCGACATTTTTGATGAATTTCTTGGCTTAATTCAGCAGAATATGATGCGCAGATGATGTTCATCCATGGTTCATCTCCTAACCACCACATAGGAAAACCTACAGAACATTGCAGAGTCTTACCAAACCTAGGCGAAATGTTAATATTGCCACGTTTAAATTGACCCATTCTCATTCCCATTAAGAACTCAGAAATTGCATGAATATGCCAATTAACCTCAAATTGTCTGTTTCTATGAAGCGTTTGGAATGTTCTGTGATAGAATGGCGAAAAATCAGTTTGAAGCAAATGATTTAATGTTTTTCTGGAGTAAAGATCAACAGACATTATTTTTTTGAGTTCATGGTTTTAGCTTCTTTTTCGATGTGCTTTTTGATAATATCTCGTTCCTCATCTGAAAGTGAAGTCATGTCGGTTTTAACATTAGCATCAATGATACTTTTGTTGACAGGTTTTCCTTCCATCCGATCACAAATTGCTTCCCATGCATTAAGCTTAGTTTGTTCATTAGCCCTTTTAGAAACTGCAATTTTTAACATCGAATAAGCAGCAACTCCGATCTTAGCAACTATCTCGGCTTGTTTCTCGTCTCCTGCGCTCTTCAGTTCATCAGAAGTCTTTTTAGTAAGGAACTCTAGGCCGATCTCGAAACACTGCTTCAGGTCTCGTTTTTCTCGTCTTACCTCACCTGATTTTATGCCGCCCATACTTCCTATTTTTCTTGCTTCACTCTTGGTTCTGATAGGAATTAGATTTTTTTCATTTGCCATTGTGATCGAATAAATTTTTTGTTGATCGAATAACTCCAATTGTAGTTTCCTAATGCCCAAAAGTAAACATTTTAGTTTAAAGCAATTATTTTTAACGCTTCGGCTCGAGTTACAGTGAAAAGGTTTCACATAAAACACTACCAAAACCTCATCTAAACTAATGCTGGGCAAACTCCAGGTCGAAAAAGGACACGGTTACACATCTAAATCTCTATTCTCTTCTATACAAATGTAATATTTCTATTTTTATTATTCTCTTTTTATATATTTCTTATTTTATATAATATTAATTTATTATTTTTATCTGTAACCTGTAACTATATATAATAAATATAATAAAAAGAAGTAATAGAATCAACACTTCAGACGAAAAATAAAAAAAGGATACGATTTCCTAAAAAATCGTATCCTATATTGTAACCGTATCTAAAGATCAAGTCGCACAAGTAGATAATGTCCGACTTGTGCGACTTGCCCGACATGATTTTAAGGAATTTAGGTCTTTTTCTAAAGATCAAGTCGCACAAGTAGATAATGTCGGACTTGTGCGACTTGCCCGACATGATTTTAAGGAATTTAGGTCTTTTTCTAAAGATCAAGTCGCACAAGTAGATAATGTCGGACTTGTGCGACTTGCCTTACTTCATAATTCTAATAATTTTCTCACTTTTTCGTTATCAATTATTTTTTTCGCCCAAACTCTTCTCGCTTTTCCATCAATTTTTACAGGGGTTGGAAGCGCAGTATATCCCAATTTCTTCAAAATTACATGTCGAGTTCTACCTATAATTTCTAATTCAGGATGTTCAAACATTAAAGCATCGAATAAATCATTTGAACAAATTACATTTTCATTGAAATAATCTGATCCTTTTTTAATCAATTCTTTAATCTCAGTTAGACCCTCAAAACCCGCTTCTTCAGTCGCAATCATTCCTAATTTATAGTCAGTCATAGGTGCTTGTTTGATGCTCAAAAATTCATCTGTTAACTTATACTCTAACAACCATTTTCTGATTTCTGGCCCATACTTTCTAACTGCTCCAAATAACTTAGGAAAATACGAGGAAACTGACTCACCAACATAGTTAGGCATTTCTTCTAATGATTCAATAGGAACAAAGATTACCCACCATCTACGATCATCTTGATCTAACGGAATTGCATCTTTATAATTCGTAAAGCAAATGTAATTTGTAGTGTTGTAAGTCATGTATTGTTTAACGCCTTTATCGTTAATCTGAATCATTCTATCAGTGACTAAAGGCTTTAAACTATTGACTGCATCATATCTATTATGACCTTTGACTCTCAACTCTTCAAGAACATTCACACTAACATTCGTTGCCCAACCATTAAAGTCTGAAACAACCTGTGTAGGACTAACCGTTCCAACATTTCTGTCACCTAAACAAGATCTTAATAACTCACCAAAAAATGATTTACCAACACCCTGGATTGACTGAATTACAGGAGACCAAAGAATTTGCTTACCTGGAAATTGTACACAATGTGCCAACCATTGAAGAAAAATGTCGGCATGTTTGTCAGTTGTGCAAATAAATTTGACATGTTTCTTGACTAATTCTATTGCCGCCAATCCTTCTTCTGTATACTCTGAAGCGGCTTCAGGAACTGTTTTACTGTTGAAAGAATTGAGAACTTTAAAATCTTCAATTTGACAAATCGAATCTTCACAATTAGGAAGATATGCCATTGCATCCACAGTATCAATGAAGCCTTTATCAGCAACAAACCTGGCCGCCGATTGTTTTGATCCGTTTCCGGAGTCTGGTACGTATTTTCCATTTTTAATATTGAATGATTCTGTTTTAAAAAGTTTTAATGAACCTAGACTTGCAAAGGCTGCGTGACTATTTACATAAACCCAATCTTTACACCATTCAGGAACTTCACCATCTTCAATGAAATTTCCTGAAACTACTTCAACTCCGTTGATTAATTGTCTTGCATTTGCAATTGGTATTTTGACATTTGCAATCTCTTTGAATCTATCTTGTGTTGCTTTTGCAAGCTTTTCAATATTGATTTTGCTGAAATTTTCTTTTTTAATTTTAGGAAAAATTTCGAATTCTAAAGTTTTTTCATCGGCGAATTTTATTTTTTCTAAGAACTTAGCAACTTTTATTGTTGTTTCGTCATAAATTACACCTTTTACCATGTAAGAAATAGTTCCTAGAGTCACACCTCCGTTGACTTCAAAGCTTCTCCATCTCACTTCAGTTTCACCTTCTTGATAATTGTCACCTTGTTTAGACCAGTCTTCCCATAATTCTAAACCTTTAACAGGGTCCCAATCATGCAAAGCCATACCAACCTTGACCCATTCATCATTTCCCATTGATGCATCTAAGCGTGACAACATTTCTAAGACCTTATGTTCAGGCCAACCACTTGAATTACCACCAATTAATCCTTCAAAATCACCTAAATTTGATTGATCTTGTTTCTCGTACGATATTAGATCCAGTAATGCTTTAGGAGCTTCGTGTTGTTCAAATTTACCGAATAAATCATCTGCCCATTCATAAGTTCCTTTGTCAGTTTTGCATGATACAATTAAACAATAACAGCCTTCGGTTAAGAAGTCAATTCCTGGATATTCTTTTAATGTTTTTTTGAAATTAAAATTCCGATATTGTTCTGGTATTTTCAAATAAATATGATTGCCAGATCTAGGGGTAACAACTGTTGGTGTAAGATCTAAGTTAAGATCTTTTGATAATTTAATGAAACTTTTATCGCCTCCATTTCTAGGATCGATATCGACAATTAAATCTTTGTGAGATATTTGCCAGCCAATATTATCTTTATGAGAATAGATTTGTTCATCTGAGAAAACAGTAGTTCTCCAACCTTCTCTAGGAATCTTCTTATTTAAAGGCATAAGGCGGACGCCTGCAAGAAGATACTGCTCTATTATTGTGTTTTTAACCATAATGATTACACTTTATATTTTGAATTTATCACAACTAATCTAGTACTTTTATTTGGTCGGCTTCAGGTACTTAGTCACTTTAGAAATAGTGTTGTAAGTATAATTCTCAGGCTTACCATCAGCTAATTTCTTGACTGTAGGATATGATAATTTAGTCGCTCGTGCAACAACATACAGGCGCTTGTCCTGCAATTGCTTTTGAATCTCTTCAAGACTCATTAATTCTTCTTTTGCCATTGTTAATTTTAAGTTAAAGTTGATAAAATGGAGGTTAACTGTAAAACCTAATTTCTTATTTGTAAACAAGAATTAACGAATACTAAAATAATAGTTTACATTAAATAAATTAAGTTTTAGTATGTGGCAACAACTTTAGTAATTTTATTTATGAAATTAACAATGAGACCTCATCAAAGAACATCATATCTTTATTTTGAAGAAACAGAATCAGACATAAAAAGAGCAAAAGACATTTTACAAAAAGGATATAAAAGAAATATTTATTTTGTTGATAAAGAATGCGACATAAAAGTTTTATTATCTGTTTGTTTAGAAAATAATGAAATTATAATAAGAGACTCAAAACATAAAATTTTATGCAAATAGACTTTAAGCCAATGTCCATCAATAGGAAGATCAGTTATTATCTGATCTTTTCTTACCTTTATTATGAACAAAATGAAGGACTAATTTCTGACGCTCAATATGATGATCTTTGCAAAGATCTTTATGAGAACTACAATTTAGTCAAATCTTCTGATCATCCAAATAAAGATCTTGTTGATAAATTCAACTTAGAATGTGGTTCAGGCTTTGGTATACAATACACGGCAAGAATTAAGTCTAGTGCAGAACAACTTAAAATTGCTGCATACGAAAATAAATTTTAAAATACGTAAAATAAATGTGTACAATTAAAAAGCTATGGTGCATAATGCTTTCATCAATTGAGAAATCAATTAGATAATAAAAACTTAAAAATATAAATTTATGAAATCGATCAACTTAATGACATTAGCAGAAATCAAATCAAAATTTTCAGTTAATGAAATGTTAGAAAAAATTAAAACATTTACTAAAGATCTAGAAAATGCCAGAATTAAAATGATGCATGCAAAAAGCCAAATGCAATATTCTTGGGCAGAATACGATTATCAAATTGCTCAAACAAAAATCCGTAAATTAGAAACTTTAGCTTATTAAAATTAAAAACTAAAATCTTATGAAAAACCAAGACATTGAAAAAATAATGGACCTAATGGAATTGGCAAATAAAAATGCCAATGACGGTAAATTAGAAACTTTCGAACTTCCTCAAGCAGACGAACTAGATCAAAAAGAAAAAGACATTACTAAAAAATTTAACGATATTTTAGAAAATCTAGATGAAATCTTCAAAATCATTCAATACAAACATTATCTTAAAACTGAAATTAATCAAGCTGAAAGACTTCCTGATGTAGGATCTTATTACAAGCGCTTAGATTGTATGGGTAAATGGAAATGTGTTGATCTACAAATAGAACGAACTCCAGATGGTAACCGAATCGCCGTAATGTCATTAGACGGTCAAGTAAATGTAGAACGATTTGATTTAAAGAAAGGTTTCTGGAATCATTTCAAAGAGTATTCAGTCTGAATTTACAACAGACTCAGTTAGTTAGTTACACAAGCTTAAATTGGAAAAAGTGACAAAACTGAAAAAATAATAGTAAATGGCAGGTCGGGAAATAGCGATCATTTATTGCGGATTAGAGAAGTGGCCCATCTCGCTTGACTCATAATCAAGAAATCGTAGGTTCGAATCCTACATCCGCTACCAAATATAATTATTAACTTTAAAAACTATAAAATATGTCTCTAGAAAATGCAATCTTAGAACTCGCCAAATCTATTACTTTTCATGCAGAAGTGCTTCGTGAAGTAAATCAACCAATCAATATTCAACAAGAAGCAAAAAGTAATGATGTTTCTTTTGAAGCTCCTAAAGCTCCAAAAAAATCTAAAAAAGTTGAACCAGTTGTTTCAGTTGATCCTGCAAAACCAGGTGCTGACGAAACTGTCATAAGATATTCTGATCCTGTTGAAGCTAAAGTAGAAGCAACAGTTGAAGTTGTTGCATCTGATACAAAAGTTATATTGCCAAGCGGTTCTGTAGTCAAAGCATCTGACGGAATCACTTCTGAAATGTGCAAAAACTTAGCCAAAGAAAAAATGGCTGCAGGAGTTGACAGAAATAAAATCAAAGGTTTAGTTACTGAAATGGGTGCAGAATCAATTGCCGATTTGACTGATAGAAATTTAGTTGAATTTTATACTAAACTTCAAGCACTTAAATAAAAATGTCTGAAATCAAAAAACATGCCAAACTCTCGGCTTCAGGTTCGAGCAAATGGATTAATTGTCCAGGATCTATTGAAGCCGAGTCTAAGATTGTTAAAAAACAATCTGTGTATGCTGAAGAAGGAACTTTGGCCCATGAATTAGCTGATACTTGTTTGAAAAAAAGAGTCGATGCGTCGACTTTTATTGGTAAAACAATATCTTGCGAATCTGATGGCAAAGTTCTTTCAACGGTTGTTGATAAAGAAATGGCAAAATTTGTTCAAGAATATCTTGACTACGTTTTATCATTTGAAACTAAGAACTCACAGCTTTACACTGAAGACAAGGTTGACTTTTCTAACATTGCACCGGATGGCTTCGGCACAATGGACTCCGCAATTTTGGACTATGATACTGGAGTTTGTCATATTTTTGATTTGAAGTATGGGCAAGGTGTTGAAGTTTCTGCCATTGAAAATACTCAAGGGCAGCTTTATGCTCTTGGTTTTTATAATGAATTGAAATGCCTTGATGTTATTAAAAGTTTCGTCATACATATCGTCCAGCCTCGGAAATGGAACTTCAGCGAATGGGAAATCAGCCTTAAAGATCTTGTTGCTTTCGGTGAATTTGCTAAGAAAAAAGCACAAGAAGCATTGAAACCAGGTGCCAAAAGAGTTCCTGGATATAAACAATGTGAATTTTGTGCTGCAAAGGCTTCATGTACTGCTCTTGATAAATTTACTCAAGAGATTATTTCCGCAGATTTTGACAATTTAGATGAAGTTGATTCAGAATCAGTTAGCGACGAAAGGGTGAAATTAATTCTTGACAACAAGAAATTAATCGAATCATTCTTAAGTGCTGTTGAAACTAGAGCTTTTGAACGTTTAGTAGCAGGTGAAAAAATTCCAGGTTACAAAATTGTTGAAGGAAAAAGTAATAGAAAATGGATCGATGATGCTGAAGCAAAACTAATTGAAAAATTAGGTGATGAAGCATTTGAAAAAAGTCTCATTGGAATTACAGCCGCAGAGAAAAAGTTAAATAAAAAAGAAGTTAATGATTTAACTTACAAACCTCCGGGCAAACTAACATTGGCTCCTGAGTCTGATAAAAGACCTGCTGTTACTTCTGTAACAGATGATTTTGAAAACTTAAATGACGAGGAACTATGAGAATAGTTTGCAAAAAGCATGGAACTCAAGAAATTGTTTTCTATGCTTTAAATGGAAGAATAAATAAAAAGTGTAGTGTTTGTCAAATAGAATATGAAATTAAAAAATTTAAAAGGATAGAAAATGAAAAATATAATGCTAGATTTGGAAACAATGGGAACCTCAAGCAACTCAGCGATTCTAACGATTGGAGCCGTAGAGTTTGATAAGGACTTAGGAATCCTTGATCGTTTCTATGAAATTGTTGATCTTCAATCTTGTCTTGACAGAGGTTATGGAAGAATGAGTGTAAACGGTTACACTTCTGCCGTCCACAGGGTTATGTATGTTTGCGTAAATGGTTATTTGCCAAACAAAATCCAGGTTGATCATATTTGTAATAATAGACTTTGTTGTAATCCTGAACACTTACAACAAGTTAGTTGTAAAAAGAATCATAAATTAAGAATTAAAAGAAGCAAAAAATGAAAAATTTATACCAAATTTTAGGAGTAGATCAAAAAGATTCTAAAGATAAAATTAAAAAAGCTTATCGTCAAAAATCTGCTAAATGTCATCCAGATGTTGGAGGAGATTCTGAAGAATTTATTCACATTAATAAAGCTTACCAAATTTTAATGGATGATGAAAAAAGAGCAAGATATGACAAAGGCGAAACTATCGATAATATCTTAAATCCAAAGAATAATAGAGCATTTGAAATCATAGCCCATATATTCTGTATCACTCTTGACAATTTTGACGCTGATGATAAAAATATCATCAGCGTCAAAATTGTTAAACAAGATATTAAAATGAATATCAATAAAATCGAAGAAGAAATTGAAAAACGTAATGCTTTAAAAATCAATTACGAAAAAGCTTTAAAGAAAATTAAACACAAAGATTCGAATAACATTTTAGTTCAAATTACTAATTCAAGAATCCAAATAAAAATTGATGAAATTGCTAAATTACAAAGTGAGAAAAATCATTTTGATGAAGCATTAAAAATCATCAAAGATTTTAATTATGATATTGAAGAAATAATGATGATTAGAGGGTTTGGTGGTATGGGTAATTGGGGTTCAAGTACAACCACTGTGTAAAATATATTTAATTTATGCTAAATTATAGTTTACAATTAGAATTTAGCATTTTATAGTTATGAAGTCGAAACATTGATAACTACAGAACAACTTTAAAATAGGTTCAAAACTGTAGTTATAAATGTCATCAAGGTTTGGCAACCTTGGTCTGAAGAGTCAAGCCAATAACTTAAAATCTATAATAAAATGTCTAAAATTGTATTGAAAAACGTCCGTTTATCATTTCCATCTTTGTTCACCAAAGAAGTCTTTGAAGGCAAAGAAGGAAAATTTGCTGCAACTCTTTTGATCGACAAAAGTGATACTGCACTGAAGAAACAACTTGATGCTGCAATTGCTGCTTTAGTTGCTGAAGCTAAAGTGAAAATTCCAGCTGATAAATATTGTTTGAAAGACGGCGATGAAATTGAATTTGATGGTTACAAAGGCTGTTGGTCTTTGAAAGCGTCAAATGCAAAACGTCCTACTCTTATTGACAGAGACAAAACTCCATTAACTGCTGACGATGATAAAATCTACGCAGGGTGTTATGTTAATGCCATTATTGATTTCTGGATCCAAAACAATAGTTATGGAAAAAGAGTCAATGCTAACTTGTATGGCATTCAATTCTTAAAAGACGGCGAACCTTTCGGTCAAGGTCCTGTTGATGTTACAGAAGAGTTTGAAGACTTGGATTTGTAATCTAAGTTTTCTAAAATTATCGACGAGTGGCGGAATTGGTATACGAGACCTAGAATGAGAAAGAAATTTCTTATTGATCATGGACAACATACTTGAATTAACAAGAATGGGCCGCGTTGGGTCGGAATGTTTAATATTTCCATTGTAGGTTCAAGTCCTACCTCAGAGAACAACGACAAACGATTGACACCTGGAAAGACAGGCTTATCTAGATAAGTAAAGTCATGAATCCGGATAGACTTAAAAAAGACGGTGGCAAAGTGGGACACAGACACTTGACAGGTCGGAGAGACGATTAATTTTATTTAAATGGCCGATCAATATGGCGAAAGATTCAACTTAGGGTAGACGCAGAAAGTCTTTGAATCGGCTTTTTGGTTGTAGGTTCAAATCCTACTATTGATCGGCTTTTTAAATAAAAATTATAAAATTATAAAAATTAAAAATCATGGAAAATTTAGTTGTTTTAGATTGCGAGGTATATCCAAATTATACCCTCTTTGCGTTTAAAAATATTGACAATCAAAACATCTTAACAGTTGAAATCAAAGGCTCAGATAGCTCTTTGGATGATGAATCTTATCGTAAATTAAATACGATAATGAAAAAAAGAACCACATTCGGATTCAACAGTAGAAATTACGATATTCCTGTTATTTTATTTGCATTGAAAAGAAAAACTGCAAAAGAAATCCACAAACTTTCAAACTACATTATTGAGAATAATTCTCCCGGTTGGATGACACTTCAAAAGTTTGATTTAGTTTGGTCTCCATTTGAAATAAAGCATTTTGATGTTCAAGAGCCGTCACCTGGAGTTAGAGTTTCATTAAAGCTTTATGGTGCCAGACTTAATTCTCACAGACTTCAAGATCTTCCAATCGAACCAGGAATGACTCTGAATGAAGTTGATATGGAGAATGTGAAACTATATTGCCTGAATGACTTAAACACAACCATCGATCTTTTTAATCACATTAAAGATCGTATGCAATTGAGGTTTGATATGTCAAAGCAATATACTCAAGATTTGCTTTCAAAGTCAGATGCCCAAATTGCAGAAGCCGTAATCAAATCAGAATTAAACAAGAAATTTCCTGGTAGAAGATTATATGCACCGAAGATTCCTGATAGTGCCACGTTTAAATACCTCGCGCCAAATTTCATTAAGTTTGAAACTCCACAATTAAAAGAGATTCTTAGAAGCATTAATGAAACAACCTTCCAATTAGATGCAAAAGGATCAATTAAATTACCGGCTGATTTGAAGAAAGCCAAGATTAAACTAGGAAAATCAATATATCAACTCGGTATTGGTGGGATTCACTCAACTGAGAAAAAGCAATGTGTAATTCCAAATAAAGATCAAATTTTAGCCGATAAAGACGTTGCATCATATTATCCTAGTATTATTTTAAATCTCGAACTTTATCCGAAACATCTTGGAACATCATTTCTCGACATTTATAGAAACATCGTTGAGCAAAGGCTTAAAGCAAAAAAAGAAGGAAATAAAGTTGTAAATGAATCACTGAAGATCGTTATTAACGGATCATTTGGTAAATTAGGAAGTAAGTATTCAGCCCTTTATTCTCCTGACTTGATGATTGCTGTAACACTTACAGGCCAACTTGCTTTATTGATGCTGATTGAGAAGTTAGAACTTAATGAAATTAGTGTGATTTCATCAAATACAGATGGCTTTGTTTCATTGATGCACAAAGATCAATATCAAACTTACGATGATATTTGTTTTGGCTGGGAACTCAATACCGGATTTGACTTAGAAGAAACAAGATACAAAGCACTTTATTCAAGAGACGTGAATAATTATCTCGCAGTTACTGAAAAAGGAGCAAAAGGTAAAGGTATTTTTACAATTGATTCTATTGGTAAAAACCCACAAGCACCAATTTGCATCAACTCAGTAATTGATCTTTTTACCAAGAATATTCCGATCGAAAAGACAATCAGAGAATGCAAAGATTTGACTCAATTCTTGACTGTAAGATCGGTCACAGGAGGAGCTGTCTTCAGAAATGAATATTTAGGTCGTGTTGTTCGCTGGATTTACTCAACAAATGGTGAAGCAATCAAATATAAAAAGAATGGAAACAAAGTTGCTAAGTCTGATGGTGCAAGACCTATCATGACTCTAGACAACTTTCCAACCGATATCGATTATGCTCGTTATATCAATGAAGCAATGGACATACTCGATGATTTAGGTTTTACAGACCTATAAAAATTTCTAAAATATAGTTTACAATAAGAAAATTATGTTTTAGAATAACTAAACTTTAATTATTAACTTAAAAATAAAACTAAAATGACAAATGAAATATTAAAGCCTGAAACTAAAGAGCAATTGAAAAATTATGTTGCAGAAATCGAGCGACTTAATTCTAAAAAAGATCAATTACAAGCAGAAATCAGAGAAGTTTTTGACTCAGCCAAATCAAAAGGTTTTGATGTTAAAAATATCAGAGAAATCATCAAACTTCGCAAAAGAGACAAACAAGAAATGGTTCACTCTGAAGAAGTTCGTGAATTTTACAAAGACATTTTAATTGAATTATAATTTATGAGCAACAGAACAGTAAAAAGAAAACGAATTAAAATTGATCAAAGTTTGCTAACAAATGAAAGCAAATGTGATCTTCGTTCATGGATCATCCAACAAGATGGTCATATACTAAAAGTGACTTTACGACCTACAAAAGGTTATTCAATTTTTAAAATCAAATAAAGGAAAAATATGAGCATTACAAATCTAGTAAAAATGATGCATACCAAATTCGGAATCACTTCTGAAGAAGTTCCATTTTCTGAAGAAGAAAAGAAATTTAGAATTTGTGCAATGCAAGAAGAACTCGATGAATACAAAGAAGCAGAAACTAAAGAAGATCAACTTGATGCTTTAGTAGATCTAGTTGTATTTGCAATGGGAACCGCTGAAAGACAAGGAATGTTAGAAGTTTTTGATGAAGCTTTTAAACGAGTAATGCTTGCAAATTGTAAAAAAGAAATTGGACAAAATCAAAAAAGAGGATCATTTCAACTAGACTTGGTAAAGCCTGAAGGCTGGACTGCGCCTGATTTATCTGATCTTGTTCAAGAAGAACATGATGAATATGAAAATTATTAATCTCAAAATAAAAAATTTATGAACTTATTTTATTTGAATGAAAATTTAAAAGCCGAAGACAAATTAAAAATTATTAAAGATTTTGTCGATGCTGAAGTTAGTATGATGGAATATGAAGGTGATGATCATCCTAGTGTTACATGCCATAGACATTTGATTACCTTAGTTATAAGAGAAGAATTAGTTGATAAACTTTTAGAAGTTATTTCTGAAATTGATTACAATTCTTTTTATGATGAAGAATCAAATTCGTATTCTGATGATCTTTATACAACAATAATTAACAAGATCAATGTCTAACATAAAATCAACATTAAAACAAAGAGGATCTCGCTATGGATCCTTTGAAGACAATGCTAGAATCACTCAAGGTCTTTGTGATTTAATCAAGACCGCTCCAAATTATGATCAATTAAAACCTGAACATGTTGAAGCATATCACATGATTTTTCATAAGATTGCAAGGTCAGTTTGTGGAGACCCTATGTATACCGACAATGTTCATGACATTGTCGGCTATGCAACTCTTCTAGAAAAATTCTTAGACAAAGTAAACGGAAATGAGAAATCTGTTGACATTACCTTTATGAATGTCAACGATATTCGCAACATTTTTCTTAATCTAAAAGAGAAAGGAAAAATTGCTGACAATGGAACTTACGAGATTCTTAATGCATCATTTATTGCAGACGAAGAATCAATATTCGGTAAACTGAATATGGAATATATTAAGTCAGAAATTACTTGGTATTTTAGCAAAAGTCGTTACATTGAAGATATTCCAGGAAAGATTCCATCGATCTGGAAGCAAATAGCATCTAAGTTCGGTAAGATCAATTCTAATTATGGATGGTGTATTTTTAGCGATAAAAATCAACATCAATATCGTAATGCTTTGAAGACTTTATTAGAAGATAAAACTTCTCGTCAAGCCACAATGATTTATATCCGTCCAACTATGCACAAAGATGCAAAACAAGATGGTATGAATGACTTCATGTGCACTTATGCTGTTCAACTCATAATCAGAGAAAATAAGCTTCATTACATGGTTTTTATGCGTTCTAATGATGCAATCTTTGGTTATAAGAATGATAGATATTGGCACAACATGGTATTTGACATGACTTTGAATGAGTTAAATAAAACTTACAAAGATTTACAAAAAGGAAATCTACATTGGAACGTAGCATCTCTTCATATTTATCCAAGACATTTTGATTTGATTGTATGAAGTCAGTAATTTTTAACCCTTTCACACCGATTCCAAAATCAAACAAAAGCCATGTTAAAGGATGGAGCATTGTTTGGTCGCAAAGACTCAATGCTGATATTGCTACAAAGGATATTGATTTAATGAATTATGATCACATTTACATCGATCACGGTGTTAATTTTTCAGGTTCATTAAATCTTTTTGGAGGATTCAATGAAGAAGTTGTGAGTCGATTCTACAATCTTTTCGATGCTTTAGATAATGGTGCAAAATTGTTTTCGTTAGATCAAAACATTCACAGTTGCCATTATCCTGATCAAATAGAAAAAAGAATCGGTGCCAAGACAACATCTGAAATGGTTGACATTGATTTTGTAGTTCGTTGTGCTGAGAATTTCGGATTAGCAAAAACTACATTAATGTCTGATTTAAATTTGACAAAAGCAATAATTGGTGATAGTCACACTGCTGCTTTTTCAACAAAAGATCAAGCAATTTATCGATTCAATGGAAAAACTCTTTATAGTACCTTGAGAGATGGTATATATGACTTCATCAAACAAAATGTCAAGAGAAAATATGAAGAAATTACTATTTCTTTAGGCTCAATTGACATTCGTTTTCATTGCTTAAAACATGGAAGATGGACTGCTAAAGAATTTGCTGATAAGTATGCGAAACAAGTTTTATATTGTCAAGATAAACTCAAAACAAAATTTGTAGTTTGTGCTCCAGTTCCAATTGAATATGAAGGAAGAAAAATACCAGGTACTGGACAGCATAAAGGAAATAATTTCTATGGCTCACGTCAACAACGGCTTGATTACACACTAGAAGTTATGGATCGCTTATCGGACTACTTTTTAGATTTTGACTTAATTAGTCCACCTAAAAAATGGTACCAAATGGATGGAGAAAAGTATGCAAAAGAAATTATGGAATTAGCATCTTCAGTTCACATTGCGCCTTCACATTACAACTCAACAATTAATTGGTAAAAACTATGATAAAAGAAATTATTTTTGTTAAAAAAATTAATGAAAAAAGAATGGATGAACAACAAATAATTGTTCTTCATAAAGTTGAAATTAACGAAGAAATTTCATTAACTAAACAAATCTTAGAATATTGCTGGAATCAATTACCATTTGGCTTTAAACCTCAATATATCGGATAAATATGAGTTTTGCAAAACCAAATAAAACAAATATTTGTAAAAAGTCTGATTTAGTTGAAACAAAAGAAATTTTTGCAAAAATAATTATACATCATTTTAAACCGAAAGGAATATGTTTAGATCCTTCCGCTGGTAAAAATAATGTATTTTTTAACAATCTTCCAGAACCTAAATTTCGTTGTGAAATTCAAGATGATTTAGATTTTTTTGAATTTAAAACAGAAGTCGACTGGATTATTACAAATCCTCCTTACAGTCTTTATGATAAATTTCTTTTACATGCTTTCACAATTTCAAAAAATGTAGTATTTTTAGTTCCATTAGCGAAATCTTTTAAATCAATAAAAATCGATAAAGAAATCACAAAATATGGAGGTTTAAAAGAAGTTTATCACATGGGAACCGGATCAACTTTAGGTTTCCCATTTGGTTTTCCGGTCGGTTGTCTTCATTATCAGAAAGGCTACAAAGGTGATATTATTTTAACAAAAGCTTATGAATTATTTTAAATTATGGTTTACGAAATAACTAACTCAACAAAGAATAAAGATCTTCCGGGTAATTATGGAAAGTATGAGGCAAAAAGTTATTATCTTCGTCTTTACGGAGATTTTAAAAGTCAATTGCATCAACCTGATTTTTATCCATCTCCTGAAAGGTCTGATATTTTTATTTTAGACTTTGCAAAAGGTCCTTGTGGATTAAAAGCTTATGGAGCAGAAGCCTTTATTGCAAGACTTCCTAACAAACTTATGGGCTATGCTGCACCTAGAGTTGGTCATGCTGCAGAAGCTATTGCAATGCTGACAGAAATGTATGATAAAAAATCAGTTTTCTTTGCTGCAGCATCAAACGAATTAACACCTCATCAAGCTGTAGTTTTAGGATATAAAAATTGTGATTTAAGATTTGTCAAAATACCAGCAATGCCTTGTTTAAATTCCTGGATTCGCGATTGGGCAAATAAATTCAATGCTGTTGCTTTACCTTTTGGATTAGCAAATACTCCTGAAGTCACTGCTGGGTTAGTTAACATGTGTGAAAATCATTCAATGATTCATGGGGAACCAACTGAATTTTATTGTGCCGTTTCAACAGGAACTATGATTCGTGCTTTGCAAATAGGTTGGCCGAATGCAAAAGCCGTCGGAGTTGCTGTTGCAAGAAATGTAAAAGACGGAGAAAAAGGTGAAGCCGACGTTGTAACATACCACAGAACTTTTTACCAATCATCAGACTTTAAACCTGAATTTAATACGACTGCGACCTATGATGCCAAGGCTTACAAGCGTTTTATTGACGAAGCAAAACCAAGTGCAATTTTTATCAACGTGGGTTCAGACCAACAAATAGAAAACAGACTTACCAACATTAAAGATTGGAAAAATATTAACTCCCAAAGAGAATGGGGAAATCAAGAGGCTTTCACTTATGCTTAAAACAACAAAATATTACGAAGAATTTTTACGTTATGCTCAAATGTCTAAATGGCAGCATAATAATTGCAACTTAGGCGAGGTTCCATATAGCGAAACTCCTTTCAATGATGATCTAATCAAAAACGTTTATCTCTATGACGTGTGTGAGCGAAAATACGCAGGGTTTACACAATTACTCCTTGATATTTTTTACTCTGTTGATAATCATCCTTATTCACCTAAAATGGATGAAACAAGACGAGCAAGAGTCGAAAGTTTTGACACCACCTTTTGGGGTTTAGAAGAATTTTTATTTGTCTTCTTTGTCCACAGGTTAACAGGTTCAGGCATCAACTATGCTTCACTCAATACTGGTTACCATAATTCAGTCCTTTTACATTTCACAAATTGTAATTCCATTGATGAAATGGTTGATGTTATTCGTGATTTCAAAGGCCCTAAATTTACAAGTATAGGTTATCAGATTGCACCATTTCCTAAGCCTCAAGGCGATTATAAATTAGGTGGCGATTATTTCATGTGTGAAATTTTGCCAGATCTTGTTAGTAAATTAGCAGGGTTCTTAGAAAACGGAATCAAAAAAGACTTCAGAACAATCATGCGTTGGCTTGAAGCATACAATAAAAATAAAAAAATGAGGGTTTTTTGGTTCCAATATGCTGCAGTTTTGGCTGATATTGCTGATTTTTTCCCTAGATTTATTGACACAAAATCACATTTCTTCTATGGTAAAAATGCTATTGAGTGTTTGAAATACCTAGCTGAAAGACCATCTGGACTTTCTGAAATAGAATTTTTAGATAAAATTACTGACAAAATTTATGAAGATATTGGGGCAGTTCCATATAATTCTGAAGATATTGCTTGTGATTTTATTCGCTGGGTTGAGAATTATATCAATCCAAAAGGCGATTATTCTCATTTAAATCTCGATTTAGTTTGGTCCAGTCACAATATAATTGATCATCCTTTTGGAAGACAGAAACCTATGCTTGAACTAGGACTGATCAAAACATTTAATGGCTATGGACACCCTTCAGATGATAAGATTTTGAGAGATAACGGACTCACAATCGAGTCATATAAAGACATGGTTAAAACTTTTTCATAAATAACTGTTTACATTAAGTAAATTAGATTTTAGTATGTGTAAATCAAATTGAGTTTTTCAGTTTGATAATAGAAACTTAAAATGATAAAATTTATGAAAAAATATACAGGAGATTTTGCCGGTGGATCAAGACAAGGTGAAATCAGAACAACTCTAAACAAACTTATCGAAGTATTTGGTGAACCTCATCAAAAAGGTCTTTGTGACAAAGTTCCATACGAATGGCAATTTGAATTAACAGATGGATCTGTAGTTACTCTTTATCCTTACAAATGTTCTCCAAAAAGAAATAATTTATTCACATTCTCAGTTGTCGGAAACAGTGAAAAATCTGCTAAAGAATTGATCAAATATTTCAACTCAATTGTAGGAGAATAATTATGAAAAAGCAAATACTTACTTTAATCAAAACTAGAAGAAACGAATCCGGTCATGCTTATAATGTTTATTTTGATGTTTTACGTGATGCAAGAAAAAGAGCACCCGGATTATTTATAGAAAATTTAAATGATTTTATTTCAGAACATTTTCTTCATCAAGAAAACGAAGGAATGCTTTTGAAAATTAATATTGAAATGATAAAACCTAAGTTTGATCGTGAAGATATTAATGGACAAAGAATTTATCTTAATGATAAAGTAAAATTCAGAATGGAATCAAGTCCTACAGATCCTTTTGGTTATGATGATTCAGGTTACATGAAATTTAGAAACAATCAATGGGTGATTGTTGACGGAGATTCCGAATGGTCTCCGTATTGTAAAAAATTAGAAATTGTAAAGGAGTAATTATGATTGAAGATAAAACATTTTTACAATGGATTTATGACAGACTCGTTGTCATGCATAAAGAAAATCCTCATTATGATTATATGATCAAACTAAAAGAAATAGTTGATCGTGATAATGAAATCAAATCTTTACAAAACCAAATTAAAAATAATAAAAATTGTATCATTATTGATGAACCAAGACGTGAATCCAAGCATCAATATTTCTTAAAAATTGCCAGGTTAGTTTCGTCAAGATCAACTTGCCCGAGACGTTCTGTTGGTTGTGTGATCACAAATAAATTCGGTCACATTAAATCAACAGGATATAATGGAGTTCCAAGAAACTTTCCACATTGCACTGATAAACCTTGTGGAGGTGAAAGTCAAGAGAGTTCTAAAGGTCTTTCATCTTGCATGGCAACTCATGCAGAGCAAAATGCTTTGCTTCAATGTGATAATGTCATGGATATTGAAACCATTTATACCACAACATCTCCGTGCATCACTTGTGCAAAACTTATTGCCAATACGTCTTGCAAAGAAGTAATTTATTCTGAAGAATATGCCGACACATCTGGAATTGATATGCTTAAAAAACTAAATATTAAAACAACTTATGAAAGAATCAACGATTGAGTCTAAGACAGTTAACTATGCCAAATCAAAAGGCTGGTTAGTTTACAAATTTACTTCTCCTGCTAATCGAGCAGTGCCTGATAGAATTTTTATTAGGCATTCGATTGTATTTTTTATCGAATTTAAAGCACCTGGTAAAAAACCGACTAAACTTCAAAAGAAAGTTCATGATGATATTAATTCTCATCATGTTCCTGTTTACGTGATTGATAATTTTCCATTAGGAAAAGAGTTAGTTGACAGTTTTGAAGAATAATATAAACTTAAAATTATAAAATTATGACAAATAAATTCAATGAAAATTTACTAGGATTTGTTAAAAAACAACTTCCTGAATCAATCGTTTCTAAATACGAAGAACTTTATAATTTGTATGCAAATGAGCAAGTTCAGTTTAGATCTGCAGTTCATACTTTAGGAATGCATCTCGATAATATCTTAGAAGAAATGTTTGAGAATGCTTACAAAATTATGAAGCTTAAACATAAAATGATGGACGAAGATCTAAGTGATGAAATGATTTGTGAAGAATTAAAACAAGATATTGCTTTATTAAATTTAGAATTGATTGATGCGAAAAAAGATATTGATCAAAGTAAAGTTATGAAAACTCACGCAGAATCAGGTAAGTTTGGACCTGATGGAATGAAAATTTTTGATTATTAACCATGTCTGTAAAACTATCTGATATATTGATTTCATTAGCTCAGACACTTATTCAAAGTGGAAATAATCCTGAAATTGATAAAAATTCAGTTCATGATTTTTCTACTTTGTTTAAGATCAAAGAAAATGAAATTAATTTTTACAAATCTCACTTAGGCAAAATCACAATTGTAAGTAATGACAATCAAACTATAAATTAAAATGAAAACCAAACATAAAATTTTATTGTTATTTATTGCTACAGGTATTATACTATTGATTCCTGAAGCTTACAAAAGATATGAACACTATCAAGTAGTTGAGAGATTTGATCAAATTGAAAGCTTATTAATGAAAGGACAAAAAGTAGATTTGTAATGTTTAAAAGATCAGATTTCCATAATTACCAAGAAGCTGCGCATAAAGTCATTTTGACAAAAAGAAAGTGTGGTCTTTTCTTAGACATGGGTTTAGGAAAGACCGCAACAACTCTTACTGCTGCATCTGACATGCTTGATGATTTTTTAATCAATAAAGTTCTTGTCATAGCCCCTTTAAGAGTGGCAAACAGTGTCTGGAAACAAGAAGCATTGAAATGGGAACATCTTCAACATCTCAACATAAGAATCTGCACAGGAACTGAAAAACAACGCTTAGAAGCTGTTAAATCAAACGCCGATATTTATGTAATCAACCGTGAAAATATCCCATGGTTAGTTGAAAAATGTCCTTGGATATGGGACATGGTTGTAGTGGATGAATCATCAAGCTTTAAGAATAGCAAATCTCAGCGCTTTAAAGCGCTCAAGAAAATGACAAAATACATGAAAAGTCTTGTTTTGTTGTCAGGAACACCATCTCCAAATGGTGAAATGGATTTGTGGGCTCAACTTTATTTGATCGATAACGGTGAAAGATTAGGAAGAACAATTACAAATTTCAGGCAGAGATTTTTCACTTCAGACTATATGGGTTATACCTACAAGATAGTTCCAGGTGCATCAGATAAAATTAAAGAACTCATAAAAGATGTTTGTGTGACAATGTCTGCAGATGATTATCTTGATTTGCCAGGTGAAATATCATTGACAGAATTTGTTGAGATGCCTGATCATGTAAAAGAGCAATATAAAGAACTTGAAAAGAATTTCTTACTCACAATCGGTGAAACAGATATTGCTAGCCCATCAGCCTCGGCATTAGGAAATAAGCTACTCCAAATGTGTAATGGTGCAATTTACGATGCTTTGGGAAATACTCATGAAATTCATAATGTTAAAATTGACGCCTTAAAAGAAATTGTTGAAGAAAATCCATGTGAAAATTTCTTAGTTGCTTACAATTACAAATCAGATTTACAAAGAATCCTCAAAGCTTTCCCTAAAGCAGTTGTAATGGGAGAAGGAACTAAAGAACAAGATGATTGGAATGCAGGCAAAATCAAAATGCTTGTAACTCATCCTGCTTCTGCTGGACATGGTTTGAACTTACAATTTGGTGGAAATGTCTTAGTTTGGTTCGGTTTAAATTGGTCTTTAGAACTTTATCAACAGTTCAATAAACGGTTGAATCGTCAAGGACAGAAGAATTTAGTGAGAATTATTCACATTGTTGTCAAAGGTGGATTAGATGAAAAGGTAATGTTAGCTTTAGGCAATAAGGCAAAGACTCAACAGGACTTAATTGACTTTTTAAAGTTTAGACTTTTGTCTCAAAATGATACAATAAATAAGTCTGATTTAACAATACGTTAAATATATTTTACAATTAAAAAGTCCTGATTAATAATAGATTTAACAATTCGAATTGAGTTGTTTTCATAATCTTTAAATGAGGTATTTTATGTCTAAACTTTCAACTCCTGCTGAAATCAGGATCGCCGATAAAATCAGTTCTGATAATTTTCCTTTAGGAAAGTTTTATAAAATTTCTGCGTTGTTAATCAGAAGACAATCTAGAAGACATGAGAGAATTAGGTTGAACAACCTTTGTAAAACCGATATCGATCAAGGTTTTGATCGTAAAAACTTCCCTCATATAACTCAATTTGGTAACTAAAATGAGAAAATACATAGAAGCAATAATTTTTGTGATCTTTATCCTGTCAGCGACTGTGGGACTATATCATCTTTGCAAGAAAGCACATCGTCATTGTAAAGATCAAAGTTTTACAGCTTCTGACTATCGTGATTGTATGGGAATTTAAGAACAAATAACTTTTAATTAAAATTTATTTCTTCAAAAACAATCTCGTTACCATCTGCATCAAGCAACTTCAATAAAGATTGATCATTTATGTCTATTAAATCATAAGTGCGGTCTGAATGGTCTTTGCGATACACAAAAGAATTTTCGTAGCCGTAACCAATCGCCCAGCCATTTGTCAATCTCCAAATCTTTTTTGCGTGTTCATAAATCTCTGGGAACTCAATTTCAATATTATTTTCAGCAATATAGGCATCAAGCGGAAAGACCCCATTTTCATCTTGAATATGAAGATTAAGCTCACGAATAGTTGAAATACTAACACCTGTTACATTAGCTAAATCTTGCGCTTTTTGAAAAAGATGATCATATTGTTCAGCTTCTTTCATTGCCGCAAAAGTTGGAAAGATGTTGTGCATCATGATATAGCTATGCCCCACTTTTTTGATAAGAAACGATTAATCCCAGCGATCTCCGTTGCGCTTAAAATATAGCCGTAAATAATAACTTGTCCGATCCAGCCTTCCAACGGGCTGCCGCCACCATTATTTGAGGCACCTAAAGCCAAAGGGGTTGCAACTGCGTTATCATATCCAGTTCTAGCCGTGCCGACAGTTGCGCTATCATTATTCAACCGATAGTTTAATGCTACGTTATCACCTAGTGAAATTGTGTGAATATTTCCATTATTATTAGAAGCCTTTGCAGCTTGACTGCTTAAAGCTCCGCTTCCAAAACCGAAGGAGTTGAACACCCCACCACTTGATTCTCTCCGTAGAACCCATTGCCCCGCAGTTGTAGCTGTTTGTCTGCCAATAAAACTTTGAATTGCTGACACTGCACTATCACTTTTTCCAACTACAAAGATAGTAAATGGCACGCTCATTGGGGTATTTACACTAAAATTCAAGAAGTGCGTACTCGCTGCCGTGAATGAAGCAACATTCAATCCGTTCTGTGTTGCAAGTCCAGTTTTAGGGCGGTTGCCACTTACAGACTGGCTAAGAGTAATTCCGGTATTGAACATGTCGGTAACGCTAACAATGTCATTACCGGAAGCTGTGATTCTTTCGGTTTTTGAAAAGTCAAAATTACACCGCCAAGGGTTTATTTTTGCGGGTATTTCCTCTGGAATTATGAGCATAATTACCTTCCGTTATTTGCGTTCATGCCTACTAGAATTTCTAAGCCTGTAACTGTGTGAACGCCTGATTGAGAACCTGTAGTTATAATGTTCGGAGTGTTTGCGTCAGAATGAGCTTTAGAAGCAAAAAGTCTGTAGCTGTTAGCATCAATATAATCGACCCAATAAGGCGTATTTAAGGCTAGTCCAGTTGGCAATGCTCCCGTTGTTTCCGTAAAAGCAATAATGCTTCCGTCAGAATGACCGTGAGCTGTTTGTATAACTACCGCAGGATTTGCAATTGTCACAGTTGCCGCAGCTGGTGCGACATATTTTAGAACTTCAAACTTAAAGAAGTCCACAGCTCTGCGGAAAGTTGAAGCAATTGGAGTTATGCCTTGCGGAAAAATATAGCACCAAGCCCAAGTTAAAGCTCTACTGCCAGCTGAATCTTGTCTATAAATAAGCCCACCCCATTTACCTTCAACTATATTAGTTGGGACTCCTACTTGCCTAGTGGCTCCAACAGCAGAAGTGGCCACTAGGCGAAAAGTGTCTGCTAAAGAGAAATCAACGGCAACTGTCGCGGCATCAGTTAAATTAGCGATTGAGTGTGAAGAGCTTTTAATGGCTAAAGGCCCAGTCATTGTGTCGCCAGTTTTGGCAACTGCTCCTAAATTTGTTAAAGCACCGGAAGCAGTTGAAGCTCCGGTACCGCCATTCAATATTGATAATACACCATTGACTGGATAAGATACTAAATCAATAATCAATCCAAAAATTTGACTCCACATCGATAACTCCTTTTAATTATAATAAAGTGCTGATGCTCTATTTGCTGAAAAAACTTGTCCAGTTTCTGTAAAAGAATCATCAATATGATTTGTTTTTGCTTTCAAAGCAACAGATGCGCCGTTCCAGTTTGAACAACTGACTTTTAAAAAAGCAGCATTTATTTCATTTTCTTTATCTTGAATAAATGCTTTGATATTAGCAGATGGAGATCCTGTTATGACAAGTTGCCAAGAAATCTTATTATCTGCTGTTTTAAATTCTGCACTTCCTGATGATGCATCCAATACTTTAATTGCTGGCATATTTTTAAATTATTTAAAATTATTATATGATTTTAAATTTATTATTAAATTACTTAATAGTAAACTATTTTATCGCTTTAAATTTTCTTACGCCTTTTGAATTAGGCAAATAATAACCATACATCATTCTGTTTTTCTCTTGATTCATCATGCAAGAATAATGAAGCCATGATCCTTCACAGAAACATTGATCAGCTGGAAACTTAACTGAAAAAAGGTATTTCATAATTTCTTCAGGAGTTCCAAAAGATGATGAAATATCAGCTGCGAGTCCTTGAACATGTTGAGAATTATCTGATGAACCTATCAAACGATTTAGTTCTAAGCAACGGTATGCAGAGTTGATCTTAATGAAGAACTTAACTGAAGCAACAATTAATCCAGCTTTCTGTCTTCTTAAAAACTCAGGAAGTAAAATTCCGTGCATCTTTTGAAGCATATCTGCTGTGGACATTAACGCAGGAAGCACTGCTTGTTCTTGCCCAGGATAGTTTTTAATGTCGTTATTTGGATTTGCATCGTGATTTAAACGATAAACCGTATCACTGTTAAAAAACTCATCTGGGGTGAAATTTGGTCTTCTTAAACTTTCTTTTGTCAACATAACTGATTGCATTGGTTTTTAAAATAAATAGTTGAATCCTAAGCCGATCGCACTTTCAAGGTTCAATTCCTTATTTGGTGCAATGTAAATCAAAGAAGCATTGGTATTTCTTGAAAGTAAATAACCAAAGTTTAAACCATACAAAATTGCATGATTTGTTTGCTTTCCTTGAAAATTACCTTTGTAATAAAGTGACTTGTCCAACTTAGTATTTGAAACCAATAATGCAGGAACAAATCTTCCGAATCTGTAGCCTACAAGTAATGTATCACTAGTAATTTTAGACTTGTTTTGTAAAGTAATTCCAGTCTTTTTATCAACAACAGTTCTTGTAAGTGGGAAGTTTATGAGTCGATTAGTCTGGATTGTGACATTCAAATTGTCAAATGACTTTGTAATTCCAGTATTTATTGATTTGGTTGAGTTCAAAGGATCTTTAACGGTCTCATATTTATTGACAAAATCATACTTTGGATCGTTGATGTTTGCATAAATAGCAGAAACCCCTACATTAAAACTAAAATCTTTTGCTAAAAGAATATCGCAAGAAGATAAAAGACTTATGAAGCTAATTAGAATTAATTTGATCGCATTTCTTTTCATAATATTTTTTGTCGTTAGTTCCGGCATAATCAATCATTATCTCTACAAACTTTTCTTCAGGGGTTTTTACACCACCTGATTTGTTTTTTGTAGAGATAATTTCTTTCTCTTTTTTCCAATACGTAATAACTTCAGGTTCCAATTCATCATTCAATGGTTCGTGAAGCTGGCAAAAATCGCTAATTATTCTTGTTTCTCTGCTTGGAAAGCAAGAAGTCAGACTTATCATCAAAAGACATATCAGCAGTTTCTTTGTTGATTTTAAGGTTTTGATTTGTATTTTCATTTTCTTGTTTGAGTTGTTTTTGTTGTTCATTACTTGCTCCTTTAGCTTTGCCACCTAAGAATATAGCAACAACTGATCCGATAAAAGCAAAAACACTAAGTATTATTTTCCACATTTTGATTATCTTTTTTAGGTTTACTTACAGAAGCAATTTTACCCCTGAAAGACGCAACAATAGTTGGTATTAATTCTGCAGAAACAAATCCACCAAGCACTGCAGAAAATATTAGGAAGCTATCCCATACTTGCACAGCCATAGCAGCGTTGTTTGAATCGATTAATCTATCACAAATCCAAATGGTTCCTGCTAACGAAACAGGAATTGTTGAAAGGTAACCTAATCTCTTAGAAGACATTTCACCAGATGATCCTTGTAAAAATTCTAAAAACTTATTCATAAAACTTATCTGCAAATTATTGATAAATGGATCCAATCATAGATTGCTTGTCCGGTATAAACACCAACTATAATTGACCAAAATAAAATTGACAACCCGATCTCAAAGAAAAATATTTTACCTATAGTCGTATGGGTATTAAAATATTTAAGCAAAAGTTTCAGCCATAAATCAAAATGATCTAGAACTCTAGCTTTCATCTGCCGCCTCGTTAAAAAGTTCAGGATTGTGTTCATCTAACTTAAATAAAACTTTCTTTAAAAGTTTAGTTTGATAAATAGCATTGTTGTTTTCGTGCTTTTTGAATGACTTAATTTCATCTCTCAATTTACCAACTTCATCTTCTAAACCTTCGATCTTTTTATTAAATTTAGCTTCAAATTTAGTCTCGAGTTCTTCTTTAATAGCTTCTTTTTGGATTTTAAGGTCCTTTTGAAGACTTCCATTGAAAAGCTTATAAATAACAGCTATCAACGAAGCAACTAATGCAAAAAACGCCCATACCGCTTTTTCAAAAAATACTGCTGATAACATTACAAATTCTCCTTTGCATAGATTGACAAGTCTTCCAAAATAAAGATCATTTGATCTTTATCACATTTCTTATTCTCCTTGGAAGTATTAGTCATCGCAAAGACATAAACAAGATTTCTTCTAAGATCTTTTGTAACTGAAATTCCTAATTCGTAAATAGTTTTATTGGAATTATTTATTACTTCATTGATTGCTGGAAAGTTTTTTAAAAATGACATATCTTTGTAATATCCAGAAACTCCATTTTCAATTGACATTAAAAACTGATAAGTTTTTTTGTCAACTTTATGAAATTCTTCGTTGTAAAATTTATTTAGTTTTGCTTCTTTAACTGAAAAAGCACATTCTCCGGGTTTTCCTGAACATCCGATAACATCTTGAAAAAAGTACTTTTCTTTTGAACTATTTCCATCCAGAACGATCCAGGTTAACCAATAATCTTTTCCACATTCATTTATCCTAGACTCAATTTTAGCTCTAATCCTGGCATTAGAAATTGACGAATAATAATGATCTTTAATTTCAAAGAACTGAAAAAACAAAACATAAAGAATAAAGACCTGAATTAACGAGCTTACTAAAGGGCAAAATAATTTTTCTTTGATTTTTCTGATTGAAATCATAATTAATCTCTGTATAATACTTTCTTTTCACCAAGATCTGCTAAAAACAAATCTGTCGGAGTTATTTCTAAAGGGTTTCCCTTTTGTATTTTAGACAAATCAATTCCTTGATCAATCAAAAACAATGCTTCAAGCCATGAACAAAATCCACCGTCTGTTTTAGGCTGAGAAAATTTATCAAATCTCTCAATGTCAATTCCAGATAAAGCGGCAAGTTCTTTACTGTAAGGAACTCCGGTATAAAGAATCTCAAAAGCTTTTGCTTTAACTTTGTCAACATTTTTATCTAAAGTTTCAATATAACAAATGCCCTGGAATGATTTAAGTTTGTCAAATAAATCATTTTGTTCCATACCTCGTTCCATTGTTGCTTCAAATACTTTTGAAACCCAAATGTTATTTTCTTCATCAAAAATGAATCGACACACATGGTTTACATGATCAATTGAAGGTTTACCACTGAAGAAATTTAAGATCTTAGTTGTAAGTAACAATGGATTATGATAAACATTGTGGAAATTAAAGTAGTAAGAAAAATACAAAATGTGAATTTTGTTTCTATCTAATTTATCTATAGCATTTTGAATTTGCTCTTTATTGTACAAAACACTAAGATTTTTCTTCATAAAACTTTACAGATTAATATTCTGATTTTTCAAATAATTAACTGTAAAATCATGACTTTCCACAGCCCCAACAGAACCTAAATTTTTAATTAAGTAAGTTTCTGCTTTGTAATTTTGATAGTTTGAATTAACAATATCCAACATTGCAACATAAAGTTGTCTGAGTTGAACTAATGTTATTTCAATTGAACCTCCATTGTAGAAGTATTCAAATGACGCGTCTTCCTCAGCAACTAAATTTAACTTAATTTTTTGAGCAAGAAGAGCGATTTGCTCTTGAATCAATGAACGACCTTCTCCTGATAATTGTAAAACAAAATAATTATTGATTTTACATTGACGAATTTCAGAATTACCAAAATGATAATGATCAAGATCTAATAATTTATTAGAAATAGCATCTGTTAAATTCCAATTTTCATCTAAATTATCTAACGTTGATTTAGAAGGTTTTTCATCTTCATCAACCCAATCTATTTGATCATAAGTAAAATTATCTGATGCAGTCCATTTTTTATCTGGATAATGTTTGGCTAATATTTTTCTATAGTTCGGCATAAATTAAAATTCATTTTCAGTTAAAATTAAAAATCCACAACTAGTACCACCAAATCTTCTTCCACCACCAGTACTTCCATTAAATGTTAATGTTCCTGCTGATTCACAACCAGCTCTAACCGAATAAGTTGTAGCTGAAACTGTTCCGATAATATCTTGATATTCTAATACAATAGGTCCTGCTGTTCCTTGAGAAGTAATATTTCCTGATCTTCCTGTTACGACTGCATCAGCAGCTGCACCTTTAAACATAGCTGCAATAGCTCTTAAAGGTGTAGATGCTTCATAATAACCAATATGCTTTGCTCTAACCATATTGGTTGTTTTTTTAGCTGTAATAGTTACAGCCATCATTGCTCCGCCTTCAGTATTTTGAGGTTTAGTATCATCATACGGAACTGTAGTTGTAGTAGTAATAACGTCAGTATATTGATGAATAAGAATTTGTCCTTTAGCTGTAACAACGTTAAAATAAAATGATGTTTGGTAAAGATTACTACTTCCATCTGTTGCAACAGATCCAATTCTAGCAGATTTAGTATATCCTGAAGGCATAGTTGGAGCCGTTGCAGAAAGTGAATATAAAATATCAGCTGTTTTTGTTGTAGGATTCCAAATTGCGTGTAAATGATAAGTTGATGCACTTGCTTTTGCACCAGTATCTAATCCACCTTGGTTTGTTCCAGCAGCCCATGCGGCGTCTAATCTTTTAGTCAATGCTGTAGTTAAATAACCTTCACCTGTTCCATCATCAAAAACGAAACTTCCTATTGTGAAATCAATGTCGTTATTGGCATCAGACACATTATTTTTATGCATTATCTGAGTCGGTAATAATCTTAAACCGAATTTACTAATTGTAGCTTGTCCGGCATTAACTTTCTTCCATTTACTAGTACCATCAGAAATTAATCTAACTAATCCATAAGGTTCGTTTATTACTTCTAAAGTTAAACCATCAATTGTATCTGAACCATTTCTTACAATACTAATAATATTTGTTGCTGTAACAGTTCCTGATTCATCTTCAACAATTAATTCTTCACCAGCTGGATAAGTAGAAGCTGCCGGTAAACTAAAAGTTCTAGCTGCAGACATAGTCCCTGTTTGCGCAACAACTTTATCAGTTAATAGAATTGTGTAATCAGAATTGTTTACAGCGGTTCGTCTTGCAATTCCTAAAGCAGCTCGTCCTGCTGCTTTATCAGCGGCACCTAAAAAAGTATTTATATCAGTAGAATATTCTTCTGAGATTCTAATTAAAAAATCTGCAACAGTCATTTTTTTATCAACACCACCTTCACGATAGTGAATAATTCCTGCATCAGAAATTGTGCCTGTTTTTGCTGGTAAACCGTCTAATGTAATATTTGTCATATTTTCCTAACTAATTTTGAAGTTTAAACTAAATGCCACGATGTTAGAACTTGTTGCTCCGGCAATAGCTATCGTGCCATTTGCATTAGGAGTTCCGAGTGTTAATGTTGCACTTTGAATTACCTGGGTTGTTGCTGCACCAGACCCTGATTTAAAAGCAATTGCAATAATGTATTTTGATAAAGCAGTTTTATCTGCAGCAACAATAAAAGCAAAATGATCGTCTTTTGTTAAACCGACACCTGCACCATCTGAAGTTACGGCCATATCGCTTAAGAATTGAGACCATAAACCTAAAGCATTCATCATCCAATTAAAATGGTTCAAAGATAATTCACCATCTAAAGAACCATTATTTTGAAGTTCAGTTGGAGGTGATACTTTATTAGAACCACCTTGTCTAGTTTCATTCGCTGCATTTAATGCCCACTTTACAATATCTGATGGTTTTACCGACATTTTTTGATATTTTTAATTGATAAATTTTACTGTTTTACTTTAAATTGAAAATTTTTAATTTGAAACAGAATTATTGGTAAACAATATTGAGTTTACCACCATCAACAATATCTTGATCAGCATCATAAACCCCTATTGGAGCTCCTGTATCTGTGACCAAAATATCTCCGGTATCTGTTACCAAAGTCAAAACCTCAATAACTCCCATTCCTCTTCCACCAAAAATTTGCTGAAGAGTGTCAGAAGATGTTTGATAATCCACAACAATATTATTTCCTGTATCGTCAACTATTTGCTGATCTAAATCATCGACCAAATTTGCTTGAGCTGTAACAATTTCAGTCATAATAAATGGAGTTTCTCCATCTGAAGCAAAAACTAATACAGAAACACCAGCTGCTGTCAATTTATCGATCAAAATTTTAACATCATCAGTCAATCCTGTTCCATCTGTATAAATCGTGTAACTAGCTGGAGGATTGTCAGAGTAGATTACTCTAGTTGCTGAAGTAATAAATTTTAATGCTTTTACAACATCATCAACAAATCCTCTTGAAGTATTTTTAAAGATCTTAAATCGGATTCCAATAATGTAATCTGGATCTAATCGACCATTTCTTTTTTCTTCAACAATAGCTCCGATTAAATCCAGTTGTGCACCTTCGGCAGATTCTAAATTCAAGATATTTTTCAGAGCAGTAAAAACTACTTTCAAATCATCAAATGGAGTTGAAAATATCTCAAGGATTGCATTTAAATTAGGTGCATCCTTATATTGCTCAGGTATTAATGATTTTATGTCTGTATATAGTGTCATAATACTACGACCATTCTGCTCAAATCAAAATTAGGTTGTTGTCTGATTGTGCAATTGATATTTGATGATCCATAAGACGGAACATCATCTGGTAAAGCTGTAGAGGCAATAGTTATTGTTACAGAACCAATTCCTTCAACCTCAAATACAGGAGTGATGAATTTTTGAGCAACAATAATGTCTCCAATATTAAATCTAGCAGAATAAGCTAACATCGCAGCTTTTATTGCAGCTTCTCCAGCTGCTGGAAAGTCCTCTTCCTCATTGTAAGAGTTGATTGTAGCTTTTACCCACATGTAAAGATTTGTAGGTCTTGTAAATCTAATATTGTGAGGAACTCCGGTATCATCTTTGACTTCAACAGTTTCAGAACCACTTGATCTCATTCCTGCAATCTTCATTTTGTAAAGAAGTTCAGCAATATTTGAATCAGAACCACCATCGATTACTGCTTCCCAAGACTTAGCTGGTATTGAGTTGGCATCAGTTTCCATTGTATCGTTTTCATAAACTTTACAATATGAAGTTCCAGGTACATCGTTTAGAACTTTAGCTCTGATTGCATCAACGAAATTGAATCCTGAAACAGCAATATCTGATTGAGTTCTAAGTCTTAATTCTTGATCTTCTTCAATACTTCTTCCAGCTTCACCTTCATAATAATTTATTACAGAATCAAGGCCTGAAACAGCAGTAGAGATTTCAATAATTGATTCAGGAGATACTTCATTACGACCAAAATCGAGACATTCAACTTCGATTACAGTTTGAACTTTTCCTGTAGTGAAATATGAACTTCCGGCAATGTCATAAACATCATCTTTGTCAGTCGCTTGGATTGTCATTAATCCGGTTCCTTCATCAGTAATTGTCAAACCGATGGTTGCACCTTCTACAACAGCTTTTAATCCGGCAATGATTTCAGCATAAGTTGCAGAACCATCACTTGTGTAAGTGTAAACGTTTCCATCAATGTAAAGTCTATATGGGGTTGAGTTAGCAACAGAGTTAACTTGTAATTGGATCCAATTACAAAAATCAGAAGATATTTGACTTGCTTCGAGTGTTTTAAACACTAATCCTGTAGCAGTTTGTTTAACTTGAGTATTTGCAGGAATATTTGTGACATTATCTCCTCTGAAACTTACATTCGCAGTTGATTTCGATTCATCCTTAATTGTAATTCCAACTAATGCAACTGCATTTTGTAATGGAACACCTTCAGCACTATTTCTATTCAATGAATTATAAGTGTCTTCAGCTGTTTGCCATAATGTATCAGCCATTTCAGTAACCAAACCAATAAGGATAGCATTAGGAGAATCTTCACTTAGATCTTGATCTTGACCTAAGCTATTCTTCCATTCTGTTTCCAAATCAGTTTTGATTTGCTCTTGGGTTTTTCTTACAAAACCATTGATTGTAACTCCATAATCTGGCATATTATAATACGATTAAATTATCAGTAATTTTTGTATTGTTTATCGAAACAGCTTGAAAAAAGTAAGTTATTTTTCTTTCTGCTCCTACATAATCAACACTTGATTCTATTAGTCCTTTTACACCTTCAACGTCTAGAATTTGCTCTCTAAAAATACTTTCTAAAATATTTAAATCGAGAGACTTACTTCCTAAAATATAAACGTCAGATGCTTCGGTTTCAATAATGTCCCTGAAATATGGTACACCGTGTTCTGAATTAAGAAACCATTCATCTTTAAAAAATCTTAGTCTGACTTTAATTCTTTGTAAAATTTCGTCGTCAGAGTTTTTATTATCGATAGTTACAAGTCTTCCTGCTGAAGTAAAATAAACATCGTTGTCTGAATTTAATGCTAATGTGCTCATGATACTGGTCCTGTAATTCCTGGTCCCGGCGTTACGCCTGAATGAGTATGAGTAGCAAAATCTTTGCCACCAATTAAAGCTGTAGCACTTTTCATTTCTGAAGTTGCCTCTAAATTTGCAGCAGTTAACTTTCCTGTGACAGTAACGTTAGTTGCGTCAATATTTACATCAGGAGCAGTTATATTTACATTGTCTGCAATCAAATCTATCTCAGAAGCTTCTGCTTCAACAACTCCGTCTGGTTTTAATCTTATTTTTGATCCATCAAAAGCAATTAGAAGATCGTCATTGTTCTCGGCAGCCGATGCAACATTAAAAGGATTCAATCCGATATGTGCCACAGCATCAGTTAAGTTGTTTTGTCTAGGATCATCAGGAGTTCCTTGTTTTCCATCCTGTAACCATTGTTCTAGGCTTCTTTCAGAGAAAATTAACAAAACATTATCATCTGGTTTCACAGGAAAATTCACAGAAGCTCCACCTGATGCAGGTTGCATTACAGGGACATTGTGAATAACTGGTAAAACTAAAATTTCATCGTCACTATATTTTTGATTTAGCGATGGTTGGACCGATGCTTTTCTTGTAGCAAAGTCATAAGAAATAATCTTTGCAGGCATACAGATATGCATCTCAGCTATTTTATTCGATACAATTATGTTTAAAAGTTCTGTAATATCCATTTTATTGTTTTTGTATTGCATCAATTTCGGCATACCAAGTGTTGTCGTGAGTATCACCTGAGAATTTGACCGCTTTAACTAAAAAGATTCCTTCTAATTCTTCACTTTCAACACTGATCAAAGACTTCGGTTGAATTGAAGGAATTATTAACGATTTTATTTTCCACCCGTCAAGCAACTTATTTTTCTTTGTCGCTGATGTTTTTATTACTCTAATTTGTCTGTCTTTAAATCTTTTTGGCTTATCTAAAAGTCCAGTAGAAGGAGACAAATATTGCATTATAGTCGTGTTGTTCGACTCATTTTCTTTTGATATTACTAAGACATTATTTACAATAGTCCATTCGTATCCGATTCTAGAAAGGATTAACTCTAAAGCTTTTCCAGGAGACCCTATAAAAGAGAAACCTTGTTTGTAAACATAACTAGGAATTGCAGAATAATCACCTTTGGTTAAATTTAATTCTGCAACTATTTTATCAATAATTTGCTTAGTTGTTGAATCTGCTGCAAATGACAAAGATAATTTTTTTGCTGTCAAAGGGATATAACCATCTTTGCAAGTAATCTTTGTAATAACATCTGAACCTGTAAAATCATGTTCAAATTCAACAATATTTCCAATAAATAAAGTACTTAATTCTTCGTCATCATATCCTATTTTCAAAATGCATGACGTGTCTTTTTGTTCTAACAATCCAATGGTTTCTTGAGACAAATTGTACACATCAATCTTTGCTGTATTGGTTGTGCGATTGTCTGTCATTTCTATTTCAAAAGAAATACGAACACCTTCGAGCAATCTTCCTATTTCACCAATTTTTCCGATAAGTAGTTGTGCGTTTCGTTTAAAGAGTCTCAAGTTCTACCTCCGTCAAATAAAGTAATTTAGCTTTACCAGACGAGAATGAATCTCTTACAATGGAAGCAGCAACATCTGAAATTTCACAAATAAAATCACCAGTTGGTAAAAGAGTATTTTTATTGGCAAAAATTAATGGGTAATTTGCCACCATCTTAACACCGGCCAACAACAAAACATCATCTTCTGAGTAAATATCCATGGTCCAAAAATTACCAAGAACATTGAATTTAAACCAAAACTTATACATTTTGGATTCCAATTCAATGAGCAGAGTATGATTCGGATTGTCTTTAATTGGAATTATTACTGCCATTAGAATAATGATTTAACAAATTGACCAAGTGTTATTGTGCTTGGCTTCACGGCAGGTGCTGGGGTTTTAGTTCCACCAACCTGTCTTCCAAAACTACTCTGTTTTTTAGCACTGTCTTTCTTGATTCGTGAATTATCAATGCTAACTAACTGACTTTCAGCAATATTAATCTCTTGAAACGTAACTGTAAATCTAAAAGTCTCTCCGTCTCCTGCTTCTGCAGGCATATCTAAGAGAGTCATGAACATATTTGGGTATGATTTATATTTCATCACCAGGGTAATAGGTTCTTTGTCTCTCTTCAATCTGTAAAGTTCATCGTGAGCTTCTTTTAGTCGATTAGGAATTTTTCCTTTTGCTAATGATGAAATTTGCTTTAAAACAGAATTTTTCAATGAAAAAGCACTAATTGTGCAAGTCAAAGTAATTTCAGTTGGTTCATCTTTAGCATTGTCGGTGTTGAATCCACCTTCAATTGGATTGTTACTAAGAGTTGTCTTTTCGCTAATTCCTCTTTGATTTACAATGTCAATTTCAAGCTTTCCTACTTTTTGAGTAAATGGTTGTTTGAAAATAATTGCTGCTGCGTCTGTAAAAAAGCTCATTGTGCACCTACCTCAATATAAGATTGTCTATTTTGTTCTGCCAAAGCAGCAAAAATAGAATTTTTGATTGATGTAGAATCAGCTGCTGAAGTTCCAGGAGGAATATTTACAGTCAAGTTATTATTAACAGTTTTTTGGTTGTTTGCAATAGAACTGTTAGTATTTACTGCAGATACAGCATCATTGGCTCCACCTGTAATTTGAGAAGTAATTTTTCCTGAAAAATCTTTGACTTTATCCCACATTCCAGACACTGAAATTTTAGAAACCCAATCAGCTGCTTGTTTAAATAATTCAACAATTTCTTTCCAATAATAAACTATGGCAATTGTTGCTGCAATAAAAGCAGTCAATGGGTTTGCAGCAAATACTAGCATGATTCCACGTAAGATCGTCAAAAGCACAGGTAAAAGTGTAATCAAGAATCTGATTGGAGCAATAATGAAATTAAATGCCAATGTTGCAAGACCAATAAGTCTGATTAAAGTTCCGATGATTATTAACAATGGACCTAATACCGCAACGAATCCAATTATCAACAAAATGTTCTTTCGTGTTGATGGTTCTAGCCTTTGAAAGTTGTCTGCTAATCTTCCAATCCATGCACCAAATGCTTCTAGTTTTTCAGTGAGTCCAAATGCAATTTGCATTTCATCACCGAATTTAGCTAAGGCAATATTGACGTTGTCTTTGAAAGTTGAATAAACACCTTTAGAAGTTCGAGATAATTTTACCATTCCATTTTCAAACATTCCACCTTTGCTTGTAGCTTGTTCAAAGGCTCTGACTAAAACAGGGAATGTGACTTTTCCTTGAGAAACTAAATCTTTAATTTTAGTTTTAGGAACTCCCATAGATTTTGCCAACATATCAAGGGCAGGAACGCCGTTATTTACCAATTGGAGAAGATCTTGACCCATCATTCTGCCTGCTGCAGATACTTGACCAAAGGCTACAGTGATTCCTTGGAAATCTCCACCTGCTACTGCGGCAATATCACCAATTAATCTTAAGTGTTTGTCTGCATCGTCAGCTGTTTCACCAAAACCCATTAAAGTATTGGTTGCTTTGGCGAGTTGAGTTAATTCGAATGGAGTTTCTGCTGCAAATTTGACTAATCGTCTAAATACTCGATCACCTTCTTCAGCTGATCCAGTCAAGACTTCCATTTGCATTTTGAGTGTTTCAAAATCAGCAGATGCTTGAAGGGCTTTAACAGAAAGCAATCCTAATGGCGCAGATAAAGAAAGTGAAATATCTTTCCCTACATTGACAAAAGAATCGCCGACTGATTTTAAATTTTTTGAAGTTTGTCTAATCTTTGCATCGATTTGATTCAATGCATCCAACACAGGCTTTGCATTTGCCTGATATGTAACAATTAATTCTTTAAGACTGGTTGCCATTGTTATTCCTCGATTCTTTTTCTGATTTTAATCGTTCTTGAGTTTCTTTAAATTGTCGAAAATCAAGAATCGCACTTAACTTTAATGCATCGATAAAATTAAGACTTTCTAATTCGGAATAACTAACAATTTTATCGATAACTAATCTCCAAATAAACAATTCTTCAACAATATCGATGTGTAAATGTTTCTTTAACTCTTTTTCGGAGCTTGATTCATTTTCTCGATCGATTCCTTTATCGCTACTTCCATCGGAGCTAACATCGGAATCTTCTTCGCCAGAACTGAAATTATATTTAGTGTAAAAAAACCGTTGAAATCTAGCACCTCGAGGGCTAGTTCGATAACACCATCAAGATTGTTATTAAAAACTTTCTCGAAGTTTTCTTTGGTATTTAATGCACCAATCTCAATCGCTGAACTGTTTTTAAATAATTTCATAAGCAAATCTACAGGAAGTTCATAAATGAGTCCTGCGATTGCCTTAATCATATCTGCAGGTTCTGCAGATACGTTTCCTAATTGGATTTTAATACTTTCAGCCAATTGTTTTCTCAATCCTAGTGCTTCAACAGCACCGAATTGGATAATTGTGACTTCGTGTTCGCCAATATTTACTGTTTTTGTGTTAATAGTCATTAACTATTACCTCCAATAAATGTAACATACTGACTTCCAGTTTTAATTACCCATTCTCTAGTTTTAGCTTCGTTTCCAAAAGCAGCATTAGGGAATTTTTCAATCCAAGCTTGAGCAGCAGTAACCAGAGTATTTCCTGAACGATCTTTAATTAAAAGAGGCAAAGGAGTACCTGAAACTCTGTCTGCAGCATGAAGAGCAGATAGAATGTCGTTAGTTGGGCTTGTTTGTCTTAGTCTGATTGTAATAGTCAAAAAGTTTGCATTGTTTTTGATTCTATCAACATAACCGTCAGCACCACTCATAGAGTTGAATGCCGGATTTTCTTCAGCAACTTCAACTGCATCGCCATCAGCGAATCCAGTTAATTTAGCAACGCCAAAGATTACGTTTAGTTTCTTAAAATCGAAAGTTCCAATTGTTTGTGCCATAAAATGTCCTTAATTAAAGTTAAACTGATAAATTGCCGGCAATACCGATTTTGTTGATTGCTCCTGCAAGTTCACCTGCAAAAGTAATTCCAGAAAGGTATCTAGCCAATCTGTCAGCAGAAGGAACGTCAGCAACATCAGGAACGGTAATTGTGTAAATACCTTTTCCATCAGCGTCTTTTCTAATGAAACCGTTCTGAACTCCTTGCTCAAAGATTTCTCTCATAGCATTTTCAACCATGTCACCACCGGCATCTTCCATTGGAACTTTTTCAGAGTTGATCAATAGTAAGAAAATATTTTCTTGTAGTCTTGCTTTTAACCAATCAGCTCCTCTGATGATGTCAATATATTCACCAGAAACAACTTTGCCTAAGCCTGTGCAACTACGTCCAGCAAAGATTTCATAAGTATTTCCGTTATTAGTTCTAACTCCATCAACGTTAATTTCATCAGCAACAACACCAACTAAAGTTTTCCATGCCCAGTTTTCTGAACCAGGAACTGTTGGAAGCATTCTGCCACCCCAGGCAGCATCAATGAACATGGTAGTGGTATCTCCATTCCATATTAGGGCTGTTCTGTCATAGTTTAGTGCTTTTAATTGATAAAGCACAGAACCTGTATCAGCAGAATCAAGAACATCTTCATCAGAAGTTCTAACAATAAGGAATCTTTTTAATGATTCGATTTTTGCAGCAGCAGATAAAATATCGGCTTCAACATTTGAAGACAAATGAGCGCAATACCAGTTTTGATTATAATCGAACACTTCTTGTAAAGCATTTGCCCAAGTTTCTGATAAAACAACAGAACCTGAACCAACAGCCGGAGTTGCAGCTAATGCACCGGCAGCTGTGTAACGAATATTGTCATCATCAATAATATCAGTAACGACAAATGTTCCGTTATATCCAGAAGTTGAGAATCCAGACACAACAATAGTTGCCCCTTCTTCGGCTTTAGTTCCAATATCAGTTAAGTTTAAATTTACGATATTTCCAGATGGATTTGTTGCTCCGGTTACAGCAGTTGATGCAAGAACAACTTTCTTACCAATCATTACTGAATCAGGAGTTTTATTTTGAGAAAATTCAGCTTCTGCCATTTTGTATTCTATATCACCTTCAACAAAATCTTCGGCAACAGCAGACATGTCTGCATATTCTTTAAGTCGTCTGTCCAGTTTCATTGAAGTACCCAAAATCATTGGAGTACCGAAACCTTGTTGAGTGATTGCCTTTGTGGAAAGACTAATCGAAATATCAATTACTTGATCTAATTTATTTGTCATAATTTTAGTTCCTTTTGTTGTTTAAATTAATCTGTTTCCACTATCAAATCGACCTCTACAGGATCAACCAGACCGTTACCGGTTAGTTCACCACTGATTCCGACAGATTCAACAATTTCTACTACGTTTTCTGTATCAGAAGAATAATTTTTAGAAATTCTAAAAAGTAATTCAACTACAGCTCGAGTTTCAAAACTATTGTTGATTTGCGTAGTAATATCAACAATATCACCATCTAAACCAACATAAGCTAATTTTTTAGAAGTTAACAACTCTAAATTTTTACTTAATTCGATTTTGTCAATTAAGTCAGCTAAGATTTGCATAGAATCTTTACTAACTGAGATAACAGACAAAACCACATCTCTATCTCCTTGAGTTAAGGAAATACCGTCTTCATCTGGTTTTCCTTCCCAATCTAATCCTCCACCTTTTCTCAAAGATGCTAATTTCAATGCTAAATAATCTCCAGTTGGAGTATTTGCATTTTGATTCGACCAAATTACACTTTGGTTTGTTAATTCTTTTATTACTTCTACTATTGCAGTTTTTAAACCGACATAATTTATAGTCATAATCTATTCCTCTGCAATAGGTGGTACTGGATCGTTAGTAGTTCTCTTGGCAACAACAACTTTATAATGTGGAATCACATTATTTTTCCAAGGAAACACTTTAACGACTTCGTAATCAAATCCATCAATTGTAACAATATCACAATTTATTGAATTTCCTTTTTCTGCACCAATTAATAAAGTGTCAGTATATAATTTCAATAATTCTTCTTCTCTTCTA
>Ga0209174_10000182_pt1 | contig 47946 bp, 49 predicted proteins | sample JI91814BDNA_FD_187505 | JGI IMG/M metagenome (GOLD analysis project Ga0209174, IMG submission 187505) | Wastewater effluent complex algal communities from Wisconsin, to seasonally profile nutrient transformation and Carbon sequestration -... | ecosystem: Engineered > WWTP > Effluent > Algae...
CCCGAAGAAGGGCGCGGCAAGAGAAAGCTGGTGCAAAAAGGCAGACATTGGCAGAACGGGATACGCAAACCCGCGCAGCCTACCCTACCGGGCGCCCGATCCGCCCCAAAACAGGCCGCCAGCGTGCCAATTCGGCAACAAACCTGCGGCTTTAGCGCCCTTCGTGCTCGGCTGGCGGCGCCACCTTGACCACTTCGGCCAGCGTCGTGATGCCCGCCGCCACCTTCAGCGCGCCGGAAAGACGCAAGGGCTTCATGCCCTCGCGCACCGCCAGATCGCGCACGCGGGCCAGGTCGATCTCGCCGGACACCACCTTGCGCAGCTCGGGCGACATCACCAGGATTTCGTAAAGCCCGATGCGCCCCATGTAACCGGTCATGCGGCATTCGATACACCCCACGGCGCGATACACCCCCGCCGGGCGGGCCGCCTTCCAGGGGCGCACCAGGTGATCCCAGATCGCCTCTTCCTCCGGCGTCATCGGGTGGGCCTCCTTGCAGTGGGGGCACAGGATGCGCACCAGGCGCTGGGCCATGATGCCCAGCAAGGTGGCATTGAGCAGGTAGGCCGGCGCACCCAGGTCGAGCAGGCGGGTGATGGCCGACGGCGCATCGTTGGTGTGCAGCGTGGACAGCACCAGGTGACCGGTGAGTGCCGCCTGGATCGCCATCTCGGTGGTTTCGAGATCGCGGATCTCGCCGACCATGATGATGTCCGGGTCCTGCCGCATCAGCGCCCGCACGCCTTCGGCAAACCCCAGGTCGATGGCCTGATGAACCTGCATCTGGTTGAAGGCCGGCTCCACCATCTCGATCGGGTCTTCGATGGTGCAGACATTCACCTCGGGCGTGGCCAGCTGCTTGAGCGTCGAATACAGCGTCGTGGTCTTGCCGGATCCGGTCGGGCCGGTTACGAGGATGATGCCGTGGGGCTGCGCCGAGATGGATTTCCAGCGCGCCTCGTCCTGTTCCGAAAAACCCAGCTCGACCATGTTGCGCACCAGCACCTCGGGGTCGAAGATGCGCATCACCAGTTTTTCGCCAAACGCAGTGGGCAGCGTGGACAGGCGCAGTTCGACTTCCTTGCCGCCCACCACCCGTGTCTTGACCCGCCCGTCCTGGGGACGGCGCTTTTCCACCACGTCCATCCGGCCAAGAATCTTGATGCGGCTGGTCATCGCCGTGAGCACGCTCATCGGCATCTGATAAACCTGGTGCAACACCCCGTCGATGCGAAAGCGCACCAGACCCATGTCACGCCGCGGTTCGATGTGGATATCGCTGGCGCGCTGCTCGAAGGCGTATTGCCACAGCCAGTCGACGATATTGACGATGTGGCGGTCGTTGGCGTCGTACTGACGATTGCCCTGGCCAAGCTCCACCAGCTGCTCGAAGGACGACAGGCCGCTGCCGCCGTGGCCGCCGCTGCTCTGGGCCGCCTTTTTCACCGAGCGGGCCAGGTTGTAGAACTCCACCAGATAACGCGCCACGTCGGACGGATTGGCCACCACGCGGCGGATTTCCTTCTTCAGGATGCCGGCGACTTCCGGCTCCCACTCGCGCATGAAGGGCTGGGTCGTTGCCACCACCACTTCGCGCAGCCCCACCTGCACCGGCAACACGCCAAAGCGCGTCGCGTAAGCCGACGACATCACCGCGGTCACCGCCGCAAAATCGATTTTCAGCGGATCGATGCGCAGGTAATCCAGCCCGACCTTCCGGGCCAGCCATTCCGTGAGCTCCTCCAGGCCCAGCACCCGCTGGGGCAGGCGTTTCGAAACCCACTTCTGGTTGGCGACAACAATCAGCGGATGGATGTCAGCCGGTTTCTGGCGCTGGGAGACGAGCAAGGCATCCCCGTCGGCATGCTCGACCAGACCGTCGGCAACCAGCAGATCGACGATCTCGACGAGGGTAAGACGGTGTTCGGGCACGGCCGGAGCCGTTTTCTGGGGCATGGACAAGGTCGGGAAACCGGAAATCAGCCGACAACGATAACGGCATTCCGCATCCCGGTGCCGGAAATTTGCGTGGCCTTATTTGCGTGGCCATACTTGCGTGACTTTACCAACCCCGGCGGCCGCGATCGTAATCCCTGCCCCGGCCACGATCATATTCACGCCCGTAGCCCGGGCCCGGCCCGTAGCTGCGATAAGGCGGCACCACCATGACCGGCGGCTCCACGTAGCGGCGGTGATGGCCATAACCATAGCCAGGCCCGACCGGCGCGACGACGCAGCCCCCGAGAGTGGCAGCGGCAAGGGCAATGCAGATCAGGCGTTTCATGAAGCACTCCACGAGAGGTATGCAGCTTCAACGCGCGACCCGCGCTTTTGGTTAGAAAAAAACGGTCTCGAAATGTTGCAGCGCCACCTGAAAAACTTCGCTGGCCCCTCTTGCCAAGGGTGTATTAATTAACAGTAAAATGACAACGTCACTTAACCGGAGCACCTTGTCATGAAACGCATCCTGTCATTCCTCGTCCTGGCCCTGGCCGGTATCAACCTCGCCTTTGCCGCGGTGAACATCAACACCGCCACCCCCGCCGAACTCGACGGCGTAAAGGGCATCGGCCCGTCCAAAGCCCAGGCCATCGTCGACTACCGCAGCAAGAACGGCCCGTTCAAAAGCCTCGACGACCTGAAAAACGTGAAGGGTTTCGGCGAAAAGAGCATCGCCAAGCTGAAAGGCGAACTGAGCGTTTCCGGCGGCCCCGAAGCAGCAAAGAAATAATCCCGGCGCGTGCGGCCAGGCCCTTCCGGGCCACCGCACGCATGACGCCAAGCCCAGGCCGCGCTAACGTGGCGACACAGCCTTTCGCCAACATTCCCTTCCGGAGATCCCCATGTTCAGCCGCCTGCCCGCCATCATTACCGGCACCCTGGTCATCCTGCTCACCAGCGCCTGCGGTGTTGCCGACACCGGAAGCAGTGCCGTCACCGCTGCAAAAATCAAGGCGCAGCAAGCCGAACAAGCCCAGGCCGCCAAAGTCGAGATCGAAAAACAGCTCGACGCCACCCGCGAACAAGCCGAGCAACGCCGAAAAGACATCGAGGCCGCGACCCGCTAAGGGTTGCAGCCTCGAAAAATGCGGTTTTGTGCCGGGATAAGCCCCGGATCAACGCAGAACCCGTAAAAAACGGCCAGAAATCAGCCGCGAATCACGGCTTCCAGCGCCGCCAGGCACAGGGCGATGTTGGCCGGGCGGCTCGAATGACCCATCAGACCGATACGCCACACCTTGCCGGCCAAAACGCCGAGGCCGGCACCGATCTCCAGATCGAATTCTTTCAGCAGGCGCACCCGTGCCGCCGCCTCATCAACCCCTTCCGGCACCCACACCGTGTTGAGCTGGGGTAGACGGGCGTCTTCGCGCACCACAAAACTCACCCCCATCGCTTCCAGCCCGGCGCGAAGGCGCAGGTGGTTGTCGCGATGACGCTGCCACGAGGCCTCCAGACCTTCCTCGGCCAGAATCACCAGCGCTTCGTGCAAGCCATAGAGCGGATTGACCGGCGCCGTGTGGTGGTAGGTCCGCTTGGCGCCGCTCCAGTAGCCCAGCACCAGACCCAGATCCTGGAACCAGCTCGGGCAGGGCGTCTTGCGCGCCTTGATGCGCGCTACCGCGGCTTCCGAAAAACTCACCGGCGACAGGCCGGGCGTGCACGACAGGCACTTCTGGCTCCCCGAATAGGCCGCGTCGATACCCCATTCGTCGAGCAAAACCGGCACCCCGCCGAGCGAAGTAACGCAGTCCATGATCGTCACCGCCCCGTAACGGCGCGCGATGGCGGCCAGCGTTGCCGCGTCAGACAGGGCTCCGGTGGAGGTTTCGGCATGCACGAAGGCAAACAGCTGCGCATCCGGATTGGCTGCAAAAGCCGTTTCGACCTTGGCCGGATCCACCGGTGCGCCCCAGGCATCCTCGACGATCACCGGCACACCGCCGATGCGCCGCACGTTCTCGGCCATGCGCTGGCCAAACACGCCATTGACGCAAACGATAACCTTGTCACCCGGCGTCACAAGGTTCACGAAACAGGTTTCCATGCCCAGCGAACCCGGCCCCGACACCGGAAAAGTCAGCTCATTGCGGGTCTGGAAGGCATAGCGGAGCAAGGTCTTGACTTCATCCATCATGCCGACGAAGGCCGGATCAAGGTGGCCGACGGTAGGCCGGGCCAGCGCCGAAAGCACCCGCGGCGGCACATCGGACGGCCCCGGCCCCATCAGGGTACGCACGGGCGGCTGGAAGGAAGTGATCGCGGGTCTTTCAATGGTCATGGATGTCTCCTTTTTTTCCTGAATACACAGCACGCAAGGCCTTCCGTGGCCCTTACTGGGGCCGGCCGGTGGTTGCGATCATGCGGATGATGCGAACCGTATCCACGTCGGATTCCCGGTACGCAGCTTTGACAAACCCTGAAACCTGCATCACGTCTCCCGGCGCCATGCCTTCCGGCAGCGTGGTTTCGTAGGTGAAACGCAGATAGAGGCGCATGGCCTCGGGCTCTTCGAGGCGAATGATCAGTTTGCCTCCAGCGTGTTCGGCGTTGGCTGCCGACTCAAACCGGACCCATTCGTGATCCTGCAGGGTCACCGTGTCACGAATCCTGGCCGTGCCGAAGTAGAGCTCGCGCTCGATCTGCCCGCCAGCCCGTGAAAGGATCACGCAGCGGTCGAGGCCCGGCAGAAACAGGGTGGGCTCATCAACCCGATGCATCAGACCAGACCAGACCTGCTCGCGACTGAGGATCTCGGCGAGCGGGTTCAAGGGATCGTTGATCTCGATGAGGTGTTCAAAACGCAAAGGCTGCTCCCGAAGTCAGCCGCGGAGTGTATCGGTTCTTTGACGTGCTCGTCAGCCTGATCAGGGCCTGATTTAACGAACTTCGTCAAAAAATCAGCCTTGCTGAAAAACGGGCTCGGGCCGTGAAGGCAGCAGAGGTGGTTTGTTATGTTTTTTCTTTTATATATATAAGACTATGTTGACTATGCTCGGGCTGTTTCTGTGGATAACCCTATAAAGTCTTTTATTTTCAATTGCATCCGGACGGGAAAAAGCTCTGGAAAGAGGGCTTGTTGTGCGGGGGACAAAATGGGGAGGAATTTTTCCGGTCTTGGTGCTTACCGGCTTGTCCACATTCCTTGCCACCGTTAACAGCCTCTTTGTGCACAGATTTGCCTGAAAACCGCACTGCCCGGCTTCAGGCCAGCCCCGGCATCGGGTACTTGCGACAAAAGTAGGCGTAGGACTTGCGCAAATGCTTCTCGCGGCCGAGCTGACCGTGTTCGGTAGCGGCAACAAGCTGGTCGCGGAACATTGCATGCAACAACTGAATGCCCTGTTCGCTCGTCAGAAGCCCCCTGGCCATTTCGGTCGCCTCGGCGTCGGACACCCGAGCGGCGTCGTTGACGATCTGGACGGTCTCCTTGTCCAGGTCCATGAAGTCAAGCAGATCGATGATCGAGAGCATCAGAGTTCTTCCTTTGAAAATTCTTGCCAGGGCCGGTAGGGCCCGTCGCTTTGATTATGTGAATTGTTAATTGTTTTTCTTTATATATAAATACTGTTTACGTTAATGCTTTGCCCTTTTATGTGGATAAGCGAATAAATCTCAAATTTTTCATCTGCTTACCCCGTTCATAAAGTTGTCGGCAAGACAGGGTTCGAAGTGTGGATCGATTGTTGATGAAATTTCGCCTCGCCTCGCTGGCAGGCTTTGTGCACAATTTGTACGCCCGGGTTACCCGTTTTGTCCCCAGTCTTGCCATCCACTGCTTCTTCCAGCCCGAACTGGGATCTTTTTTGCTCCGTTGTGGATAACTTCGGAGATATCGGCGTGTGTTGGCGTCTGGCGCGGCAGCTGGTGCGCGAGCACGGCCTTGCAGTGCGTTTGTGGGTCGATGACCTTTTGAGCGCGCGTCGCCTGATCCCGTCCCTGAACGTGGAGCTTGCCGTTCAGAAGGTCGACGGCGTGGAGATCGTGCACTGGACGGACGCCCCGCGTGCCAGCGATCCCGGCGAGGTGGTGATCGCAGCTTTTGCCTGCGCCCTGCCGGACGCCTTCGTCGAGGCGATGGCCGTGCGAAGGCCGCGGCCGGTGTGGGTCAATCTCGAATACCTCAGCGCGGAAGACTGGGTTGCCGGTTGCCACGGCTTGCCTTCGCCCCATCCGCGTCTGCCGCTGACCCAGCATTTTTTCTTTCCTGGGCTGGATGGAGGAACCGGAGGCCTGCTCCGTGAAGCCGATTATGCGGCTCGCCGGGAGGCTTTCTCCCGGGAGCGCTTCCTGAGGGCCATCGGTTTGCCGCCAGCGGCTTCCGGCGAGCTGCTCATTTCTCTTTTTTCATACGAAAACAAGGGTTTGGCTGAACTGGTCGATTGCTGGCTGGGCCATCCCGGGCCGCTCACCTGCCTGGTTCCGGAGGGGCGTGTGCTGCCGCCACTGGCCTCGGCGCTTGGCGTCGACGGTTTGCGTCCAGGTGACGTTCTGGTGCGCGGAGCCCTTACGCTGTGCGTGCTGCCCTTCGTCGAACAGGCCCGCTACGACGAGTTGCTGTGGGCCTGCGACCTCAATTTTGTGCGCGGGGAAGATTCTTTCGTGCGCGCCCAGTGGGCTGAGCGGCCGTTTGTCTGGCACATCTATGCTCAAGAGGGCGACGCTCACCTGGAAAAACTCGACGCGTTTCTTGCGCGTTACGGGCAGGGGCTGGAGACTGGCGCGGCGCGGGCCCTTGGCGATTTCTGGCGGGCCTGGAATCTGGGCGTCGGCGTGGCCGCAGCGTGGCCGGCTTTCCAGGCAGCTTTGCCGGCGCTGGAAGCACGTGCTCCGGGGTGGTCGGCAAGCGTGCAGGCAGCCGGTGATCTCGCCCAAAATCTGGTGCAATTCTGCAAAGCTGAGATAGAATAATCAGTTACGTATTCTCCGTGGCACGTGCCGCGCAATCTTTCAGCAGGCAGGAAACAGCATGAAAACCGCAATGGAACTCCGCTCCGGCAACGTGATCATGGTGGGCAGCGACGCCCTCGTGGTTCAAAAAGCCGACTACAACAAGTCCGGCCGTAACGCTGCCGTGGTCAAGATGAAGCTCAAGAACCTGCTGACCGGCGCGCCGTCGGAGTCGGTTTACAAGGCTGATGACAAGTTTGAAGTTGTGGTCCTCGATCGCAAGGAAGTGACCTATTCCTACTTTGCCGACCCGATGTACGTGTTCATGGATGCCGACTACGAGCAGTACGAAGTCGAAGCCGAGAACATGACCGACGCGCTGAAGTACCTGATCGACGGCATGCCCTGTGAAGTGGTGTTCTTCAACGGCAAGGCCATCTCCGTGGATTTGCCGACCAGCGTCGTGCGCGAAGTGGAATACACCGAACCGGCCGTGAAGGGCGATACCTCCGGCAAGGTCATGAAGCCGGCACGCATCGCACCGAGCGGTTTCGAACTGCCTGTTCCCGCCTTCGTGGAAATCGGCGACAAGATCGAAATCGACACCCGTACCGACGAGTATCGCAACCGGGTCAAGTAATTCCGGATCGGCGTGCTTCAGAAAAGGCCCTCAGGGCCTTTTTTTCTTTGTGGGAAAAGTCATCCTGCAAGCGGGTTGATGCGTTAGGATGGTGCGTGGATTTTCAAATCGAATTTTTTGTACTTTAGAATCCTTTCAAATCAATAACCTGCTGGAGATACCCCGATGAATACCCGTTCACTTGCCCTTGCTGCCCTGATTGCCCTCAGCCTTGCCGCTTGCTCCAAGAAGGAAGAAGCGCCGGCTCCGGCTCCTGCCCCGGTCGTCGACGCCGCCAAGGAAGCTGCTGCCAAGGCTGAAGAGGCCGCCAAGCAAGCTGCCGAAGCCGCCAAGGATGCTGCTGGCGCTGTGAAGGAAGCCGGCAAGGAAGCTGTCGATGCAACCAAGGAAGCTGGCAAGGAAGCCGTTGATGCAACCAAGGATGCCGCCAAGGATGCAGTTGCTGCTGCAAAGGAAGCCGGCAAGGAAGCCGTTTCCGCCACGGCTGATGCCACCAAGGAAGCGGCCGACAAGGCCAAGGCTGCCGTCGGCAAGTAATTTGCTGGCAGTGTTGGTAAAACCGGGCCTGTGGCCCGGTTTTTTCTTGGGCGCAGCTGCCGCAAGGGGGGCGCGCCCGGATGTTTTTCGAGTGCTGCTGGCGAGGGTTTGTCCCGGCCCGCGGTAGTCCTCGACTTTTGAAGTGACAGCATTTTTCTGTCGCTGTCCGCGCACGGTCATGGCCATCAAGTCCACTATTTTTCGCGCCCTACTTGGCGTTTCCGATCTTGATCGGGGTTATTACGCCGAGCACAACCTGACGCTTGCGCGTCATCCGTCGGAAACCGACGAGCGGATGATGGTGCGCATCCTGGCCTTTGCGCTCAATGCCGACGAGCGTCTGCAGTTTGGCAGGGGGATTTCCACCGACGACGAGCCAGCCCTGTGGCTGAAGGACGATACCGGCCGGATCCTCAAGTGGATCGAGGTCGGCCTGCCCGATGAGCGTCTGCTGCGCCGTGCCGCCGGCCGTGCGGACGAGGTCATCCTGCTGACCTACGGCGGCCGGACTGTGGATATCTGGTGGCAGAAGGAGTCCGCCACGCTCTCCAAGCTGAATAACCTGACGGTTTTGTCACTGGCGGTAGAGGATTCCCGTGCGCTGGCGGCACTGGCCGAGCGGAACATGACGTTGACCTGCACGGTCCAGGACGGCCAGATCTGGTTTTCGGCCGGCGACATCACCCTTGGAATCACGCTCCGCCAGATTTTTCCGGCCTGAGGTTTCCTAAGCCTTTCGATATACCCAAAAAGGGGCCCTGGAAACGATTCCGGCGTTTCCAGGGCCCCTTTGCCTGCAGTGCGTGATATCCGTCACAACCCCAAAAAGTTGGCATGCGGCATTTCCATCACCATTTTGCATAATCTGACAATTGATTTGTCAGATTGTTTTTCATGAGTCTGACACGACATGGGTATGTGCCATCCGACTTCGGATTCACATCGTGTCGACTCACCGAAATGGAAGCAGGGATTTCCCCATGTCGACAGCCGTCCTGTTCGTTACCCGGGATGCCGGAATTGTGCCGCCCGGTCTTGCCAAGAATTCAAGGGTGACCGATTCGGTCGAGGACGCCCTGAACTTGTGCGCATCCGCGAGTTTCGGCGCCGTCTTTTGCGACGCGGCATCGCTCGCCGATGGTGGGAGCGGCTTCCGTCTCGGGCGTCAGATGCGCCGTAACGGCATCTCCATCCCTTTGTTCCTGATGACAAATTCGATCTTGTCCAGCATGGAGGGTGTGGCGGCAGCGTCGGGCGCCACCGGCTCAATCAGTCGAACCGCGACGGCCATCCTGGAGGCGCTGCGATCGGTTGCCGCCGGTGCCGCGGTGCCGGAGACGGCAGCCAGGATCGACCGGCCGCTTCCCGAGATCGATCTGGTTATCGAGCGGGCGCGGGTTGTGCTCAAAAAATATGCGGGCCCGGTGGCCAGCATGATGATCGACGACGTGCTCGACGAGCTCTATCCAAAGTATCCGAACGGAATTCATGTCGATGTCTTTGTCGATGCCGTGGCGCTCCATGTCGGCAACGGCAAGGCTCGTGCCGATTTTCTCCGTGAACTGCTGGTCTGATTTCCTTCCCCATGATCGCCTTCAAGAAGCTTCCCCTTTCGTATCAGTTCGCCATCCTGCTTTCTGGCCTGGCGTGTATTGCGGCGCTGAGCGGTTACCTGATCGGCTCCTCGGTCTACGTGAGCGAAACCCGCAACCAGGCCCGTACCGTGGCGGACATGGTGGATAACTTCGGGCAGTGGGCAACCCGCTATCGGGGTGTCTGGGTCAAGGATGATCCCCGTGATCCCAGGCTCGAAGTGGGCAGCTTTCTCGAACGCGAGGCGTCGTCGACACAGGGCGGCGACTCGACCACGGCCCCCAGCGCGGCCGCATTCCACCGCAAGAATCCGGCCCTTGTGCAGCGCGAACTGTCCGATATCACGATGGCTTCGCCGGCCAAGGCAAAATTCCGCATGACATCCGACCGCTTCATGAACCCCAACAACGCGCCGAGCGAGTTCGACAAGGTGGCGATGGGCGTGATCCGCGATTCCGGTGCATCCGAATATAGCGAAGTGCGGGGTGGTCAGCTGCTCTACGCGCGCCGGCTGATTGCTGACAAGGGTTGCCTGAAGTGCCATGGCGCACCGGCTTCGGCACCCGCGGCGGTCACCGCCCTTTATCCCGGGCCGCAGGGCTACGGTTATGAGGAGGGCAAGCTGGCCGGCGTGATCAGTGTGGCGATTCCGCTCGAGTTCAGCTTTACCAGTTTCATCCAGCGTTTTGATGCTCAGGTCTGGGCGGCGCTGGCGACCGTGGGTCTGGGGGTAGTCGGGCTGTTGGTGTTCATTCGCCAGCAGGTGATTGTTCCGGTGCGCAGCGTGCGGGCCTTTGCGCTGGCTGCATCCAGCTCCGAGCCAGGTGCGAAGATCGAAAAAGTGGAGTTCATCGAGAGCGAGCACACCTCGGCCAATGAAATCCACGAACTCAATACTGCGGTAAAGGCGATGCATACGTCCATCGACTACCTTTACCGCAAGATGATCAAACGCTGAGGTAGATCATGGAAGCCATCGACCCCATTGCCATTGCCCGCATGCTGCTGATCTATGTGCATGTGCTGGCCATTGCGGCGGCTGCCGCTGCTGTCGCTTTTGGAGATTTTGCGATTTTCGCCAGGCCGCGTATCGACAGGACCATGCTCGAAACGGCGTCGTGGTTTGCCAGCATCGCCCTTGCTGCGTTGTGGATCAGCGGGCTGACGATGATCGTCATAGATATTGGCTTCGACCTGGCGCAACTCCTCGACAAGCCCAAGCTGCTGGCCAAGCTGACGGTGGTGATGGTGCTGACCGCCAACAGCCTGGCCCTTCACTGGGTGGCGTTTCCGCGTTTTTACCTGCCGCAGGCGGATGCGCTGCGGGCTGCCACCTTGCCGGCAGTTTTCGGCGCCGTGAGTGCCACGTCGTGGATCTACGCGGCTTTTGTCGGCGTAGCCAAGCCCCTTTCCGCGGTTCTTGGCTATGGCGGCTTCATCGGTTTGTTTGCCTTGCTGCTGCTGGGGGCGATTGCGCTGTCCCTGGTTGCAGTGCGCCCCTGCCTCGCCAGCCGCATGGGTTCGGTTCAGGTTTCCGGCGGTCGCGTTGTGGCGGGATAGCGCCGCTTATTTCCAATCCCCACGCAATTCCGCAACCTGCAGCTGCAGTCCCGGGATACTGACTGTTTCAGGCGCCAGGGCACTGCCGGCGATCAGCTCGATACGGCTGAACAGCCCGCGGCGCAGCGGCCGCGAGAGGGCCGGGCCATCCTTGCGGGAAAACATGCTTCCCCACAGTCCGCGCAGCGCTAGCGGCACGACTGGCACCGGATTGGCGTCGAGAATGCGGGTGATGCCGGGGCGGAAAGGGCACAGTTCGCCGTCGGCGGTGATCTTGCCTTCCGGAAAAAGTCCCACCAGCTCACCGGCTGCCAGCGCCTTTGAGACTTCCGCGAAAGCGGCTTCCATCATTTGTGGGTCTTCCTTGGCCGGTGCAATGGGAATCGCCCGGCTGTGGCGGAACACGAAGGACAGCACCGGCCAGCGGAAGATCCGGTGGTCCATCACGAAGCGGATCGGCCGGCGGCAGGCGGCGGCGATCACTAGCGCATCGACAAAGCTCACGTGGTTGCACACGATGACTGCCGGGCCATCCTGCGGAATATTATCCACTCCTTCGGTGCGCAGGCGATAAACGCTGTGGATAAGTAGCCAGACGATGAAGCGCAGCAGGAATTCCGGCACCAGCCGGTAAATGTAGAGCGCCACCGCCGCGTTCGTTACTGCTGCCAGGCCGAACAGCATCGGAATGCTGAGCCCTGCGCCGAGCAGCGCGCCGGCGGCCAGCGCGCCCGTCACCATGAAAAGCGCGTTCAGGATGTTGTTGGCGGCGATGATCCGCGCCCGGTGGCCGGGGGCCGAGCGGTTCTGCATCATCGCGTAGAGCGGCACGATAAAAAATCCGCCGAAAACGCCCAGCATCAAAAGTGCCAGCAGCACGCGGACGATGCCCGGTTGGGCAAGGACTGCACCGATGGCCAGCGGGACACCGGTTGGCAGCGTGCTCGGAGAGGCAATGGCGATATCCAGCCCGAACAGTGTCAGGCCGATCGATCCGAAGGGCACCAAGCCGATTTCCACCTGACCGCCGGAAAATCTTTCGCACAGCAACGAACCCAGCCCGATGCCCACCGTGAAGGTTGCCAGCAGCAGCGTCACCGTGCCCTCGCCGCCGCCCAGAACACCTTTGGCATAGGCCGGAAACTGGGCCAGAAACAGCGCGCCGTATAGCCAGAACCAGGAAATTCCCATGATCGACAGGAATACCGGACGGTTCTGGCGGGCAAAACCGATGTTGCGCCAGGTTTCGGTGATGGGATTGGGATTGACCTTGAGGCCGGGTTCCGGTGCTGGCGAGGGAGGCACGCCGCGGCTGGTGAGGTAGCCGCAGATGGCGACCACGATGCTGCCGCCAGCGATCCACAGTTCGCCGTTCTCCGCCGCGGCAAGCAGGCCGCCGACCAGCGTGCCGAGCAGAATGGCGACGAAGGTGCCTGCTTCCACCAGCGCGTTGCCGCCGACCAGTTCGTTCTCATGCAGGTGCTGGGGAAGCAGCGCGTATTTCACCGGGCCAAAGAGCGTCGAGTGGCAGCCGAGAAGGAAGAGCGCAAAAAACAGCACGGCCAGGCTGTGGAGAAGGAAGCCGGCCAGCGCGACAGTCATGATGGCGATCTCCAGTACCTTGACGAGGCGGGTCAGGCGGGACTTGTCATACTTGTCGGCAAGCTGGCCGGCGCTGGCCGAAAACAGGAAAAACGGGAGGATGAAGATGCCGGCGGCCAGGTTGGCGAGCAGCTCCGGCGCGATGCTCGTCCAGCTTGCGGCCTGAAAGGTGAGCAGAACCACCAGCGCGTTCTTGAACAGGTTATCGTTGAAGGCGCCGAGAAACTGGGTCAGGAAGAATGGGCGGAAACGCCGTTCGCGTAGAAGGTGAAACTGGGAGCTCATACGGTTTTCCGGTTGAAGAAAGTACGCGTCTCAACGACGCCGGGGGCAAGCAAGCGGCGATGATTCATCGCGGGTCTTGCGTGGTTTGTGAAGCTTGCCACCGGAAGCCGAGTGCAGCCACCAGCCCGAGGAGGATTCCGCCGAGGTGGGCCGGCCAGGCGGTGACGATGCCTTCGGGTAGCAGCGCCGAGGGGCTGCCGGTGGTGGCGTCGAAGAACAGTTTGCCGAGGTAGGCAAGGCCCAGAACACGACCGATGATGCCGCCATCGACGGCCGCTCCGACCACCAGTAGCGCCACCAGCCCGGACAGGCCGCGGTAGTGTTCCAGTGCGGGTGCCGTAATCAGAAGAAAAGCCGACAGCAGCGGCGCCGCAACCGGCAGCAGGGCCAGCCAGCGACGGATCGCCTGGCCCGCAATGATCGCCACGCCGGCAAGCGCAGCCAGGTTACCGAACAGATGCAGCGCCGACCAGTGGCAGAACTGGCCGCTCCACAGCCGCCACCATTCGCCTCGGGCAATCGCGCTGCGGTCGTATTCGAGCAGGCTGCCGGGCAATACATTGGAGATGAGCAGGAGTCCGCCGCTAACGAGGACGAGCAGGCCCTGACTAGCGCGCACGACGAAGTTGCCACAGGGCGGCCAGCCCGATCAGTCCCAGTCCGCCGAGGCCGCCATCACCGCCGCCGCGTCCTTCGTAGCCTCGCCTTTCGGTGATGCGGGCCACTTTCTCTTCGGCGACGCGGACCTTGAAGTTCTCCAGCTGCCGGTCGAGTTGGGGAATCAAGTTATCCACAGCATGGCGGAAGCCTTCGCTGCGGGCTGCGCGGGAGACTTCGGAAAACTTCACCATCGGCGAGCTGCCCTTGATCTGACTGGTGCCGGGCGCGCGGAACAGCAGTTGGCGGCTGGTGACGTCGAACACCGCGGCATCGACGAGGGTATTCACGTCGTACTGGTCGCCATTGACCAGATAGGCGCCGACGATGGTCCAGTAGAACAGTGACAGCCGGTTGCTGTCGTTGAACTGGACCTGGTCGTAGGAAAGCAGAGCCACCACCTCGACGTTGAACATCCGGGCGGCCTGCTGCAGGTTGTCGAAGCCGCCGCGGGCGCGGAGATAGGGAGTGGGGATGACTTCGATGGCCGAGATGTAGGGCCGGTTTGCAAACGCGGCCTTGACCCGGTTGAGGAGCTGGTTGCGCTCGGCTTCGGTGAGATCGCTGAAGCGCTCGCCAGGAACAAAGGCGATGCCGACCCTGAGGGGCAGGTGCAGCTCCGGCGTGGCGGGCTTGAGCGCCGGCTCTTCGCCCTTTGGATAAAGATACTCGACAAGGCTGCCGCGCTGAACCTTGCTGCCTTGCTCCATCCAGGATGCGCAGCCGCTCAGCAGGAGGACCGCGCAGAGTGTGGCAGTGAGGGTTGTCAGCTTCATGGCAGGCTCCTTTGTTAAAGAGGGCTCAGGTTCTTTTGCCCAGGCCTTGAGGGTGAGATGTCCATCTTTCCGGTCTTGTGCCAGCCTTAGCCGACGGAGGGCACGGGCTTTTCGAAACGCAGTCAGCTGGACAATTCAGAGTACGCGATCGAAATAGATCGAAACCTCGCCGAATGCGTCCCGCAGGAAGGTCCTATTCACACGGAAGTAGATTTCCCTGCCTTCCCGTTCGGCAATTAGCACGTCCGCTTTGCGCAACACTTTCAGGTGGTGGGAAACCGTCGAACGAGCGAGGGTCGAAATCCCGGCGATCTGCCCGACGTTGAGGCGCTCGTCCGGCTCGAAGCTGAGCAGGATGCGCTGTCGGTGTTCATCGCCGAGGGCTGAGAACACCGCGGAGATGTTCCGCCAGGCTTCCGGGAGAGCTCCCGAGTAGTCCTTATTCATATCGATGATAATCGATATGTTTTATGGAACTGTCAATGGTATCCGGCGTGACAGCCTTGTTTCCGCCCTTGCGGGGGCTGCCGGTCAACACGCGGAAGGAATTGACTTAGATGCGGTAAACCCTTAATATCCGCACGTTTTTAGTACGGCGGACGGCGCAAAATCCGACGTGCCACGCAGAGAACCATGATAAAAGCGGTATACCTGCAAATAGGCGCGACAATCCTGGTGGCAATGATCGCAGGATTGGTTATAGGGGAGCGCGGTGCGGTGTCGGCGGCGTTGGGAGGCGCAGCCTGTGTTCTTCCCAATTTTTTGTTCGCCCTGCGCCTGCACGCGGTATCCAAGCGCCCTGCTGCGTCGTACCCGCTAGAGTTTTTTGTTGGCGAGTTCTTCAAGATCGCGTCAACCGTAGGATTGTTGGTGACCGTTCAACTCGTTTATCCTGACGTCCATTGGTTGGCGTTGTTTATCGGGTTGGTCGTGGCGCTAAAGGCGAATTTATTTGCATTTTTGGTGAAGACCTGACCATGAGCACTGGCATCGAAGCACACGGCCCTACCGCGGGCGAATACATTGTCCACCACCTGACCCACCTGACTTCCACTGGTCACGCGCAAACCGCGATCATCGACTGGAGCGTGTGGAACCTCGATACCCTGTTTTTCTCAATCGGTCTCGGCATCGTCACTCTGCTGATTCTGATCAAGGCCGCCAGCAAGGCAACCTCCGGCGTACCCGGGCGCTTCCAGGCCGCTATCGAAATCCTCGTCGAAATGGTTGCCGACCAGGCAAAGGGCATCGTACATAGCGCCGAATCCCGCAAGTTTGTTGCTCCCGTCGCCCTTACCGTGTTCTTCTGGATTTTCCTGATGAACTCGATGGACTTCCTGCCGGTCGATCTGCTCCCCAAAATCTGGGCGCTGATTTCCGGCAACGAGCATGCCTATTTGCGCGTCGTTCCTACCGCCGATCTCAACGGCACCCTTGGAATGTCAATCGGTGTTCTGCTGATCTGTGTGTACTACAACATCAAGATCAAGGGTTTCGGTGGCTGGATTCACGAACTCTTTACTGCGCCTTTTGGCTCGCACCCCCTCCTGTATCCGATCAACTTCCTGATGCAGATGATCGAATTTCTGGCGAAGACCGTTTCCCACGGCATGCGACTGTTCGGCAACATGTATGCTGGTGAATTGGTATTCATGCTGATTGCACTCATGGGCGGTACGGCCACGGTGTATGGTTTCCTCGGTCATATCGTCGCGGGTTCCATCTGGGCTGTCTTCCACATCCTGATCGTTGCCCTGCAGGCATTCATTTTCATGATGCTGACCCTGGTGTATATCGGCCAGGCGCACGAGAGCCACTAAGTTTTCAAGCATCAAGCAGTTCGTTTAACAGTTTTAATTTAAATCATCTCAACTGAAGGAGTCGTCATGGAACACGTTCTTGGTTTTGTTGCTCTGGCCGCCGGTCTGATTATCGGTCTGGGTGCTATCGGTGCCTGTATCGGTATCGGCATCATGGGTAGCAAGTACCTTGAAGCATCTGCTCGTCAGCCCGAACTGATGAACGCGCTGCAGACCAAAATGTTCCTGCTGGCCGGTCTGATTGACGCTGCGTTCCTGATCGGCGTTGGTATCGCCATGATGTTTGCGTTCGCCAACCCGTTCAAGATCTAAGTTTCGCGGTTCAACCTGACTAAAGGAAGAGTACCGTGAATCTGAACGCAACCCTGGTAGCCCAGCTCGTTGTGTTCTTCATTCTGGCGTGGGTCACGATGAAGTTCGTGTGGCCCCCCATTGTGAAGGCACTCGATGAGCGCGCGAAGAAGATCGCCGAAGGGCTGACGGCTGCGGACAAGGCGAAGAGCGATCTCGCGCATGCAGAGAAAAAAGTCGTCGAAGAAATGCGCAAGGCGCGTGAGTCCGCTACGGACGTGCGCGCTGCTGCTGAAAAGCAGGCTGCAGTTTTCGTCGATGAAGCTCGCACCGAAGCCGCCCGAATCATTGCCCAAGCCCGTGAAGCCGCCGAAGCCGAAGCCGGCGTGGCAGCCCAGCGAGCCAAGGAAGCCCTGCGCGATCAGGTCGCCCATCTGGCTGTCGCCGGTGCCGAGAAGATTCTCCGCAAGGAAATCAACGCTCAGGCACATGCTGACCTGCTGGCCAACCTGAAACAGGAACTTCAATAAGCCATGGCCGAGAACGTCACCATCGCACGCCCCTATGCTGAAGCAGCCTTTCAGCTCGCTTCTGCGGGCAATGCGCTGGGGCCTTGGTCGGAAGCACTAGGTCGGCTGGCACTTGTTGCCGCCGATCCGCAAATGAGGGATTGCATCAGCGATCCCAAGCTCCAGCCGAATCAACTGGCTGGACTTTTCCTTGATGTCGCCGGTACCGGATTGTCTGCCGAACAGCAGAATTATGTCCGCGTTCTGGTTGATAACGAGCGTCTGCAAGTGCTTCCCGAGATCCGTGACCTGTTCGTTGCTCTCAAGAACGAACATGAAGGCGTCAAGGAGGCGAATATAACCTCCGCCTTCCCGATGGACGATGCCACGCTGAATACACTTGTCGCTGACTTGGAAGCCCGTTTCAAGGCCAAGCTCAACGTCAAGGTTAGCGTTGACCCCGAATTGATTGGTGGGGTCAAGATCGCTGTTGGGGATGAAGTCATCGATGCCTCGGTCCGCGGCAAGCTCGCGAACATGGCCGCCGCGCTAAAGAACTAGGAGCATAAGCTATGCAACTTAACCCCTCTGAAATCAGTGACCTGATCAAGAGTCGGATTCAGAACCTGCAGCTGTCCGCGAATGCCCGCACTGAGGGTACCGTGGTTTCAGTTACCGATGGTATCTGCCGTGTCCACGGCCTTTCCGATGCCATGCAGGGCGAAATGCTGGAATTTCCCGGCAACGTTTTCGGCCTCGCCATGAACCTCGAACGCGACTCCGTCGGCGCCGTGGTTCTGGGTGAATACGAAGGCATTTCCGAAGGCGATACCGTCAAATGTACGGGTCGAATTCTTGAAGTTCCGGTTGGTCCGGAACTGCTTGGTCGTGTTGTGAACTCCCTCGGTCAGCCGATCGACGGCAAAGGCCCGATCAACGCCAAGCTGTCCGAGCCGATCGAAAAGGTCGCTCCGGGCGTTATCTGGCGCAAGTCGGTGTCCCAGCCGGTGCAAACCGGTCTGAAGTCTGTCGATGCCATGGTTCCCGTCGGTCGTGGTCAGCGTGAGCTGATCATTGGTGACCGCCAGACTGGCAAGACTGCCGTCGCCGTTGATGCGATCATCAACCAAAAGGGCGAAGGCGTCCTGTGTATTTACGTTGCTGTCGGCCAGAAGGCTTCGACCGTCGCCAACGTTGTGCGCAAGCTCGAAGAGCACGGCGCGATGGAATACACCATCGTTGTCGCTGCTACCGCTTCCGAATCCGCTGCGATGCAATACATCGCTCCGTATTCCGGTTGCACGATGGGCGAATACTTCCGTGACCGCGGCCAGGATGCCCTGATCGTTTATGACGATCTGACCAAGCAAGCCTGGGCTTACCGTCAGGTCTCCCTGCTGCTGCGTCGTCCCCCGGGTCGTGAAGCCTATCCTGGCGACGTGTTTTACCTGCACTCCCGTCTGCTTGAGCGCGCTGCCCGCGTGTCTGAAGAGTATGTCGAGAAATACACCAACGGTGAAGTCAAGGGCAAGACCGGTTCGCTGACCGCTCTTCCCGTGATCGAAACTCAGGCTGGCGACGTTTCTGCGTTCGTTCCGACCAACGTGATCTCGATTACCGACGGCCAGATCTTCCTGGAAACCGACCTTTTCAACGCTGGTATCCGTCCCGCTATCAACGCGGGTATCTCGGTGTCCCGCGTGGGTGGTGCTGCTCAGACCAAGGTCATCAAGAACCTCGGCGGTGGCGTGCGTCTGGCTCTTGCCCAGTATCGCGAGCTGGCTGCGTTTGCTCAGTTCGCTTCCGATCTGGACGAAGCTACCCGCAAGCAGCTCGAACGCGGTCGTCTTGTTACCGAACTGATGAAGCAGCCGCAGTACGCGCCGCTCAAGGTTTCGGAAATGGCGATCACGCTGTTCGCGGTCAACAAGGGTGCTTTCGACGATGTCGATGTCAAGCGTGCCCTGGCCTGCGAAACCGCGATGCACCACTTCGTGAAGACCCGTGCCGCCGATCTTGTTGCCAAGATCGAGTCGACCAAGACCCTCGACGCGGAAGGCGAAAAGCAACTCGCAGTCGCGATCGAAGAGTTCAAGAAGAGCTGGGCGTAACGCAGGCACACGGAGAGCGAAATGGCTAGCGGTAAAGAGATCCGTAACAAGATCAAGAGTGTCCAGAACACTAAAAAGATCACCAAGGCCATGGAGATGGTTGCAGCATCCAAAATGCGGAAGGCTCAAGACCGCATGCGGGCTGCACGTCCCTATGCCGAGAAGATCCGCCGTCTCGCCGCGAATCTGTCTGCAGCCAACATCACCGACTACAAGCATCCGTTCCTTGTAACAAAGGACGATGTCAAGCGTGTTGGGCTGATCGTCGTAACGACCGACAAGGGTCTGTGCGGCGGCCTCAACACCAACACCTTGCGCACCGGGTTGAACGCGCTCAAGGATTGGGAAAGCAAGGGTGTCACCGACATGCGCGTGACCTGTATCGGCAACAAGGGGCTGGGTTTCATGCAGCGCCTGGGTGCCAAGGTCATCTCGCATGTCACCCAGCTCGGGGATACCCCCCATATGGAAAAGCTGATCGGGCCCGTCAAGGTCATGATCGATGCGTTCCAGAATGGAGAGCTGGACGAAGTGCACCTTGTTTACTCACGTTTCATCAACACGATGAAGCAGGAGTCCCAGCTTGAGCAGCTTCTCCCGCTGACCGGCGAGCGTCTCGGTACCCCTGAAGGGAACTGGGACTACCTTTACGAGCCGGATGCGCAGGTGGTGATCGACGAACTCCTGGTGCGCTATGTCGAAGCGCTGGTGTACCAGGCTGTCGCCGAGAACATGGCGTCCGAACAGAGTGCCCGGATGGTGGCGATGAAGGCAGCTTCCGACAACGCAGGAAGCGTGATTGGCGAACTCCAACTGGTCTACAACAAGACCCGTCAGGCCGCGATCACGAAAGAACTGTCAGAAATTGTCGGCGGCGCAGCCGCGGTGTAACGCTTTAACAAGTTTGGGGAAACGACGATGAGTCAAGGAACGATCGTTCAATGCATCGGCGCCGTGGTGGATGTGCAGTTTCCGCGCGACGCGATGCCCAAGATTTACGACGCCCTTGAGCTGGAAGGCGCTGAACTGGTTCTAGAAGTTCAGCAGCAGCTCGGTGATGGCGTTGTGCGTACCATTGCGCTGGGGTCTTCGGACGGCCTGCGTCGTGGCATGCAGGTAACGAATAGCGGCAAGGGTATTGCCGTGCCGGTTGGCCACGGTACCCTCGGCCGGATCATGGATGTGCTGGGTCGTCCCATCGACGAAGCTGGCCCGATCCAGTGTGACGAGCGTCGGACCATTCACCAGAAGGCTCCGAAGTTCGACGAACTGTCCCCGTCTGTGGATCTGCTCGAAACCGGCATCAAGGTTATCGATCTGATCTGCCCGTTCGCCAAGGGCGGCAAGGTGGGTCTGTTCGGTGGCGCCGGTGTGGGCAAGACCGTGAACATGATGGAACTCATCAACAACATCGCCAAGCAGCACAGCGGTTTGTCGGTGTTCGCTGGCGTGGGCGAGCGTACCCGTGAAGGGAACGACTTCTACCACGAGATGAAGGACTCCAACGTTCTCGACAAGGTTGCGATGGTGTTCGGTCAGATGAACGAGCCCCCCGGCAACCGTCTGCGTGTGGCGCTGACCGGCCTGACCATGGCCGAGCGTTTCCGTGACGAAGGTCGTGACATCCTGTTCTTCGTGGATAATATCTACCGTTACACCCTGGCTGGTACTGAAGTTTCCGCGCTGCTGGGTCGTATGCCTTCTGCGGTGGGTTACCAGCCGACGTTGGCCGAAGAAATGGGCCGTCTGCAAGAGCGTATTACTTCCACGAAGGTTGGCTCGATCACCTCCATCCAGGCCGTTTATGTGCCTGCGGATGACTTGACCGACCCGTCCCCTGCAACCACCTTCCTGCACCTCGACTCGACCGTCGTGCTGTCGCGTGACATCGCTTCGCTGGGTATCTACCCGGCGGTGGATCCGCTCGACTCCACGTCCCGTCAGCTCGATCCGCTGGTGGTGGGTGAAGAGCACTACAACACCGCTCGCGGTGTGCAGCAGACTCTTCAACGCTACAAGGAGCTTCGTGACATCATCGCGATTCTGGGTATGGACGAACTGGCTCCGGAAGACAAAGTTCTGGTGTCCCGTGCTCGTAAGATCCAGCGTTTCCTGTCGCAGCCGTTCTTCGTTGCGGAAGTGTTTACCGGTTCGCCCGGCAAGTACGTCCCTCTGAAGGAAACGATCAAGGGCTTCAAGATGATCGTGGCTGGCGAGTGTGACCATCTGCCCGAGCAGGCCTTCTACATGGTCGGCCCGATTGAAGAGGCCTTCGAAAAAGCGAAGACCCTCTAATCATCGCGACCATCGCCCGGCGGTGCTTTCAGGAGCCCCGCCGGAACGAGGAGGATACTAGCTATGGCAATGACCATTCATGTCGATATCGTCAGTGCGGAAGAACAGATCTTTTCTGGTCTAGCCGAGTTTGTGGTGCTGCCCGGCGAGGCTGGTGAGTTGGGCATCATGCCCGGTCACATGCCGCTGATGACCCGGATCAAACCGGGTGCTGTGCGCGTCAAGGTGCAGGGTCAGGCTGAAGAGGAACTGGTTTTCGTGGCCGGCGGTTTGCTGGAAGTTCAGCCGAATCTGGTGACGGTGCTTGCAGATACGGCCATCCGTGGCAAGGATCTGGATGAGGCAAAAGCGCTGGAAGCCAAGCGTATTGCCGAAGAAGCCCTGCAGAATCAGGATTCGGCCTTGGAGTACGCAAAGGCCCAGTCCGAGCTGGCTACAGCTTTGGCCCAGATCGCAGCGATCAACAAGCTGAAGAAACGCGGTCACTGATCGAAGCGATACGTTGTAATGCAAAAAGGGCAGTCCGTGAGGACTGCCCTTTTTGCATGGGTTGCCCGACTGCGGGTGAAAGTCTAGCCATAAAGTGATTACTACAAACTAAGTTATGAGTGCATCGAAGTGGGGAGCCGATGAACGAGCACTGGATAGAAGGTGTAGCGAAGCCGGCGAGCAGACATGCTCCGGAGTCTGCTATGAATATCTCGCGTAATGACTACCAGCGTGCCGATGACCGGACATTCCCTGCACGGTCATGGCTTTCGTCTGGATCCAGCACGACATCCTGTTGAAAACGGCTGGCAACTCAACAACCCGATTTTCGGGCTGACCGGGATGTCGCGGTTCAAGCTTTCGATTTGAGTTTTTGCAGGCGCTTTTCGAGACGGGCAAGGCCGTCGCGCAGGTCGGCAGTGGAACGGGAAAAATCATCCAGGGCCGCGCGCTTGACGATGATCGGCTGTTCTTCGCTGAAGTATTCGGCCAGGTTTTCGATGACGTTCTGTGCAGTCTGGCGATGCCAGCCGACGACGTTGCGCGCGAGGCCCACGGCGCGATGGGCGGCGATATCACCGATAAACCGGGACAAGGCTTCCTCGCCGTCCCAGTGCAGCTTGCGCAGAACGAAACCGAGGGCGTCGGCGAAGTCGGCGTTGCCGCTGATGCGGATGTCGGCCATCAGGGCGTCGGCTCCGCCCAGTGCCTTGGGCATCGAGGCGAGCGGGATTTCGAGGGCAACGTCGGGTTCAGTGGTAACGGCTTCGGTGAAGTAGCCTTCGTTGTCGATACCCAGGCCGATCTCGAGCGGGCTAAGCTGGAATACCGCCGTGCGGCCGGCAAAAGGCATCAGACGTTCGCGCGCCCATGGCGCGTCGGCGAGAAGGTGGTTGATGCCGGCAATGGCTGGCGAGGCGAGCATCTCGACTCCGGTATGGAAAACGGGGACCGCAGCACCCGCATGGTGAATCTGCGCGGGAACGGGGCTCAGACCTTGTAGCCGCGGTGCAGGGCGACGACGCCGGCGCTCATGTTGAAGTACTCGACGCGGGCGAGGCCGGCTTGTTCCATCATGGTCTTGAGCGATTCCTGGTCGGGGTGCATGCGGATGCTTTCAGCCAGGTAGCGGTAGCTTTCGGCGTCGTTGGCGACTTTTTCGCCCATAATCGGCAGCAGTTTGAAGGAGTAGAAGTCGTAGGCGGGCGCTAGGGGTTTCCAGACCTTGGAGAATTCCAGCACCAGCAGGCGGCCGCCCGGTTTGAGGACGCGGCGCATTTCGGTGATGGCCTGATCCTTGTGGGTCATGTTGCGCAGCCCGAAGGCAACGGTGACGACATCGAAATGATTGTCGGGGAAGGGCAGTTTTTCGGCGTCGCACTGGGCGACGGGAAGGAGTAAGCCCTTGTCCACCACGCGATCCCGGCCAACGGAGAGCATGGCGTGGTTGATGTCGGTGAGCCACACCTGGCCGGTAGAGCCGACCTTTTTGGCGAAGGCGAGGGACAGGTCGGCGGTGCCGCCAGCTACGTCGAGCACCTTGTCGCCCTTGCGGACGCCGGCGATCTGCACGGTGAAGGCTTTCCAGAGGCGGTGCAGACCGAGGGACATGAGATCGTTCATCACGTCGTAGCTGCCGGCAACGGACGAGAACACGCTGCGGACCTTGCCTGCCTTTTCAGATTCGGCCACTTGCTGGAAGCCGAAATGGGTCGTCTTGTCGTTCATGATCGGAATTTGAATCGCTATCGGTTGGCCGGGCGCCGGGCCCGACGGGAGTTCAGTGGCTGTGACCGCAGCCGCCGGCCTTCGGGGCGGGCGGCGGGAGATCGGCCGGGTCGCGGCTGCCACCTTCGGCGGCGAGGCGGGTGAGGTAGGTTTGCCAGAGATCTTCCTGGCGCTCACCGATGTCGTAGAGGTAATCCCAGGAGTACAGGCCGCTGTCGTGGCCGTCGGAGAACACAGGACGAATCGCGTAGTTGCCGACGGGCTCGACGCGGGTGATGTCCACGTCGCGTTTGCCGAGTTGAAGGACTTCCTGGCCGGCTCCGTGGCCACGCACTTCTGCGGACGGCGAGTGGACGCGCAAAAACTCGTAGGTGAATTCGAAACGCTGGCCGTCGTCGAAGGCGACTTCCATGATGCGAGAACGTTGGTGCAACTTGATCTCGGTGGGGACGGGATCATTCTTGCGAAGGCCGGCCATGTCGGGTTCCGTTGTCTGAATGCTTAACCTGACTATGATACTAGAAGGCGCCGGCTCTGCCCGGCTGCGTGGCTTGCTGCGCTGTGTTGCAATCCGGTGACCTGTCATTAAAAGGTAAACTAGCTGCAATACACTGGCTGCGTTTTGTAATGCCACCGAGGTTTGCATGCCCGCTACGATCCTGCTTGTTGAAGACGAACCCGCAATCCAGGAACTGATTTCTGCCAACCTCATGCGCGCAGGGCACCACGTGCTCAGGGCGGGGGATGCCGAAACGGCCCAGCGCATCGTTCGCGAGGCATTGCCGGACCTGATCCTCCTCGACTGGATGCTGCCCGGCATGTCAGGCGTGGAGTTTGCCCGTCGCCTGCGCAGCGAGGAGCGTACCCGCGCCATCCCGCTGATCATGCTGACCGCTCGCGGCGAGGAGCAGGACAAGGTGATGGGCCTCGAATCCGGCGCTGACGACTACGTCACCAAGCCGTTTTCACCGCGCGAACTGGTGGCCCGCATCAAGGCCGTGCTGCGTCGTCGGGCCCCCGAGACGACCGAGGATACGGTGTCGGCCGGTGATTTGAGCCTTGATCCGGCAACCCACCGCCTGACCGCTGGCGGCAAGCCGGTGACCCTCGGCCCGACCGAGTTCCGCCTGCTGCACTTCCTGATGACCCACCCCGAGCGGGTCCATTCCCGTGCCCAGTTGCTCGACCAGGTGTGGGGCGACCACGTTTTCGTCGAGGAGCGCACTGTTGATGTGCACATCCGCCGCCTGCGCTGCGCGCTGGAGCCGAGCCTCCACGATGGTCTGGTACAGACAGTGCGAGGTAGTGGCTACCGTTTCTCGACTCAGCAGGAAAGCCCGGCGGTGGCGCGCTGATTCGTGACTGAACACTCTGTGGAAGGGATGGCCGTAACCCGTCCCATCAGCTACATCCGTGTGGCTGTCTTCACGGTGTTGGCACTCATCGGCCTCGTGGCGGTGGTTGTCGGCGTGTTCTTCGGTGCGGTGCCGGCGCTGCTGACCTTCTCCGCGCTGCTGCTCCTGGCGGGTGTCTATCACGTCGGAAACCTTTTCAAGCTGGTGCGCTGGTTGCGAACCCCGGTTGACGAGGCGGCGCCCTTGCCTCGCGCCTTCGGGCTGTGGGACAACGTTTTTGCCGAGGTGAATCTTCGCTCGCGCAGCGCAAGTACCAAGCAGGAGCGTCTGTCGGCCGCCCTCGAGCGTTTCCGCGAGGCCAGCCAGGCAATGCCGCACGGGCTGATGTTCCTGTCCAACACCCATACCATCGAGTGGGTGAATCGGCAGGGTGAGCAGCAGTTCGGACTTGATCGCGCCCGCGATCAGGGCGCTCCGGTGACCAATATCGTCCGCCAGCCGGATTTTGTGCGTTATCTGAAAGAAGGTAACTACGAGGAGCCGCTGACCTTCACCGCAGGCCGTCCGATCAGCCGCACGCTGATGGTGCACGTGGTGCCCTTCAGCGAGAACATGCGCCTGCTGATGTCGGAAGACATCACCCAGGTCGAGCGCGTGGACGCCATGCGCCGGGATTTCGTCGCCAACGTGTCCCACGAGATGCGCACGCCATTGACGGTGGTGGCGGGTTTTCTCGAGACCGTGATCGACGGGCTGGACGATCTGGACAAGGAGGATATCCGCCACTACCTCAACCTGGCCTTCGAGCAGGCCGGCCGCATGCAGCGCCTCATCCAGGATCTGCTGACGCTGTCGGCGCTCGAAACGGGCGAGCCCATCCTCCACGAAGAGCCGGTCGATGTGGCCATGCTGCTTGAAGAGGTGTGCCAGGAGGCCGAGCTGGTTTCCTCCGGGCGTCACAAGATCGAGCTGGACTGTGGAAGCCATGCGCGTCTTCTTGGCAACGCCAAGGAGCTCTACAGCGCATTTGCCAACCTGGCGATCAACGCGGTGCGCTACACGCCGGCCGGGGGCCATATCCGCGTCGGCTGGCATCAGCGGGGCGCGGTGGTGGAATACAAGGTGGAAGACGACGGCATTGGCATTGCGCAGGAGCACATTGCCCGCCTCACGGAACGTTTCTACCGCGTCGACCGCGGGCGCTCGCGGGAAACCGGTGGCACCGGGCTGGGGCTGGCCATCGTCAAGCATGTGCTGAGCCGCCACCAGGGCGAGCTGCTGATCGATAGCGAGCCGGGCCGTGGCAGCCGTTTCACGGCTTCCTTTCCAGCGAGGAGGCTGGTGGGTTGACGCGCGAAGGACACGCTGAAAAATAAAAAGGGGGCCGGGATGGTCCCCTTTTTGTATTTCAGTAGCACTCAGCCCGCGATGAACTCGTAGGTGGCCTGATCGAAGTTGGTGCCGCGGGCGACCAGGGCGGTCACGCGGATCTTGTGGGCTTCGCCGTTGTACATTTCGATGACCCGGTCGGCGTGGAACCAGCCACCCGGCAGCACGACGGTTGCCGGAGCCCGCATCGCGGCGATTTCCGGCAGCAGAAAACCCTGGGCGTAGGGCTCGTGGGGGTTGGTGTTCAGGCCGGTGGTGCGCACCGCCACCGCAGTCGGCAGCCCTGCCAGCAGGTGGATGCCGACCATCAGCGTGCCGTCCGGTTCGTACATCAGCCAGCTGACCTGGCCAAGCAGGTACTGGTTGCCGTCGCCAGGCTTGATGCCGACCATCTGGTGGTGTTCGATGCGCTGACCCGCGTGCCTGCGCTGGAGGCGGAAGCCGGAGACAGAATGGTCGACGGTCATCCAGTCATCGATCGCGAAACCGCGCCGCATGGCTTCGGCTTCTGGATCGGTGATGTCGGGGACCTCGTCGTCCACGCGGGCGCCAAAGGTGATCACGTTGATGTCGTAGCGGCTGCCGATGGTCTGGCGCCGGTTGGGCGGGGTGAAATCCTTGCCCGACACCAGCAGGCCGATGGCGTCCCAGTCGGTGCAGATCTTGTTGCTGCCTCTTTTGTTGCGTCGGGGAAAGCGCCGGCCGGCAGCCGACATGCCCCACGGACGGTACAGCGAGACGAGGAGGCGCGCGCAGGCTGGCTGGGAGCAATCATCGCCAAGGCCGAGCGAGGCCGGCGTGGTGCCCTGCTTGAACTCGGCCAGCATGGCCTTGATCTGGGCCGCCAGACGGTGGCCGTCGAAGCGGCGCATGCCGGGACGCGCGCCGATCAGTGCGATGGGGCGCAGGCCGTGATCTTCGCTGAGGTCGAGCCCGTAAGCGCGGGCGTCGTCCTTTTCCCAGGTGCTCTGCATGATGCAGTAGGGGGCGAAGCGCTGGGCCCAGCGGCAGATCCAGCTGAGCTCGCGCTGGTTGCGGCCGTAGGGGTTGGTGAGATCGACCAGCAGCAGCGCGATGTAGGCTTCGTCGGGGCTCTGGGCTTTCCAGGTGTTGTTGAGCGGATCGATGACCCGGCTATGGGTGATGCCGGCGCGTTCCGCTTCGAGAAAGGCCGCATGCACGGCTTTCCACGCGCCCGGCGGTTCGGTGCGGTGGGCGCGGAAATATTCGATGATGACCTGGCCGAGATACTGGATGCGGCGCTGGGCGAGCAGCGGCCACTGCGCGCGGAACTCGTCGGTGTCGCTGCTGCTCTCGGCGAGGCGCGCGTAGGCGGTGCTGAGGGCTGTCCAGAGGCGCACTACCTGGCGCAGGGTGGCGTCTTCCTGGCTATCCGGCGGCAGCGGGTGGGCGGCGTAGCGGGACGACATTTCGTGCTGCACGAAAGTGATCGTCTGGCGTGCCGATTCGAGCACTTCCAGTTGCTCTTCCGGTCCGAGCGGACTGGCTAGCAGGCCCTCCAGCATGCGCACCAAGGTGGCGTGGCTCTCGGCGGCATTGAGGGTGTGCAGGTTGCGCAGGAGCTTGCGGTACTGCTCCACGCTGCGCAGGTCGGTGTAGGTCTGGGCGCTGTCCGCCATGGATGGGATCTCCGGATTCAGCCGGCAATATGCTCGGCGATGGCGTTGCGTACGGCCAGGGCGAGGCGTGCATCATCGACCCGCGGGGCCGGCGAGCCGCCGGCCTTGCGCTGGGCCGCACCCCAGACGGGCTGGGGAAAGTGACGGTCGTCGAAATAGCGCGGGATGAGGTGCCAGTGCAGGTGGGGAACGACGTTGCCGAAGCTGGCCAGGTTGATCTTGTCGGGGCTGAAGCATTCCCGCAACGCAACTTCGACGGCCATCAGGATGTTGAAGCAGTGGCGCTGCTCGGCGGGCGAGAGGTCGCTCATTTCAGCGACGTGTTCGTTCCAGATCAGACGGCAATAGCCGGGGTAGTCCGGATCGTCGATGCGGATCACTCGGCAGCTGGCGTCGTGCCAGAGTACGTTTTCCCGCTCGGGGAAGCACAGGGGGCAGTCTTTCGGGGCGCTTGTCGGCATGACGGTCTTGAGCCGGAGTGTTACGAGATATCCGGCGATTCTAGCCCGGATGGATCGCAAATTTTCATTGTCAATCGGCGGATATGCAATTCATAAAAAATGAACTTCCTGACAATTTTGACATTAATTTGCTCAAGCCTGTGTCGGTGTGCTGTCGACGAAGGCAAATGTGCCGGCCGGCCCGGCGTTTACGGGGGCTCCGTCGACGAAGAGCATCAGGGTTCCGGGAGTGATCGGCGTCCAGGTTTCGTTGTCGGTCAGGGGCGTGGTGGCGACCACGGCCACCCGGTCACCCGGGGTGGTCAGTTCAGTGAAATCCACGGTGATGTCCTGATCCTTGAGGTGGGCGCTGGCAAAGGGCGTCTGGCGGACGATGTAGGTGAGCCGCGAGGCGCAGTGAGCGAACAGGCAGGTGCCGTTGGAGAGCAGGAAGTTGAACTCGCCAAAGCTGCCGATTTCAGTGCCAATCTGCCGGATCGCGGCAAACAAGGTGTCGCGGGATGGCTCACCTTCGGGAAAGCGGCGCCGCAGGCTCTCCATCAGGTAGCAGAAGGCCAGTTCGGAATCCGTCTGGCCGACCGGCCGGAACTCGCCATGCAGTGCGGGCTGGAAACCCTTGAGGTTGCCATTGTGGGCAAACACCCAGTAGCGCCCCCAGAGTTCGCGCTGGAAGGGGTGGGTGTTTTCAAGGGTGATGACACCCTGGGTGGCCTTGCGGATGTGAGCGATGACGTTGAGCGAATGGATCGGGTAATTGCGCACCAACTCGGCCACCGGCGAGGCGCTGCTGGCCTTCGGATCGAGGAAGGCGCGCACGCCGCGTCCCTCGAAGAAGGCGATGCCCCAGCCGTCGCCGTGCACGTCGGTGAGGCCGCCACGGGCCTGGAAGCCGGCGAACGAGAAGCAGATGTCGGTCGGGGTGTTGCAATTCATTCCAAGTAACTGGCACATGATCGTGATCTTTGCTTTGCGGTAGCCCTTGACCGTGGGCTCGGTCAGAATGAGGTGTGGTGAGAACATGGGGCGTGGACGCCGGTGCCGGGCGCCGAAACGCGCGCCGCCTTTCTCTCCACGCTTATATTTTCACTGATACGCCATGACAAATATTACCTTAGCCGACTACGCCGGCCAGATCGAGTCCGCGGGTCGTCTGCTTTCGACCGCGCGGCGCATTCTGTTCATCACCGGCGCCGGGCTGTCAGCGGATTCCGGCCTGCCGACGTATCGTGGCGTGGGTGGATTGTACGAGGGCGGGCTGACCGATATCGGCTTGCCGATCGAAGAGGCCATGTCCGGCGCGATGTTCCAGTTGCGGCCGGACATCACCTGGCGCTACCTGTCGCAGATCGAGTCGAGCTGCCGCGGTGCCCATCCCAACGCCGGGCATTACGCCATTGCCCGGCTCGAGGCCATGCATGGCGCGGTGACGGTGCTCACCCAGAACGTGGATGGTTTTCACCTCGACGCCGGTTCGCGTGACGTCATCGAGATGCACGGCACGCTGCGCCGCCTGCGCTGCGTGGACTGCGGCCGTTCGCGGCACGTGAACAACTATGCCGGCCTGTCGATTCCGCCGGACTGCCCCCACTGCGGCGGCATGCTGCGGCCCGACGTGGTGCTCTTTGGCGAGAGCCTGCCCGACCAGGCGATGCATCGCTTCGAGCAGGTGCTGGCCGCCGGCCCGGACATGATCGTGTCGGTCGGTACCGGCAGCTCTTTTCCGTATATCGCCGGGCCGACGCTGTGGGCGATCGAGCATGGCATTCCGACCATCGAGATCAACCCGGGCGGTACGCCGCTCAGCGACAGCGTGATGTTCCGCTTCCGCCTGCGCGCGGCGGAAGTGCTGCCGGCGCTGCTCGACGCCGGCGGTTATTCGCTGGACAGCGGCCGCGACGCCCGCGGCTGAGCGGCTGCAGGCGCTTCACGGCAGCCACAGTCACCCATTCCAGCCCGGCTACGCCTAGAATTGCGGGTTTTGTTTCGACCTCGCCCACCGTGGACCTCGCCCGCCTTCTCGCCCAGATCGACGACACCTTGCTTGGCGAGTTGTTTTCCGCCAATGCGCTCACCCGGGCGCGCGCCTACGTGGCGCGGGTGCGCAACATCGAAACGGCCGGAAACCAGATCCAGGGCCTCGTGCAAGGCACCGACACGGTGCCCTACCGGGTCACGGTGCGCATCGAGCGGCGCGAGTTCTTCGGCAAGAGCAGCATCGAACTTTCCACCCGCTGCACCTGCCCGGTGGGCCACCGCTGCAAGCATGCCGCGGCGCTGATCCTTGCCGCCCGCCGCCCCGGCACGCTGGTGGACCGGCCGCGGGCCGAGATCCTGGCGTGGGCCAAAACCCTGCGCGAACGCGTCGACAAGGCGACCGCCGAGCGCAAGCCGGCGGCGAGGAAGGAAGGCATCTTCTACCTCTGCAGCGCCTGGCAGAGCGGCGAGGACGTGGAGTTCAGCCTGCTCAAGGCCCGCCTTGGCCCATCGGGCGAGCCGGCCGGCGCCATTGGCGACTGGTACAACTACGAGCAGGCGCTGCTCAAGCCGCCCTCCTTCGTGCTTGACGAGGACATGCAGGTTTTTCGCCAGCTGCGCGAAATGAGCCGGCGTGGCGGTGGTTACGGCCGGCCGGTGCTGCGCGGTGCCGAAGGGCGCGCCTTGCTCGAAGCCGCGCTTGCCACCGGGCGAACCTGCGTGGCGCTCGACGACAGCGGCAATGTTTCTCCGCTGGCCGCCGGCCCGGCCCGCCCTGGCCGGCTCGAATGGGTGCCCGGTGAAAGCGGCCTCAAGGCCCGGCTGGTGGTCGAGCCGCCGTCCCAGCTGGTGATCCGCACCGAACCGCCGATATACATCGACGCCAGCGCCGGCGAGGCCGGGCGGGTGGCGATCGAAGGCGGCGCGGCGATCGCCGAAGTGCTGGCGCTGCCGCCCCTGTCGCCGGTCGAATTGCCGCTGGTCGCCAGTGCCCTGGCCGGGGTGGCGCCTGGGCTGCCCTCGCCGCAAGGTGCAGGCGTCGCCGAACTGACACCCATCGACGCCCCCTGCCAGCCGCTCCTCAACCTGCAAACCCTGCACTGCTGGAGCTGGCGCAAGCACCGCGGCTACCCGGTGGATTTTGGCGGGCAGGAATACGACGTGGCGATTCCCGCCTTCGCCTACGGTGACGCGCGTTTCGAGCCCGGTTCGACCTACGACGTGGCCAGCCTTCCCGACGGCCGCGCGGTGCGCGTGCGGCGTGACCCGAAGCGCGAGGCCGCCGCCTGGAAGGCGCTCCTGGCCGCGGGTTTCCAGTCAGTGAAGCCGGCCTGGCTGGTCACTGCCGGCCCGCGTCCGGAGGGCGTTTTCGGGCTCGAAAGCGAAGCCCACTGGACGCACTTCTTCAGTCTGGTCGCCCCGGCCCTGCGCGCCGCCGGCTGGCAGATCGACTGCCCGAAGGATTTTCGCCACCGGCTGCTGGAGCCCACCGACTGGCACGTGGACATTCTCGATGCCGACGACGAAGGCGCCGGCACCGGCTGGTTCGAAGTGTCGCTGGGCGTCGAGGTGGACGGCCGCCGGCTCGATCTTGCGCCCATGCTCCACGCGGTCTTCCACCAGGATCCGCGCTGGCTCGACCGTAAGTTGATCGACGCCATTCCCGACGACGCCCGCATCATCATCCAGCTTGAAGACGGCGAACGCGTCGCGCTGCCCGCGGAGCGCATCAAGCCCATCGCCCGCACGCTGGTCGATCTGTTCGACAGCCCGTCGGCCACGCTCAAAGTGTCGCGCTTCGACGCCCCGCGCCTGGCCGACGCCCTTGGCGATGACTGGCAAGGCGAAGGCCGCGGCCGCCTCGACGACTGGATCGAGCGCATCCGCAGCGCCGAAAAGATCACCCCCGTCGCCGCGCCTGCAGGCTTTGCGCTCGAACTGCGCCCCTACCAGCTCGAAGGCCTGGCCTGGCTGCAACACCTGCGTGCGCACGGCCTCGGCGGCATCCTGGCCGACGACATGGGCCTTGGCAAAACCGCCCAGACCCTTGCCCATCTACTCACCGAAAAACACGCCGGACGCCTTGCCAAACCCGCGCTGGTGGTGCTGCCCACCTCGCTCGTCTTCAACTGGCAGCGCGAGGCCGAACGCTTTGCGCCCGATCTCAAAGTGCTCAGCCTGCGCGGCACCGGGCGCGCCGATGCCTTTGCGAAGATTCCCGAACACGACGTCTGTCTCACCACCTATCCGCTGCTGTGGCGCGACCGCGAGCAGCTCTCTGCCCACCGCTATCACTCGCTCATCCTCGACGAAGCGCAAACGGTGAAAAATGCCGCCAGTCAGGCCGCCCAGGTGGTGCGCACGCTGCAGGCCGAGCATCGCCTGTGCCTCACCGGCACGCCGCTCGAAAACCACCTCGGTGAATTGTGGAGCCAGTTCGACTTCCTGCTGCCGGGCTTTCTCGGCGACAGCAAGGATTTCACCGCCCGCTGGCGCAGCCCCATCGAAAAGCGCGGCGACCTGGTGCGCCGCGACATCCTGGCCCGCCGCATTGCGCCTTTCATCCTGCGTCGGCGCAAGGAAGATGTCGCCAAGGAGTTGCCGCCCAAGACCATCGTCGTGCGCAGCGTCGAACTCGAAGGCCGCCAGCGCGATCTTTACGAAACCGTGCGCAGCACCATGGACAAACGCATTCGCGACGAAATCGCCACCCGCGGCTTCGCGCGCAGCCAGATCGTCATCCTCGACGCGCTGCTCAAGCTGCGCCAGGTGTGCTGTGACCCGCGCCTCATCAAGACCGACGCGGCCGCCAAGGTGAAGGAACGCGCCAAGCTCGACCTGCTCATGGACATGCTCCCCGAACTCGTCGACGAAGGCCGCAAAGTGCTGCTGTTCTCCCAATTCACCACCATGCTGGCGCTGATCGCCGCCGAACTCGACGCCCGCAAAATCGCCTACGTCGTCCTCACCGGCGACACCGTCGACCGCGAAGTCCCCGTGCGCGCCTTCCAGGACGGCTCCACGCCGGTCTTCCTGATCAGCCTGAAAGCTGGCGGCGTCGGCCTCAACCTCACCGCCGCCGACACCGTGATCCACTTCGATCCGTGGTGGAACCCGGCCGTCGAAAACCAGGCCACCGACCGCGCCCACCGCCTCGGCCAGACCAAGGCGGTGTTCGTCTACAAGCTGGTGGTGGCCGGCTCCATCGAAGAAAAAATCCTCGCGCTGCAGGAACGAAAAGCCGCACTCGCCGCCGGCATCCTCGCCGAAGACCACGAAGGCACGGTGAAATTCGGCGAAGACGACATCCGCGCCCTGCTCGCGCCGCTGCCGGAAGCGAAGGGGGACGGGCCCAAGAAAAGCAGCCGGACGAAGGGTAGGTCGAGTTAGCGCAGCGTAACCCGACATCGTCGCTTCAAGTCCATCGGCCTGCCGCGTGAAACGCCGCTGCTCGCCACCCAGGAAAAGAATGGCTGGAACAGCAAGAGCGCCCCGGTGTTCGTGCAGTCTTTCGAGGTTTCCAACCTGAAGGAAATCGTCACCAACGCCCACGCGCTGGGCCTGGCGCTGCACATCTGGACCCTGCGCCCGGAAAACAACTTCCTCCCCGCCAGCCTCAAGGCCGCGCCCACCACCGACCCCACCGTGCGCGGCGACAGCATCACCGAAATCCAGACCTTCCTGAAGGCCGGGGTGGACGGCTTCTTCACCGACGATCCGGCTGTCGGCCGCGCGGCGGTGAATGGGCTGAAGAAGTAAGTCGACGTCGTCGCAATGCCGTCGGGTTACGCCCTGCGGGCTCTCGTACCTACGACTGTTCGATCCATTTCTCCAAACCAGCAATCCACTCGTCAAGCTTCTCAAACTGCCGCCCGGCGGATTTCAGCGTGCGCAAAATCTGCAAGGCGCGGCCCAGGTAGGCGTGGGCCTTGTCCGGCTCAAGCTGCGCCATGCGCGTCAATGACACGACCAAGCCTCGCTGCAGGTCGGCACGTTCCGGCTCGGCATCGGCCAGCCGCTCCCAGATGGCGAGGGATTGGCGGAAAGAGTCCAGTGCGGCGCCGATGTTTCCGTCCTTGTGCAGCAAATCGCCGAGGCGTTCGTAGGAAACGCACAGATCGCGCTGGTAGTCGGCGCGCTCGGGCTCGGCGCGGGCGAGGCGCTCGGCGATGGCGAGGGATTTCTGGAAGAAGTTGCGGGCGGCCTCGCCCTGCCCGAGTTTAGCCATGAGCTCGCCGAGCTTGATGTAGGAGACGGAGAGATCGCGCTGGTAATCGGCGCGCTCGGGCTCGGCGCGGGCGAGGCGCTCAAAGATGGCGAGGGATTTCTGGAAGAAGTCGCGGGCGGCCTCGCCCTGCCCGAGTTTAGCCATGAGGTCGCCGAGCTTGATGTAGGAGACGGAGAGATCGCGCTGGTAATCGGCGCGCTCGGGCTCGGCGTGGGCGAGGCGCTCAAAGATGGCGAGGGATCTCTGGAAGAAGCCGCGGGCGGCCTCACCCTGCCCGAGGGCGGCCATCAGGTTGCCGAGCTTTTCGTAGGAGACGGAGAGATCGCGCTGGTAATCGGCGCGCTCGGGCTCGGCGCGGACGAGGCGTTCGCGGATGGCGAGGGATTTCTGGAAGAAGTCGCGGGCGGCCTCGCCCTGCCCGAGTTTAGCCATGAGGTTGCCGAGCTTTTCGTAGGAGACGGAGAGATCGCGTTGGTAATCGGCGCGCTCGGGCTCGGCGCGGGCGAGGCGCTCGGAGATGGCCAGATCTTTTTCGAAGAAATCGCGGGCGGCCTCGCCCTGCCCGAGGGCGGCCATGAGGTCGCCGAGCTTGTTGTAGGAGACGGAGAGATCGCGCTGGTGATCGGTGCGCTCGGGCTCGGCGCGGGCGAGGCGTTCGGCGATGGCGAGGGCTTTCTGGAAGAAGTCGCGGGCGGCCTCGCCCTGCCCGAGGGCGGCCATGAGCTCGCCGAGCTTGTCGTAGGAGACGGAGATCTCGCGCTGGTAATCGGCGCGCTCGGGCTCGGCGTGGGCGAGGTGCTCAGTGATGGCGAGGGCTTCGCGATAGGCTGTCAGCGCTTCGTTAGTGTGTCCGCGGAGGGCGAGGTGGTCGCCCAGCCGGTTAAGCCAAATCAGCAAGGCGCGCTGGGTGCCGAGCTCATCGGGGTGGGCGAGGGTGCGCTGGCGGGCGCGGTCGACTTCGCGGGCGAGTTCACGCCCTGCGGCCTCGTCGCCGGCTTCCATGTTGGCGGGCATCCGTTCGACAGTGGGCACTTGCAGGGCCGGGCTGGCGTCGGCGGCGGTGGTTTCGGCTTCCAGGGTGATCGACACGCCGCGCAGCGACCAGAAATCCGGCGCTTCCTGGGCGAATGCCGCTTCGAGCCGGGGCGACAGGCACAGCAGCAGGGCCGCATCCAGACGCCGGGCGAGGGCGTTGCGCTGCTCGTTCATGCGGCGAAAGAGCAGGCGCCAGGCGGGGATGTCGGCTTCGCCGGTGAAGGTGGCGTCGAGGGCGAAAACGAGGCGTTCGGCGGCGGTGGGCGCGGGAAAGGCATCCAGGTGCGTGGTGACGAGGGCGGCGAGGGCGGCGCCGTCGAGGGGGGCGTCGCGGGGCAGGATGTCGTAGGGGGCGAGGTGTTCGCTGCGCAAGCTGCCGCCGCGCCGGGCGGGCACGGCTTCGGCCAGCGTGGCGAGCAGCTGGCGGATTTGGCGTGGCGATTGGCTGACGACGATGTGGAACTGAAAGCCGTCGCCCAGCGCGAGGGCGCTGATCAGGTGCTTCAGCGCGGCACGGGAGTCGGCGGGCATCAGGGCTGAAAGTGGCAGCGGTTGTAATACCGGCGTTGGGTGGCGAAATCCATGATGGCTCCTGCGGGCATAGCGGCGTTCCGGGCGAACGCCGGCGAATCTTAGCGCAAACCCTTGTTGATCAAGATGTTCACGCCACCCGGTTCACCGCCGCACCGGCGACAAACGCTTCGATGTTGTCGATGAGCTGGTCGGCGAGGGTCTGCATCGCCTCGCGGCTGGACCACGCGACATGGGGTGTCAGGATGAAGTTGCCGGCGTCGAGCAGATCCGGCGCCAGCAGCGGGTTGGTGACGGGCGGTTCTTCGGTGAGCACGTCGAAGCCGGCGCCGCCGATCTGGCGGGCGCGCAGGGCGTCGGCCAGCGCCGCTTCATCCACCAGGCCGCCGCGGGCGGTGTTGATCAGGATGGCCGTTGGCTTCATGGCCGCCAGTTCGGGCGCGCCGATCAGGTGGCGGGTGGCGTCGGTGAGCGGGCAGTGCAGGCTGATTACGTCGGCTTCGCGGATCAGGCGCTCGAAGGGCAGGTAGCCGTCGCGGCAGGTGGCCGCGCCCTTGTGTTCGCCAAGAACAACCCGCATGCCGAAGGCGGCGGCGATGCGCGCCACGCCCTGCCCGAGAGTGCCGCTGCCGAGGAGGCCAAGAGTTTGGCCGGCGAGGTCGCGGATCGGGTAATCGAAATAACAGAACTGTTCGCTCTTCTGCCAGCGCCCGGCGGCCACCGAGCGGTGGAATGGGCCGATCTGCCGGGCCAGCGCCAGCAGCAGCGCAAAGACGTGCTCGGGCACCGTTTCGCGGGCGTAACCGCGCACGTTGGAGACGACGATGCCGCGTGCCCGGCAGGCGTCGAGATCGACGTTGTTGTAGCCGGTGGCGGCGATGGCCACCATCTGCAGCGCGGGCAGGCCGGCAATGATTGCGGCGCTGAGCCGGCGCTTGTTGACGATGGCGATGGTGGCGTCGGCGAGGCGCTCGGCAACTTCGTGCTGGGCGGTGGCCTCGTGCTCGATCCAGGTGTGGGCAAATGCCGGGCGGCGGAGCTGGGCTTTGAGTGCGCCGGCTTCGATGGAGACGATGCGATGCATGGCGGTGGCGGGTGCGAAAGGCTAAGGCGCCAAGCTTACCGCGCCGCCACGCCCTGGTAGAACATGCGCTTGGCGCGAGGCCGCCGGGCTAGAACTCCACGCCCGCCTGGGCGGCGATGCCGGCCTTGAAGGCGTGTTTGACCACGCCCATGTCGGTGACGGTGTCGGCGGCTTCGATCAGGGCGTCGGGGGCGCCACGGCCGGTGACGATGACGTGCTGCATCTCGGGCCGGCTTTCGATGTCGGTGATGACGTCGGCCACGTCGAGGTAGCCGTACTTGAGCGCGATGTTGAGTTCATCGAGCACGACGAGGCCGATCTCCGGGTCGTCGAGAAAGCGTCGGGCCTGCTCCCAGCCGGCCTTGGCGCTGGCGGTGTCGGCGCTGCGGTCCTGGGTATCCCAGGTGAAGCCGTCGCCCATGACGTGCCAGCTCACTTCGGGCTGGCGGCGGAAGAAGGCTTCTTCGCCGGTATCCGAGCGGCCCTTCACAAACTGCACGACGCCAACCTTGAGGCCGTGGCCGATGGCGCGGGCGAGCACGCCGAAGGCGGCGCTGGACTTGCCCTTGCCGTTGCCGGTGTTCACCAGCAGCAGGCCGCGCTTGTCGGTGGCGGCGGCGATGGCGGCGTCGACGACGGCTTTTTTGCGCTCCATGCGCGCCTTGTGGCGGGCGTTGCGGGCGGCTTCGGAGGCGGGCGGGTTGGGGTGTGCGTCGCTCATGGTTTCTCTCGCTTGATGTTTTTTGTGCGGGTCGGATTTCAGACCGGCACGAACAGGGTCGAATCGCCATCGATCACCGCCCGCAGCGGGTGGCCGAAGGCGGCGGACAGGCGTTCGACGGTGAGCACTTTGCGGGCCGGGCCGAAAACGTGGCCGCCTTCGCCATCGAGCAGCAGCACGTGGCTGGCGTAGCGGGCGGCGAGGTTGATGTCGTGCAGCACCATCGCCACACCGCTGCCGCTGGCGGCAAGCCCGCGGAAGTGCTCGAGCACGGCGATTTCGTGGTGCAGGTCGAGGTGGGAGAGGGGTTCGTCGAGCAGATACAGGCGTGGCTGCTGCACCAGCAGCGCGGCGATGGCGAGGCGCTGGCGCTCGCCGCCGGAGAGCGTCGGCACCTGGCGTTCGGCAAAGCCTTCGAGGCCCATCTGGGCGAGGGCGTCCAGGGCGATGGCTTCGTCTTCGGGGCTTTCCCAGTCCCAGCGGCCCAGGTAGGGGTGGCGGCCGACGAGGGCGGTTTCGAGCACGGTGGCGCTGAAAAAATCGGGCTGGCTCTGGGCCAGCAGGCCGCGCAGGCAGGCTTCGTGACCGCGCGGCCAGGCGCCGTAGGGCTGGCCCGCCAGCAGCACCGCACCCCCGAGGGGTTCGCGCAGGCCGGCCAGGGTGTGGAGCAGGGTGCTTTTGCCGGCGCCGTTGCGGCCGAGGATGACCAGCGTGTCGCCCGGCTGCAGCGTGAAGTCGAGTTCGCGGCAGACGCTGTGGCGGCCAATCTCGACCGACAGCCGGTCGGCACCGAGGATGGGGGGGCGGACGTCCATTTTCATCGCGGATGCCTCGCCAGCAAAAAGAGGAACACCGGCACGCCGATCAGCGCGGTGAGCACCCCCACCGGCAGCTGGATGGGCGCGACGACGGTGCGCGCGGCGGTGTCGGCGGCGCACAGCAGCACGCCGCCGGCCAGGGTGGCGGCGGGCAGCAGCAGGCGTTGGTCGTTGCCGATGGCGAGGCGCACCAGGTGCGGCACGATCAGCCCGACAAAACCCACCGAGCCGACGGTGGTGACGGCCACCGCGGTGAGCAGTGCGCCGAGGCCGTAGACCAGCGCCCGCAGGCGCCCGACACGCACGCCCAGCGCCCGGGCGGTGATTTCGCCACGGGCCAGCAGGTTGAGTTCCCGCGCGAAGGGCAGGGCAATCACCAGGCCCATGAGCAGCAGCACGAGTGCCGGCCACGGTTGGCTGACGCTGCTGGCGTCGCCCATCAGCCAGAACAGCATGCCCTTGACGCGGCCTTCTGGCGCGAGGCTGAGCATCAGCGCGACGGCTGCGCCACAGCCGGCGGCGACGATCACGCCGGTGAGCAGCAGGCGGGTTTGCGTCCATGAGCCGTCGCCGCGGGCGAGGCCGAAGACCAGCAGCGTGGCGCCCAGCGCGCCGACGAAGGCGCCGGCATCGATCCAGCCCGAGGCGGCGCCGGCCAGGATCGCGCCCAGCGCGCCCACCGCGGCGCCGCCGGAAATCCCCAGCACATACGGGTCGGCCAGCGGGTTGCGCAACAGCACCTGCATCAGCGCGCCGGCCAGGGCCAGCAGCCCGCCGCAGGCAAAGGCGGCGGTGGCGCGGGGCAGGCGCAGGGTGCGCACGATGTCGGTTTCCATGCCGCCCGCGCCGCCGGTGATCGCGTTGAGCAGATCGGAGCCGGAAACCGGCAGTGCCCCGGCCGACAGCGACCACGCAAAGGCTGCCAGCGCCGCCAGCACGAGGCCGGCCAGCACCCGCCGCGCACGACCGTGGCTGCGCCGGTATGGCGTGAGGGGGATGGCGGGCTGCGTCGAGGCCATCGTCAGTACGCCTGGGTCAGGCGGGAGCGGATTTTCTGCATGGGTTCAGCGGGTTGCGGGGGCGGCTGAGCGCCCGCGGTTTCGGGTGAGTCTTACTTTGGCGCGTAGCGTACGCCGAAGAAGACGTTGGCGCCGGCCGTCTCGTAACCCGCGACGGTGACGTAGTCCTTGTCGAGCACGTTGTTGGCGCGGGCGAAGACCGACCAGTCACGATCCGGGCTGTAGCTGCCGTAAAGGTTCAGCAGGCTGTAGCCGCCCAGCCGGGTGGTGTTGGCATCCGTGTCGAAACGGCCGCCCGAGGCGTACAGCTCCGTCCGCCATTCCCACTTGCCGAGCTTCTGGCCGACGCTCACGGTGCCGAAGTTGGCGGCCCGGCGAGCCAGGCGGTTGCCGGTGCTTTCGTCCTTGGGATCCTGGTGGGTGGCGTTGGCCGCCAGGTTGAAACCGGCGAGGCGGCCGCTGTAGGCCAGGGTCGCCCCGCTCAGGCTGGCGCTGCCGATGTTCACCGGCGAGGTACGGCCGGACCATGAAATCAGGTCGGTGATCTTGTTGGAGAACCACACCAGGCTGGCTTCGTGGTTGCCACTCACGTAGTACACGCCGGCTTCCCGGTTCTTTGAGGATTCCGGTTTCAGGTTTGGATTTCCTTCGTAGCCAAAACCATCAAGGGGGTAGTACAGGTCGTTGAAGGACGGCGCCTTGAAGGCCGTGCCGTAGGACGCGCTGGCGCGCCACGCGCGGCTGATCTGGTAGCCGTAGGCCAGCGAACCGGTGTTCCGGTCGCCAAACTGGGAGTTGTTGTCCCGGCGTAGCGTGGTTTGGAGGCGATGGGCGTCGAGCGAGGCGTTCCAGCCGAAGATGAACGAGTCGATGGTCCGGTCGTTCTGGGTAAAGGCAGACGACGAGTCGACCTGCTGCCGGAGGCGCTCGGCGGCGAGCAGAAAGCGGCCAGCCCGGGTCGTGATGTCGTTCTGCCAGGCGTATTGCTCCTGGATCGTGCGAAAGCGGCTGCTGGCGACGGCGTTCTTGATGTCGAAGGACTTGTCGGTGCTTTGCCCAGCGCGCAGGGTGCTGGTCCAGCTCTCGCTGAACGCGTTTTTCAGGTAGAGGCCGTAGTTGAGAACGTTCAGATCGTTGCGATAGTTGCTCGTCCGGCCGGTGCCGTCGTAGCGGTTGGAGCCTTCGCTCTGGAACAGGTTGAGGCCGATCTCATGTCCCTTGGCCAGCTGGTAGGCGAAGTTGGCACTGGCGCTGTTGTTCTCGAAGCCGTCCCGGTCCGGGTTGTAGGTGGGGCCGACCCGGCTGCTGAAGCCGTCGGTCTTGGTGTGGGTGGCCTGCACGCTGTAGTTGAAAACAGCCGTGCCACCCGCAACGCCGGCACTCACGGAGCGGGTACCGTAAGTGCCCATGCCGGCTTCCACATTGGCGCGGGTCGGGCCTTCTCCGCGGCGGGTGAAGATCTGGATCACGCCACCGATGGCGTCGCTGCCATACAGGGCCGACGCCGGGCCACGCAGAATCTCGATGCGCTCGATCTGGCTGACCGGCAGGCGCGACCAGGAGAACTGGCCGAGGGAGGCCGAGCCGACCCGCATGCCGTCGATGAGCACCACGGTGTGCCTGGCATTGGCGCCGCCGCGCATGTAAACGCTGGAACTGGCGCCGGGGCCGCCGTTGGAGGCGTATTCCAGGCCGGGCTGGCGGGAGAGGATCTCGGCAACGGTGCTCTGGCCGGCGTCGTCCAGATCGGCACGCTCCAGAACCGTGACATCGCTCAGCTGTTCGTTGATGCGGGTCACCTGGCGCGTGGCGGTGACGACGACGGTGGGCTGTTCGTGTTCGGCAGCCTGCGTGACGGACGGCAATGCGGCGGCGACCGCGAGAACGGTGAGGGTGGGGCGGATGATCATCTGATGGTTTCTCCCTGACCCGCTGGCGTCCCCGCCGACGGGTGGATTGCGTCTGGAGGCGCCGGGGAGATGACTGAAGAGAAAGGCCCGGAAAAATCCTTGACCGCGCTCGCCGCCACTACCCCGTGGCACTTCCGCTGGATGTGATCGAGGCCGGTATCCGGGCTTGCAGATCAAGGCGGGCCGAAAGGGCGGACCGCTTGCGAAGCGTCGCCTTCCCAGGCCCGAAGACCCAGTGGCGGTGTGACGCGTCGTTATCCTGCTTACCGTTGCGGGGGCAGCACAGGTATTGCGGCTTCGCTGGAAGCTCGCGCACCTGTTTCCCGTTTAACTCCTGGGCCGAAAGGCCTGGGGAGCACCTGGAACACGTCTGTCGCCAGCGGCAGGGCCGTTGGCGAACAGCCCCCGATGATAGCATTGAAAAATTCAATTTTTCGGTAAGGGGCAGGCGTGATGAGTGAACGACGTGAGTTTGGAATGCGGGCGCCGGCGCTGCGGGGCGGGTGCGGAGTCTTCACCTCGCCTGCCTTGCGCCTGGCTGCCCCATGACCCGCGAACTGATCCTCGGCGGCGCCCGTTCGGGCAAGAGCCGCCTGGCCGAGCAGCAGGCTGCCGCCAGCGGAATGGCGGTGCATGTCATCGTGACCGCCGAAGCGCTGGACGAAGAAATGAGCGCCCGCATTGCCCGCCACCGGGCCGATCGCCCGGCCGGCTGGACGGTGCTCGAAGTGCCGCGCGCGCTGGCTCTTGCGCTCGAAGCGACGGCCGCGCCGGAACGCTGCGTGGTGGTCGATTGCCTCACCCTGTGGCTGGCCAACCTGCTCGACGGCGCCGAAACCCTGCCGCCCGGCGCCGGGGCCGAGTTGCTGCCGGCCTTCGCCCGCGAGCGCGCCGCGCTGCTCGGGCTGATCCCGCGCCTGCCGGGCCGGGTGATCTTCGTGGCCAACGAAGTGGGCCTCGGGCTGGTGCCCGAAACCCCGCTTGGCCGCCTGTTTCGTGACGAAGCGGGCCGCCTGAACCAGGCCATCGCGGCGCTGGCCGACCGGGTTGTCTTCGTGGCCGCCGGCCTGCCGCTGGTGTTGAAGAGCTGACGCAGCGCGAAATGCCTTTGAATGGTGCATTTTTGTGGTGCTTCGTTCATCGCGATCCCGTTTGAATTTTTATATCCAAATTGGTGCGTAAATTATAGATAATCCCTGTTTTGGTGCATCCAGTTTCCATTTCAGAGTGATCCCCATGAAATACACATCGGCAAAACAATTTCTCCTGCACGTCTCGGATCGCAATCCCGGCCAGCCCGAGTTCATCCAGGCGGTTACCGAGGTCGTGGAAAGCCTGTGGCCCTTTATCGAGAAGAACCCCCGCTACGTCGAACACGGCTTGCTGGATCGCCTGGTCGAGCCCGAGCGCACGCTGATGTTCCGCGTTGCGTGGATCGACGACCGCGGCCAGGTGCAGGTCAACCGCGGCTACCGCATTCAGCACAGCATGGCCATCGGCCCCTACAAGGGCGGCATCCGCTTCCACCCGTCGGTCAACCTGTCGGTGCTCAAGTTTCTGGCCTTCGAGCAAACCTTCAAGAACGCCCTCACCACCCTGCCCATGGGCGGCGGCAAGGGCGGTGCCGACTTCGATCCCAAGGGCAAGAGCCCGACCGAAGTGATGCGTTTTTGCCAGGCCTTCGTCAGCGAGCTGTTCCGCCACGTGGGTTCCGACACCGATGTGCCCGCCGGTGACATCGGCGTGGGCGGCCGGGAAGTCGGCTACATGGCCGGCATGTACAAGAAACTCAGCAACCGCGCCGACTGTGTGTTCACCGGCAAGGGCCTGAGCTTTGGCGGCTCTCTGGTCCGCCCCGAAGCCACCGGCTATGGCACCGTGTATTTCGCCGACGAAATGCTCAAGACCCGCGGCCTGTCTTTCCAGGGCCTGCGCGTCAGCGTGTCGGGCTCGGGCAACGTGGCCCAGTACGCAGTCGAAAAGGCCATGGCGCTGGGCGCCAAGGTGGTGACGGTGTCCGATTCCAGCGGAACCGTCATCGACGAAGATGGCTTTACCCCGGAAAAGCTCGCCATTCTGATGGACGTCAAGAACCACCACTACGGTCGAGTCAGCGACTACGCCGAGCGCACCGGAGCCCGCTTCGAGGCCGGCAAGCGGCCGTGGAGCGTGAAGGTGGACGTGGCGCTGCCCTGCGCCACCCAGAACGAACTCGACGCCGCCGACGCCGCCGCGCTGATCAGTAACGGCGTGATCTGCGTGGCCGAAGGCGCCAACATGCCGTCCACCATGGAGGCCGCCAAGGCCTTTGAAGCGGCCGGCGTGCTCTACGCACCCGGCAAGGCCAGCAACGCCGGCGGCGTGGCCACCTCGGGCCTCGAAATGAGCCAGAACGCCATGCGCATGTCGTGGCCGCGCGAGGAAGTGGACGCCCGCCTGCTGGAGATCATGAAGGGCATCCACGCGGCCTGCATGCAATATGGCAAGCGCGCCGACGGCAGCATCAGCTACGTCGATGGCGCCAACATCGCCGCCTTCGTGAAGGTGGCCGACGCCATGCTGGCCCAGGGCGTGGTCTGAACCCCGCGGGGGGCGTGTTTCCGGCAAAAACGTACGGGTTGGCCCGCAGGGCGTAACCCGACACGCAGCCGGCACGCCCGGAGCGGAGGGCGCGGCAGGGCGCCCCGTTTCCCGTTTGGCGTTCCCCCGCGCTACCATCCCGGCCTTCGCCCGTCCGACACCGCCACCTGCCATGACCTACGCCATCGTTCGCCCCGACCCGCACATCGCCCCGGCGCTGCAGCAGCGCATCGACACCAAGACCAAGCCCCTCGGCGCCCTTGGCCGCCTGGAAGCGCTGGCCCGGCAGATCGGCCTGATCCAGCAGAGCCTGGCGCCGGAACTGTGCAAGCCGCAGATGCTGGTGTTTGCCGGCGACCACGGTGCAGCCAGGGCCGGTGTGTCGGCCTACCCGCAGGACGTGACCTGGCAGATGGTCGAGAACTTCCTGGCCGGCGGTGCCGCGATCAACGTTTTTGCCCGCCAGATGGGCATGGCGCTGGCGGTTGTCGATGCCGGCGTGGCCCATGAGTTTGGCGCCCGGCCCGGCCTGATCGACGCCAAACTCGGCGCCGGCACCGCCAACTACCTCGAAAAGCCGGCCATGGACGCCGCCACCCGCAATCTCGCGCTGGCCCGCGGCCGTGAGCTGGCCAGCGGGCTGGCCGCGCAGGGCTGCAACGTCGTCGGCTTTGGCGAAATGGGCATTGGCAACACCGCCGCCGCATCGCTCATCACCCACTGCCTGACCGGTGTCGAGCTGGATAGCGTGATCGGCCGCGGCACCGGCCTCGACGACGCCGGCATGAACCGCAAGCGCGCGCTGCTGGCCCAGGCCATCGCCCGCGGCGGGCGTCCGGCCGACCCGCTGACCGCGCTGGCCGAGTACGGCGGCTTCGAGATCGCCATGATGGCCGGCGCCATGCTCGGCGCGGCCGAATCCGGCATGCTGCTGCTGATCGACGGATTCATCGTCACCAGCGCGCTGCTGGTGGCCCACGCCCTGGCCCCGGACATCCTCCACTACTGCGTCTTCGCCCACCGCTCCAACGAGCAGGGCCACGTGGTGCAGCTTGCCCACCTGGGCGCCGAACCGCTGGTGCAGCTTGATTTGCGCCTCGGCGAAGGCACCGGCGCCGCGCTGGCCTACCCGCTGGTGCAGGCCGCGGTGAATTTCCTCAACGAGATGGCGAGTTTCGAATCCGCGGGAGTGGCAGGCAAGGCGTGAGACGGGTTAGCGGACACGTTATTCGAGCCCCGCACGCGGCCCTTCACCCCTGACTGATCTTTCCTCGCCTGCCCCATGCTCGCCCAGTTCGAACTCTTTTTCATCGCCCTCGGTTTCTTCACCCGTCTGCCGGTGCCGCGCTGGGTGGATTTCACGCCGGACAAGCTCGGCCAGGCGGCGCGTTTCCTGCCGCTGATCGGCTGGCTGATCGGCCTCGTCGGGGTGGGCGTGTACTGGCTGGCGGTGCAGGTTCTGCCGGTGGACCTGGCCCTGGCGCTGTCGATGGCCGCGACCATCCGCGCCACCGGCGCCTTTCACGAAGACGGCTGGGCCGACACCTGCGACGGCCTCGGCGGCGGCTGGACCCGCGCCCAGGTGCTGGCGATCATGAAGGATTCGCGCATCGGCAGCTACGGCGCCATCGGCCTCGTGCTGATGCTGCTCGCCAAGTACCTGGTGCTGGCCCACCTTGGCGCCGACGAGGATTACCCGGTGATCGCCGCGCTGCTGGTGGCCCACCCGCTGTCGCGCCTCGTGGCCGTGGGCCTGATGGCGCTGCTCGACTACGCCCGTGCCGACGACAGTTCAAAATCCGCCCCGGTGGCCCGCCGCCCGACCTCCGCCGAGCTGGGCATTGCCACGCTGGCCGGCGTGCTGCCGCTGCTGTTGCTGAGCCCGCGGGAGGCGCTGGCGGCCCTGGTGCTGGCGGCCCTCGTCGTGGTGCTGGCGGCGCGCACCTTCAAACGCCGCCTGGGCGGCTACACCGGCGATTGCCTTGGCGCCGCCCAGCAGGTGGCTGAAGTTTCAATCTATCTGGGAATCCTCGCATCGTGGAGCTTTACCTGATCCGTCACCCCCGGCCCGCTGTGGCGCCGGGCATCTGCTACGGGCAGACCGACCTCGGCCTGGCCGAATCCGCCAGCGCGGTTGCCGAGCGTCTGCGCCCGCTGCTGCCGCAGGATTTTGCCCTCTACGCCAGCCCGCTGGCCCGCGCGCGCCTGCTGGCCGAAGCCCTCGGTACGCCGCAACTCGACCCGCGCCTGAAAGAGATTCACTTTGGCGACTGGGAAGGCCGCAGCTTCGACGATATCGGCCAGGCCGCGCTGGACGCCTGGGCGGCCGAGCCGCTCGATTTCGCCCCGCCCGGCGGCGAATCGCCGCGCAGCATGGCTGCCCGCGCCCTCGATTTTCTGGCCGACCTGCGCGCCGCGCCGCCGGCCCCGGCGGTCGTCGTGGTGGCCCACGGCGGCCCCCTGCGCGCACTGGCCGGCCAGCTTTTGAGCGTGCCGCCGGAGCATTGGCTGGGGCTGGATTTTGCCTGCGGCCAAGCCACCCGCCTCGATCTCCACGACTGGGGCACGGTGCTGCGCTGGTTCAACCGCTAGCGCAGCCCGCAACCCACGCATGACCGACTTCATCGCCTGCACGCCCAAACACCCCATGGACGGCTGAAACCACCATGACCATGGATGTCTTTTGCGCCGATGACGGCGAAAAAATCCACCTGAAGATTTCCGGCAACGGCCCGCCGCTGGTGCTGCTGCATGGCTGGACCTCCACCCACCGCGACTGGAATCCCTTCCTGGCCGCCTTCGAGGCGCGCCACCGGGTTTTTCGCTGGGACGCCCGCGGCCACGGCGGCCATCCCCTCGTCACCCGGAGCATTCCGTCTGCCCCGCGCATGGCCCGCGACCTGCACAACCTGCTCGATCACTACGGGCTCGAAAAAGCCGTGGTGGCCGGCCACTCGATGGGTGCGCTGACGCTCTGGCAATACCTGCGCGACTTTGGCGAAGAGCGCCTGTCGCACCTCGTGATCATCGACCAGTCGCCCCGGCTCCTCACCGACGACAACTGGAAAAACGGCATCTACGGCGACTTCGACCACCACCAGAATGCCGCCTTCATCGACGCGCTGGAGCGCGACTTTGCCGAGGCGCTGCTGCGCCTGGTGGCCTTTGGTCACAACGCCAGGGCTCGCGCGGCCTACCTGGACAACACCGCCGGCATGGTGTCGGCCCGCCAGCGCCTGCAAAGCCTGGTGCCGCGGCCGCTGATCGACTGCTGGGCCAGCCTTTCCGCGGCCGACTACCGCGACGTGCTGGCCACCATCACCCTTCCGACGCTGCTGGTGTATGGCGGCGCCAGCAACTTCTATTCGACCGCCACCGCCCGTTACGTGCGCGACAGCATTCCTGGCGCCCGGCTC